>Ga0073928_10000844_pt1 | contig 64397 bp, 57 predicted proteins | sample PaiPotPPA55metaG_FD_76969 | JGI IMG/M metagenome (GOLD analysis project Ga0073928, IMG submission 76969) | Iron sulfur acid spring bacterial and archeal communities from Banff, Canada, to study Microbial Dark Matter (Phase II) - Paint Pots PPA... ... | reverse complement strand
GTAACCGGTCCCGTTCTCGTTGGCTCAAAGCGATTCGCTCCGTTTCCATGGGGCCCTCGGCCACCTATGAAAGCGGACATTTCTACTTTGCACAAACCGGACATTCTCATTTTGCAGCGACAATTCGTGTCGATTCGTGTCATTCGTTGACTTGGCTTGGCGCAGAAACTAAGATTAGCCGCACATGGCGGACACTTCTTCGCTGATTGGGCAGACCATTTCGCATTACCGCATCCTGGAAAAGCTGGGCGGAGGCGGGATGGGGGTGGTTTATAAGGCGGAAGACACGCGGCTGGACCGAGCAGTAGCACTGAAGTTCCTTCCTGAAGATTTAGCGCAAGACCCACACTCATTGGAGCGATTCAAACGCGAAGCCAAGGCGGCTTCAGCACTAAATCATTCGAACATTTGCACGATTTATGACATTGGCGAGCAGGACGGCCGCGCGTTTATTGCCATGGAATTTCTGGAAGGGGTGACGCTGAAACACGCGCTGGCCGGACGCGCGATGGAGACGGATACGCTGCTGGCGCTGGCGATTGAGATTTCGGAAGCGCTGGAAGCGGCGCACGCCAAAGGGATCGTGCACCGGGACATCAAGCCGGCGAATATTTTTGTGAGCAGCCGCGGGCACGCGAAGATTTTGGATTTTGGTCTGGCGAAAATTACAACGGCGGCGACTTCGGCCAGCAAGGCGGGAGCGACGTCGGCGGATACGATGGAAGACGACCATTTGACGAACCCGGGGACCGCGCTGGGCACAGTCGCTTATATGTCACCGGAACAAACGCGCGGCAAAGAATTGGATGCGCGGACGGATTTGTTTTCGTTCGGCACGGTGCTGTACGAAATGGCGACGGGGGCGTTGCCGTTTCGCGGAGATACCTCAGCAGTGATTTTCAATGCGATTCTGGAGAAAGAGCCTACGCCGCCGATGCGGTTGAATCCGGAACTGCCGCCGAAGCTGGAAGACATTATCGGCAAGGCGCTGGAAAAAGATCGCAATCTGCGTTACCAGAGCGCTGCGGACATGCATGCGGATTTGGCGCGGTTGAAGCGTGACACGACGACACGGGCCGTGCCCGCGGCGCTGCATGATTCCGGAACAAAGGCGGGAGCTGCGAGTTCTGGAGACGCGGCGCCAGTGGCTGGAGCTACTCCATCGGCAGGCTCCCACGCTGCAAGTGGCGCGGCGAGTGCGGTGCGGGCAAAATCCGGTTCGACGACGATTACCGTTCCGGCGTGGACGACGAGCAAGAGAGCGTGGGGAGCGATCGCCGCAGCGATTGTGGTGGTCGGGGGAGGAATATTTTTCTGGCAGCGTCCAGCGCGTGGCTTGAGCGATAAGGACTTAATTCTAGTGACGGATTTTACGAACACCACGGGCGACGCGGTGTTTGACGGGACGTTGAAGAGTGCGACGGCGGTTGGTTTAGGGCAGTCGCCGTATTTGAACGTGGTCTCCGACCAAAAAATTCAACAGACATTGAAGCTGATGGGACAGGCGCCGGACGCGCGCATTACTCCCGAAATTGGCCGGCAGATTTGTTCTCGAAACGCGATCAAAGCCATGCTCACCGGCTCGATTGCTTCGATAGGAAGCCAGTACGTCATCACGCTGAACGCGGTGAATGCGGCGACAGGCGACAATCTGGCTCAGGAGCAGGTGCAGGCGTCGAACAAAGACGACGTCCTGAGCGCGCTGGGCAGCGGAGTTACGAAGTTGCGCGGAAAACTGGGCGAGTCGCTGGCCTCGGTGAAAAAATTCGACAAGCCCTTGGATGAAGCGACCACTTCTTCGCTGGAGGCGCTGAAGGCCTACAGCGAAGGGACGGCGGCGCGATTGAAGGGGAATGAACCGGGTGCCGTCGCCCTGCTTAAACACGCCATTGAACTGGACCCAAACTTTGCTTCGGCGCACGCGTACCTGGGTACCACTTACCATAACTTGGGACAGAAGGCGCTTTATGAGCAGTACTTGAAGCAGGCCTTCGACTTGAAAGACCGGGCCAGCGAGCGCGAGCGGCTGTACATCGCCGGACATTACTACGATGCGATCGGTGATATCGAACAGAGCCTGCAAACATGGCAGCTGTATCATCAGACGTATCCCAACGATGAGGCGCCAGACTCGAATATAGCAGTGCTCTATGGCCAGCTTGGAGACTACGAAAAAGACCTGCAATATTCGCTGGACGGCATCCGCGTGGCGCCGGACTCCAGCTACGGGTATCTGAACGCGGCGTACGGCTACTCCGCGCTTGGAAGATTCGAAGAATCCAAGGCGATCGCGAAGAGCGGTTTGCAAAAAACCGATGACTCCATGACGCTTCACGCCATGTTGGCGCTGAATGCCTTGGCCGAAGGAGATGCGGCAACCCTGGAAAAGGAATCGGCCGTCGTGAGCCGGGATCCAGCCACGTATGTAACCTTCTTGCCATTTGCCGAAGCACGGAGGGCAGCTGGTCACGGCCAATTGCGAAAGTCGCTGGAGTTTCTGTCGCAGGCGGAAGAGATTTCGCGGCGCGAAGGGTTTTCCGAACTGCAAGCCCTGGCAACATGTCAGAAGGCCTGGCTCAGTGCGCTTGCCGGCGGCAAGAGCCAACAGAAAACCGATCCCTCCGCAGCGCTTGCCATTTCGCAGAGCCCGAATGTGGCGTCATGCGTTGCCTACACTTACGCGTTGACCGGGAACGAAAGCGCAGCTTTGCGTTTGGTCGATGAACTTTCTCGCAAACGCCCGCAGGATAAATGGTTTCAGGCGATGTATCTTCCTTCCGTCCGCGCGCAGATCGAAATCAATCACGGAAATGGCGCCAAGGCGGTGGAGCTTTTGAAGTCTGCTCCGTCGTACGACAAAGGCGACGCCGAGGTGCTGACCGTGGCTGGACAGGCGTTTCTGCAAAACCACCAACCGCAAGAGGCGGAAAGGGAGTTTCAGTCCGCGATGAAGTTGAAGAACGATGGATGGCAGAATCCGAGTTGCTGGCTTTCGCAACTTTATCTGGCGAGAGCGTACGTGATGGAAGGAGATACGGCGAAGGCGCGGACGGCTTACCAGGACTTTCTTGTTACCTGGAAAGATGCCGACCCGGGATTGCCCCTGCTGGACGTGGCCAAGGCGGAATACGCAAAGCTGCAGTAGCGGGGAAAAAAGCGGTATGGTAAGTTCCTCGGCCGGGGCAGCGTCAAGAGTCGTGTACAGACGGCATAATACGCGGAATATTTGCACTCCGAGGCGAGTTCTAGTACCTGAAATACCATACAGGAGTCTCCCAGTATCCGCATGATAGCAGGGGTGTTAAGAAGTTAGTGTCTGGCCCATAGACCTGGCAGCATGCATGCCGGGATGTGTTTGTGAGATACAACAGGGGGCCTTGCTCATGAAACTACGAACCATCTGCGCCGTGGCTACGATTTTCATGGCATTTTTTACTATCGCGGTCTGGAAATCGCCGATGCGCGGCGAGTATTAGCGGCCGAGACTGAGAAAGTTAGAAAGGAAGAAATACGAGTAGTCGAAGGCTGCTGAGAAAATGGCGTGGCAGCACGAAGTTTTACTCATCTGAATTTCCAAGCAATCAGGCGGGCTGCCAGCCAAGTCCGGCGAAGGCCAACACTTCGCATTCTCAAGTAGTCCTCAGGCACGGAAAACAACCGGCCCGCGCTCCGCAGATGATTTAGAACGTCGCGACCCTGAGAGAGGATAGAGATTGCGGACGACACTGAAACTCGTTCTGCCATTGATCACCAGCGTGGCGCTGGTGTCGTTGCTGTTTGCGGTGTACCAGGTGAGGACGCAGCGACGCAATCTGCGAACCGATTTATCGCGACGGGCGGAATTGCTGGCGGAAAGCCTGCAGGAAGCGATCGACCCGCTGTTCGAAAAAAACGACCGTGCCTCGGAAAGATCGATGCAGAAAGTAGTGGACCGCTTCGCGCAACGCGAGCACATGAAGGGCATCGCGGTATACGAGGCAGACGGAAACGCGCGGGTGATGACGGCAACGCTGGGAGACGAGTTCAAGAAATCGCCGCAGACCGCGAAACACAGCATCGGGAAGAGCGCCGGGCAAGGCGAATTCACCACCGTGGGCGAGGCTCCGGTGTACTTGTATGCGGTTCCGCTGGAGCGCGGCGGAAAAACCGCTGGCGCGCTGCTGGTGATCTTCGACACCAGTTATATCAATTACCGGGTGCTGTTGACGGTTCGCGATGCGTCGTTGACGGCGTTGCTGGAAACGCTGCTGATCAGCGGTCTGGCGCTGGTGCTGGTGCGTTCGACATTTCTGGATCCGCTAAAGCGCACAGCAAAATGGCTGCGAACGCTGCGCGCCGGCGAAACGCAAATACCCGCTTCATTGCCGCAGGGCGAAATCTTTGACCAATTAAACGCGGAGATGACGCACCTGGCGCGTGACCTGGGTGCGGCTCGAGCAGCGGCAGCCGAGGAAGCGCAATTGCGGGAGACGCATGCTTCGGTATGGACGGCGGAGCGTTTACGGATCAGCTTGCAAAGCAAATTAAAAGGAAAACCGCTGTTCGTGGTTTCCAACCGCGAGCCGTATATGCACGTGAAGGGCGAGCGGGGGCCGGAGGTGCTGGTGCCGGCGAGCGGATTGGTGACGGCGCTGGAGCCGGTGCTGGAGGCGAGCGACGGCACGTGGGTGGCGCATGGCTCCGGAAACGCGGACCGCGAAATGGTGGACCAATCGGACCGGCTGCGAGTGCCGCCAGATTTGCCGAGCTATACGTTGCGGCGGGTGTGGCTGACGGAAGAAGAAGTAAAAGGTTATTACGAAGGATTCGCGAACGAAGGGTTGTGGCCGCTATGCCATATCGCGCACACCAGACCGACGTTTCGTCCGGAAGATTGGCGGCAGTATCAGCAGGCGAACCGGCGATTTGCCGACGCGGTATTGCAGGAGATGGAAGGAGTGGAAGCGCCGATCGTGCTGGCGCAGGACTACCACTTCGCGTTGCTGCCGAAAATGGTGAAGGAGGCGCGGCCAGACGCGCGAGTGGCAATTTTCTGGCACATTCCATGGCCCAACGCGGAAGTTTTTGCGATTTGTCCATTTCAGCGCGAGCTTCTGGATGGATTGCTGGGCGCGGACCTGGTCGGATTTCATACCCAGACGCATTGCAACAATTTCCTGGAGACGGTGGACCGATCGGTGGAAGCGCTGACGGAATGGGATCGCTTTGCTGTCAATCGGCAGGGACATGTGACGCGAGTAAGGCCGTACCCGATCAGCGTGGCGTTTCCCGACGGAAAGCCAAAACAAGAATGGAGAAGCGCAGGCGCAGAGCGGGCGAAACTATCCGAGGAATTGGGGATCGAAGGTTCGCTGCTGGGCGTGGGTGTGGACCGCGTGGACTACACCAAGGGAATCCTGGAACGGTTCCGGGGAATTGAGCGGTTCATCGAAATGAATCCGGCGTACCACCGGCGGTTTACGTTTGTGCAGATCGGAGCGCCGAGCCGGACGGACATTCCGAGATACCAGCAATTCCTGGACGAAGTGACGGCGGAAGCGGACCGAATAAATTCCCGATTCCAATCGGGAAAATGGAAGCCGATTGTGTTGTTGAAGAAACACCACTCTCATCATGAGATCACCAGGTTTTATCACGCGGCATCGGTGTGCATGGTGACTTCGCTGCACGACGGGATGAACCTGGTAGCGAAAGAGTTTGTGGCCTCGCGCGACGACGAGCATGGCGTACTGATTCTGAGCACGTTTGCGGGAGCCGCTCTGGAACTGACGGATGCCTTGCAGATAAATCCGTACGATGTGCAGCAAACCGCTGCGGCAATTTTGCACGCGCTGGAAATGCCGGACGACGAACAGGCGGCCAGGATGTACCGCATGCGGCTAAAAGTGAAGGATTACAACGTGTATCGCTGGGCAGCCAATTTGCTGTCCGACCTGACAGAGATTCGCATTGATGCACCGGAACGGGTGGAGAATCCAGTATTGCCCGGCCAGGAACCCGAGGAAGTACATCCATGACCAGGACAAAAACTTCACGAACAGCCGCTGCGGAGGGATTCCATTATTCATGGCGGCATGGCAATAAATATTTGTTCTGACAGCGTTCTGCAACGGCGAATTATTGACGCGAAAGCAAAACGCGGAGTGATAGCATCGTCTGCAAATCGCGGAGCCGGAGAACAAAATGAAATGGACACCGGGCGGAGAGAGCCAGGATATTGAAGATCGCCGGGATGAAGGCGGGAGCGGTGGGGGAGGATTCCAGTTTGGAGGCATGCACCTGGGGATTGGCGGCGCGCTGATACTACTGGTGCTGAGCCTGGTCTTCAAGCAGAACTTTTTTGCTTTGCTGGGCGGCGGAGGCGGTGGTTCTCCGAACGCCCCGGTCGCGAGGCGGCCAAATCCCGCGCGCGATCAGCGGGAACAACCGCTAGTGCAGTTCGTATCCTTCGTATTGGACGACACGCAAAAAACCTGGGAGCAGATTTTGCCGCAGCAGGCGGGAAAGCCCTATCGTCACGCCAAGCTGGTATTGTTCCGGAATTATACGCAATCGGGATGTGGAGGAGCGGAGTCAGCGACCGGGCCGTTCTATTGTCCGCAAGATGAAAAAGTCTATATCGATCTTGGATTTTACGACGAATTGAAACAACGATTTGGAGCGCCGGGAGAGTTCGCGCAAGCGTACGTGCTGGCGCACGAAATTGGCCATCACATTCAGAAAATCGTGGGCACCGAAGCCCGAGTGCGCCAGATGAATCAGGGAAACCGGCGCATGGATAACGCGCTTTCGGTGAAAGCGGAATTACAGGCCGACTGTTATGCGGGAGTGTGGGCGCACTCGACACAGCAAAGGAATTTGTTGGAGCAAGGCGACATACAGTCGGCGCTGGGAGCGGCGGCGGCGGTAGGCGACGATCGATTGCAGAAAATGTCCACCGGGCACGTGGCGCCGGACTCGTTCACACACGGGTCATCGGCGCAGCGAATGCACTGGTTTCAGCAGGGATTTGACAGCGGATCGATCGCTGCGTGCAACACGTTCGGCGCACAGGAATAGCTGAGAGCGCGGATCGATCGAAGAGAGATTCCTGTAGATGATCAAGTGGCCGGTGAATTGCTGCCGGGCGCATGTGAACCACGGGATTCCTCAGAGTGGGCTTTGGCTGCTTTGACCTTTTCCGGATCGAGCCAAGCGTCTTGCGTGAAGACAGGGCCAACAGACGGAAGGGCAATGGCGGCGCCGGTTTTTTCAATTGCGTCCACAATCGAAAGAATGAGTTCCTCCTGCAAGGCCAGGAATTCGGCATAGTCGCGCACCAGGATGTAAGCGTAAATCTCCATTTCAATCGAATATTCCGCCATGCGGAGAAGACGAACGCGCGAAGTGGCGTTTTCGACGCGATTATTTTGTTTGAGTACCGCGCGAGCTTCGTCGAGAACGTAACGCAGATGGTCGGAAGAAAGATCGTAGCGAAGGCGGACCAACTGCCGAAAAAGAATCTTATCGCGCTGACGATAGTTTTCGAGAACGGCAGTTGCGACGGTGCCGTTGGGGATGGTAACGATCGTGCGGTCTTCGGTACGAAGTTTCGTGGAGCGCAGGCCGATGTCTTCGACAACGCCGCGCTGATCGCCGATGCGGCAGGGATCGCCGATGACCAGCGCTTTATCGATCAGGATGGAGATACCGCCGAGCAGATTTTCGAAAGTTTTCTGCGCGCCGAGGCCGATGGCCAGACCGCCGATACCCAGGCCGGCGAGCGCGGCGGTCACATTCACGCCGAGACCATTAAGGACAATCAAGGCGACGACGATAAAGACGGTCACGTCAAGCACGCGCCGCGCAAGCGAGACGATGGAACGCTCGGCCATGCGTCCGCTGGAAGTGAGGCGGCTGGCAAGGCGCGCGAAAACTTCGCGGGTGACACGAATCACCAGCCAGTAAAACGCCACCGCAAGAAAAATCCAGATAACCCGGCGATAATATTGCCGGTAAACGATGGACGCCCCAATATAGAAAACGAAAACGTAGTGAACTAGAGCGGTAAGCAGCAGTGTGCCCGGACCGATGTGGAAGAGAGTTTGCCCGGGGACCGCGGCGGGATCGAGCTTTTTTCGATAGTAACGGACAGCCATACGCGGCAGCAGGGAAAGGATCCAGCCGCACAAAACAGCTAGTGGAAGGGCGAGCAGAATGGCAATCCACTGCCAAAGAGGCATGGAGAGGAAACGATGTTTGGTGAGGTAAGGCGGGAGCTTTTTTTCAATATCGGCAAATTGCAGCGAATCGTAGATCTCGGGAATGCTGTCCAGGGTCTTGCGCGAAATGTACCAGAGCTTGTTGCCGTGATTGTCATCGAGGCGCAAGAGTTCGATGGAAAATACGCCATTGGATTCGCGGACGCCGGTGAGTAGTTCCTGATTTGAAGGCAACCCATCATCGAGCCGGCCTTGCGGATCGTCACTGAGTGATTCTAGAGAAGACGTCAGAATTTTTTGATTGATGACGGCGAGAAGCTGCGCGGCGAGATCCTGTTCTTCCGTGGGATCGAGGCGATGGTGGCCGGTCGCGGGCTGGAAATATTGCGCAGCGACAGAATAATTTTCATCCTGTGCGGCGTGAAGAAAACCCATCACGGTGCCGTGTGGCGTTCCTCGCCCCAGCGGATCAGATGGCAAGTTGGCGGCCGGCGCTGATTTGGCAGCCGGCTTGGAGGTCAGTCCTGGAATTTGCGCAGCGCAGGCCAGCAAAGGCAGCAGCAGTGCCGCGAGTACGACAGTACGGATTCTAACCATGCAACGCTCCTGATGGGCCAGCCGAAAAGCACTTCCATGATGGATTTCAGACCGCCTGCGGCGCAAGTCTCTACGCGGCCGGAAGACCAGGTGAGGCGGTATTTCCGAAATGATCGCGATATTGCTTCAGCAGGAATTGATCGGTCATGCCAGCAATATAATCGCAAACAACGATATGGCGGGGAACGGTAAGGGCTTGCTGTTCGTGATCCGGTGGCATGGATTCCAGCTTGCTCAGATAAAAATGAAAGAGGCGCGCGAGACATTCGATAGAGTGATCGCGATCGCTGGTAATCGCTGGATTGCTATAGAGATTTATGGCGAGGAAATGTTTCAAGCTGGCGTTTGCGGCGGACATTTGCGGACTCATTCCGGCCAGGCGCTCTGGCCAGCGACGGACTTCGTCGATCGAAGAGACTGCCGATTGCCTGGTGCGTGCGGCTGTGGTCTCGATCAAATCGGAGGCGAGCGCATTAAGAACGTCTTTCAGAGCTTCGCTGAATTTGAGCTTTTCCTTTGCAGCCGGATGAGCGCGGTCTACCAGCGCATAGGCTTGTGCGAATAGCGGTACTTCGGCGCGGAGAAGATCGAAATCGAGAAGCTCCGATTCACGCGCGTCATCGAGATCGGCAGTGTTGTATGCGATTTCGTCCACCCAGTCGATGAGCTGCGATTCGAGCGGCGGACGAAGGTCCAGCAGGTATTCGGCGAGATGCGGCGCAGTGCCCGGATAGTCGCGCGAGTGTTTGATGATGCCCTCGCGCACTTCGAACGTGAGGTTGAGGCCGGTGAATTCGAGATAGCGGTGTTCGAACTGCTCGACGATGCGAAGGGCATGGAGATTGTGATCGAATGAAGCGCCGTGCGCTTGCATCAGTTCGTTGAGTTTACGTTCACCGGCGTGACCAAATGGCGGATGGCCAATATCGTGTACCAGGGCCAGAGCTTCCGCCAGTTCGCTGTTCAGGCCGAGCGCAGTGGAGACAGTGCGCGCGATTTGCGTGACTTCGAGCGTGTGCGTCAGACGATTGCGAAAATGGTCCGAATAGCGAGTAGTGAATACCTGAGTTTTCGCTTCCAGGCGGCGAAAAGCACGGGCGTGGATAATGCGATCGCGGTCGCGGGCATATTCGGTGCGATAAAGATGGCGAGGTTCATGGAAGCGACGTCCGCGCGAAAATTCTTCGCGCATGGCAAGGTTCGAGAGTGAGGAGGGATTCGGGATGTTCCGCTCCATCGCGTAGAGAGCCAGGAGCAGCTTCAGGATTTGGCGGCAAGCATATCGAGGCCACGGTCAGCGCGTTCGGAAACGGCGGAACTGGGATATTCTTTTTTGATCTGCTCGTAAAGGGTTGCTGCTTCCGCGGGTTTGCTTTGGCTGAGCAGATCCGCGAGTTCGATCAGAACCAATGGCCGCGGAACCAGAACGGATTTCCCGTCGGCAACGGCGCGATAGGTCTTGACTGCGTCGTCGGTTTTACCGGTACGGGCATAGATGTTGGCCATTTGATACTGGGCCATCGCGGAGAGTTCTTTATCGCTGCCGCCCGCAATTTTTTTGAGGGATTCGAGGGCCTGATTCTGTTTATCCAGATCGAGAAGCGTCAGCGCCTGGTAATAGCGAGCGAGTTTGCCGGGGTTGGTGCTGGAAAATTTGTCCGCGACGGCAGCGAATTTTGGTAACGCTTCCTGCGAGCGGGTCTGCGAGTCGGGAAATGTGAGCTCGGCGGCCTCCACGGGGACATTGGCTTGGCGGATAGGAGCGTTATAGACCTTCATGGCGTCGTCCAGAGCGGCAGACGCGAGCACCGTCTGGCGATCGTTGTAAAACTTCCATCCGCCATAGATCAGGACCGCCGCGACTGCGACGGCAACGAGTATAGCGGCGGCTTGACTGTGCGAATAGACCGCTTCAGCGCCGTGCTCGATGGATTCGCGAAATTTATCCTGTTTTAGTTCCTTGCGCGAAAGATGTTCAGACAAGCTTATTCTCCTGGCAGTTATTCAAGCCACAATGCTATCACAGAGGCTGTGGCCAGGCAGAAGGCACGACCGGGATTGTGCGATACTTAAGCTGCCTCGCAGAGACTTCCGCGCTATGAATCGCCTATCCGCGTGCTTGATCACACTGAACGAAGAACACAATCTTTCCCGAGCACTGGCGTCGCTGCAGGAAATCGCTGATGAAATCGTGGTTGTGGATTCCGGGAGCACGGACGGAACAGAAGATATCGCCCGGAAATACGGCGCACTTTTTATCAAGCGCGAGTTCAACGGATACGCGGAGCAAAGAAATTTCGCAACATCGCGCGCGGCGAATGAGTGGATCTTTGTGCTGGCGGCGGACGAAGAAGTCAGCAGCGAGCTGCAGACATCGCTACTAAGCTGGAAAAAACGCAAGCCCAAGGCAAATGTTTACGAAATGGCGAGGCGCACGTGGTACCTGGGAAAATGGATTCATCATTCCGGCTGGTATCCGGACTGGCAGCGCAGGCTGTATCGCCGGGACACGACGAAATTTACGGGACTGATTCACGAAGCGCTGCGTTTTGAAGGAGCGCCGGGGCGGCTGGCGGGAGACTTATTGCATTACACGGTGCGCACGTTTGCGGAGCACGAAGAGAAAGTGCAGCACTATTCGACGCTGGCGGCGCAGCAATTGCTCGAGAACGGGAAAAAACGCTGGCGCCCCGCGATGTGGCTGGCTACGCCATGGAGTTTTTTCCAGAATTTCGTTTTGCGCGGGGGATTTCTGGATGGCTACCGCGGCGCGCTGATCTCGCACATGGCGGCACGCAGCGTCAAACTTAAATATGGAAAACTGGGCAAACTGCTGGCCGCGCAGCGCGGTCAGCGGAGCATCCCGGGATGATTCCGCTGCTCGTGGATTTGGAAACGGAATGGCGCGGAGGGCAGAATCAGGCGCTGCTTACCGCCAAGGGAATGCGCGAGAGTGGACATGATGCGCAGTTGGTAGCAATTCGTGATTCACCGCTGGCACAGCGGGCGGCGCAAGCAGGCATTCCGGTTCACGAAGTAAACACACGAGCGAAGCGGGCACGCGCGGCGTTGTTGCTGCGCAAACTGCTTTCCCGGAAGCAGTTCGACATAGTGCATGCGAACGAACCGCACGCACTGACCGCAGCATGGTTAGCCGGCGCACACCAGAAAGTTCCAGTGGTTGCATCGCGACGCGTAGCCTATCCTCTGCAAAAAAATATGATCGCGCAGAGGCGTTATCTGACGGCCAAGCGCATTCTGGCAGTTTCTCGTTTCGTGGCCGCGAGCGTAGTGGAGTCTGGAATTTCGGCTAACAAAGTGGAGGTGGTGTACGAGGGAGTGGAAGTTCCGCCGATGCTCACGAGCGAAGCGCGCGAACTGGCACGGCAACGTTGGAGCGTGGCTGTCGACGAACATTTGATCGGCTGTGTCGGATATTTGTTGCCGGAAAAAGGGCAGGAAAGCGTGGTGCGTGCCATGCCGGCAGTACGCGCGAAGTTTCCGGGAACGCGATTGCTGTTGGCCGGCGACGGACCTTGCCGCGGGCGGCTGGAAACATTGACCAAACAATTCGGCCTGCAGGAGGCCATCATTTTCGCTGGATTCGTCGAGGATGTGGCGCAGGTGTATGCGGCCCTGGACATTTTTGTTTTCCCGTCGCTGGCCGAACCGCTTGGAACGTCGCTGCTGGCCGCGATGGCATGGCGGCTTCCGGTACTTGCGGTTGCAAGCGGAGGCGTGCCGGAATATGTGGACGACGGTGAAAATGGATTGTTAGTCGCAGAATCCAAACCGGATATCCTGACCCATGGAATATTGCAACTGCTGAGCAACGATCCGCTGCGCGAACACGTCGGACAAAAAGCACGACGCAAGATGGAAGCGCAATTTTCTGCTTCCTGCATGGTGCAAAATACTTTACGCGCCTACCAGGAGATCCTGAGCAAGTCGCGCAACGACTAAGAATTGTCGAAACCGTGTAGAAGGTTCGCGTGTTGATCAATCTGTTGCCAGCGTATCGTCGCGGTGCAAAAAGCGAAACGCCGGGCGGCTCCTTCTCGATCCGTCCGGCGTTTCAAATTTTATACTACGCGCTAGTATTCTACTTTCACCTGTTGATGTTCCCTCGGTTCCCCTCCCTTCCGCTACGCCGTTCGGCCAAGCTATCTGGCATTTTGAACAACCCATCGTCCCCGCGGCTCGAGGAACTCCACGCCGACGGCAAAGCCGTCGCCTTGCATCGGTTGGCAGTAAGCCACCCGGGCCGAGGAACGAAATTCTCCGGAACGCGAAGCAATGGTGAGCCGGTCATTGGGCTCCCAGCGGCGCGAGCTGACCACGCGCGCACCACGTTCGCTGACATTCTCCGTAAATGTAGATTCGGCACCGGGCGCTTGCCGGTTGCCTTCGAGATAGACGCTGATTTCCATGGGGATGCGGCGCTCGGCGCGATTGTAAGGATGGACTTGGCTGGACTGTTTGGTCATGGGCTGGTCCATATCCTCTAGAGGCACGCGGCGATGCGTGAAAGATTTTGAATGCTGGAGCTACCGCGATGCTTCATGCGGTAAAGAGCGCGATCGGCGGCGGCGAGCAATTTTTCCGGAGTGTCGCCGTCGGCCGGATAAGAAGCGGTTCCCGCGCTGGCGGAAAGAGCTGGCACTTCGGCATCCGATGACATTCTTTCGTGAATGCGATTTACGATGCGCGTGGCGATATCAGAATCGGCCTCGGGAAAAACGATGGCGAATTCGTCGCCACCGTAGCGCGCGGCAGTATCAATCGCACGGCAATGATTGCGGAGAATTTTGCCCAGTCGTACCAGAGCGCGGCTGCCGGTCAAGTGGCCGTATTGATCGTTAATGGCTTTCAAGCCGTCCATATCGAAAAGCACAACGCTGAATGGGCGCTGTGTGCGGCGACAGCGATCCAGTTCCGCCTCCATCACGCTCAAAAGGCGACGGTAGTTAGCCAGGCCGGTCAAGGAATCGCTGACGGCAAGAGTGCGAACTTGATCGAAGAGCCGCGCCTGGTCCAGCATGGCTCCAAACAACATCACCACGTAACTGGTGGTCTTGCTCAATTCGGCGAAGAAGAATGGCCCATCCAGAAGATGCCGGGAAAACGCCGCAGCGATGTGGCACACGACATTGATCGAAGAGACTAGAAAAAGTGAGTAATCGAGAACCGATGCGGACTTTTCGTCTTTCTTGATGCGCAGAAAAAACGCTATGGCCGCAGCGAGGAACAGCAAAGCGGGAAGCAAATCCCACACACGGGAAAGAAGATGCGCGGGATGCGCAATGGGCGCGGAAGGCGCAGCCAAAAATGCGCCGCTGGTGGCATAAGCAGCCAATGCCACAACCAGGAGCGCGATGGCGATCTCTTTGCTCGGCTGGCGCGCAGTCGGGGTGTATTTCTCCACACCAACTGCAGCGAGCAGCAGCACGGCCAGCAAAGTACGGCTGACCATCCAACCAAGCGGGATGTGCAGGCCCGCGCCGCCCATATGAAGAATGTGATTGAATTGAAAGTAGCCGACCGTTTCGATTAATCCGGAAAGTACGAAACCGAAGGAAAGAATGAGGGCAGTGCGATCGTGCGTGCCGCGAAACCGGACCAGCGCGTTGGCCGCGTAGCAGAAGCTGAGAAGTGTGCCACCGACCTCCACATATAGATAGGTCTGATAGCTGCCGGAAACATCGGCATCGCGCAGATAGAAAAGGCCGGTCAGGAACAAGATCGCCGCAAGCGAAACCCCAGCAGCCCAAACTAGAGCCGGACGGTTGCGCATGTAGCCAACGATTTTGGACCAACCTCCCAAGAACCCCCCAATACCCAAAGAAACTCGGCAAGCCCCGATAAATGCACGCCAATGCCCGCTTACTGACTGGACAATGGCCTTGTAATCGATTGATATGATTAGGCTTAATAGGAGGCTAGAAAATGCTGGACGGTTCGAATCGCAACTCCGAGACACTGAGAATCTGGGAATTCTCACTAGCGCATAGAATAAGCGATTTGTTCCGTTAGAGTTACGTGGGGATTAGACACTTTTGCCCTGGGCGGAGCAATCTGTCTCAGTCTGAGACAGTCTCACCCGGTTCGGACCACTAAGTTGCTAGATTTTCGGTTTTGCAGCAGGCAAATCACGGGCAACCACGTTGTCGTTGAACCCGGCTGCGTTATGGGAACCGTCGCAAAATGGCTTGTTTTTCGAATGGCCGCAACGGCACAAGCCGATCGCGGTGCGCCCGGCAAGTCCAAACGGCGTGCCCTGCGGATCGACAATTTCGAAATCGCCTTCCACACGAATATTGCCGTTGTTGTTGATCGTTATTTTTGTCGAGGGCATTCTGTCTCCGGGCCGCCAGCGGCGGCGCACTGCAAATGATAGCGGAAGAATTATGAAAGCGCGAACCCGCAGTACGTGGCTCGTGATCGCTGGCGATTGCAAATCCGTTACGGCACAACCACTTCGCGCAACGCGCCGGTCGTCACATCATAGACGTATCCGCGCGCCTGAACCTGCCTGGGAAGAAAAATATTTCCGCGGATACGCTGGACCTGGTCTGTAATGTTCTGGTCGATGTCGCGAAAGGCGTGGAAACGCAAATGCGACGCATCGCGACCAGTCTCGGTAGAGAGCCTCCAGCGAAATTCTTCATCGGTGATAGACATCAAGCCGCACTGCGTGTGCTGAATTACGGCGATCGCTCGAGTTCCCAGCAGTTGCGTGGAAAGAATCAGCGAACGAATCGCGTCATCAGTCGCAATGCCGCCCGCGTTGCGAATCATGTGCGCATCGCCGACGCTCAGTCCGAGCAATTGTTCGAGGTCCATGCGCGAATCCATGCAGGTGAGAATCACCAGCTTCTTGATGGGCGGCGTTTGCAGGTGGCCGAGGTCAAAGCGCTTGGCGTAGCCCTTATTGTGTTCCATCAAATCGTCGAACGCGTTTTTTGTTGGGCCTGTTGCGGGTTGGGGCATGATCAGTATTTGGGAACGCTCGGATCGACTTCATCAGACCAGGCGAGAATTCCGCCTTTGAGATTGTGGATTTTGCGGAAGCCTGCTTTGCGCAAGAAATCGACGGCTTCGGCGGAGCGCTTTCCGCTGCGGCAATGGGCCACAATTTCGCGCGAGGAATCGAGTTCGTGCATACGGCGCGGCAATTCGCCGAGCGGTAACAAATGTCCCTTGATGTTGCAGATCTGATATTCGTGCGGCTCGCGCACGTCTAGAATATAAAGGTCATCGCCGCGATCAAGGCGCGACTTCAGTTCGCGCGGCGTCATTTCTGGAACTTGCAGATCGGGAGCCGGCGCTTCTTCGCCGCGCACGCCGCAGAATTCGTAGTAGTCAATCAACTGGTGAATAGTACGGTTTTTCCCGCACATCGGGCAGTCGGGATTTTTGCGCAGCTTCAGCTCGCGGAACTTCATGCCCAGCGCATCGAACAGTAACAAGCGGCCGGCCAGGCTGTCGCCTGCGCCAAGAATCAGCTTGATCGTTTCCATGGCCTGAATCGAGCCGACGATTCCGGGCAGCACGCCGAGCACGCCGCCCTCCGCGCACGATGGAACGAGGCCCGGCGGCGGCGGCTCCGGATATAAGCAGCGGTAGCAGGGGCCATCGGGCATTCCGAATACTGTGGCTTGTCCTTCGAAGCGGAAAATCGAGCCGTAAACATTGGGCTTGCCAAGCAGGATGCACGCATCGTTCACCAAGTAGCGCGTCGGAAAATTGTCCGTACCGTCCACAATGATGTCGAAATCCTTGAACAGTTCCAGCGCATTGCCGCTGGTAAGTTGCGTTTCGAAACTGAGCACCTCGATGTCCGGATTCAAATTAGAGAGCCGCGCTTGTGCCGCTGCGCTTTTGTGCTTGCCAACATCGCTGGTACCGAAAGTTACTTGCCGCTGCAGGTTGGTGAAATCCACCACGTCGAAATCGACCAGGCCAAGTTTGCCTACGCCCGCAGCCGCGAGATACAAACCCAGCGGCGCGCCGAGCCCACCGGTTCCAATCAACAATACTTTCGCGTTTTTCAGCTTAAGCTGACCTTCCATGCCTACTTCCGGCATGATCAGGTGGCGGCTGTAGCGAAGAATTTCTTCGTTGGACAAACTGGTGACCGGCGCGTTTGCGATCGGCGATTGTGTTTTTGTTGCCATGGCTGGCTGCTCCAATTCATACGAATAAATTGTTCGTGACTAATTTCGCTCTAGCGGCCGCAGTGGCCGCCGGCAATCGAAGGAACGATGCTGACCACGTCGCCATCTTTCACCGGCGTCGCTTCCTTCGCCATATAGCGAATGTCTTCGTCGTTCAAATAAACATTCACGAAGCTGCGCAATTTCCCGTCCTCGGTGAACAGATGTTTGCGAAGCTCGGTATATTGCGTCGTCAAACCGCCCAGCGCTTCGCCGACGGTCTGCGCCGAAACTTCGGCGGAATCTTTTTTAGCCGCATAGACCCGCAGCGGCGTTGGAATAATTACTTTCACTGCCATCTTTTTCTCCGTCGTAATCGCTGTCATATTGTGCCTACTTAACAAATGGACCTACTTAAGAAAGCGCACCCTGCTCAGGCCAAAGCGCTGTTACGAATTTCAATACCTTCAGCCGAATAATTCTGCCGGTCATCGTTCAAGCGCCACGATGTCATATCCGCCGGTTTACCGCTCATCACGCTAACAATCACGTAGCTGTACCACGGCCACGCATGTTCGCGGTCAAAGTCACTGGGCCGCGCCGGATGATCGGGATGAGAATGATACCAGCCAATGACTTCCAGGCCTTGCTCGCGGGCAGCCTTCTCCGCATCGCGCACATCATCTGCCGTAACCGCGAAACGGTTGCGTGGCGAATCATCGCGCCGATTTACCAGCGGGAATAATCCCAGCACCTCACGGGGCGTTCCGATCAGCGACTCATCCTGCCCGCTCACTTTTTCGTCGCTGGCGGAATCTAGGCCAAGTAATGCGCCACAACACTCGTGCGGGAACGTCTCGGCCCCATGGCGGCGAATCCCTTCCGCCAAATCGTGACTCATGCAAAGGTGATAAGTCTCCGCCATCACTAGACTTCTTCCCAGAAGCGTTCGCTCAAATATTTCGACGCATTATCGGCGAAGATCGTAACCATGACAGCGTGTTCGCCCGGGGGAATCTTGTTTGCCACATCAATGCACCCGATCAGCGCGGCGGCCGCGCTCGGGCTTACGAGCAAGCCTTCTTGGCGCGCCATCCGCTTCACCATGTCGTAGGACTCTTCGGTCGAAATCTCCAAGTTCTGATCGGCCAGCGTATCGTCGTAAATGGCGGGGCGCAACGCGGTCGGCATGTGCTTCCAGCCTTCCAACCCGTTCCACGGACCATCGGGCTGCAAGCTAATACAGCGAATTTTCGAATTCAGCTCTTTCAAACGCCGAGTCGTTCCCACAAACGTGCCGCTCGTTCCCAGTGCTGCAACAAAATGCGTGATGCGCCCGCTCGTCTGCCCCCAAATTTCTTCCGCGGTGCCGTGATAATGCGCCTGCCAATTCGCGGGATTGCTGTACTGGTCCGGATAGAAATATTTCTTCGGCTCGGCGGTAGCCAGTTCGCGGACCCGGCGAATCGCTCCGTCCGTTCCCTCGTCGCCCGGAGTCATCACCAACTCGGCACCGTACGCTTGCAGAATGCGTTTGCGTTCCTGCGAGGCGCTGTACGGCAAAAACAGTTTTACGGGATAGCCCAGAGTAGCGCCAATCATGGCGTACGCAATCCCGGTGTTGCCGCTGGTCGCATCCAGAATCGTTTTGCCGGGATGCAGTTCGCCGCTCGACAGCCCTGCCTTAATCATGCTGAGCGCAGGACGATCTTTCACCGAGCCGCCGGGGTTGCACCACTCCGCTTTGGCCAGGATTTCAACGTTTGCCAGATGCCCCGCTACTCGCTCGATTCGCAGCAACGGTGTATTACCAATCAGATCGAGCACACCTTCGACGCTGTGCTCGCGTCGAGAGACGGATTCCTCTGTGCGCCGTTGGTGTGCCTGGCTCGTGGCTGTACCCTCTAGCAACAATTCGACTTACCGTATATCCGACCAGTTTACTCCCAATTGGATGCAAATCGTCCGGCGAAAGATAAACCTGAGCGACGGCTGGGAGTCGGGCATGAAGAACGTTTGGATTTTCCAAAAGAAAGTGAGCGAAGCCATTGGAAGGGTCTCCGCCCGCCATTTTTCGAAACGTTGGTAATTAGAAACTGAGATGTAAGGCCATTTGCAGGAAGCGCGGGCTACCGATGGTGTGCTGGACAATTCCTCCCGAACCCGTAGGGGGACAAACGTACCCACCTGTGGCCGCATTGCAGGGTGTAAAAAACGAAGTGCCGAAATTCGGCCCATATTGTGGCGGATTTGCAAAAAAAGGATTAAAGCTGACACTGTTGTTCGGCGCGTCGAAGCTGGGGTGGTTAAAAATGTTGAAAGCTTGAGCGTCAAACCGCAGCTTGAATCTTTCGGTTAGGCGGAATTCTTTAAAAACCGACACGTCGAAGCGAGTCTGAAAAGGCGAACGGAAGATATTCCTGCCCGTAGCGCCAAAGCTGGTCTCGTACGGATCCCCTGATGGCACACCCAGCTGCCCTGGAGTGATTAGGGGTATGCCAAAAGAAGCGATATTTACAAGGGTAGGTCCAGAGTTTGCGCTCGAGACGCTGGACGGAACATTCTGCGCGCTTGCAGGCGTCTGGCCTGGCAGGAGCGGCACAATCGGGTTACCGATAAAGTTGTTCGTTCCGTAGTAGACGCTGGCAACCCCGCCGCTGAAATCATAAATGCTGTAGGGCTGTCCACTCTGCGCCACAGTGATGCCACTGATTCCCCAGCCGTTGACCACCACTGGCACCCAGCCAGTGGCATGATTAATTCGCGGGAACAAATAGTGGTAGCTGATCGAGAAAACGTGGGTGCGATCAAAGTCGGATGACGCATAAGCCGACCTTGGATTCAGAGGATCGTTACCCGTAAAGAATAATCCTAGGCCGCTTTGCGAATCCAAACTATGGGACCAGGTATACGCCGCGTTTACCGTGAGCCCGTGACTAAGAAGTTTCGTGGCGCTGAATTGCAGTGCGTGATAGTTCGAATTTCCTTCTGCTTCATAGAAAACAGAATTGGGGCTATAGCCGACGAAAGGAGCTCGCAAATCGGTGTTTCCTCCGGTCGAGGTGTTGTAAATCTCCTCGGGCACGCCCGGGACCTGATACCCGTAGGAAACAGCTTGTCCGTTCACGGGATTGGCAGAGGTAGCAATACGTGGCTGGTTGAATGGGATCGGTAGAACGCCATGCACTCCGTGGTTCCCCACATAAGCCAAAGTTAAAGCAAGTGTGCTGATTGGTTGCCATTGAAGGTCTAGACTCCAATTTTCGGAGTACGGAATCTTGTTCGACGGATCATAGCCACCAAAAAGAAACGGATTCGTGCCGGTCACAAGTCCGTTCGTGACCAGTGCTCCAGCCTGAGGGTTCTGGCAGGTCTGCGTACTGTTCAGCCCTTGACAAGGCACAAGGGCCGCGACCTGCGAAAGGTTGGTCGGAGGGGCAGCGGGCGCGGTTGTTCCAAATGGATTGGCAAACGTGTCCTGCGCAGTACTCAGAGTAGGAACCACAAACGGCGGTGCCAGTGTTACGCCGAACGGACCGTTGAATCCGTTGCCAGCACTCGGCGAAAATTCAGCGAAGAATTCGCCGCGGTCATAATAAATTCCAAAGCTGGACCGAATTACGAAATTGCTTACAAACGAGGGGCTCCAGACGACGCCGATACGAGGCGCAAGTCCCCATTGCCGGCCTGTCAAGGTGGAGGAGCTGACCCCTTTTGTTCCAAACGTCTTATTGTTTCCAGCGACGACCAGACCGATATTGGTTACCGTGTCAGTCGCGAGGTCGTAGCTATAGTCTTTCGGATAGAAATTGGTGAGCAAGCCATTTTTTTCGCTGAGCGGGCCGTCCCAATCGAAGCGTAGACCCGCCGTTGCCACCAGGTTTTTCGTAAGCTTGACGTTGTCCTGCGCGAAAGCTCCAGTTTGATTAGCGCGATAATAGCGATTGCTGGCGCCGTTGAAATAAACCGAATTGGCTTCCCCCAGCCTCAGTGTCCCGGTCAAGAAATCGGGGAAAGTCCTGAACGTCAAGCTAGCAGCTTGATTGCTTCTGTTTATGATATTGAGCTGCGTATGATCCCAGTTGCCCCCAAAAGAAATCGTATGCCTTCCACGAACCCAGCTGGCATTCGAGCCGAACGAGAACTGGTTCTGGACGACACCGGCATTCGCAAACGGCGATCCAGATGGTCCAATGCCTAGCGTATCGCTGTTTGCGTCCGCGTTGCTGATTGTAATTCCTGGAAAAATTTTGCTCCCGAAAATATTGATTCCGAACTGCTGCGGCCCAAAGGGTTGCGCGGTTTGCGCAAATGCCCGTTCACGAATAAATCCTACTTTCTGCACCCAAGTAAAGTTGGGGCTCAGAATCGTCGTATTAAGAATCGAAAGCGCCTGACTCCCCGCATTCATCGTCTGAGGAAATCCCAGCACTTGGCTGGTCGCAAATGGACTCGTCGTCGGATCGTGTTGAAAGTAATATTTTTCCGTCAGCCGGTCCTTGGAACTGAAGTTGTAATCAAAGTTTGCGTTAACCTGGTCAGCCTGAAACGTCGCGCGAGGACCTTGAACCGCCGCAGTGTGCGCATTCACCGGCGGTGCCCCCTTCGTCGTCGCGGACGGGATCAAGAAGCCGCCCCGAGGGGTCTTGGTTTGCAGTAACTGCAACGTAATGGGATTGATTGTAGTCGGATCGATGGTGACACCGAAGTCGGAGAGAGCGACGGCAGCCAGGCCCGTCGAGCTTCGATCGTCCGTCAAGCTCGGCGGCACAGCCAGAAACGATGTAGCATTGAGATCGTCCGTCACGCGGATGCCTTGATACGCTCCGAAGAAAAACATCTTGTCCCTCTTGATTGGTCCGCCCAAGGTTGCGCCGAATCGGTTGTAGTGTAGTGCAGGTACTTTTTGATTTGCTGGAACACTAGGATCAAGCTTTCGAAAGAACGGCGCGGCGTTCCAAGCGTCCGTCTGGTGGTATTCGTAAACTTCGCCGTGATATTGGTTCGTTCCCGATTTGGTGCTTTGTTCGATGTGTGCGCCGCTATTCGCTCCTTGCGAGGCATCGTACATAGAAGTGTTTACGCGAAGTTCCTCAAGCGTTTCCTGCGGCGGGGAGGGCATGCCCTGGCCGATAGCGTCGTAGACTGACGTACTGGTCTGAATGTCTCCTGTGTTGCCGACAAAGGTTTCCCCGGTGCTCAGTACGAACCGGTTTCCAGGCACTTGGCTCGACGTCTTGCCGTTGAAAAGGTTATTCGCCGTTATTCCATTGAACGAGATGCTGTTGCTTGTGTCGCGCTGCCCATTCGCAAAGATGCTTTGGTTTCCTAGACCTCCGTTCGTGCCGGAACTGTTCAGAAGATCGGCGCTCACCCCGGGCGCGAGAATTGCCAGTTGCGTGAAGCTTCCTGTACCCAGCGGAGCGGATTCAATAACGTCCGACGACAGGACATAACCGTTCGTGGTGTCCGATTGATTCAACAACGGGGTGCCGGTCACGGTGACCGATGTGCTGACCGAGCCGGGGTGCAACGACCCGTTCACTGTGGTGGTCAGGCCGCCTTGAACAAGAATTTCCGAGTGCACTTCACTGTTAAATCCATCCAGGGAAAAAGATACTGAATACTTGCCGATGGGCAGCGCGCTGACAAGATACGAACCATCGTCTCTGGTGGTCGCTCTGAGTTCGAGGTTGGTCGCAGCATTTTTTACTTTTACTGAAACTTTGCCTAGCACGCCGCCGCTGCTATCGGTTACCGTGCCGTTGATGGAACCGAGAGTTTGTTGGGCGCTGGCGATGCTGCAAGAAAAAAGGAGTAAACAGAAAATTGCCGCGAAACGAAGATTGCGAATCATAAACCCACCCCATTTCCAGGTTTCACCCGGAACCCTGTTCGCTTCGCCACGCAAGCCTTCGATCTTCACAACTCATTCATAAAGCAGCCCGCGAGGACGTGCGAACTCTATGGGCGGGAGTATATCGAACCCTCGCTCCAAACAAGGTAAAAATTTGGATAAACTTGAATGGCTTTGCGAATCATTGTGGAAATCCGCCGAACCCTCGCCCACGCCCAGTTCCCGCGCCACTTTACAGATGTATTTTGTTTCTTTAGTCTTGAACCCTATGTGGAACATCGAACAGCGCTTTGATTCAAAGGCTATTGAGGGCATGGCTGCTCTTGGGTTTGCGGTAGGCAGCACGCGCGGTGTGGTGCGTGTGGAAAAATACGGTTGCGGCGCGGAATTTCGCCAGGGCACCGACGGGAAATTCCAGCTCACGGTGCTCCCGACGATCATGGTCAAGGGACAGTTTGCGCGCCTGTGGGATGCCGGCTACCAGAAATTTCTGCTCACCGATGATGGAATAAAACTGCCTGCTCTTGCTGTGCACCTGCAAAATCTTCGCAAGTTTAATGAGGAGTTGCGCACCGCCCTTAACGTACCAACTTTTTATAACGAAGCTCTCGGGTCGGTCAGCCAGGTTTCCGTGTACGACCGCGTCAAAGGCCGGGCTGGCGACGTTCCAGACGAAACCGTCGGCGCGCATAGCCCTACTTCTGGCCACTAAGCCAATCCCATTGACCGCGGCAGAATTTCTGACTGGCAGCATAATTACTTTTCTGAGCATCTATCCTAGAGCCGAACTTTGGATGCGAACACTGGAGTGTCCCGGCAATGCCGCGCATAGTTGCTTACATGGATGATCTGTTTTTTCAGATGAAGTTGGCGGAAACCGCCAAGCATCTCGGTCTGGAAGTCAGAGTAGCAACCACGGCCGAATCACTGCTGCAACTCCTCGAACCTCCGCCCGAATTAGTCATCGTCGATTTGAATGCTCGTTCGCAGCCGCTCGACGCCATGCAACAATTGCGGAGGCTGCAACCGAATCTTCGCGTAATCGGATTTTTATCCCACGTGCAAACCGGCCTGGCCGAACAAGCGCGAGCCGCCGGGTTCAATGAAGTCATGCCACGCTCCAAATTTTCCATAAACCTGCCCGACATTCTGGCGTCCACCCTGACTAAGAACGGAAAGAATGATTCGTAGATATTTTCTCGTTGTCGTCTCGGCCGTGGTGCTGGTGTTCAGTGCACCCTTCATTGTTCTCAGCCAGGAGTCCAGTTCGCGGCCCGATTCTGATGCTCCCGCGAAGCCAGCGAGCGCACCGCCACCTCCGTCCACACGAAATCCTGCTCCGGACGCGCCTTCCGCTGCTCTGCGCGATCTGCTCGCAGCCGCCTGCGCTCACGATGAGCCGTCCTTTGAGAAATTTCTCACCGCGCGCAACGCGCAATCCTTTGCACAACTCGCTCCCACCGCGCGCACGGAACTCATGAAGCGCTTCGTGCTTCTCGACGGCGCCGGCAAGCCTGCGCTTTCTTCCAACCCATCCGGTCGCCCGGACATTCGCTGCAGCACTCCTGACGGCGCCGCCGACATTCAACTGGGCGGTGCGGAACTGCGCGACAATATCGCGCTGGTTCCACTGGATATTCGCAACGTTTCCGAACTAGGTGGCGGCGACCCTCATCACATTCTGATGGGCATGGTGCGCGAGAATTCTTCCTGGAAAATTCTTTCGCTCGGCATGTTATTTCTCGATCTTCCATCACTCGAGGTCGAATGGGACCAAGCCTCGATCGGCAGCAACGAACGCGACGCCTTGAACGATTTGAAAACCATTGCCCGCGCAATCGAGAATTACCGGCGCACATACGCGCGTCTTCCGGAGTCCTTTGCCAAACTGGGCCACGCTTCCAAGACTTCCGCGGACGCAGCCGGCTTGCTAGATGCTGATTTGGTCGGGGGAAAAAGCAATGGCTACCTTTTTCGCATGGTCATCGCCGGCGCCAATGAGATCGGCGCTCCCGCGCAATATGAACTCTCCGCGACTCCCGCCACTTATGGCCGCACCGGCAAGCTTTCTTTTTTTCGCGACGCCAAGGGCGTTTTTCACGCCGCTGACCACCAGGGTGGCGTCGGCCATTCGATCGATCCAGCCATCGAATAACTAGAAAATAATCCAGACCAAAAGCGTACGGTCATTTTTTCGAAACTTTGCACTCTTCTTTCTTGTCTTCGCAGGGCTAACCTCGGCACAATCAATAAGGGTCGTCCTTCAGTTGTGGTTTAATCGCAATTTTTCTGTTCGCGGATCTCTCTCACGGGCAAGAATGTTTGCCGCCTCGCGGTAACACTTCACCGCTATGCGGTTTCGATTCACAGGAGTGTCCATGTCAGGAATGCAAGACCAACGTCACGATCCTCGCATACCGCTGATTGCCGCTGCGGAAGTCATCGAAGTCGCCACCGGAACTCGCCTTAGCGCCAGGACCAGCGATATCAGCCGCACCGGTTGCTACATCGACTCACTCAATCCCACGCCGGTTAAGACTGTCGTTACCGTGCGCCTGACCCACGGCGGCGAAGAAGTCGAACTTCCGGCACGCATCGTGTATGTCAGCCCCGGCCTGGGCATGGGCGTTCGCTTCGATGAAAATTTATCTCCTGCACAAACGGCGATTCTCGATCGCTGGCTCTGTGGCGCAATGTAGGCAACATTCCTGAAACACAAGAAAAAAGGCTCCCGATCCGCTGGCAGCCTCTCATCGGTATCGCTGTGCGTCTCCTACTGGCAACTCGAAAACTTGAAGGACGCGAGCCGCGGGTGCCAGTTGAACGTTCCGTTCGAAGCGATGTATTCGTTCGCATACCAGAACGTGCAGTCGTCCGACGGATCAAGCGCCATGCTGCTGTAATCGCCCCAACGGTTTAAGCCAGTTGTCTGTGATCCAGTTCCCGCGATGATGCTGTTTTCAATTCCCATCGTGTTCAGTGCATCGTGAACAGTCTCGGATCGCGGGGGGATTGCGCTGCTGGACGCGCTGGATCCCAGCGCCATGTTCCCGACTTTGTCCATCGCGATACTGGGCATCCAACGGAATGTGCTGTCTGGCGAGAACGTCGATTGCTCTGGTAAACCACCGGTGTCCCGCCAGGATTGCGAATCTCGTACCACCTTACACCCGTGTACGGATTTTTCCGGCTGGTCCCGACGGCCACTGCTCCACACAGCTTCCTCCGCCGCAGGCCTCGCTAAAACGAAGCCACCGCCAGATTGGTCGGGCCCGTGAAGGTGGAATTGCTTGTTGTCGCAAAGTCGACATGGAACTTCCACAGATTCAGTGAATTCGTTCCGAAGTTAAGGAAAAATTCGTTCGAAGCGGTCGGCGGCAGCGTCGCGTCGTCCAGATCCGCCGGCAGCAATCCGCCGAAGCTTGAACTAAGTTGGAAGCATACTGCCACCGCCGCAGTTCCCGCCCGCGGCGGCGCCATTCAACGCGCAAGCGCGGCCGCCGACGGACGAATTCCCGCTGAACATGTTGAACGTCATGTAGTATGCATCCGGCCAAACTGCCAGCTTCGGATAGTCGTTGAAATTCGGCATCTGGAAGGAACAGCGGTTGTAGGCACTCGTGGCGTCGGCGGTCGTTGAAACCGCGACACTGCAGATACGGCGTTGTGCTCACCGAAAATTGTGTAAAGCCCACCCCTGCGCGATGCGATCAAAGTGCACCACAGGATCGCCATCATTGTTCGTCGCGCAGCCTCCGCCAAAACCCGGCCCACAGCGTATTTCCTGCCTCAGGCCCGTATACGAGCGCGCCTGTTGCCTTGTCGAAAACCGCGAAGGACTCATTCACCCACTCCACCTCTTGCGTCGAACCGACCGACGCATTCGTGTCCGGCGGCGCGGCATTTGGCGTGAATCCATACTCTCCTTGGCCAAGCCCTTCAAAATTCAATCCTGTCGAAGTCGCGACCGCCTTACTGGTATTTCCCTGCAGGGCTCCATCCGGCGGTGTCGTCGCATTCGCACGCAATGGATAAATCGGATGCAAGGGATGCTCGCGTTGCCTGCTCGAGTCAGGCGCCAACCTAGACACGTCTTTCAGCGGTAGCGAAACGTCCTGATGATTCGCACTGATCACTTCCATTGGATACGAACCGCTTTGCGCTTCTGTTCCGGCCCCACTTACCAGCACTAACATAAACGCGGCGCAACAAAATGCGACCCTGAACTTACACCCATGGCTTGGCGCCATTTTTCCTCCGGATTTTCCCGGTCTAGGCGGGGGCAGACCATCGCGCGTGGATTCTATTTCTCAGATCAGTCATTTGGCGATACCATCTGTGTTCTTCTCATGCGCCCATTGGGTACTTCCATTCGCCGCGCTTTCTGGTTCTTGGTATGCCTCGTTGCGCTTTTTTTCGCACCTTTCGCGGCTGCGCAGGATGAACCCCTTCAGCCGCCCCTTCCGGTTTTTGAATTTCACAGCGGCTTCTGGCTCAATCTCCATCACACGCTCTATCGCATAGCGCGCTCGCAGCGCGCAGCAAGCTCCACAGCAAATCCGGCAGCGCCGAACGCAGGAATCGCAAATCTAACTCCCACCGAACAGCGCGTTTGGTCCACAGCCATCGCTTATTATTCCAGGACCTACGCTGACAACGACATCACCGTCAGCCTGGAAATGATTCTCATCAAAAACCAGCTCGGCGATTTCGAAACTTGCCAAGATCTTGCCGGCTTCAAGAGAAAATCCTGCGATGCGGGGCTGCCCGCGAAACTTACAGAAGCGCTCGACGCTGCAGCACCCGTCTATCGCTCGCATCTCTGGCTGGAGCACGACCGCGCCAATCGCCGCTGGATTTCCGCCGTGGCCCCGCTGGTTCGCCGCAACGGACTGGACCTGGCCCACCGCCTCGCTGAAATTTATCAGACCAATTGGCCCAGGGATCGCATTCGCGTCGACGTCACCAGCTACGCCAGTTCCACCGGCGCTTACACTACTCTCGAACCGCTTCGCGTCACGGTGTCCAGCAGTGACGCGCGAAATCAGGGAGCGGAGGCGCTTGAAGTTCTCTTCCACGAAGCCTCGCACGGCATAGCCGACTCCGTGCAGGACGCCATCTTTCGTGAGTGCCGCCAGCGCGAAAAACCAATTCCCCGCGATCTCTGGCACGCCCTGCTTTTTTATACCACCGGCGAAGTCATTCGCCCGCTCGCGCTCGACAGTAGCGGCTCGGCTGGCGGTTCAACTTCAGGCTACGTTCCCTACGCCGTGCGCGAAGGTCTGTACAAACGCGGCTGGGAAAATTATCTTCGCCTATTGACCGAATACTGGCAGCCCTATCTGGACGGCCGCGTCACCTTCGACGACGCCATCGCGCACATGGTCTCCGCGTTGTGACAATATCTTTCTCGTCCGCTTACAGCTGAAAGGTGCGGGCATGAAACGCTGCTTAGGCTCGTTCACTCGACGAATGGTTTTTGCCGTTTGTCCAGTGCTGGCGATGTTGTTGTCGATATCGCACGCACTCGCTCAATCTGCGTCCACAGGCGAATCCGATTCCAACGACGTCATTCTCATCAACGGCAAAATCATTACCGTGGACGGAAAAGACTCCATCGCGCAAGCGCTGGCAATTCACGACGGAAAAATCATCGCCGTCGGCGCCAATGATGAAATCAAGAAGCACATAACAAAAAACGCCCGGGTCATTGATCTTCACGGTCGCACCGCCACTCCGGGCCTGATCGACACTCATTGTCATTTCGACGAGACCAAACGGATCTATGGCATCGAGTTGAGCAAAATCAGTAGGGTCAGCGAAGCCGTCGAACTCGTCCGCCAAAAAACTTCCGCCAGCAAGCCCGGTGAATGGGTCACCGGCTCGGGTTGGGACGAAGGCAAACTTGCCGAACTTCGCTACATCAACGCCGCCGATTTGGACAAAGTCTCTCCCGACAATCCGGTCTGGCTTGGCCACACCACCGGTCATTACGGAGTTGCAAACTCATACGCCCTTCATCTCGCCAAAATTTCGCAGCAAACCAAGGACCCCAAAGGCGGCATCATCGATCGCGACGCTGCCGGGCGTCTGACCGGCGTACTCAAAGAGGAAGCAATGGGCCTCGTCACCTCGCTCATTCCTCCTTTCACCAAAGACCAACAGCGCATCGGCGTGCTGAAAATGATGGCGGACTTCAACAGTGAAGGTATGACCGCGGCAAAAGATCCCGGCACAGAAGGTATTCGCTGGCATCTCTATCAGGAAATCTTAAAGGAAAACAAATCGACCGTCCGGATTTTTGCGTTGCTGTATGGCGGACGCGACATGGAATCCGCTCGCGCCGTTTTCGCACGTCTCCAGGCCCAGCCAAAACCGCCGCAATCCTTTGCCGATGGGATGCTTCTTTCCGGCGGAGTCAAACTTTACATGGACGGCAGCGGCGGCGGCCGCACTGCGTGGGTCTACGATCCCTGGTTCAAGAAACGTACTGAAATCGAAACCGGAAATACCGGCTATCCCAACATCGATCCGCAAACCTACCGGCAAATGGTGAAGCTGTTTCACGACGCAGGAATCCATGTCAGCACTCACGCCGTTGGCGACCGCGCCATCGATTGGGTCGTGGATACCTATGCTGATCTCTTGAAAGAAAAACCCACCAAGAGTCTGCGCCACGGCATCATCCACTGCAACATCCCAACCGACCACGCCATCGACACCATGGCCCGTTTGCAGCGCGACTACGATTCCGGCTATCCGGAAACGCAAGCGCCGTTCATGTGGTGGATCGGCGACATCTATGCCGCATCGTTCGGCGCAAAACGCGAGCAGCGACTCATGCCGTACAAAACCTACGTGCAAAAAAATATCATCTGGGCCGGCGGATCGGACTATCCTGTTACGCCATTTGCCGCCCGCTACGGTCTGTGGTCCTCCGTCGTTCGTCAAACCTTAAATGGAGTTTACGGCTTGCAGCCTTTCGGCACCGCCGAAGCCGTGGACATTCACACCGCGCTCAAGTCCTACACCATCTGGGCCGCACACCAACTGTTCCTCGAAGGCCGCATCGGCTCGCTCGAACTGGGCAAAGACGCTGATATCGCCGTGTGGGATCGCGATCTCTATTCCATCCCTTCCGACGACATCAAGAATCTTCATTGCGAACTCACGCTGCTCCGCGGCAAGGTCGTCTACAGCGCCGCGGAAAACGAATGATTCGTATTGCCAGCACGCAAAAACAATAGCGCGATTCTCCTGTCTTTCTCGGTACGGTGGAGTACAATCCGCCCATCGCCTGTGGTGGTTTCCGCATTTTGACGGAGGTGCTCGATGGCTCGGATTCGTTGCGGCCGCGGTGTACTCGTCCTCGCTGCGCTTTTTTCTGTCGCACATCCTAAATTCCTCCGCGCTTCGGACTCGCCCGCGGTTGCTGTCGCTGGCACGATTTTCTCCGATGCCAACAACGCTCGTATCGCCAATGCGGCTGCAGCCCTTTGCGATGCCGGTGGAACTGTCTTGCAGGAGTCCACGGCGAACGATTCCGGTGAATTTTCTTTTCAAGGACTGCGGCCTGGACGCTACATCCTTAAAGTGCAAGCAAATGGTTTTCAGTCCACAGAGTTGCCGCTCGACTTGAGCTACGCTTCGCAGCATGGGCTTTCCGTGACGCTCAAGCCCGTGCGAAATGGGGATCAGCCACGTTCGGGCGGTGTGACAGTATCGGCCCGCGAACTGGCCATACCCACCGCCGCGCGCGATCTTCTTGCTTCAGGAAAGAAAAAGTTATATTCGGACAAGAACGGCAAGGCGGCCTTACGCGATTTTCAGTCTGCGATCAAGACCTCGCCAAGCTTCTACGAAGCCTACTACCTGGCCGGCATGGCGTATCTCGCTCTGCAAAATTCCGCCGAAGCTGAAAAGCATTTCCGCAAATCCGTTAATCTAAGCCAAAAGAAATACGCTGACGCAGATATCGCCCTCGGTTCGCTCTTGTTGCAACGCGGCGAAGAGCACCCAGGGGAAGAGTTGCTGCGCCAGGGGCTGGCATCGAACCCTCATTCCTGGCCTGGGCAATTTGCGCTGGGCGAACTGGAAATGACACGCGGCCACATGGAACCTGCACTGGCAGCAGCGGAGCAAGCTGCGGAACTCGCGCCAACCCAACCTGTCGTTTACCGCCTGCTGGCTATTATCCATTTGCGGCAGAAAGATTATTCCGCGCTGGTCAGCGACCTGGATGCCTACCTCCAACTCGATCCAGACAGCCCTGCAGGCTTGCGCGCAAAAGAACTCCGTGCCCAGGCACAAAAGCAAGTACTGACCTCACCCGGAGCAACAGTTTCCGCCAACAGATAGCCAAAGGCCACGTGCACCGAAACATTCTCCATAGGCGCTACGTATCCTCAAGCGTGATGAACCTCGACGACGCCCGCCCACGCCTGCCAGCACTGACCTCGTTGCGATTCTTCGCGGCACTGCACGTCGTGTGCTTCCACTTTTTGGCATTCAAAATCATGTCTGGCGAGCGTTGGCTGGGGCAGATTTCGTCCATCGGCTATGTGGGAGTCAGTTTTTTCTTTGTGCTCTCAGGATTTATCCTTGTCTACACCTACGCCGGCCGGGACCTTCCGGCGCGCGATTTCTGGCGCGCCCGGTTCGCTCGCATTTATCCAGCCTTCGCGTTCTCGTTATTACTCACGGGCCCGTTTTTCTTTTTCGCTACATTAATGTTGAACGTGCCCTTTTACGCTTGGTTTTCCGCGCACCTGAAATTAGTGGTGCTTCTGGTTCCATTTCTACTGCAGGCCTGGGTGCCACTCGCGGCCCTGGCCTGGAATTCCGTGGCCTGGAGCCTTTCCGATGAGGCATTTTTCTATTTGCTTTTTCCGTTTCTGAAAAAGCGTTTCCTGAAAATTAGCTTACCCGGTTTGGCCGGTCTCGCGCTGGCGTGCTGGGCCGTTAGCCTCGCCATGAGTTGGACTTACGTGTTGCGCAATCCAGACCACTTGAAGGTCATTGATGCGGACGTACTGAATGCTTTCTGGCTGAATGCCGTAAAGTTTCATCCTTTCGCGCGGCTTCCAGAATTTCTGCTGGGAATGACGTGTGGCGCCATGTTCCTAAGGTCCAGGAAGGATGCGATCCCTGGAAGCGAAGCAAAATTGGCCTTGCCGCTGGTGCTGGCAGGACTGGCGATCGCCGCAACGGTCACGCACTATTCCGCGCGAATTGCTTATCCCGTGTTGCACACCTCGCTGCTGGCGCCAGCATTTGCAGCCATTATTTTTGGTTTTGCTTTGCAACCCAGCTGGAGCACCCTACTGAACTGGAAACCTCTGGTATTTCTGGGCGACGCCAGCTATAGCCTGTACCTTCTGCATTCGTTCTTCCTGGGGCCATTTTTCTTTACGCAGACCGGAACGCCGCGGCACCGCGGCCCGGGCTGGTATTTCCTGTATTTCATGCTCGCGCTGGGAATCTCAGGATTGGTGTATCGGTTTATCGAACAGCCGTCGCGCCGCAAGTTGCGTGGCAGCCGGTCACGCTCCGTGCTTGCCGGTTCACCAGCAGTTGCGCTCAGCTGACACGCTTGGACAATTCCAGATGCCCGCTCTCGCCGAGCGGTTCCCGGAATTACCCGTTTGGTCGGGCCACGTTTGGTTCTTCAGACTTAAGTAGCCTTCTGTACGAACAATCCCGCAAAATTTGCGCGGTAACGGTAAAACAAAAAGAACCACAAAATTGTCACCAGCGCCGCCGGCTGCCACATCATCGAACTGATCAACGAATGATACAAAATAATATTCACAATCACCGGGCCAAGCAGCGCCAGCGCCAGGGGCACGTAACGGTTCACCAGCAAGAGCAGCCCGCCGACCAACTGCACCGCACTCACCGCCAGCACCCAGTGCGACTGAAAGAATACCGACAAGAACTGCCCGGCCATCCCGCCGGGTAGCGGCGCTTTAAGAAATTGCAAAAATCCGTTCAATCCAAAAAAAACAAAAATAAATCCCAGCAGAATCCGGGCAATCACCACTGCAATTTTCATGTCGGCTCCTTCTCACTGAATTTCACGGACGAAAGGGACAAGACGCGGTACGCCTATACGATGATTTCCGAAAGCGGCGGGTACATCCATGTTAGCAGGGGAAACCTTCATTTCACGGAGGAACAGGCCACGGCGCTAATTTCGCCGCAAGAATACAGGCGTCGATGTTCGAGATGAACTTCCGCCCAGAATACGCCGCGAACATCACCAACCGCGCGCGATCACGCCAGCCACAATTCCCAGTGCGGCCACCGTTGCGTACGCCGCACCCGCCAATCTCCACGAAATCGTTTTCCCCAGCACCGACAACGAAAACACACTGATAATTCCCAATGTGCAAAGAATCGCTACCACATACGGCATCGGCGCTCCATGCGTCATCGCGATGTAAGCAATGGCCACATCAAACGCCATTGGCACCGGCAAAAACGCTCCCACCAGCGCCACCAGCACGATCCCGCCGATGCTCGCCTGCGCAATAATCGCTTGCGGCGGCAACAACTCAATCACCAGCGCTCCCAGTACCGCTCCTAAAATCATCAACGGAAACGCCACGCGAAAGACGTACCAGAAACTTTTTCCGTACGACCGCGCAACACTGACGATCGCCCGCCACCAGCCTTCCGCCATCGGAATGTCGATGGGGCAAGTATACGTTTTTTCCTCCGCGCGCGAAGCCGCCGCCGGTGCAAACACAAAAATCAAGAACAGCACCGTAGCCAGCTTTAACAACGCCACCTTCGCCGGAAACAGCGTAAACGTCATTGCCAGCACCACCACATTCAAAGCCGGTGAAGCAAACATCGCCGCCAGCACCGATTCCCTGCTCATGCCCGCCGCATAAAATCCGCGCGCAATTGGAGCCACGCAATTTGTGCACACCGCCATCGGCATTCCCGCCACCGCTCCAAACAAAGTGTTTAAGTATGCGGATCCCGTCCGCCGCCGCGGGATCATCGCCAAAAACGTCAGCGCCGCCGGCCCAAACAAAAACGAAAACGTCATCCCAATCCGGTTGGCATCCAGCCAATTCGCCGTCGTCCGCCACACCCGCACCCGCAATGGCATCGTCCGGTCCAACTGATACACCGCTCCAAACGTCAGCGCCCCAGCCGCTTTCACCTGCGTCCCAGCGTGATACCTCTTCATCAGCGCCGGGTACCGCGAATCCACCCAGAACACCAGACCAATCACCACCATCAACGCCACCGCCAGCGTCCGGCTGCGCCAAGCGCCGCCTCGTACGTTCGCCATTTCCAAACTCACCGCAGGATTTTGTGCCGACACACGCGCCTCCATGGCCTCACAGAAGTCTTCAGCAGTTTGACGTGGCACTTAGACAGTGCAGTGAGCCGCTGCACTCAGAGATTTGCGTAAGCTTATTTTCTTTCCCCTGCCCTTCGGAATAGTACGAAACCATTAGCTCCGCACCCCGCCAAGGACGAATGGGCTCCTCTCGGAGGTCAGGACCCAATACCAAACCCTTTGAAAACCGCAAATTTCACATCAACCTGCCGCCGCATCGGCCCGTGGCTTCGAACAACGACAGCACATTCATCACGCTGAACAATTCCAGAATCTGCTTGCTCGCGTTCACCACTTCCAGCCTGCAGCCCCGCGTCCGCGCCGAAACGTGCAGCGTCACCACCGCCCCCAGCCCCGAACTATCCATCATCGGAACTTCCGTCAAGTCCAGCACGATTCGCCCTTTTCTCTCGCACGCCTCGCGCATCGCGTCCTTCAACAGCGGCACATTCTCACTTGTCAGCCGCCCGAAGCATTCCACCACCGTGCAATTCTCGGACTCTCTCCGCTGTACTCGAAATCCCCTCGCCAAACTTGTTGCATCATTTACCGGCATTCTGCCCCTCCCCCGCCCTGACTAGGCTGTGCCACACTTTTCCTGGCGCGCAACGCGTTGTACCTCATTTCCGCCCGTTTTCACAGAGCCCTCCGCCTATTTCCATTCCGCACTGAACTCGCGCTTCATCCCCATGCGCAACAGATCCAGTACAATTCTAAGCGCCAATTAGCGACAAAAATCGGCGGCTAAGGTCCCGTCTGCTCCTCAATTTCCAAAGCAGAACCTTGCGCAGAACCAGCCCTTCCACAACACTCAGATTTAAGACGGAACTGCGTCCAACCAAAAATTTTGGGTAACTGTATTCAGGTTGCCACTAAAGGGATATGTAGTGCCGACTTCCGATTGGCAAGTAGACCACAGATATCGCCTCGACCATCGCCGATCCAACCGTAGCCCTTGAAAACGCCCTGAAATGGCTGAAGAGGGAAAAGAAACTTTGAGTCAACCGTAAGCTGCGATTTCGTTACGTCTCCGATGCCGCTGTGCTCAACTGTTCTCGCGATGGGACATTTCGCCCCAGCGCTGGCCGCCCAACCACTCCTGTGCTAATCTTCCTTCCGCAGACAACAAGACCCGGTACCGCGCCACGCAAGTCTCCGACGTAGCCCCGGTCCTCTCCTTCCAGCTTCCGGCATCGCTCTCTGGGGAGAGGCGTCTCTTTACTCCGTGGCGCGCCGAGGCCAGGCAAAAGGAACCATCACCACTATGTCTTCACCCACTGCAACGCTAAAATCCGGCGAACAAACCGTCGAAATAAAACTCGCCCATTCTCCGGACTCTGATGACGCTTTCATGTTTTACGCGCTGGCCACTCACAAACTCCCCACTCCGGGCTACAAGTACACACACGTGCTCTCCGACATTCAAACTTTGAACGAAGCCGCGCTCACCGAAACCTACGACGTCACGGCCGTAAGCTTTGCCGCGTACCCTTTCATCCGAGATAAGTACATCCTGGTCGATTGCGGCGCCAGTTTTGGCGAAGGTTATGGCCCCATGGTCGTCGCCGGCAAATCCATGAAGAAGGAAGACATCAAGGGCAAGCGCATCGCCGTTCCCGGCCTAAAGACCACCGCATATCTTTCGCTGAAACTTTACGAATCGAATTTTGAAGCCGTGGTCATGCCCTTCGACAAAATTCTCGACGCCGTGCAGGACCAACTGGTCGACGCCGGCTTGCTGATTCACGAAGGCCAATTGATGTACGGGAAAATGGGCCTGCACAAAGTTCTGGATCTCGGCGCCTGGTGGCAAGAGCAAACCGGATTGCCGCTTCCACTTGGCGGCAATGCTGTCCGCAAAGCGCTGGGCCCGGATCTCGGCCGCCTGATTTCCAAAACCATTCGCGACAGCGTGTCCTACGGCCTCGATCACCGCGAGGACGCCCTGAAATACGCCATGCAGTTCGCCCGCGACATGGAAACTGAGCTCGCCGACCAGTTCGTCGGCATGTACGTCAACAAATGGACCCTTGGCTACGGCGAAAAAGGTAAGCACGCAGTACAGGAACTCATCACCCGCGGAACCAACGCCGGCATCATCCCCGGGCCGGACACCGTGGAATTCCTTGCCGAGAGCTAGCCCAAGACGCAAACAGGAATTTCCCGAAACTATGAATCGTCGATTTGCTATCCCACTTTCCGCCAGTTTCTTCCTTTTAGCATTCGCTTTTCTTCCGGTAGTACACGCGCAGGATGCCGCGGAATACAAAGCGCGCGCGGACTCGGAAAAAGCCTGGCCGAAAGAAGCTGTGCGCGGCGCGCACGGCATGGTGGCGACGGATGAAGAACTGGCGTCGCGCGCAGGAGTAGAAATTCTGCGGCGCGGCGGCAACGCCGTGGACTCCGCGGTGGCCACTGCGTTCGCGCTTGCGGTCGTCGAACCGGCGGCAGGAAATATTGGCGGCGGCGGATTCATGCTGGTGCGCATGGCGGATGGGCGCAGCAGTTTTCTGGATTACCGTGAAGTCGCTCCGGGCAAAGCGACCCGCGAAATGTACATCAAGCCGGGCGGCAAACTGGATGAAGTTGCTTCCGTGATTGGATACAAATCGGTGGCAGTTCCCGGAACTGTGGCGGGACTGGAACTGGCCCTAAAAACATACGGAAAGCTGAAACTGGCGGAAGTGATGGCCCCGGCGATTCGCTTGGCGGAAAATGGTTATCCAGTGAGCGCGAAGCTGGCGCACGAATTCCTGGAAGAAAAACGGGACCTGCAGAAATTTTCGGTCAGCAGCCGCATATTCCTGAAAAACGGCGAAATGTATAAAGCCGGCGAAACGCTGCGCCAGCCGGAACTGGCCGCTACATTGAAGCGCATCGCGAAAAATGGCGCAGCGGAATTTTATCGCGGAGAAACCGCGCGCATGCTGGTGAGTGATATGGCGGCGCTGGGTGGCTTGATCTCTATGGATGATCTCGCACGCTACCAGCCGAAGGTTCGCGAAGTGCTACGCGCAAAATATTTGATCGACGGGCACAACTGGGACGTCTTGTCTTCCCCACCACCTAGTTCCGGTGGAGTGGCGATGATCGAAGCGCTGAATGTTCTTAAGACCTTCCCGATAAAGGGATGGGACGATCTGGAAAGCGTTCATATGGTTTCGGAAACCATGCGCCGGGTGTTCGCCGATCGCGCGGCTTACCTGGCTGATCCCGATTTCTCCAAAGTACCGGTAGATGGATTGATCAGCGGATGTTACGGGAAAGAACTGGCCGCGACGATCGATCCAAGACGCGCTTCATCCAGCGAAGCCATTCATGCAGGCGAGCCGCACGTTTGCGGCGAAGAAGCACACAACCGCGCCCCAGTTGACATCAGTTTGAATGACGGTCCGCACACCACACATTTTTCCGTGGTGGACGCCGCGGGAAATGCCGTCGCCAGCACTACTACTTTGAATGACAGTTACGGATCGCACGTAACTTCCAGCGCGGGATTTTTGCTAAATGATGAAATGGACGATTTTACGACTCAGCCCGGAGTGCCAAACGCGCTGTTTGGATTGATTCAATCCGAGGCAAACGCCATTGCGCCCGGACATCGCCCGTTGAGTTCGATGACTCCCACGATTTTACTGCGCGACGGAAAATTGAGTTTCGTAACCGGCTCTCCCGGCGGACCAACCATTATTTCGGCGGTATTGCTGACGGTGATTAACTGGATGCGACTGGGGATGGACGCGCAAGCAGCGATCAATGCGCCGCGATTCCATCATCAGTGGATGCCGGACCGAATTTTGATGGAGCAGCAGTTTCCGGCTTCGCTGGAACAGGGATTGAACGCCATGGGACACGCCACCAAGCGCCGGGGGCACATTGGCCTGGTGAACGCCATAGGTATTGATTCGAAAACTGGAGAAAGATTAGGCGCGGCCGACCCTCGCGATGAGGGCTCGGCCGTGGGATACTAACGGCGCATTCCAGCCCCCGAAGTTAGACTCGAACCGCGAGCCCAAGCCGCCATGCACAAAATTCTGTCCACGTACCTGTTTGTTTCGCGCAAATTGACGCATGAGCTGTTGATGCAAATCGCCGAACACGGATTCTCGGAGCTGGAAGTTTTTTGTTCGCGTGCGCATTTTGATTACGGATCGAAGCAGGAAATTCAGGCGCTGAAATCAGCGCTAGAAGCGAACCGCATGACGCTGAGTTCGCTACATGCGCCGACCAGCAAGGACATGAGCGCCACACGCGAGAGCGGCACGCCCTTGTCGATCTGCGAGATCGAGCGGGTGCGACGCATTGAGGCCATGGACGAGTTCAAGCGTGCGATTGATGTTTCGGAAGAATTGCCGTTCTCGAGGATGGTGCTGCACATGGGCGGGTCGCGCGAAGCGGCCGATCCGCGCAAGCGCGACGCGGCGTTCAGTTCGCTGGAACATCTGGTGCTACATGCACATCATGCCGGCGTAACGCTGGCGGTGGAAAACACCACCAGCGAGATGGGCGATCCGGCGTATCTGCGCGCGTTCGTGGATGAAACGCGGTTGACGGGTCTGCGATTTAATTTCGATATCGGCCACGCGAATTTGGCGGATGGCCCCGCGGAAGAGCGGATGGAAAAAGGTTTTGCTCCGCTGCGTGATCTGGTCGCCTCAGTGCACTTGCACGACAATCACGGGGATAAAGACGAACATCTGCCACCGTATGACGGCTCGATTGACTGGAATGCGGCGATTCCGTTGCTAAAGTCATCACCAATCGAGAATCTCCCCATCGAGCTGGAGCTGAAAGAAAAATTCGGGCCGGATGCGCTGTCTGTCACCGAACAACTCGCCGTTGCCCGCGCGGCGTTCGAGAAATTTGAAGAGGCCTGGTCTTCCTAGTCCCGGCACCGTGCTGTATAACGTGACAGCAGTTTCCTGTCTATCGATGTCTGCGAGTTCTTCAGTATTTGTCCAAATATTTGGTAGCAAGTGGTAGAGTTCCTGCCCGTGAGGGTTCAATGCCGCTCGTAACCTTTTCGCAATCGGAGTTGTCTGTGATGAAGCCGGTTGGCGTTTGGTCTGTTATGGCACTTTGTAGTTTTTTGGCTGTGTTCGGATTTACCCGACAGCTAACTGCGCATCAGGGATCCGCGGCAATCGGAGCATTTAACGCGCAGGCGGACGTAGGAAAAGTGCTGCACGAAGGCTCGGTGGAGTATAGCGCCGCGAAGAAAAGTTATACGGTCGCCGGAAGTGGCGAGAATATGTGGCTTGGCGCGGATGCTTTTCAGTTTGCGTGGAAGGAAATGTCTGGTGATGTGGCGATCACGGCGGACATTTCTTTTTTGGGGAGGGGCGGGAATGCGCATCGCAAAGCGGTGCTGATGATTCGGCAGAGCCTGGGTGGTGATTCGGTTTATGCGGACGTGGCGCTACATGGCAATGGATTGGCAGCGCTGCAATTTCGCGATGAAAAGGGTGGTATCACGCGAGAAGTGCAATCGCTGGTTTCTGCTCCGAAGCGGTTGCGTATTGAGAAGCACGGCGCCTATTTTACGATGTGGCTGCCTGGGGAAAAGGGCGAGATGGAGATGGCGGCAGGCTCGCCGAAGATCGAGTTGCAGGAGCCTTTTTACTTGGGCATCGGCGTATGCAGCCACGACAGGGATGTTGTGGAACGCGCAGTTTTTTCCAATGTGGAGATGGCGAGTTCGCCCGTAAAGGTCGCTGCCAAGCTGGCGCCAGCAACTCTCTATAGCGTTCTGGAAACAGTGCCTATCGATTCTGGGGATCGGACCGCAGTTTACATTTCTTCAGGACGATTTGAAGCGCCGAATTGGACGCGCGACGGCAAGGATTTTCTATTCAATCGAGATGGAAAGATTCTGCGGCTGGCGGTCAGTGGCGGGAAACCGCAGACGCTGGATACAGGATTCGCTGACAAGTGCAACAACGACCACGGAATTTCGCCGGACAGTACGCTTCTGGCAATCAGCGACCAGTCACAAGAGGAGCACAAGTCCATCGTCTACGTTGTGCCGATGGGCGGTGGAACGCCGCGACGTCTTACCAAGAATTCGCCTTCGTACTGGCATGGCTGGTCGCCCGACGGAAAAACTTTGGCGTTTGTTGGACAGCGCAACGGCGATTTTGACATTTATACGATTCCTGTTGCGGGCGGAGACGAAACGAGATTGACGACTGCGCCGGGCCTCGATGATGGGCCGGAATATTCGCCGGACGGACAGTATATTTACTTCAATTCCGAACGCACCGGACACATGCAGATCTGGCGAATGAAGGCCGACGGCGGCGAGCAAACTCAGGTGTTTTCCGATGACTTGAACAACTGGTTTCCACACATTTCGCCGGATGGAAAATACATGGTGTTTTTGAGTTTCGATAAGTCAGTCGTGGGACACCCGGAGAACAAGGATGTGATGTTGCGGCTGATGACGCTGTCAGATGGAAAGATCAAAATTCTGGCCAAACTTTTTGGCGGCCAAGGTACAAACAACGTGCCCTCATGGTCGCCGGACAGCAAACAGCTGGCGTTTGTGAGCTATTCGATTGTTCGTGCCGAGCCGAAGTGAGAGCTCACGTATTGCGATATCCGAGTTTAAAGCGAAGTGTTTGGCGGTATTGGAGCGCGTCCGTACCACCACGCAGCCGATTCGAGTGAGGCGTCACGGAAAACCGGTGGCCGAGATCGTAGCGCCGACTATGGTCGAGGACCGCGCATCCTGGATTGCTTCCATGCAAGGTTCTGGCGAAACTCTTGGCGATATTATTTCGCCCGCGACGGATGAAGATGACTGGGAGGTCCTGCGCAATTGAGATTTTTGCTGGACACGCACATCTGGTATTGGCTGGTTACCGATGTTGGCCGGATCGGCAGGCGCACAATTGCAGAGTTGACCGATCCCAGCAACGAACTGTGGCCCTCGCCGATCAGCACCTGGGAATTGTTAATGTTTCATGCAAAAGGCCGGGTGCGCTTCAGCGGCGATACGAATTCATGGCTGGTGCAGGCGATTCGAGGGATACAAGTAGCCCCATTCACTCATGAAATCGCTCAAGCGGCAGTGCAAATTCCGATGTACCGTGACCCTGCCGATCGATTCCTTGCGGCGACGGCACAAGTTCTTGACATGACATTAGTCACAGCAGACGACAAGCTTTTGGGACCGGGCACGATTCAGACTCTCGCCAATCGCTAGATTGAATCTGCACTAAAAAATCAAAACGCCGCGGAGGAGTCAAGACTGCTGCCGCGGCGTCTGCGAATCAGTCCGCTACGCGGAGTCCCGCTTACGAGCCCATATATTGGGCGTGGATGTAGGCGCCGGTGTGGACGTTGTAGATCAAATACCAGCCAGGATGATCGGGGTCGTCGTAGGCCACGAAATTGTCGCCGCCACAATCCCAGCACCAGTCTTCCGCCAACGGCCAATCCCAAGAAGCAATTTCAAAGGAAAAGCCGCCAGGGAACCAGAAGCGGTGATGATCGCGATCGAAGCGTTCGATACCGTAGCGATACGACGGGCCAAAGTGTTCAAAACGGCCGTGCTCGTAGGGGTGGCCAATCACATAACGGCGATCGTTAGGACGATCATGGCCGTACCAGTGATCGTTATTCACGTGCGGGAGGCTGTTGACGCGGCCGCCTTCCCGCCGCTCCACTTCGGGGCGAGCGCCGCCTTGCCGATGGGCCGGTCCTTCCTGCGGAATGTGGCCTCGATTGCCATGCACGGCGCCACCGCCGCGCTCTTGTCCACCATGTTCTTGTGGGTGTTGAGCCAAGACCGGAGTTGACATACACAGGGCCAGAGTAAGCGGAATTACGAAACGGATTTTCATCGTCGTGCTTCCTCCTGAAATCATTATCGTGCGAACGGTGCCCACGTCGGACGAAAATAACGACCGTGCACCACCGACCGGGTCCTATGAAATCCGACGTTTTGCAGGGCAGTGCGGGGTACAAGGTGTTTTCTGTACGGAGAAAGGGTTTGCTCGAATCTGATAAACTGCTGGATTCGCGATGGAGAAACGAAGCGCACTATGACCACGATCACGATTGAGCAGACGGGAAAATACGACGGCCAGGAAGTGACGATACAGGGCTGGCTCTATAACTTGCGAGAGTCGGGGAAATTATTGTTTCCGATTTTCCGCGATGGGACGGGTGTGATTCAAGGTGTGGTTTCGTTGAAGGAAAATCCGGAAGCGTTTGCTGCGCTGAAGGGTTTGACGCAGGAATCGAGCGTGATTGTAATGGGAAAAATTCGCGCGGAGCAACGCGCTCCGGGCGGTTTTGAGATAGGCGTGACGGCTGTCCGTGTGCTGCAAAAAGTTTCCGAAGAAACGCCGTATCCGATTCAGTTGAAAGATCACGGCGTGGATTTTTTGCTGGATCAGCGGCACTTGTGGATACGCACGCCGCGGCAAGCAGCGATTCTGCGGATTCGCGCGGAAGCAATTCGCGCGGCACGCGAATTCATGGACGCTCAGGGATACACGCTGACCGATGCTCCGATGTTTACGCCGGCAGCATGCGAAGGCACTTCCACACTGTTCGAAGTGAACTATATCGATGATCAAAAGGCTTACCTAACGCAGAGCGGGCAGCTGTATGCGGAAGCGATCGCCATGGCGCTCGGCAAGGTGTACACGTTCGGGCCGACGTTTCGTGCGGAAAAATCGAAGACGCGGCGGCACCTGACGGAATTCTGGATGCTTGAGCCGGAAGCGGCGTTTGTGGAGTTCGAAGAAGCGATGTCGCTGGCGGAAGGGCTGGTTAGCGCGATTGTGCAAGGCGTCGTGAAAAATAAAAAGCGCGAGATGGAGACTCTGAAGCGGGATATCGCAAAACTGAAAAATGTGAAGCCGCCTTTTCCGCGCATTAGTTATGAAGAAGCTGTTGCGGTGCTGAACGAGAAAGGCAATCCCGCCAAATTCGGTGATGATTTTGGCGGAGACGAGGAAACCATCGTATCGAGTTCGTTCGACCGGCCAGTTTTGATTCACCACTATCCGACGGCGATCAAGGCGTTTTACATGCAGCCGGATGCGCAGCGTCCAGAATTGGCGCTGGCGTTTGACATGATTGCGCCGGAAGGTTACGGAGAGATTATTGGGGGCAGCCAACGTATCCACGACTACGATTTGCTGGTTAAACGATTGAAAGAACACAACTTGCCGCAAGAGGCGTTTCAGTGGTATGTGGATCTGCGGCGCTTCGGCAGTGTCCCCCACTCGGGGTTTGGGTTAGGCCTGGAGCGCACTGTGGCATGGATTTGCGGCACCGAGCACATTCGCGAGGTTATCCCGTTTCCGCGAATGATTTACAGGGTGTATCCTTAGTTTGGGTAGAGTTTCGGTAATTCTAGGGTTTCCCGCAGTCTCAAAAGGCAGACCTGCTCAGTCGCTCGTTCCGTCCGTGGGTACCCGTTCGACCGTTGAAGGGTGCCTCTGGTTGTGACTTCGCCGGTCGCTGATCGCGGAACGGAGTTCCTCGCAATGCCACAAAAAGTAAGGATTATTGGTGTGCCCATGGACTTGGGCCAGAGCCGCCGTGGCGTGGATATGGGTCCATCAGCGTTGCGTGGTGCCGGACTGCAGGCCGCGATCAAGAAGCTTGGCCACACCGTCGAGGATATCGGCAACCTGGAAGTAAGACAGCCGGAAGAGATGCCGGTTGGCGAAAAGCGCGCGAAGTATCTGCAAGAGATTGCCGAGACTTGCAACGACATCGCCAAAAGCGCGGAGAAATCGCTGGCCGAAGGATTTTTGCCGCTGGTGCTGGGCGGAGATCATTCGATTGCTGCGGGCGTTGCAGCTGGAGTGGCGTCGCACTTTCGCAAGGATGAAAAGCGCATCGGGTATTTGTGGCTAGATGCGCATGGCGATATGAATACGCCGGAGAGTTCGCCGTCGGGAAACGTGCACGGAATGCCGTTGGCCGCGATCATGGGATATGGCGCGGATGAACTGGTGATGCTTGGCGGATTCAAGCCCAAGGCCGAGCCGGGCAATATCGTGATTGTGGGCGCACGGGATCTGGATGCGCAGGAACGCAAAATTGTGAAGAAGTCCGGCATTCATGTTTTTACCATGCGGGACATTGATGAACGCGGAATGCGCGAGGTGATGGCCGACGCGCTGAAGTACGCCATGGATGATACCGACGGAATTGCGGTTTCGCTGGACATGGATTTTGTAGATCCGGCGGACGCCCCCGGCGTCGGCACGCCAGTACGCGGCGGCGTTACCTATCGCGAAGCGCACCTCGCCATGGAAATGATCGCCGACTCCGAGGCCATGACTTCGCTGGAAGTGGTGGAGATTAATCCCATCCTGGACGAGCACAACCGCACGGCGCTACTCGGAGTCGAGTTGGTCCTGTCGGGGTTGGGGCAAAAAATTCTCTAAGGGAACGCAATTCTAAACATTCTTGACTTCCGCTTGCGACTCTGTCTTCTGTGAGACTTCGCATGTCCGTCTGATTTCTGTTCGTGGAGAACATCATACGAGAGTTCGTCCCCAGGCAGCGGTGGATTTCCATTCCCCGCCCGCAAGAGCGCGGAGAGCTGCTTTGCGATCCGCTCGCGTTCCGGACGCAGCGTGGATACTTTCTCCGCCACCGCAACGTTGATTAGCTGGTTGAGGGCGACGCCTTCGGCCTGTGCTGCTTTCCGCGCCTCTTCATCAACGACGGCTAAAGTCTCAATGCAAAATTACTGCGTCTCACTTGCGTCCTCCGCTTAGCTGAACCAAGGCTTGTCGCGGAGCGGTAACATCGCATCTGAGTAGCGATTTAATCCCTCGAAAGTCGGCGAGATGGAACGTGACGATCGCATCTGCGTCACCATTCGCAGCCGTCTCCAAGACCATGTCATCGTTTGCATCCTTCAGCTTGGGCCGCCAGAGGTACGCAAGCCTTACTGGAATGCACACTCTAGCAAGCTCATCGAGGATCTCGCGAACCTCGATCACTGTGCCCCCGGACGCCGTTAGATTTTCCGCCCGGTTCAAGACCGCCTCATATTCGCTCTTAAGCGTTACAGAAAGGAGCAGATCGAAGCTTCGGTCGAGCGCCGCAAGAAGTAACTGGCGCGAGGCTCCACAGTTACTACGCATGGCGGCGACAAGAACATTCACGTGACAATGATATCGCGGATAATATTATCGGTCGGCACCAATGAGACTGCGTTGTAGGTACAGAACAGCTCTCAGAAACACTTTCCCACCTGTCTATTTTATGACTTATAACTGAAAACTGATGACTGAATACTGGCGACGCGTAGGCATAGTTCGTGGCATCCAGACCAATCGCGAGAATGCATGACAAACGACAAGAAGCGACTGCGGGTGGGGGTTTTATTTGGCGGGCGGAGCGGCGAGCACGAAGTTTCGCTGGCCTCGGCGGCTTCGGTGATTCGCGGGCTGGACCCGGATAAGTATGAAGCGGTACTTATTGGGATTTCGAAAGAGGGCCACTGGCTAATTGGCGGCGCCGCTCAGAAGTTGCTGCCGGACGTATTGAAGGGTGGGCGGCGCGTGGTGATGGCGGCCGACCCAACCGACGCGGCATTGATTCCACTGGATCGCAGCGAAATGGGGCAGAAGCTGGATGTGGTCTTTCCCGTAATGCACGGAACCTATGGCGAAGACGGAACCATCCAGGGGCTATTGGATTTGGCCGGCCTGCCTTTTGTGGGAGCAGGAGTACTTGGCTCGGCCATTGGCATGGACAAAGATGTCGCGAAGCGATTGCTGCTACAGGCGAAAATTCCAGTTGTACCGTGGGTGACCGTGTATCGCGCAGATTGGGAACGCGACCCGATCTCAGTACAAAAACAAATTGAAAAGAAATTTCGCTATCCACTGTTCGTGAAGCCAGCAGCGCTTGGTTCGTCTGTAGGGATGTCCAAGGTACATTCACGTAAGGAACTGAAACCGGCCTTGGACTTGGCTTCGGAATTTGCGATGAAGATCTTGGTCGAACGCGCAGTGAGCGCGCGTGAGATCGAAGTTTCGGTGCTAGGCAATCATGATCCGAAGGCGTCTGTGCCTGGCGAAATCGTACCGCACCGCGAGTTTTATGATTACACTGCGAAATATCTGGAAGAAGGAACGGCGCTGATCATTCCGGCGAAGTTAAAAGCGGCGCAAATCAAGAAACTTCAGGCACTGGCGGTCGCGGCGTTTCGAACGCTGGAATTGCTCGGAATGGCCCGCGTGGATTTTTTCCTGGAGAAAAAAGGCGGCAAGCTTTACCTGAACGAGGTGAATACCATCCCGGGTTTTACGTCGATCAGCATGTATCCAAAATTGTGGGAAGCTACAGGAATTCCCTTTCGCGAATTGATCGACCGCCTGATTACCCTGGCTCTCGAAGTTCATCAGGAAAAAGCCCGCACCAAATATGAAATCGAATTGCCGGAAGGAGCAGGCGGGGCACTGGAAGGGTGAGCCCGGTGTCTAAGTCAATGTCATGCATTGAGCAGGCTGGCACGGCGCGCTCGCAAATGATGACACCGCCAAGAGAGATTCCTCACTGCGCTTCGCTCCGTTCGGAATGACGAACTGGGGCGCAGGCATTTTTGGTAATGCGAGTAGTTTCCGGTTGCAAGAAACATGGCCTGCACGCTTGATAATTGTTGCAGATGGAACCTTTGTTCTCTCCTGGCAGAGTTTGTTAGGATAAAGCAGCTGCGAAAATTGCGGCCCCGAAGAAATGTCACTCCTCTCACCGTCTCCCGAACCTTCCAATAAATACAAAGCTCTTACCTACACCGGAGTCGCGTTATTCATAACACTTGCCGTGGTGCTGTATTTTGCGTTTCGCTATTATCCCGAGAAGCGGGCCGCCGAACATTTTCTGGATGCGTTGGTTGCGGGCAATGCAAAGCAAGCGTATGAGCTGTGGAAGCCGTCGGAAAGCTACAAGATCGGGGATTTCATGGCGGACTGGGGACCGGAAGGCTACTACGGACCGGTAAAGAGCTACTCCATCGTAAAAGCAGCGTCGGGAAAAGGTTCAAACGGCGTGATTCTGACCATCGAGGTCAGCCCGTTCTCCCCGCTGCCAGATAAATCCGATGTCGAACGGAGCCGTCGCACCAAACAGTTTAACGTTTGGGTGAAGTCAGACGACAAATCGTTCAGTTTCCCGCCATCTTTTTAGAAATTTTAAAAAACAATATCGTAATGCTAGCGACTAAGGTCGTCGAGGGCGTGTGCGAGTTCAGGCACGGTAACACTTGCAGTGCCTAGTTTTCCCACCACCACGCCGGCGGCAGTGTTGGCGAGCACGGCGGCATCGCCGAGCGCAGCTCCAGCGGCGACAGCGAGCGACAGTACGCTTAACACCGTATCGCCTGCGCCAGTAACGTCGAAGACTTGGCGCCCGGTCGCTCCACGCTCAACGCCCGACTGGCCCAGGCGCGCGTAAGTAACCTCAAAACTTGTAGCGGGAATTGTAATGTGGCGTGGCGACGCTTCTTCGAAAATGCTCATGCCCTTTTCGCCGCGGGTGATGACCACAGCGCTGCAACCAAAGTGCGCGAGAAGCGCGCGGCCAGCCTCTTCAAACGATTTTTCGTCCTGCAAAGCGCGCGTGACAAAAAATCCCGCTTCCTTGGCGTTGCAGACGATTACCCACGCGCCGCGATAGGCATACAGCCGCGAGGTTTTCGGCTTCACGAAAACGGGAACTTTCAAATGATGGCAGGCGCTGAGCACTCGATCGGCGAATGCATCAGTGATCAAGCCCTTGTCGTAATCGGAAAGCACCAGGCCATCGAGTTTCTTAAGCGCGGACACGAGCTGGCGAAAGACTTGTTCTTCCAGAGGTGCTGCGACTGGTTCGCCCCGCTCGTGATCAATGCGAACAATTTGCTGATGGCGCGCAATCACCCGCGTCTTGACGGTGGTCACACGCGATTTGCCCGTGATGACTCCGGCATCGGCAATTCCGGCAGCGCGGAGGCATGCACGCAAGGCGCGGCCCGGTTCATCTTCTCCGATAACGCCAAACGCTGCCACGCGTGCGCCCAGCGCAGCCAGATTTGTTGCGACGTTTCCGGCGCCGCCAAGACATTCGCTCTGTTCGGCAAAATCGACGACCGGAACGGCTGCCTCTGGCGACAGCCGCGTCGCCGTTCCCCACAAATAGCGGTCCAGCATCAGATCGCCAAGTACACCGATCCGACGGCCTTTGAGTCGAGGCAGCAAGCGCTTGAGGCGAGGCAGTGATTCGGCGACTGGTAGCGTGCTCAAAAGGTTTTCCTTTGCGCCGAATTATTCTTTTGCAATCGAGGCTTCTTCCGGCAGCATCACAGGAATGTCATCGCGCACCGGATACACTCTGCGGCAGGCGGAGCACTTCAAGCCACTCTGATCGTCGAGCAACTTAACCGGCACTTTGCACAGTGGGCAGACCAGCATCTCCAGCAAATCTTGCGGAATAGCCATGATTTTCCTCAGCAACGGGTTCTGTTGGGACTCTAGCATTGGCTCGGTGTGACGGGCAACCTGACCAAAACAGCCAGACGAAGGAAGAGCGCGGAGTAATCTTCGACCGCCCGCCGATTTTCTACAAGCCCTTTGCGGCCCGGAATTCGCGCACCACGGTCGCGACGTCGCGCTGGTCGGCATCCACCTGGCGATTCAGGTGGCGCATTTCATGTTCTGTGATTTTCCCGGCTAGCTCAGAAAGAGCGTCGCGCAATTGCGGGAATTTTTCCAGCGTCGCGCGCCGAACGACTGGTACTGCATCGTAGGGCGGAAAGTAATGGCGGTCGTCCTTCAGCGGAATAAACCCGAGCGCATCAATCAGGCCATCGGTGGAATTTCCGGCGACGATGTCCACCTTCCTCTCCGCTAAGGCACGATAGAGCAAACCCAGGTCGAGTACGCTCGGTGGCTTACCGAAATTCAGCCCATAGCGTTCGGTCCAACCGCGGTAGCCGTCGGGGCGTTCGAGAAATTCGTAGCCGACGCCGGCACGCCAATGCGCCGCCAGCGGCGCAACGTCAGACATGGTCGCGAGATGCCGGTTGCGTGCATCTTCACCGCGCACCACCATGGCAAACGAATTCGCAAATCCCAGCGGCTCCGTAACTTCAAGCGCAAAACGCCGCGCGTATTCCTGCTTCACGCGCTGGAACACGGCGTTCGAATCGCCTTGCGGATTTTCTCCGAGAACGGCTGTCAGCGCCGTCCCCGTATATTCGACGTACAAATCCACAGCGCCGCTGAGCATGGCTTTTTGTACCAGCAACGTTCCGCCAAGGTTCGCTTTGCGCTCGACGTGAATGCCAGTGCGCGCCTCGATATGCTGCGCCAGCAATTCGGCGAGCACGACTTGTTCCGTAAAAAACTTCGAAGTGATGACCAACTGCGGCCGGGAGGAAGACTGGCACGCGCTGGAACTCAATGTGACGCACAAGAGAACTATGCAAACAAAATATTTCATCTCATGAAACTCGCAGACGGCGTTCCAGCAAACCAAGAAGAAAGTCTGCCAGCAGAGCCAGCAGCGCGGCAGGAATCGCGCCCGCCAGGATAACTGCATCGCTGACCATCGCTACTCCACGAAAAATAAATGTGCCGAGACCTCCCGCACCGATGGCGGCGGCAATCGTTGCAACCCCGATGGTGATAACGGTGGCGGTGCGAATACCGGCCAGAATAAAACTCGTAGCCAGCGGAAGGCGCACGCGAAAAAGAATCTGATCTTCGGTCATGCCCATGGCTTCGGCCGCCTCCAGAATGGCTGGATCAACGCCAATAAGGCCAACGTAAGTGTTGCGTAGAATGGGCAGCAATGCGTACAGCACCAGCGCCACGATTGCGGTGCGCGTGCCGATACCTCCGAGAAACGGCAGCGGGATCAGAAAACCGAAAAGCGCCAGGCTGGGAATTGTCTGAAAAATGCTGGCAATCGCCAACGCCGCTGCGCGCAAACGAGGATGCGTGACCAGCGCCATTCCCACAGGAACGCCGATGGCCACTGCAATGGCCATCGAAATCAAGACCAGTATGAGATGTTCGCGCGTGGCCGCAAGAATTTCTTCGCGATGGCTCGCGAAAAATCGCCAGACATTCATTGCGCGGCTCCTGGTAGCAATTCCGAAGCAGCGATGAATTCGCGCGCAACTTTTTGATCGAGCTTCAGAAAATCGCTGGGACTGGCATCGGCAACAATCTGTCCGGCGTCCAGCAGAATCACGCGGGTTCCCAACTGTAACGCCTCACGGAGATCATGCGTCACAAGTACGGTAGTCTTGGAAACTTTGCGCGCCAGAGCTAGAAACTCGCGCTGCAGTTCCGCGCGCGTCACTGGATCGAGCGCGCCAAATGGTTCGTCCATCAACAGAATGGCCGGATCTGCGGCCAGCGAGCGAGCCACGCCAATCCTCTGCCTCTGACCGCCGGACAGTTCGCGCGGATACTTCGCGGCATATTCGATGGCATTTAACCCGACCAATTGCATCACTTCGCTAAAGCGCGATTTCATCCGCGTGGCAGGCCAATTTTCCAGGCCTGGTACCAGGCAGACGTTCTGTTCGATTGTAAAATGCGGAAATAATCCCACTTCCTGGATGATGTAGCCGATTCGGCGTCGCAAGCGAATCACGTTCCAATCGCGAACAGGCTGATTTTCGACCAACAGCTCTCCTGACGAGCACTGACGAAGTCGGTTGATCAGCTTCAGCATGGTGGTTTTTCCACTGCCGCTGCGGCCAAGCAATGCGATGGTTTCGCCTGGATGAATTTTCAGTGAAATGCCCGAGAGGATGCTCTTCGAATCCCTAACCGTAATACGGTATTCCACGTCTCTGAATTCGATGGTAGCTTGAGTCAAAGTTTGGGCTTTCGCCTTCGTTGGGTTGACAACTCCATGTACCGGAGTCACCATCCTAACTTAGCCAGCGTCCCTGCGCCGAGGTTTCGGTGCATCCTTCGATGAGTGGTTGCATCAAATGGAAGGGAAAAAACCATGGGAGCTCTCGCCGCCGCAGTTCGCACCCGCCACGATCATCACCTAAGGCTCATCAGTTCAAGAGCCACCACCGATCAATTATTTGAAATTCTCCACGACGAAGCATTCTACGAACGGCCGATTGCCGAACGTCATCGGGTCATTTTTTATTTGGGTCACGTGGAAGCATTCGACTGGAATCTTCTGGGCGAGCGGGCGTTTGGGTTGCGCCGATTTAATCGTTCCTTCGATCAACTTTTTGCATTTGGAATCGATCCCGTTGGCGGCGGATTACCCACGGACCAACCGAGCGATTGGCCTGCTCGTGCGCAAATCGCCGCGTACAATGAGCGGCTGCGCGCGCAACTCGATTCCGCACTGGAGCAGGCGCTGGAACATCCTGGTGAAGGGCATCCACAGCTTTTGACCATGCTGGACACCGCGATCGAGCACCGCTTGATGCACGCGGAAACTTTGGCTTACATGTTTCATCGCTTGCCGCTAGATATGAAAAAACGCGTGCCCGTCAAAAGCCACCGGAGCGCTCCACGACTTCGTCATCACCTGGTCGAAGTTCCAGAAGGTCCGGCGACACTCGGGCTGCCTACCGACAGCGAGAATTTCGGTTGGGACAACGAGCGCGGAGCTTTGACGGTTCGCGTCCCCGCGTTCAGCATGGAAAATCAAAACGTTACCAATCGCCAGTTCATGCACTTCGTCCAGAATGGCGGATATCGTGACCGCTCACTTTGGACCAGCGCGGACTGGGCCTGGCGCGAAGAAAATAAAATCGAACATCCGGTCTTTTGGCAGCGCCGGGGCAACATCTGGAATTACCGTGGAATGTTCAGCGAGACTCCACTCTCGATGGACTCACCGGTGTATGTCAGCCACGCCGAAGCGTCCGCCTATGCGAAATGGCTCGACCGTAAGCTGCCCACCGAAGAACAGTTCCATCGCGCCGCGTACGGAGTGCCCCACTCCGACCAGCAACGCAGCTACCCTTGGGGTGAGGAAAAGCCTGGGCCGCAACATGGCAATTTCGATTTCGCCGATTTCGATCCAGCGCCGTGCGGCGCCCACCCGGACGGTGCGAGCGCATTTGGAATTCATGACCTGGTAGGGAATGGCTGGGAATGGACGCGCACCGTGTTTGCGCCGCTGCCTGGGTTCGCGCCGATGCCGTTCTATCCTGGTTACTCTGCGAATTTCTTCGATGGAAAGCACTACGTGATGAAAGGAGGCTCGCCGCGCACCGCCGCCTGCATGCTGCGGCGCTCCTTCCGCAATTGGTTCCAGCCACATTACCCGTATGTCTACGCAACTTTTCGTTGCGTGGAAGAGTAAATCGCAGCTTCCGGTCCAGGAGCAGAAATGTCGAGCCAAACTGCGCAGCAACTGGTGTTGTCTGATTTTGCGTTGGATGTTCGCGACGGCCTCACCAAAACCGGCCAACGCGAGCTTCCCAGTAAATATTTGTACGACGAAGTTGGTTCGGAGCTGTTCGAAGCGATCTGCCTGCTGCCGGAATATGGACTCACCCGCGCCGATACGCGTCTGCTGCAGAAATACGCGAACGAAATCATCTCGCAGATGCCATTGCCCACCCACGTAGCGGAGCTGGGAAGCGGCAGCGGCAAGAAAACGCGCTATATCCTCGAGGCGTTAGCCTGCCGCCGGCAAACATTTTATTACCCGATCGAAATTTCGCCGGCGGCTCTTGCCGCGTGCGAAAAGGAGCTCGGCCAATTGGATTGCGTGAGCCTGGTGGGTTACGAAAAACCTTATCTGGAGGGCCTGCGCGCGGTGGCGGCTCGGCGTGAAGCTGGCGAACATTTGTGCGTGCTTTTTCTGGGCAGCACCATTGGAAATTTTGATCGCCCGGCCGCGGATGATTTTCTGCGCCAGGTCCGGGAAATTTTGCAGCCAGGCGATACTTTGCTGCTGGGCACGGACTTTGAGAAAGACGTGAACACGCAGCTACTGGCGTACGACGATCCTGTCGGTGTCACCGCCGCATTCAATCTAAATCTGTTGGCACGCCTCAACCGCGAACTTGGCGCGGATTTTCACCTGCGCGATTTTCGTCACCTGGCGCTGTAGAATTCTTCGGAGCGCCGCATCGAGATGCACTTGCAATCGCTTCGCCGCCAGCGTGTAAACGTTCCCGGCGCGGCCTTGCTGGTTCGAATGGAAGAGGGCGAGACGATCTGGACGGAAAGCTCACATAAATACCGCCCTCAGGAACCCGCGGAGATGGCGGCACGCGCAGGATTTCGCCAAGTCGCACAATGGGTCGACGTAGAATGGCCCTTCGCGCAAAACCTCTGGCTCGTCGATTAAATAGTTGGCCGTCAACTTACGTATTCCCCGAAGCGGCCGCCGTCATTCCGCTTGCCCCGCGTTTCGCGGGGAGCGAAGCGAGCCCGCCTGCCGCAGGCAGGGAATCTCTCTTTCACACGCTCAGATGGCTTCAATCCTCCACACCACCCGCGCCGACAACACTTTCTGCGTACTCAAACGCCAGCGCGCCAGAATTTGTGAACCCTGATATACCCGTTCGAATCCTTCCTCTGACTCCGAAACAGTCTCAATCGGCGCGATCCAGAAATTTTCCGCCCCCGGCGCGTGCAAGGTAATTCGCAGTTTCTGCCAGCCGTCCTGCATATGGAGAATCGGTGCAGGCAGTTCTCCGCTGAAGCGTAGTGGTTGCGGGCCGTCAGTGGTTTCAATAAACCGATCGCTTTCCGTGGGTGCAAGTAAATTTATGACGGTCTCAATGCCCACCATTACCGCACGATCCACCGGCTGTTTGAGCTTGAGCCCCACTTCACAGGAAATTTCGCAACCGTTGGGCGCCGGTCCAAATGAAAAACGCTTCGTGATGTCTACGGAAACCCCTGCCTCCCTCCCTTGATTGCTGCCAATCATTGTTTGCCGATAAAGCTCGGCTTGATGAGGCCCGGAAGAGCGCACGGAAAATTCGCCGCCGGCGAAGCTCGCATCCTCTTGCAATTGCAAAGATTCATAGTCGGCCTGCGTCCGCTTGGGGCTGAACACGAGAATGCGAAACGCGTGACGCGCCCAACGGTCATATTTCAGGTAGCGCTGTAGGTTCGGCTCTTTGACGCGCGTCTGCTCGTGAATTGAGGTAACCGCTCCTGTCGCGCTAGCTGGCGCTTCACCCAGACGCGCATGATAAGCTTCCGGCCGGCGCTGCATGGAATTAATAAGGGTCGCCGCGGTGGGACGAAAATCCAGGGCGGCAACTGTTCCACCATCAGACGGCTTCAGAAGCACCTGGTACTCCGGCCCCGTAAACAACAACTCGTTTTTCCCGTCGGTATCGTAGTCCAACATCTCGACACGCCCGATTTGTCCGCCAGGAATAAGTTTGTCCGCGGCAAGTTCCGCGCGGATTAGATTTCGCCATAACTCAGTGCGCAGATGCGGCGCGTACAACCCGCCGAAAACGCCGTGCCAATAAGCGTCGTTGCACTGCGCGCGCAGCAGTTGGTCGCGGGCCGTCGCAATTTCCCGCGCGGGTTTGGTTTCCGTTCGGCGCGGCACCGCCGCCAGCCGTGTTCCGGCACGCAGCATTTTCTTGTGCAGCAGATTCGCTTCCGGATACTTGCGAAAGAACCCCCGCCACGAACCGCCCCGCAAAAATGCCTCCACCTCCGGGCGCTTCGCAAACTCCTGCTGCAACGCGTGAAATCTCTGCCGTACGCCGGTGGGCAACGCCCACTCCGTCATTTCCGGGTATGACGCGGTGGGCAGGTCCGCGCGGCCCAGCGGCGCGTGCGAATCCGCGTACTCGCCCGGTGGCGTAATGCTCAGCCAATCGGAATTGTTGTCGAGCGCCGTTAAAAAATCCTCCAGCCAGTGATTGTCGTAGCAATGCTCAAACGTGCCGGGCCATACTCCGAATTTTTCCATGTCGTCGCCAAACACCGCGACTCCGCCAGGATTGGTTATCGCCGCGTCGCGAAGATACTGAATCACCTCTTCGACCGTGCCGAAGGGTACCAGGTAGCGCAATGCTTTTTGCCCGGCAAAAAGCCGCACCGGTTTGCCGCGGTCCTCCGCCAGATACGCGCCGAAAAGTTCGGACGGTTCGAATCCTGCCGCGAGGAAATGGAAATCATCCACCAGCGTGTAGCTCACTTGCGCCGCGGCCAGCACCGAAGGCAGCTGCGGTTCCCACACGCGCTCGGCCAGCCACGCGCCCGAGGGCCGTTGGCCAAAATGTTCCTCGAGATACGCCGTCAGCCGCTCGATCTGTTCGCGCTGATCTTCCGCAGGAATCACCGCCAATATCGGTTCGTAGAATCCGCCGCCAACCATTTCCACTTGTTTGCGCTTTACCAAAGATCGCAGCAGCTCGAAGTATTCCGGATGATGTTGTTCTATCCACGTAAGCAACGGCCCGGAAAAGTGCAGCGCTGCGCGAATTGCCGTGTGCTTCTCAAGGTGTTGGACAAATGGAAGATACGCGCGCTGGTAGCAGCGCTCGAAAACGTCCTCAAAATTTCCGGCGGGCTGGTGTGCGTGAATCAGCAAAGACAGATGGAATTTTGGCGGCACGGGGACGTTCCTGGGCTCCATCCTTAATCATACCGCGACCCTCGCAATCACAAGTCGCAGGCGCGGATTGCTGCTACCAGTTCGCAACGATTCATTGTGAGCTATGTTTTACCACCCAATTTCCAATCGCCGTTAAGACTTCCGGCGCTACGGTCTCCTCAATCGCGCCGTAAAGCGCCGGCGAGCCCGATTGCGCCGTTTGGAACAAGTGGTTGACACCTGAGATCTCCACGACCGTGAAGTCTTTGTTCTCGCTCGCATCCGACGCCTTGCGCAACAGCGGCACATTTTCGGTTGAATCCACCTGCAGGTCGCGATCGCCGCTTAGCGCCAGCACCGGACACTTCAGTTTTTCCAGCACCGGCTCCGGATCGTAGTCAATAAACTGCCGGAACCACGGCGAAGTCATGAACCGGATCTGCGCTTGCAAAGCCGCCGGCGGCATCGCTTCACCCAGTCCGCTCTGTTGCACCAGCAAGTCCAGCTTCTTTTCCAGCGCCGCAGTGTTTTTTTCTTCGCGAACCGCCGCATAGGCCTTGCGGTCAAACCCCAGGCTGCGCGCGATTTGTTCTTCAGGCAGTCCGCCGGTGCGCGCGATCAACTCCGACTGGCGCAGCAAAGTTCTTTCTCCCGTGCTAGCCGGAGTCGCCAGCAGCACCAGCCAGTGCACGTCTTCAGAACGGGCAGCAACCAGAGCAGCAACAATTCCGCCTTCGCTATGGCCAATCATCCCTAATCGTTTTCCGTCCACTTCTTTGCGAGACTTCAAGTACGCCAAACCTGCCTGCGCGTCTTGCGCGAAATCCTCCATGGTCGCTTCCGCGTAATTGCCCTGGGATTGCGCAATGCCGCGTTTGTCATACCGTAAGGTTGCAATTCCCTTTTTCGTCAGAAAATCCGCGAGCACGAAAAATGGCCTGTGCCCCGCGACGGTTTCGTCTCGATCGACTGGTCCAGAACCGCCGATGAAAATCGCTGCAGGAAATGGCCCAGCGCCTGACGGAAGCGTCAACGTCCCTGCCAGCGTCGTTTTCCCGTCGCCGATTGCAATCGAAACTTCTTCTTCTTTGTATGGATACGGCTTCGCGGGATTTTGCGGACGCCGCAATTCCAAAATTTGCTCCGAACGCCGGAAGTCCAGTTTTTCGTCATTGCCGTTCTGGCTCCAGCGTCCGGCAATCTCGTTTTTCGTGGCATTCAGGGTCCCCGTGTATTCCGCGCCAAACGCCGACAGTTCGATTTTCACTTCGCCGGCATGTTCGGTCACTTTCGACGCGGGGATTCCCTGAATGGCCTGGTCCAAACTATCCACGGAGGCAATCAATTTGCCGCTGTCATCGTGATTGATGTGCAGTTGCAGCCGCATCCGCATGTTTGCGGTTTCAATGGCCCCTTGCCACGTGCCTTCCACTGTCGATATCGGTTTGGCTAAGGACTTTTCCGCGCCCGATGCGCGCTTTTCGAATCGCAGCGGCAGACCGGTCCCACCCTGTTCCCATATCCCGCGAATGGCGTTATTTCCGGGCAAAATCTTGCCCTGAAAGTGCGCTCCGACGGACGCCAATTCAAATGCCAGGGTCTCTTCGCCACGCTTCACGTTCGAAGCTTCCATCCCGTATACCGCCTGATCCAAACTATCCAGCGTCGCGTGCCATTCGCCTTGCGCATTCTTGGTCAAATGCAGCACCAGATGCAGTTGCGTTTCGCCAACTTGCAGCGCGCCGGTCCAATCTCCTTCAAGCGAAGCATGATGAGCAGCTGCAGCGGTTTTGCCCGTCGTTACGGCTTGCTGCGGTGCGCCACTTGCGCATTCGGCGCCCGTCAGCAACGCCATCAACCCAATTACTAAGGTGATTCTTCTCACACGCTTTTCCCTCTCGAGCATTCGACAGAATCCCCTGGCCTGCCTGGCCTTCGCATACATGTCGAAATCCGAAGCCGGGTTGGCATCGCCCAACTGACTATCCCCGGAAACATGTTTAAGATGAAAACGGCACGCCGTCGCGTGCCGTCTTTGATTCTTCCATTTGATCCGTTGAAGGCTTACTTCTTGGCGTACCAATCCGAATTCAACGCCGTGAAGGACTGCCACTTCTCAGGCAGATCTTCCAAAGCAAAGATCGCTGTCACCGGACATACCGGCACACACGCGCCACAATCGATGCACTCCACTGGATTGATATACAGCTGGGTCACACCTTCGTGTTCCGCTTCATCTTTACGTGGGTGGATGCAGTCCACCGGGCACACATCCACACAGGCGCTGTCTTTGGTGCCGATACACGGTTCGGCAATCACATATGCCATTCAGCTTCTCCTTTGAAATTCAATCGCCGCGAGCTCCCGTTCCGCCGCGGCGAAATCTCTGCGCTTTAACGTAGCGCGAGCGCTTTACACATTTAAGTGTACCCGTCAGCCTTTCGTTTCTCAACTCCAGGCGAAAATGCGAACTACTCTGTCCTAATCGCTTATGAGTATTGTTCGAAGAACACATCCGCTTTAGCCTTTTCGGGTAGCTCTCATGTCGAAAGACAGTTTATGCTTGACCTCAAAGGCAACCGCATCACCTATTTTGGCCACAGCACTTTTTCCCTGACCACCCCGTCGGGCCAAGTGGCGCTCATCGACCCCTGGGTAACGACCAACCCCCGCTGCCCGGAATCCCTGAAAAAACTTGACCGCCTCGACGCGATTTTTCTTGCCCACACGCACTCTGACCACCTGGGCGATCTTCTGGCGCTAGCCAAACAATTTCGCCCGAAAATCGTGGCCATTTTCGGAACGTGTCTTTGGCTTGAAAAGTAAGGGCTCGAGCAGGAAACCTGCCCCATGGGGAAAGGCGGCTCGCAACAGGTTGGTGACTTCAAAATCAGCATGACCCACGCGATGCATTCTAATTCTATCGATCAAGATGGCGTGCGTATCTACGCTGGCGAACCTACTGGTTACCTGGTCGGTCTTCCCGGTGGCGTCGCCATTTATCATGCGGGCGATACCGCGCTGTTCGGCGATATGAAGTTGCTCAGCGAACTGTATAAACCCGACATAGCGATGCTTCCCATCGGCGACCGGTTCACGATGGGCCCGCGCGAAGCGGCTCACACTATTCGCTTCCTTGGCTTTATTCCCATGCACTATGCGACGTTTTCTTTTCTCACCGGAACACCGGAAGACCTGCAGCCGAAGCGAGAGACGTGCCAGACTTGACCATCCACACTCTGAGGCCCGGCGAGTCGCTCTGAGTTTCGCTGCCGAAAGATCTACCGGAAGAAATTTCGCACAAAAAACGCCAGATTCGCCGGACGCTCCGCCAACCGGCGCATAAAATACGGAAACCAATCCTGCCCATAAGGAATATAAATCCGCAGCCGGAATCCGTCGCGCACCAGTTGCCGCTGCAAGTCCGTGCGCACTCCATACAACATCTGAAACTCGAAATCTTCTTTCGAAATTTTCTTTTCCGCGGCGCAACGAATCGTTGCCGCAATCATTCTTGGATCGTGTGTCGCGATGCCATGATAGAACCCGCTGGGCAAGAGCAGTCTCATTAATTTCACGTAGTTCCCATCGACATCCTGCTTTTTCGGGAACGCCACTTCCGGCGGTTCTTTGTACGCGCCCTTGCACAAGCGAATCCGGCATCCGTAGGCCAGCAAATCGTTCACATCCGGCTCGCTGCGATAAAGATAAGCCTGTATTACCGTGCCGACGGCCGGGCTCTGCGAACGGACGCGCTTCACCACATCAATGGTCTGCGCCGTGTACAGCGATCCTTCCATGTCCACGCGCAGAAAATTTCCGTACGAAGCCGCCCGCTCCACAATCGAGAGCAATTGCCCCTCGCAAAACTCCGCGCTTATATCCAGGCCCAGCTGCGTCAGTTTGCACGATACATTCGCGTCCAACTTTTCTGCCGCGATTCTGTCGAATACTTCAAGATAAGCGTCTCTCGCGCGCTGTGCATCCGCCGCGGTGGCAACATTTTCTCCAAGATAATCCAGGCTGACCGACATTCCCCGGTCATTGCAGACCCGAGCCGCCGCGATTGCCTCTTCCAGCGCTTCTCCCGCCACAAAGCGGTGCGACATTTTCCGGGTGGTCTGGTTGGAAGTCACCCAGCGTGCAAACTCTTTGTTTTCAGATAATTTCAGGAGTGTCGAACGGACCATGGCCTCAAGTATTATGCCCGCGCAGCAACGTTTTTGACGAGCGCTTAGGCGGGTTTGTGTGCTTCGAGGAACTTTTCCGCGTCAATGGCCGCCATGCAGCCCGATCCCGCCGCGGTCACCGCCTGCCGGTAGCGGTGGTCCTGCACATCACCCGCAATGAATACTCCCGGAACATTCGAAATACTGCCGTGCTTCGCGATAAGATAACCGTTCGGATCCATCTCCAACTTACCTTTGAAGACCGTGCTGTTCGGGTCGTGTCCGATGGCCACGAATACGCCGTCCACTTCAATCTCGCTCCTATCGCTGAAGTCCACATTGCGCAGCTTCAATCCACAAACCAATCCCTGCGGCGAAACAATCTCTTCCACTACATACGGCGTCACAAACTCCACTTTTTCATTCGTCCGCACACGATCGATCATGATCTTCGAAGCGCGAAATTCATTGCGCCGGTGGATCAGATAAACCTTACTCGCATAACGCGACAGGAAGTTGGCCTCCTCCATCGCCGAATCTCCACCACCGACCACGGCGATCGGCTTGCCCCGAAAAAAATACCCATCGCACGTCGCGCACGTGGACACGCCTCGGCCGATTAGTTCCTTTTCGCCCTTCAACCCCAGCAACCGCGCAGACGCCCCTGCCGCCACAATCAGCGTTTTCGTCTCGTAAACGTGCCCGCCAGCGGCGATCTTAAACGGCCGCTCGCGCAGATCCGCTTCCGTAACTGCTCCGGCCTTAAACACCGCGCCGAATCGCGCCGCTTGCTTTTTCATATTTTCGATGAGCTCAGGCCCAAGAATCCCGTCTGGAAATCCGGGAAAATTTTCCACGTGCGTAGTCAGCGAAAGCTGCCCTCCCGGCTCGTGCCCTTCCAGCACCATCGGCTTCAAATTCGCACGCGCCGCATAGATCGCCGCCGTCAGCCCCGCGCATCCGCTTCCAATAATTACCACATTCTCCATTTGCTAATTTCTCCCCTTATTTGATTCTCGGCGCGGCCCAGGGTTACAAACGCGAATTGGCATTGTAACACTGCGGTTACGCTTACCCGCAGACCGTTGGCAACCCAAATTTTCCACTTTGCGAGCAATTTTCATTTCATGTAAAGTTTTTCCGCGGATGTCACCAATCGCCGGCTGCTGCCGTCAAATACCCAGAAGCTGCGCTCGTCATTCGCCTACAATTCTTCAGGAGACCTTGATCCTAATGAACCCGCGTTACCCGATTGGAAAGTTTCAGCAGCCACTCGAAGTTACCTCGGCGCTGCGCCAGCAAGCGATTGAGATCGTCGCAGAAACTCCCGCCAAGCTCCGCGCCGCTGCCAGCGAGCTTTCCCCAACGCAGCTCGATACTCCCTATCGTGAAGGCGGCTGGACCGTTCGCCAGGTCGTGCATCACGTCGCAGATAGCCATCTGAACGCGTACATCCGTCACCGCCTCGCCTTAACGGAAGAACAGCCCACGATTAAACCCTACGAGGAAAATCTCTGGGCGCAACTGCCCGACGCAAAAACCTCCCCTGTCGAAATTTCGCTCGCTCTTCTCGATTCACTTCATGACCGTTGGGTTCGCCTTTGGCGCTCTCTCACCGCGGATCAATTCGGCCGCGTGTTTGTCCATCCGGAACACGGTCCGCGCACCGTGGACTGGCTGCTTTTCCTCTACGCCTGGCACGGCCGCCATCACACCGCGCACATCACCGAACTCCGCAAACAAAAATCCTGGTAACGGTTTTTTCTTCGATCGCACTCGGAAGGTCTTTTAGTCGGGTGACCCAGCTGTCGGGTTTACACCTGGGTCTCACGTCTTTGTCTTCCGCTCTGTCACTTCTTCGCTTCCAGTTCCTTCTTCAAAGTCTTCCCCTTGCGGAACCACGGCCGCTCCACTCGCTGCATATATCCCGGCAGCGTCCTTTTTTTGGCCATTAATTTGTTGACCCACTCGCGCGCCTCGTCCGTCCTGCCTTGCGTCTTCAAAAACCATGCGTAGTTGTAGAAAGTCTCCGGTGTCGTCGAATATTGCGTAGCCGGCGCGAACCACCGCGCCGCCTTTTCCATTTCACCAGTGCGGGCATATGCATCGCCCAACAATCCCGCCGCGCGGTAGTAATCGAATTTCACGTCGGCACACGCAACCCGCTCCAGGTCCGGAATCGCTGCCGCATAATCTCCCAGTCCCAATGCGCTCTTCGCACGCCCGTAGTAGCTGTGCAGTGTATCGGCAGCCGATGCATTCGCCTTGCGCGCCCCGTAAGCTTCGATCGCTTTCGCAAAAGCTTCCCGCGCCTTGGCATATTTCTTCTCTTCCAGATTAAGCTCTCCCAACTCCTCGTAGTTCCCCGCCGACGGATTGTCCAGAATCTCCAACTCCAGTTTTTGAATCCTCGAACGCCGCCCAAATCCCTGGAAAATTCCACCCAGCAGCCGCGCATCCGGCGCCACCTCCACCAACAAATACGCTCCCGCCCCAATTGGTCCGCCAATCAGGATAATCCACAGCCAATACGTCTCCGGCCGGCGCTTCACAAAGTGCACCAGCGCCAGCATCTGCAACAAAATCCCCCACGGATAAAACAAGTGGCTCAACCCAAACACTCCGTCGTTTCTCCCGACCCACTGCCGTCCCGCTTAATCGCCCTTACTATAAGTCACCTGTCAATAGAAGCTAAGCCTTTCCGCAACCCCACGCTCTGTCTTTCTTATGTAGCAGCGGCTTCAAGCCGCTGCTCTTTCTTTTGCCCTGGTAGTGGCCGGTCTTCAGACCGGTGCTTCTCGCCGTTTTTTGGAGTGCGGCAGCCCGGCTGCGCTTTCCCGCGGTCCGCAATTTAGCCAAATTAAAACGCCATGCCACCGTTTTCAAATCCAGTGCTATCATCCTTCCGTTATTCGGAGCTCCGTACCATGGCACTCACTTTCCTCCGCCACACCGCATTAAGCTCATTCGCCCTCATATTCGCCGTCACCCTCCCCGCCACTGACACCAAACCGCCTCTCCGCGTAGTCATCGCCGGCCTGGTTCACGGCCACGCCGACGGCTTCTTCTCTCACTCCATGGATCGCTCCGACATCCAGATCGTGGCCATCGCTGAACCCGACCGCGCTCTCTTCGACCAATACGCCGCAAAATTCCATCTCGACCCATCGCTCTATCACGCCGATCTAGACGAAACTCTTCGCTCCACCAAGCCGCAAGCCGTCCTGGTCTACACCTCCACCTACGATCACCGCAAAGTCGTAGAACTCTCCGCGCATTATGGAATCCCGGTGATGATGGAAAAACCGCTGGCCGTTTCCTACGAAGACGCGCAAGCCATCGCCCGCGCCGCACAGGCCGCAAAAATTCAAGTCCTCGTCAACTACGAAACTTCCTGGTATCCCAGCAATCACGCCGCATACGATCTCGTCCGTTCCGGCGCCATCGGCGAAGTTCGCAAAGTCGTGGTCCACGACGGCCACGAAGGCCCCAAAGAAATCAATGTCGACCCGAGATTTTTTAAATGGCTCAGCGACCCAAAGCTTAACGGCGGCGGCGCTCTCTTCGATTTCGGCTGCTATGGCGCCGATCTCATGACTTGGTTAATGGACGGCCAGCGCCCGCTCACCGTCACCGCTGTTACTCAACAAATCAAACCCGACATCTACTCGCACGTGGACGACGAAGCCACCATCGTCCTCACCTACCCCAAAGCCCAAGCCATCCTGCAAGCGTCCTGGAATTGGCCCTACTCTCGCAAAGACATGGAAGTTTACGGCCGCACCGGCTCCGTCATCACCGTCGCAGCCAACGACGTCACCATCCGCCTGCCCCACCAGGCGCAATCCACCACCCGCGCTGCCGCCCGCATCCCCGCACCCTATGGCGACTCCCTCACTTATCTCCGGGCCGTCCTGCTCGAAGGAGCCAAACCTGACGCCCTCTCCTCACTTGAAACCAACCTCATCGTCACCGAAATCCTGGATGCCGCCCGCCGCTCCGCCGCCTCGGGCAAAACCATCCATCTTCCCCAGTAGCCTCAACCTGCGGCGAATTCCGTCCAACTGTCTGTGCGCTTTCACTCAAACGAAAGTACCGATCTCTTAGGACTGTGTCGAATCAATGAGTTGTATCGCATTGGAACGGTTTCACGAGTTCCAGATTGGCGCAGTCTTAGCAAACCCTCACACTTGTCCTCAGCGCAACACTCTTCACTCGCGTTCCAGCCAGGTCAGCACACGCTGGTCGCATCGGTCGAGACCATATACCCGTTACGCGCCACTAAATTTTCGGAGGAAATACGTGCGACACAAGATTTGGATTCTCTCATTTTGCCTGGCCCTCGCCGGCTGCGGCACCGGCACCAAGAGCCTAAGCTCAGGCGGCGGCCAACCCGTACCGGCCACCCTCAGCGGCCTCTCGGTCACACCCAACGCGACGTCCATAGCCGCGACATCTACCGTTACGCTCCACGCCATGGGATCCTACTCCGACGGCTCGAGCAAAGATCTCAGT
>Ga0073928_10000841_pt1 | contig 64551 bp, 54 predicted proteins | sample PaiPotPPA55metaG_FD_76969 | JGI IMG/M metagenome (GOLD analysis project Ga0073928, IMG submission 76969) | Iron sulfur acid spring bacterial and archeal communities from Banff, Canada, to study Microbial Dark Matter (Phase II) - Paint Pots PPA... ... | reverse complement strand
CGGGCAAAAGTAAATAGCTCAGTTGTTCGAGGAAATCGCGAGTTAGGCGTTGCGAAAGCACCGCGCGAATTGCATCCGTTTCATTTCCTCATGGCTTGGCATCCGAGACTCAACACCGACCCGCGTCATGTATGGCTGCGCGAAGCGATGCGATCCACCAGTTGTTGTAAAACCTATTCAGGCAGCGCTGTCAAGGCAGAGGCCGACTAAGCCGCTGGGCGAAGCATCGAGAAGCGGAATGGCAGGACTGAACAATTCGGATGGTTGCTGGCCGCCGCAACCAAAGTTTCTTCGCTTTCAATCACTTCCGTAAACCCTGCAACCATCCGAATTTTTATCGCAGTGGATATTCGAGAACGTCGCGTCTAAAGACTCTGCCTAGATCTCACGATGGGACTGGCATGTCGATCGTTGCGGAATTCGTCCAGAGTCGATGCCAAGCGCGGAAATCACTTCCTACAAGCCGAAAGGCAGGAGCTATTTCCCACAACGCCGTTTCGGGCCAACTTGCGAGTAGCCGACCATCCGTACTCAAGGGTGTAGACTCTGCGATGTAGATCCGTGAACGAAGCTTTACATTAATTCCGAGCGCATGTGGCAGTGGACTACTAGGGCTAAACGTCTCGGAGGTGCTTCGTGCGGCGGGAGATCCTTCCTCAAAGGCACAGGAATTGTAACCGTCGCCGTCGTGGGCGGGGGCGTCTGGCGCGCCTGGGATCAAGGAGTCTTCAGCGTCGGTGAGGGGCCGGCCTACGAGCCGTGGAAGGACTGGCGCAACACCGGAAACGATGTTCCGCTCGCGCTGGTGCGCGCCGCGATTCTGGCCGCCAGCCCCCATAACACGCAGCCCTGGCTTTTCAAGATCACCGATTCTTCAATCGAGCTGCACATCGACACCCGGAGGAACGTGGGCGCACTTGATCCTTATCTGCTAGAAGAGCATATCGGCATGGGTTGCGCTCTGGAGAATCTGATGCTGGCCGCCCCCGCCAACGGATACGCAGCCACGTCGGCGCTCATTCCGGGAAAACTTGGCCCGATTCCCGCCGAACCCAAACCAGAACTGTTGGCCCGCGTGAATCTCGCATCTGGGAAATGCGAAGAAAACGAGCTCTACAACGCCATCCCGCGGCGCCACACGAATCGTGGTCCTTACGATCCGCGCAAAGCGATCTCGCCTGATTTCGTAGACGCACTCAAGCATCTGCAGATGTAAAGCTATTCCTTTTCACGGCCGAAGCCGATCGAAAAAAGATCGCCGAAATTAGTTCTGCCGCAAATACAGAGATCTATCTGACGTGCGCCCTCGGCCTGACTCACTGAGGTTAGGTCTTACATCGTTGTTGGAATTTCCTTTCATTCGTCAATCGCGAGTGGCTCACCGGGGCGCTCGCTCGAGCGATACAGTGCCTCCACCAGCGCCATGGTTTGAAACGCGTCTTCGAAGTGCGTTGGCAAGGTTGAAGTTGACCCCTCGGCGAAAGATTGCAGAGCGCCCATCGTTCCCATGAAGGCGTCCGGAAAGTTGTTGCCGCCGACCGGGAGTGAATGCCAACGAGGAGAGTTGGAGCCGCGCTCGGCATAGTCCGCGGTATCTGGCTTGCCGGTGGGATAGTCGAGGTTGAGTCCCATCGTGATGCGTGCCGCACCCCTGAGTCCTTCCCATTGAACAAAGCTGTGCTGATGCTCTGGACCGAAATTGTGGTTGTGATTAGTGGCTACAAACACACGTTTGGAGTCGCCGTAGTCGAGAATTGCGACAGTCTTGGTGGCCGCCAGGTTTGCCGTGTGCGGGTTTCTTAGCGTGCGCGCCAACACGTTTTGCGGATTTCCCATCCACGAACGAATGAGATCGAAGTAGTGAATGCTGTGATAGAGGATCTCAAGGCGCGGTGCCGTGGCGAGAAACGTCCACAGTTGCCACGGTGTGTAGGTGCTTGTTTGAACTTCGATGTCATGGATTTCCCCCAGTAAACCGGCATTCGCGAGCGACGCGACGGCGAGGTTGTTAGGAGAGTAGCGCAGCGAGAAGTTCACGGCGGCGATGAATCCCTTCTTCCGGCAAAGGTCGCGGATGAGGAGGGCCTCCTGGAGAGTCTCGCCCATGGGCTTCTGCATGAGTACGGTCACACGGTTATTGAACTGCGAAAGGATGTGGACAAGCTGAGAGGCGGGAACTGCCACGTCGAAGACGGCGTCAGGTGGAGCGAAGCGCACTGCTTCGGCGACGGAACTGAAGGTGCGAGGGATGCCACGCTCGGAAGCGAGTTCCGCGGCTTTGGCCGAGTCTTGATCCATGAGCCCGATCACCGGGAAATCCGCCTTCTCATAGGCGGGCAAGTGAGCGGCGCGCACGATGCCTCCCGCGCCGATGACGATGATGGGACGGACCTGCTTAGGGCGCGGTTGCCGGACGGTTTGGAGAGCTTCGAGAATTCGCTGGTGAAGATCTTCGGTTGCGGGAGAATTTGACATGGTCGTTCTCGCTACAGGCTGCCAATTGCCAACAGGACAATAGCAACGGTTAGACTGGCCATGCCAGAGCCCAGCAGCAATTTTGCGGAGTGCGAAGCTTGCTGCCACTCCCCTGTCATTGCTCCTGCCAACGTCGCCGTCATTATCATGAACATCTGCAGCAGGCCCCATCCGACGGATGTCCCCAACGAGCCAAGTAAGCTTGCACTCATTCCATAAAGAGCAAACGCTCCCATCCAAAGAATGCCCATCAGGCAAGACCACAAAAGATCTGGTGGTGCACGTCGGAACAAAGGCCAGGTCCGATTCTTGAAAAGCAGCCACAGGCTGCAAGCAGCGTTAGGAAGAAATCCTCCCGCCAATCCTATCGGCCAAATTGCATAGGCGCTGTGCACCGGCTGATTTCCAAGGCGTACCGCTGTCTGTGCGATGTCTTGCCCAAAGGCGAATGAGTAGTTGAGCATGGGTGCCATCAGGCCACACAGCACGGCAACCACGATCGCCGCAGGGTAGGACCGATGTGATGCGATTTGAGAAGTTGCGCGCTCTTTGATTTGTCCGCCCCAAGTGGTCAATGCAATGCCGATCACCATGACAGCCACGCCGCAAAGAATCAGCTGCATAGCGTGTTCGTTAGCTGTTGCTCTTTGCTGAGCGAAGAGTGGAACCAATGTCCCCAGAACCGCACCCAAGCCAACAATAATGGCGTAAGCGATACCCAATCCCAAGCGCCTAACGGAGATGCCGAAGAGAATTTGCGCGACTCCCCAACCCGCGCCAAATAACATCGGCACGGCGAGCTGCCGAAAAGAAAGCCCACGGTACGTTTCGAAGAGCCTGTCCACCAAACCGATAGCGAGCATCCAGGGAATTATCACTAGTGAGACAACACTGAAAATCAGCCACAGATTCTCCCATTTCCACGAGCGCACAAATTTCATCGGCAACATGCAGGTTCCCGACATGAGGCCAGCGACCATGGTGAGCGAAACCGCCGCCAGCAGAGGGTGCCCCATCAACCGGCCCTGCCTGAAGTCAATTTCAAATCACACGATGCACCGGGTTCCTGCGGCGTTTTGTAGCGGCCGTCCGCTACAAGTGCCGGAAAGACGAAGTGATTGCGCAGGTGCGGAATGTGCTCGAGGAATAAGACTTCGTGTGCCAGCGCGATGTGGTTGAACAAGACAAGGTGTTGGTGCAATTGCCCCATGTCTCCAACATGCGGCACGACCGGAAGGGAGAATTTCTTTGCAAGAAGACTGACGGCAATAAACTCACTCACTCCCGCCAGTCTGGTGCAGTCGGCTTGAACGTAATGCAGGGCCCCCGACTGGAAGAAGTTTTTGAATACGATTCGATTGGGAATATGTTCGCCCGCAGCGACCTTGACCGGTGCTATTTCACGCGCCAGTACAGCGTGCCCGTGAACATCGTCAGGGTGAGTGGGTTCCTCGATCCATAAGGGCTGAAACTCCATCAGATCACGGCACATGCGAATGGCAGCCGGGAGGCTCCAGCGTTGGTTGGCGTCGAACATGAGAGTCCCCGACTCGCCGATGCATTCCCGTAACATAGCCGCGCGACGGATATCGCGACCCTCATCGTCCGATCCCACTTTGAGTTTGAACGCTGTAAATCCGGAATCGATTGCACGAGCGGTTAAATCCCGCACTTTTTCATCGTCGTATGCCATCCATCCGACCGAGGTATCGTAGCCGGGATAGCCAGTCTGCAGAATAGGAAGGCGGCTGCTGCGCCTTGGAAGCTGGCTTACGAGCAATTCGAGAGCCTCTTCCTCACTCAAGACATCTTCCAGATAGCTCAGGTCCAGAAGGCGAACGATTTCCGCCGGGCTAAGATCGAGGAGCAACTTCCACAATGGTTTCCCGCGGCTCTTGGCCCAAAAGTCGAAACAAGCATTCGTGATGGAAGCTAGCGCGAGGTGAACCACGCCCTTATGTGGTCCAAGCCAGCGGAGCGACGGATCGTCCGCCAGCTTCCGGGATACACGACCGAAGTCTGACATGAGTTCTTCAATCGCAATGCCAATCAGAGGTCGTGCCAGCAACTCGATTGCTTCGCAAACCAGGCGATTGCCTTCGCCGAGGGTTAGCACGATTCCGGTACCCTGAAGGCCGCCCTCGCCGGTCAACAGAGTCACCGCGAAGCTATATTCAGAATTCGTATGAACGGAATCTGTCCCGGCGCCTGGCGGCAAAGGAAAACGTGCGTCACATGTCGAGATTGAAATAATCCTGGAGTCAGGCATCGTGCTCCATTCTCGTTGCTGCCGAACGAATAGGCCCGAGGGCAATTAATCCGCCCTCGACGAGAATCGTTTGCCCCGTAATAGCCGGAGCGTCGGCCGCCAAAAACAGCGCAGCAGCCGCGCAATCCTCGACGGTTGCCAGCTTTTGGAGAGGAGTAGATTTCTCTTCCTTTTCAAACACTGGATCAGAATCCTGGCGATTAGCGAAATGCGTGCGGATGAGACCTGGCGAAATCGCGTTCACCCGGATGTGTGGCGCAAGCGCCCGTGCCAGCGACTTGGTCATCGTCAGCACGGCCGCCTTCGATGCTGCGTACACAATCGAACTGCCCTCGCCGGTTATGCCCGAAGTAGAAGCGACATTGATAATGGAAGCGCCTGGATGCTGCCGCAGGAACGGCACTGCAGCGCGAATGCAGTAAAAGCATCCGCGCAGGTTGGTGTCGAGGGTTCTGTTCCAGATTTCGTCGGTGAGTTCGGCGAGTCTGTGGTGAGGAATGACTGTGCTCCAGCCAGCATTGTTCACGAGGATATCCAGCCGCCCAAACTCAGCGTGAGTTTGGTCTACCATGGAGCGGACTTCCAACTCCTTCGATACATCACAGGCAATGGATATCGCCCTGCCACCCTTTGATCGAATCCGTGAGGCTAATTCCTCGGCGCCATCGCGAGAGTGATGATAGTTCAGCGAAACTTTTGCGCCCTCATTGGCGAATAGTTCGGAGATGGCTCGTCCTATGCCTGTTCCACTTCCGGTTACGAGCGCCACTCGGCCGTTCAGCTTCACAAATCCTCACTTGATGTGACAGCGTGGAGACCCGTGCGGGCCGCCGGTCACACATTTTCTGGAATTGCTCTGTCACGCGAGCCGATAGATCCGAATTGCATTTTCCCGGAAGAGCTTTTTCTGGTTCACTTCTCCCGCGCCGCGAGTAAGCGAGACAAGAGCGTCTACCCACCGTTGATAGCTGGCGGAAAGCGTGCAGACAGGCCAGTCGCTCCCGAACATTACGCGGTCCCAGCCGAAGCACTCTATTGCGTGCTCAATGTAGGGACGCAGATCTTCCGTGGTCCATTCACGCGGATCCGCATAGGCGACTAAACCTGAAATCTTGCAGAACACATTCGGAAATTTCGCGATGGCATGAATATTTGCGCGCCAGGGGTCCAGGATCTTTTCTCTCACTTGCGGCACGCCGCAATGATCGAGGATGAAGGTTACCTCGGGACACCGGGAGACGAGACGAATAGCAAGAGGCAGCTGACGTGCCAGGACGCAAAGATCAAAGGAAAGACCGTAGCCAGCCAGGCTATTCACATTTTGGATGAATGTTTCGCTCTGTCCCAGATCATCGGGCTGAGTGTGCAGAATTCGGCGGATCCCTTTCAGTTTCGGATGACCCAGTATTCTTTCCAGGTAAGTCTTGAACTCTTTGCTCTCCGGGCGGCCACAGGCCACCACACCTTCAAGGGGATTGTCAGCGCGGTCCGCAAGCCGAAGCACATAATTGGTCTCGTCAACCATAAACGGCTCGTCAACATCGGCCTCAAGATGAACCGACTCTTCGATAGCGAGGCCTTTGGTCGCATCGCAATAGTCATTCATGCGAAAGGATCGATTCAGAGCCGGCAAATCCTTGAGCCAGGCATAGCGAAAAAGATCCAGGTCCCATAGATGTTGATGAGCGTCTACGATTTTCATGCATTTTCAATCCGCGTGAAAGACTTCCTCCATCGCCGCCCACCACTCACCTTCGCCCCGCGTGTCGAGAGGCTTCTGCATCGGCTCCATGATGGCCCACCACTCTTGCGTCTTCGGGTCACTCGCTATTTTCGCCATATCTGCGGTGTAATCGGTTCCGTGGTATTCGTAGTACCCGAACAATAAATCATCCTTCAGATAGATGGAATAATTGCGGATGTTACTTCGTCGAATGGTGGCGAGAATCTCCGGCCACACGTTCGCGTGGTAGGCCTTGTATGACTCGATCGCTTCGGGTCTTATCTTTAGTACGGACCCATATCGCTTCATTTATCCACTCCAGAATCCGAAGCAGAGTGCGCCGCTTAACACTGAGCCGCGTCAGTTCTTTCTGCTGTCTGAATCTTTGCCATTTGAAGCGTGTAGGTTCTGCAGCGTGGCAATTGCCTTCTTGGCCTCAACTTCATTCGGATTGAATTCGAGCGCTTTGCGAAGCTCTATTTCGCCATCGATCAGATTTCCGGTGCGGCAATACATCAATCCCAGATTGCTGTGCAGATGTGCAGCTTCCGCACACTGCCCGCAAAGCGCGATGGCTTCTTTCATTTGTGCCAACGCTTGCGGCCAATTTTGAGCATTGGCGGCCTGGATCGCAAAGTTGCCCAATTGGCCTACCCGGTCCGTGGTCTGCTGGTTTCGTTGCAACGTATCGAACTGGTCTTGATATTTCTGAGCATCCGGATCCCGCAATTTATTCAAAGCTCTCGCTAAGTTATAAAGAGCTTCGGATTGATTCGGATCGGCCTGGAGCGCCAATTTCCAGTGTTCGATGGCCTCGGATGTTTTTCCCGCATGTTCGAGATTTCGTCCCAGAAGATACTGTGCGTCCGCGTTGCCCGGCTCCAACGCCACGACCTTTAGCAGAAGATTTGTGGCCTGCTCCATCCGGTTGTCTTGCCGCTCTGTGAGTGCCAGAAAATAAAGTGCGCCCGCAAAATCGGGCTGCAAGCTCACCGCCGTTTCCAGTTGCTTCCGGGCTTCCTCATACCTTCCAGCTTCAAAAAAGAACCGGCCCAGGTTGTAGTGAACTCTTGGCAACTTAGGATTTAGGCGCGCGGCTTCCTTGAACTCTTTGAATCCGCCCGTCCGGTCATACTTGTCAACGAGGGCGATGCCCAGGTTCAAGTGCGCCTCCGCGGAATCTGGCTGCAATGCAACAACTTTTCGGAAACTCTCCACGGCATCTCCACCGCGCCCGGTCTTCGCTTCGAGCATTCCCAGCGAGGAATAAGCTGTGCTATTTTTCGGGTCGATTTGTATTGCGGACCGGAACTCTTGCTCGGCCTCGGAAAAATCACCGAGCCTCGCCATTGTCAGGCCGAGATTCACGTGAGCTTGAACATTATTCGGATCGTTCTGGATTGCCTGTCGAAAAAGTCCTGCCGCGTCCGGGTCCTTTCCTTGCTGCGTGTATAGGACACCCAAGCTGAACTGCGCGGGCGCAAAATGGGGATCATTTTGCAGCGCGGTCTCAAACTCTTTTGCAGCGCCATCGACCTTTCCTGCTTCCTGAAGCAGGGTCCCGAGCGCAAAATGGGGAGCAACCGAGTCTGGCTTCTGCAGAATTGCAGCCTGGAATTCACTGGCAGCGCGGCTACGATCACCCTTCGTCAGAACCGCGAGGCCAAGATTATAGTGTGCTTGCCAATCTCCCGGTTCCAGCCGCAGTGCGCCTTCGAAAGCTGCGATTGCGCATGTTGTACGGCGGTCTTGCGCATACAAAGCTCCCAGCGTATTGTATGCGCCGGCCGTGGGATGATCGCGAATTGTTTCCAGCAAGGCAGTGATCTGCTCGGAAGGGTGCTCTTGAACCAAGCAAGGCTTAGGCAATTGCTGTGTTTGCTTGGCGGCAGGAATTCCGCTGCGGCCGCTCCCCTGGCCACTAACCCTGGGACTCTGCGCCACTGCCGGTATTGCGAAGGCGAGAATTACGAACGTGCTCACCTTTACGAAGCGCACGTCTCCAGACCCTCCCCAAGATTAGCTCGGCATTTCGAGTATAAAGGAACCAAGGTATCTGCAAGCATTCGCAAAAAAATTCCAAATGTCGGGTGTGAAGGTGCGCCAAGCACCGGACAGTTTAAGTCGTTGCTACCCGGTATCGAAGTCTCAAGCTGAAATTTACGCAGCCTTTTTTTCCACATTCAACTCAGAAGTAAAGTTTCAGCCCAAACTGTAACTGCCGAGCCGTGTTCGCCGTACTGGAAATTGTTCCGAACTTGGCTCCGTCACTGATATTTACGTCGGGTACGCCCCAGACAGGTGTGTTCGTTAGGTTGAACGTTTCGAATCGGAATTCGAGCCTCTTGCTTTCGGTGATCGGAAACTGCTTAAAGAGCGAGAGGTCAAGGTTCTTGAAGCGATCTGATCGCAAAGTGTCCCGTCCCAGGTTTCCAAACGTCCCTGCAGCCGGTACCGAAAAGACCGATGGGTTGAGCCATTGGGTGGGCGACCGGTTGGGCGCATAGGGATTGCCGCCGGAATAGTTAAGCCTTTCGTAATTTCCGAAACCCAGCGCGCAACACGCTGTATTAGCTGCGATGTGTGCGATATCCCCGGACGCGCCGACAAAGAATGGTATTCCAGAACTAAACGAGAGAATGCCATTCAACGTCCAACCGCCCACTATATAGTTCACTGCCCCATTGCTAGAGGAGTATTTGTGCCCCTTGCCAAAGGGAACCTCATAGACCCAGGCTGCTGAGAATATTTGGGGCACGTCTGTGCCGGCCGGGCCCTTGTCGTTTTTCAGCGTGTACGGGTTTTGGATACTGCAGCCTTCGACGCCATACCACCCGGTGCAGCCGAGATCCAATGTCTTTGACCACGTATAGGAGACCAGGTACGTTAGCCCATGGAAAGCCCGCCCGTTTAACGAGGCCTGCAAGGCGTTGTAGCTGCTCTTTCCGATGGCGGCGTCAAAGTCAGCCGGAGATATATAAGGATACGGAGAACTTGTAGTTGCGCCCGTCGGTAAATAGTTCGCCACTGCCGAGGGGATCTTGCCGGTATTTCCCGAGAAACCTACGTCGAGACGGTGACCGCGCGATCCAACGTAATTCACCGTGAGGACTGTGCGCGAATCCAGCTGTTGTTGAACGCCAAAGTTAAACTGGTCCGCGTAAGGCCTCTGCATGTGTGGATCGGCATACCAGTTAAAACCGGTGAACGGGCTTGGGCCTGCAATCGCTGGACCCGTGCCCGTAGGAGCCTCCGCCAGTCCCGGCGTCGGCGGTGCGTTTACCGGATTCAAAGCGGCGCCGAGTTGCCCGGTATCCGGCCATGGTCCTTCATAGTTCTGAGCGCTTTGCGTGACTGCGGCCCAGTTATCGTAAAATCTCCCATAAGAGGCCCGTAAAACGGTTTTGTGAGTCAACTGATATGCGAATCCGAATCTTGGCTGGAAGTTGGTCAGATCATTTTGAAAGATTGCCCCATTCGCGTGAGGAGTAACGACTACGTTAGCGGGCAAGTAGCTCTGTCCTGGCTGGGGGTTCGTCCCTCCCGGTCCAATACCGAACGGGATGCAAGGAGGTACGGGATTGACTTGATCGCACATCGGCGGCAAGGCGGTCAGCACGTATGTGCCATTGTTAAAGTTTAAGTCTCCGGTATAGCCGTTCCCGTCCTTTATACTGCCGTAAATGGGCATCAGCGTTACGTCATACCGAACGCCGAAGTTGATCGTCAGTTTGTTGGTAACTCTCCAGGAGTCCGAAAAATACGCGCCGTCAACCCACCCGCCATGCTCCGTTTCTTTGACGTTCCGGCGCTTAAAGCTGTTCGGAACACCCAGAAGGAAGGATCCCAACGAACTGCCGGCCGTACCGGTAGCGGCCACGTTATCTGTATTCGCCGAGGAAAATACCTCGGAGGCATTCAGATACAAAGCGTTGGCGTTGTTGCTGGCAAAATCCGCGCCCATCTTGAAGGTGTGATGTCCATGGGTTTTGGTAAAGTTTCCGCCAAATTCCCAGATGTTTGTGCCTTGTGTCTGGTCCGTATGCGAGGCCCCGTGCGCACTTGGATCGATGTTTCCGATAAAACCATTTATGGTGATGTTGGGAATCAGGTCGACGCCCCCGATGAAGCCGCTCGCAAAATTCGGCGAAAATCCCAAATCGGTGCCCTTGGCACCCGCGGCTCTCGAATAGCCGGAACCCTGGGAGATATTAAGTAGCACGCGCCCGAAATGGGCCTCCAGCACCGCACTGCTGGAGAATGTGTGCATATATTCCACGCCGACGTTGTATCCGTTAGTGATTTGAAAGTGTGACAGGCCCGCAAATCCGCCGGAACCCGCTACCGGTTGCCTGAACTGGCTCCAACGGCCGAAAATGTTGTCGTTGTCAGTGATTTGATGATCAAGCCGGGCGCTGAACTCATCCTGTCGAACGATGGATTTGGTCGTGTCAACCGCATTAAATGGAGAGCCTGCCGAAGGAGTTCGGTTTGGTGTTGGGAAAAGCTTGGTGGCATATCCGATCATGTTCGGATCCAGCAAGTCCGTGGGAATCTTGTTGCAGGGCGTGCCGGCAGATTGAATCCCATGCACGTCCGGCGATGGATTACCTCCCACGCATAGAAACGGCGAATTGGAGAAGCCTGTGGGGCTGCCCGCATTCGGCACGACACTGTACGGGTTATAGATCTGACCCCCAAACGGCAATCCGCCGACGGTCGTAAGATCGCCACCGAGCTCCGCACTAGTTGGCACATTGTATAAATTGGATGCGGCGGTGTGTAGCCGGAAGCCCTCATAGGCAGCGAAGAAGAACGTCTTTGGGGCTCCGGAGTGGTGCCACGGTATGTAGAGCGGACCCCCTCCAGCCACGCCAAACTGGTTTTGTTGAAATGGAGTTACCGCGGCGAGAAACGGGTTTCGCGCATCGAACCTGGTGTTACGTACAAACTCCCACAGGGTGACGTGGTACTGCGCCGAGCCGGATTTTGAAACCACGTTAACTATTCCGCCCAGAGCCCCGCCGTAAGATGTGTCATCGTTGTGTGATTGAACCTTAAATTCCTGGATCGCATCGACAATGGGCGCCACGGCATAGGTACTTCCAAAGGAGCCCTGATTATTTAACCCGTCCAACAAATATAGATTGCTGCGATTTGTTTGCCCGTTGATCGATGGGTAGGAAAACGTGCCCACAGGATTCGACCAGATCCCGCCGCCGGTTGTTGAATTCTGTGCGACGTTTATTGTGCTGACTCCTGGCGTGAGATTGAGCAATTGCGTGAAGTTACGCCCATTCAAAGGTAAATCATTCACTTGCTGCTTGACGACGGCGACGCCTAACTCCGCTGTAGAAGCCTCTACGGTCAATGCTTCGGCCGCCACCGTGACGCTGTCGGTGATCGATCCCGCTGACAAGGTGATGTCGAACGTCGCGGTTTGATTGACCGCGAGCGAGATTCCCTCCTGGACGACAGACTTGAAGCCTTCTTTGCTGATCTTGAGATCGTAGTCTCCAGGCTGAATGTCCGGAATAACGTAGGCGCCGGCCTCATTGCTCGAGGTCGTTCGGTCCAGATTGGTCGCCGTGTTGTGCAGTACCACGGACCCATTGGGCACAATTCCACCGGAGGTGTCGTATACCGTGCCCTTGATGGCGGCACTCGCCTGACCGCGGGCCCTTCCAGGCAGCAACACGCAAATAATAAACAACAGGAGGAGTCCTACTCCCCGGAACCAACGGTTCAGAGCCATACTAAAACAAAGGAATGTCATCGTTGCTGCTCCTTTGAAGCCGAACGAGCAAGGTGCGTGAGTCCGTGTTAACCGGCCAAACATGTTATTTGGAGTTGCCTTTTCGACAGGAACTCCACCCCGAAGTCCTTGGAGACCAGAACAATGGAAGTTCTCTAACAGTAATATCAAATAGTGTCAAGCAAAAAGTTTCATACTCTTGAACACCGTTTCAATATGTGGTACGGTCAGTTTGCTGTCTGGCGCGATATAAGCCTCTCGATGTGCAGAACGCCAGGTAATTCGGCGTGAAATGCCTGACAGTGGTGTGTCCGTCGGTGAAGTTGTTTTAGAATGCGAAACATCATCTCGCGTGGTACAGGTATAGTCGTTTTACACCACCAGCGAGGGTTGCCGGTAATCCGAATAGCAGCCGCGGGAATCTTTAGGTCAAAAAAGCATTTTGGTGATTTGTTCAAATAGAACGATGGGAGAGTCCAACTAGTGCCTGTGGGCGTAATATCAAAAGTATTTAGAATTCTGGAAGCCATTCAAGGCTCTTCGTCGGGATTGACACTGAAACCTATCTGCGACATCACTGGTGTCCACAAGAGCACCGCTCATCGTTTTCTGAAACACATGGAGAAAGATGGGTATTTGATTCGTACTGAAACCGGAGCCTATTTAATCGGGCCGAAGTTCTCTCATCTCAGTACCCGGGCAGACAACCGCGTCACACTTCAGGCCGTCGCGCGACCGATCTTGTGGGAAATCTGGAAATCAACAAAGGAAACGGTAAATTTAGGCACCTTGGACCAAGGAAGTGTGCTGTACATCGAAGTTATAGAGAGCCCACATGAGTTTCGGCTTTCTTCCAGAGTGGGCACTCGCCGTTCTCTACACGCTACAGCTTTAGGTAAGGCGCTTGCTGCCTTTCTTCCGGAAGACCAAAAAGACAGGGTGCTGGCCGCTATACAATTTCAACCTCTGACCCCAAAAACGATCATGAATCTTGTGCAATTCCGTCAGGAACTGGGGATTATTCGGAAACAGGGATACGCCGTCGATGACGAGGAGACCACCCTTGGAGCCCGTTGTGTTAGCGCGCCAGTCCTGGGCGCGAACCGGGAAGTTGTTGCGGCGGTCAGCGTTTCCGGGCCGGTGACGAGAATTAGTCCGGCTCAGGTACCTGCCCTTGCCGCAGCAGTCATGAATGCCGCTCGTGCGATTTCATCCGCAATGGGGTTCGCCCACCCCGATCTGGAGCCAACCGAAACCGGCTCGTACGAGAAAGCTCCCTCCTTACCCAGTTGAGTCATGTCGCTGGTCGTCGGACCATCTTTAAGAAGCGAGCTGCGATCCTAGAAAGCTGACGGTTACGTCAAAACTTTCGCGAATTTCATCCCGTGGTATTTTTAATTTTTCTGAGTTGCGTTCTGCGATTCCTTCAGTAGCGCCCGAATCGCTATGTTTTCCGGGAAAATCTGGCTGGCATGTGTGAGAACGTCGCTCGCTTCTCGAATTTTGTTCTGAGACATATAAGAGCTCGCCAACAAAAGATAAAGCTCTCCATCATGAGGGATCATTTTTATTGCTCGCTGCAATAGGTCCACCGCTTCTGCCTGGCGGCCGGCACTCATGAGCAGGCTGCCACATTGCTCGAAGTCGGCGGGAGAGGTGGATCCCCGGTTAATGGCGCGATCTAAATATTCAATAGCTTCCGCCGTTCCCTCATTATTTTTATTTTGAACGGCGCCATAGGCAAGCGCTTCCAACACGGAGATATCGTCCGGCGCAGACGTTCGAAGCTTTTCCGTCAAAGCGAAATAGCGCTCACGATACTCGGGATGAGCGCCTATCAATTGACCGTACGCCTGAAGAAGTGTGATGGAGGGAAGACCCACGTCTTTCTGGTTCGGAATCGCGTTCAGATGAACCAAATCGGGAAGCCCAGGTGTCGTCATGGGGAATGCCCTGTCAGGATAAGGCTCACCAGTCTCCCGGATGATTCGATGGTTTGTAAGCATGGAGTGTGAAATCTCTCTCACGTCGCGCTTCGGCATGTGGCACCCGGAACAGTCGTCGGGCGGATTTTTCCGTGCGCGAAGGGCCAACGGCACTGCGCAACTCTTTTCCGTGTGGCAGCCGAGGCATTTCAAACGAAAATACCTCGAGGCTTCTTGTTTAGCGGGCTGGACGTGCGGATCATGGCACGTGATGCAACTGAGCTTGCTTCCGCTTCCCTCGTAGCACTTACTCAACGTCATGGAGAAATAATGCTCGAGAAGATCACTCTGGGGAGGAGCATCCCGTCGCGGTGGGACCATCAGAATTGCGAACGTGTTATCCAATGGTGAGCCCGGCCGAAAATCCTGGTAATTCTTTCCCGCTTTTAACACCCGGGCGTCTCCAGTTTGATGACATGATGCGCAGATATTGTCAGCAAGCCACGAAGGAAGTTTTGCAGGATTCACGATGGAGTGACTGCCGCCATCCGGACCGGGTCCAATCTCTCGCATCTCCCACACGTGCGATGCGCCCGGACCGTGACAATTTTCACAGCCAATCGACAATTCCTTGAACAGGGGATTCAGAAAACGGCCATTGCCATTCTCAACCGGCTGAGGCCGGCCACTATGGCAAACAATGCACCCAGGAAGAATTGGACGGCTGAATCCATAATCGTAGCTTTCATATCCCGGGGACAATGCCCAGTGTCGTGTTTTTGAATAAAACGAAAGCGGAGCCTCAAAAAGATAGTCGCCACGCCGGACGATTGCGCCGAATCCATTGGCTCCCGATCCAATAATCCATTCCACTTTCTGTGTGTCACGAAAAAGCTCTTTGGTATCGGGTCCAATTTCGTAGTCATCCTGGTAGAGATTGCCGCCATTTACCAGAACGTCGAAATGCCGGTTCAGCTTGGCATCAAAAATGTGCGCGGAATTCGGGAATGTCTCCAGCAGTTCGGGCGAAACGAGGGACATCGAGCGACCCATATCTGTTTGAGAAAACTTGCTGTAAATCGCTGCGTGGCATTCGGCGCAAATCTTCGACCCCACGTAGCCATCATTTGAAGCGACGTTTTTAGACGATGTTGAGTGTGTAAATCGTGGCCGCGCACGGCCAAAATCTCCCGAGGCAAAGAACGCGAGAACGGCCGCGAAGGTTATCGTGGCATACGATCCCACCAAAACAGGTTTTCCTCTCAGCACTCTCGACATTCCTTGGGCACACACGCGGACAGTATGCATCTGGGCTCGATCACGTCGTTTCATCGAACGGCATGCCTAGCGATGCGGCTCAACCGGTTTACGTCGGGCAATAACCGGAACCTTGATTTGCACTGGACTGATACCTCGGGTCTGTTTGGGATCGACCCCACTACCTTCACGCACAATGTAGAAGCGGTTGGCCGGAAGATCGCTAAGCGTTTCGATCAGTCCGTTGGGCCAACGGATGACGACTTTGGCTGCTTTTGCTGCTTTTCCAAGACCGAAGTGCACTCGCAAATCACTCTGGGAAATAAAACCGTCACCACTGCGAATTTCCTTTTGGTGCTTGTCGCCGACTTGTTCGAGTGTCACCTGCGCTCCCAAAGCGGCCCGGTTGGATTTCACCCCGATTAATTGCAAGCTGATGAAGTTGCCCACTGGCGCGGTGTTGTAATAAAGCGAAGGAGTTTCGTTCATGTTGTTTACCAGCTCCTCTTCACGCCCGTTATTGAACAAGTCCCCGAGAGCCATGCCGCGGCCAGAGTGCAGTTCGCTAAGCGTGGCCCCGGCCTGCGCGGTAATGTTGGCGAACGTTCCGTCGCGCAAATTATAGTAGGCCACTTTCGGTTGACGGTAACTCGTTCCGAGACCCTTGCCATCCACTTCGGGGTAGACATGGCCATTGGAAATCAATAACCCTGGCCATCCGCTATTATCGAAATCTACGAATTGCACTCCCCACCCCAGCCATCTGGTAATCCTTCCAATGCCTGCGCTGCGAGTGACATCGTCAAAAACATTCTTGCCACGATTGAGAAATAGTGTCGGTGTGTCATCGCTGAAATTGGTTTTGACAATATCTTGATGGCCGTCGTGCGCGAAGTCATCCGCGGAGAGGCCCATGCCCGCCTGCATGGAGCCTTCTTCGTTGAAAGCTACGCCGGCTGTTTTGCCAATTTCTGTGAACGTGCCATCGTGGTTGTTGTGGTAAAGAAGGTTTGCTGTTGTATCGCATGCAACATAAATATCCGGCCAGCCGTCGTCGTCGAAATCAGACGACAGCGACGTGAAACCATAACACCCCGGAGCTTTTTTGATTCCGGAGTCTTCCGAAACATCCGCAAACGTTCCGTCACCGTTATTGTGGTACAGCGCATTTACACTCATTTTGAGTCCTCGCGGTCCGCACATAACGTTTATCCCTTTCCATTTGCACCACTGCCCCTCTCCCGGCCGCGGCACCGAGTCGTAACGGAAATCCACGTAGCGTGCCACAAAAAGATCGGCGCTGCCATCGCGGTCATAGTCCAGAAAACTACACCCGGTGCTCCACTCCGGCTTGGCAGTAGTTAGCCCTGCTTTTTCGGTTACGTCCGTGAAAGTTCCATCACCGTTATTGTGGTAGAGGCTGTTTTGTCCCCAATACGTCACCAACAGATCTAAATATCCATCGTTGTCGTAATCTCCGACGCACCCACCTTGACTCCATCCAGCGCGCGCGAGTCCGCTCTTTGCGGTTACATCCGTAAATGTGCCGTTCTGATTGTTGTGATAAAGATGTCCGGTAGGCTCCTGACCTTTGGGAAACCCTTCTACGCGCGAACCGTTAGGTAAAAAAATATCCGGCCAACCGTCGTTGTCATAATCAAAGACAATTGCACCGTTGCCGGCGCTTTCGATAATGAACTCTTTATGTTTGTCACCGCCGTAAGCATTGAGGGCGGTCAGCCCAACCTGTTTTGCAATATCTTCGAAATGGACAACGCTCGGCTTAACTGTCGATCGGTGTTCAGTCGATGCGCTCGGCGCCTGAACGAAAACACCGGTTACGAGAGCAAATGCCGACGCTGAAATGCCGGGAAAAAGAAACCGCCGCGAACGCCTCATACGTCCTTCGTGTGCTGAGATGTAGGCCAAGGCTTGCGGTTCATTATGACAAAGGACGGAGGTCAGTTTATGCAAATCGGTTTCTGAAGCGGTTGCGGTAATTTTTCTTTCTACGATTCGAGCCACCGCGCTTATCTACGCCTTCCAGGCGCTGATTCGTTGTTGCGACTCTCCTAATCCCTCGATGCCAAGACTTACCATGTCACCGGGCTTCAAGTATTGCGGCGGATCCATTCCGAGGCCAACGCCCGCGGGTGTTCCCGTACTGATGACATCACCCGGCAGCAGTGTCATAAACTCGCTCACATAGCTGATGAGTGCCGCGACGTCAAAGATCATTTCCCTGGTGTTGCTGTTTTGCCGAAACTCATTGTTCACTTTCAGCCACATCGCCAGATTGTTCGGGTTTGGTATTTCATCCCGCGTAGCTAAAAACGGGCCCACTGGCGCAAAGGTGTCCGCGCTCTTGCCCTTCACCCATTGTCCTCCGCGCTCAAGCTGGAAGCTCCGCTCCGAATAGTCATTGTGAAGTGTGTAACCGACAACGAACTCAAAAGATTCTTCCTTCGTTAGGTAGGACGCTTTCTTCCCGATCACCAAGGCTAGTTCCACTTCCCAATCCAACTTCCTGGCATTCTTGGGAATGACCACAGTGTCATTCGGGCCAATGAGCGACGAGGTTGCCTTCATGAAAACCACAGGTTCCCGGGGCACCTGCGCTCCGCTCTCGGCGACGTGCTCGCGGTAATTCACGCCAATGCAAATAATTTTACTTGGACGGGAGATCGGAGGGCCTAAGCGTATGGAAGACGAGACTCGGGGAGCTGTGGATTCATTTCGATCCAGCCATCGCCTCAAAGTATCGACCCCGCCGTCTCCAAAAAATTTCTCATCGTAATCCCGCACAATATTGGAGACATCCAACCGCGTTCCGTCATTGAGAAGAAGGCCGGGTTTCTCTTGCCCTGCTTCACCCCAGCGTATGAGTTTCATGCGGTCGGTTTGCCGTCTTCCGAACGTGAACGGCGGCCGGCACTCGCCTTTCGATCAAAATGCAGAAATGGAGAGACTGGGAGCACGGCGCTTAGCTAATGCCAGGCCCGCGATGCGAGTCAAGAGAATTCTACATATAGAACTTATTGTTTCACATCGTGAAATCAAGAAATGGTCCTACTCCTACATCGCCGGATAATCTCACTTACAATATCGAAATCCGCCCGGATAAATTAACCTTATAAATTAAGTAGTGCCGAGTTGTCGCGAGATCGCCTGGGCCGCGGCGACAACAGCTTTTACATAGAACGGTATTCGCTCCCGCGCAATTCTGGTGGTTGGACCAGCTATGCTGATGGCCGCTGCCACCTTTCCTTCCAGGAGAATCGGAGCTCCCACACAGCGCGCTCCTAAAGTCGCTTCTTCATCGTCCAGCGCATATCCGCGTTCTCTGATTTTTTCTAATTCTTTTCGGAATCGCGATAAGCGAGTAATAGTGTGCGGCGTCAGCCGCTCGAACTGGAGGGACGACAAAACATGTTCCTTTTCAGTCGTGGACAAAAAAGCCGTGAGCGCTTTGCCCATCGAGGTACAGTAAAGCGGACGCCAGGTGCCTGCGTGGGTGACCATGCGAAATGGGTGGGGACTCTGCACTACATCCAAATAAAGAACGTCTTGCCCGTCCAGGATTCCCAGGTTCACTGTTTCACTCGTGACCTTCCACAGATCCTGCAGCAGCGGACGGCTTATTCTGCGAAGCGTGGTCTGATATGAAATTCCCGAGCCCAGCCGTACGAGTTTCGGACCCACCATGTACGCGCCGTATTCGTCGCGGTATAAATAACGTTCGGTTTCCAAATGTGCGAGGAAACGATAAGCCGTGCTCTTATTGATTGCTGTCTGCTCGGCAATGTCTTTCAAGCGCAACCCTGTAGACGAGGCATTGAGTGCTTCCAAAAGTCTCAAGATTTTGGAAACCACACCGACAGGCGCTGATTTCGATGCTCGAGTTCGGATCACAGCAGAAGTCTCCTGGTTCGACGGAATTTATCTATCCATTGATTCACGTTATCAATATGCTGCCGTCCGGGCGATCGGGGACGCAAATTTTGCCTTCCGATCCTTCAAAGTCACCCTAGGATATCATTTTGACAGATGAAACTTGGATTTTTTATCTTGAATTTCGGTGGTGCACTTGCTATACGCCTTCAGGACCCATTCGTCCAAGTCGAGGGTTTGCCATGGAGCGTGCGCAACAACTCGGGATTTCTTGTGAGCGCCAGATGAAGCGTCCGGTGGCTAAAGAAGCGGACGGGACCGGATCATGACGGCGAGTCAAGTATTGCAACTTCATCCGAAAGATAACGTTCTGGTTGCGCTGAATGACCTGCGAAAGGGCGAAGAGATCAGTTTCTCAGGCCGGACGTACACTTTACGAACTGATGTTCCCGCCAAACATAAGTTCGCAACGCATGATATCTCGCCAGGCGGTGATGTCGTTATGTACGGCGTGCTGATTGGCAAAGCCATGGAGCCAATCGAATTAGGAGAACGATTAACGACTCGGAATACTCATCACCAGGCGGCACCCTTCCACGAAAAAACCGAGAACTATTCCTGGGTGCCTCCTGACGTGTCGCGCTGGGTTCAGAAGACTTTTTTGGGATACGTCAGGGCGGATGGTCAGGTCGGCACGCGAAACTATTGGCTTGTCGTCCCGCTTGTTTTCTGCGAAAACCGCAACATCTCCGTACTCAAGCAAGCATTTGAAGAAGAATTGGGCTTTGCTCCGCCGCAAATCTATCGTCAGCAAGTCGCCGAGCTCGTCAGCACGTACAGGGAGGATACCTCCGCAGAAATCGGGAGCCCAGGTGCGGCGAAAAGCCTCCCTATAAGCCAGCGCAAAAGGATTTTTGAAAACGTGGACGGAATCAAGTTTTTGATCCACGAAGGAGGCTGCGGCGGTACGCGCGAAGACTCAAACAATTTATGTGCGCTGATAGCGGGTTACATTCATCACCCTAACGTTGCCGGCGCCACGGTTCTGAGCCTCGGCTGTCAGCACTCGCAGGTAGCTATACTTCGGGAGGAACTGAAGCGCCGCAATCGAAATTTCTCCAAACCTCTTTTTGTGTTCGAGCAACAGCAAAGCGGATCGGAATTCACAATGCTCACCGAGGCGATTCGAAAGACTTTCTTTGGATTGGCCGAGGCCAACAAGTGCGTTCGCACACCCGTCTCACTTTCTCGCTTGTGCCTGGGGCTGAAGTGCGGAGGTTCCGACGGATTTTCAGGCATCTCGGCAAATCCTGCCATCGGCCACGCATCCGACTTGGTCGTCGCTCTTGGCGGCAGAACGATCCTCTCTGAATTTCCGGAGCTCTGCGGCGTGGAACAGGAACTTATCAATCGCAGCACACAAAGAGAAGTGGCCGGCCGTTTCATCCAACTCATGAGGGACTACGCTGAGAGAGCCAAAGCAGTCCGGTCCGGTTTCGACATGAATCCATCGCCAGGCAATATCCGCGACGGCTTGATCACCGATGCGATGAAATCCGCCGGTGCCGCAAAAAAGGGAGGCACTTCTCCCGTTACTGCTGTGTTGGAATATCCCGAATACTCGACTGCGCCAGGACTCAATCTCCAGTGCACTCCAGGCAATGATGTGGAATGCGTGACGGCTCAGGTAGGTGCCGGAGCGAACCTGGTTCTATTCACAACCGGCTTAGGAACGCCGACAGGAAATCCAATCGCTCCGGTTGTGAAAATCTCCACGAATTCGCGGCTAACTGAGAAGATGCCCGACATCATTGACATTGACGCGGGCAGCATTATTTCTGGGCAGAAGACCATTCAGCAAATGGGCGGTGAGGTTTTGGACCGCATCATTCAATTTGCCAGTGGGGAAATGAAGACCAAAGCTGAGTTGCTTGGGCAAAACGATTTTATTCCGTGGAAAAGAGGTATCTCATTGTGAGCATCGAAGCTCGTGCCATGGAGTCATTCCGCCTGGACGGCAAAGTTGCCGTCGTCACTGGAGGTGCCAGTGGGATCGGATGCGCTATTGTCCAAAGGTTTGCGAGGAGCGGTGCTTGTGTTCGAATCCTGGACATTGATCAAAAACGAGCGGAGGCGGTTGCTCTTGATGTTGTCAGCGCCGGAGGCAATGCGAGTGCCTTCCAGTGTGATGTGACGAATTCGCAAGACGTTAAAACAGTTTTCGAGCAACTATTCCGAAAGGAGCACATACAAATCCTTGTCAATAACGCCGGCATATCGCATGTGGGCAGGCTCGAAACAACAACGGAATCCGACTTCGACAGAATCTTCCAGGTCAATGTGAAAGGCTTCTATAACTGCATGCAGGCCTCCATCGGGCAAATGAAAACCAATGGTGGCGGGGTGATCCTGAACATGGCGTCGATCGCGGGCTCCTCGGGTCTTGAGGACCGTTTCGCCTACTCAATGAGTAAAGGCGCCATCATCGCGATGACCTATTCGGTAGCGAAGGATTATCTGCAATATAAGATTCGTTGCAACTGCATTTCGCCTGCAAGAGTCCACACCCCTTTCGTCGACAGTTATCTTAAGCGCAATTATCCGGGCCAAGAAAAGGACATGTTCGCAAAGCTCGCCGCCGCTCAACCCATCGGCAGAATGGGAACACCAGAAGAAGTCGCCGCCCTGGCTCTTTTCCTGTGCTCGGATGAAGCCGCCTTCATCACTGGGGTGGATTATCCGATAGACGGTGGGTTCTTTAATCTCCGCGGATGAAACCTGTGATGAACATGAGCACGCATGCTCCCCGATCACTTTTGAACGAGAAGCATTTCACTATGACGGCGATCGCCATGCATCCATTCGCGTCCCGAAGGGTGCTCACCTCGTGGACCTAGGGCTGACGAATAAAGTCGTGCTCATCACCGGCGGAGCCAAAGGCATCGGCGCTGCCATTGCCAGGACCATTGCACAAGAAGGGGCAATTCCCGTAATCATAGACCGCGACCAGGATGCGGCAGAAAAGCTACACGCGGAGTTACGACAAAGCCACGCTGACAGCTATTTGGTTGTGGCGGAACTGAATACTGCTGAGGCCTGCTTCGCCGCTGTGGAACAAACTCTTAAGAAGCTTGGTCGAATCGACGCCCTCGTCAACAACGCCGGTGTGAATGATAGTGTCGGACTTGAAAAAGGCAGTCCGGATCAATTCGTTGCGTCGCTCCAGCGCAATTTACTGCACTACTACAACATGGCGCACTATGCTCTGCCACATTTGAAGCGTAGCGCCGGATCCATTGTCAGCATTAGTTCGAAGACAGCCGTCACCGGCCAGGGAGGAACTTCCGGGTATGTCGCTTCGAAGGGCGCGATCCTCGCCATGACTCGTGAGTGGGCTGTGGAGCTTCTGCCTTACTGCATCCGCGTGAATGCTGTCGTTCCCGCCGAAGTTATGACGCCGCTCTATCAGCAATGGCTAAGCAAGTTCTCCGATCCAGAAGAGAAGTTGAAAACCATCATCGCCAGGATTCCATTGGGAAAGCGAATGACCACTTCCGAAGAAATCGCTGCCATGGTCGTATTTCTCATCTCCTGTAAAGCCAGCCATGTAACCGGTCAACATCTATATGTCGACGGCGGTTACGTTCACCTCGATCGCGCTTTAACATAACGAAAAAAATGAAAAAACCTTCTGCGCCCCTAACCGAGCGAAGATACACCTTAGCGTTCGTACTGGTCACCAGCCTCTTCTTCCTGTGGGCGCTGGGGGTCAATCTCAACGACATTCTCATCCCCCATCTCAAGAAGACATTTCGCCTGACGGATTTGCAGTCATCGCTGATTCAGTCCGCGTTCTTTGGCGGCTATTTCCTGGCCGCCCTGCCTGCCGGATGGCTGATGGAACGCGTAGGTTACAAAAAGGGAATTTTATTGGGGTTGCTCACCTGTGCGGTTGGCGCGTTTCTGTTCATTCCTGCAGCTTCGATCAGGTTTTACTGGTTCTTCCTCTTCGCGTTGTTTGTGATGGCCTGCGGTCAGGGCGTGTTGGAAGTAGCGGCCAACCCGTATGTCACCATTCTCGGTCCGCCGGAATCATCGGAGCGCCGGCTGAACCTCGCACAGTCTTTTAATGCTGTCGGCGCTGTTGTGACTCCAATTATTGGTGGCGCGTTCATCCTTTCCGGCATTGAGCATTCTGCCGGTCAACTTGCAGCTATGACCCCGGAACAATCCGTCGCCTATTCGGCGTTAGAAGCCAGCCGCGTCAGGGGCACGTATCTCGGAATCACCGCGCTCTTCTTACTTGTCGCTGTCCTGCTTTATTTCACACGCTTACCGGAAATCCGCGAAGTTAGCGGAGATACTGTACCAGAGCGGGAAAAAGCTCCGCGGAATCATTGGGAAATTTGGCGCCACAAACATTTAGTCAAGGGTGTCGTCGCCCAGTTTTTCTATGTGGGTGCACAAGTCGGCGTGACCAGCTTTGTCATTCGTTTTACTCAGCATCTATTGCCTGGCACGCCTGAAAGAGCAGCCGCGAATTTCCTGAAGTGGCATTTGATCGGCTTCATGGTTGGTCGTTTTGCTGGATCCGCGATGATGAAACGAATTGCTCCGCCCAGACTGTTGGGATTCTTCGCAGTCTGCGCTTTCCTATGCACCTGGACGGCAATCGCCGGGTCCGGTGCAATTTCCGTATGGGCTGTGGTTCTGCTTGGCTTCTTTGATTCGATCATGTTTCCTACGATCTTCGCGCTTAGTGTAAAGAATCTCGGCGTGTACACCAAAATTGGCTCGGCTTTACTGGTCATGTCCATCATCGGGGGCGCGCTTGTTCCAGCTCTCATGGGCTATATCTCCGATACAAGTTCAATCCAGAAGGCATTTGTTGTCCCCCTGATTTGTTACGCCTACGTGATTTACTTCGCCCTTCGAGGTTACAAGCCAGTGACGATATCCGCCTCTGCATAGGATGAAATAGTGGCCGCCGCGAAACCCGCGCCGCGTAGAGCGCCACGGTTCCCAATTCGCTTAGCGGTCATCAACCGGGCCGCGAGGATAGAGTCAATGCCGATGCAAGCGCGGGAATCAGGGCCGCAGCTTGGATCCGTCGAAAAGGAGTGTTGCATCGCCAATTCCTCAACACTGGGTTACAGGCCTCTCCGGATGTTCCGGATACCTGCCTGGCATTGCGCGCGAGGCAACAGTAGACATTGAGCTACCGATTCGGGCGCATCAGAAAATCACGATTCGCATATGACTCGAACTTCAGTTATCGACTTTCAATAGGAAGGGCCAGAAGTAGCAATCAGCTGGTTCAAACGGCTCGCGTCGCGATCACAACCTCGGACGTAAGCGTTCGATGCACGGGACATTTATTTGCAATTTCTAGCAACTTAGATCGCTGTTCATTCGTCAATGATCCAGCTAGGTGGAGGTCCAGTTCAATCCGATCCAGCATGCCCTCCCTGGTTTCGCACTCGGCGCAATCTGAAGCATGGACCTTCGAGTGTCGCAGATTGACAGCAACCTCCTCGAGCGGCCACCCTTTTCGACGGGCGTACATCCCTACGGTGATCGAAGTGCAGGCTCCCAAGGCTGCGAGTAGAAAATCGTAAGGCGACGGCCCTGTGTCCGTGCCGGCTACAGACACAGGTTCATCAGCCGCCATGCGATGCGGACCTGCGAAAACTTCCTGTGCGAATCCAGCAGCACTGCCACGGACGACCACATTTCTTATTTTACTTTTTTCGGTAGTTCCTGCCCTGCCTGATGTACGTCGCCCATGAAGCCCTCCTGGAACTCATAGATGCCACCCCTCTTATGATTTATGTCCAGAATCGGTTCTGTGTCACACCACCTCGGCTTTTACATGGCGGCAAGTGGCGCGACCCCAGTTGCTGTAATCCTTACCAGTACTGGTCCATCCGAGACTGCCGGCTTTGGAATGTCGACTAGCTTCCTCTCTGGGCAGCGAAATTCTGCCCGATTTTTTTTCAATTCTTGTCGTTGGCGATGGCGCTTTGCGGGTTGAGATTCTGAAGATGGCCACTTTCGGTATCCGCTCTCGGATCGATGATGCAGTTGATGAGTGCCGGCTTTCGCGAGGCGAGGGCGTGGGTGACAGCCTTCGCAAGACAGCACCGCCCGTAGCGGACTTCGAACTCTCGAGTTGCACTGCATGGTGCTTGGGGAAGAGCATCGCCTTTCCTATTAGGTGGAAGCTGTATGTTTGGTGCTGTATTACCCGACAGAACCTTGGATGTGGAAAAAGAAAGGGAGGCCAGGCTGTGATCGCTGAAAAGAAGGGATATCAACTAAGTACTGAAGAAATTATTTTTTTAACGACTTAAAAGCGGAGAGCAGCGAAATAGCAAGGTCGCGAAATGATGAACGCTAATCCGTGCTCGCGGTCTCTCGCTTGCGCTCGATGACGGAAGGAGTCTCGCTTGGCATATCGGGCATCCGCGTTACGCTCGGAGCAATGCCGGTTGACGCGCGCACCACAAATTCCGGCTCAATCGCTATCTCAGCAATATATTCTTCATTTCCCTCGATCTGATCGATGACCGTTTTGGCAGCAATCTGTCCCATCCGTTGCAGCGGTTGGCGCACGGTGGTCAGACCAGGACTATTAAAAGCCGCGCTGGGAATATCATCGAAACCCACCACGGAGACATCCGCCGGAACGCGCAGCCCAGCTTCCTGAAATGCCCAGATGGCACCGATGGCGGATATGTCGTTATATGCCAGCAACGCAGTGAAAGGCTTGCCCTGTTGCAACAGTTGTTTGGCAAACGGGTATCCCACCGCAGGAGTCGAATCGGTAATATCAATTTGAACCACCAGCTTTGGGTTGATTTCAATGCTCAACTCGTCCGCAACATCGCAGATGGCCTTCCAACGATCGGCTGCGTCTGAGCTAAGCACCGATCCCTTCAAGAAGGCAATATGCTTATGACCCAGATTGGATAGGTGGGAAAGCGCGAGCCTAGCGGCCAAGTGGTGGTTTAGAGTTATGTTTGTAACTCCATCTACGCGTCCATGGCCCGAGACCGCGACAGTCGGCAATGCCAATTTTTCTTTGATGGAGGTGTCTAACGTGATAAACCCCTCGACGCCGCGCGAAAGTAACATTTGAGAGTATGTTTGCAACAATTTTGGGTCGTGACGGTGAATCACGGTCAGAAAAAAGAAGTTATGCGCACGAAGATATTCCTCGATGCCGCTGATCACCAAAGCGCCGTAGGCGTCGCCGATCTCTTCGGCTATAACTCCAATGGTGTAAGTGCGTTGCAGGCGCAGCGAACGAGCAAAATAGTTCGGCCGATAGTTTAATTCTTTGGCAGCGGCCAGAATTCTCTGTTTGGTGTGTTCGGGGATGGACTTGGACGCCGGGGAATTATTCAAGGCCGCCGAAACTGTACCAGGCGTTAGACTTAAGTGACCGGCAATGGTCTTGAGGGTAACTCTGCGCTCGACGCGCAGCTTCTTCTTGTTGTCCGAAGATGGGCTCATGGTCGCCTGTTCAGATGCGCAAAAACGGTGCTGTAACTCATATCTCAGGTTACCCCAAATGTGACACGTTTTTTCGGTGCGCTAGAATAACATTATTTTTTATGTAGAATATCAATATTTCTGCTTGACAAGTTTTTATTCCCCGTTTATACACCTAGTACAAACATATTACTTCTGTCGAGGATGTAAGGGGTAGTTCCTTTCTCTCATCTGAAATCTAGCGCGGTACGTCGAGGAAAAGTGGCTGGAGCATATAGCCGCGCGTATCTCGGGCGGGGAAGCGGTTTGAAGTGACCTTTCTGGAGGCTCCTGTGAAAAAAATGAGCTTAGGGGTGTTGCTCAGTTTGTTAGCGCTGCTGATGCTGAGCTCTGTGCCAGCATTCGCACAAAATATTACAGGTTCGGTGCGCGGCACCGTCTTGGACGAGCAGGGAAGAGGCATCGCGGGGGCCACGGTAACAATAACCGATATGGATACCGCTGCTACTCGCGTTGTCGAGAGCGATAAGGACGGCGCCTACGGTTTCGAAAGCCTTCCGATCGGCCGTTACAGCCTAAGAGTGGATAAGGACGGCTTTAATAGCTTCGAGGAGAAAGACATTACTGTCCACGTCAACGACAGCCTGACGTTTGATGCCCGGTTGAAGGTAGGGTCCAAGACAGAAACTGTTGAAATCGTCGCGTCCTCGAACCAAGTGGAGTTGGCCAATGGTGAAGTAAGCGGCACATTGTCGGGGGCGCAGATCACCGATTTGCCGCTGAATGGTCGGAGTTTCGCCCAATTGGTCACCTTGGTTCCCGGAGTCTCAACTGACAGTGGGTTTAGTTACGACAAAAAGGGGGTAAATGGGGGCGCGGACGTTTCCATCAGCGGCGGCCCCTCGAATGCCAATCTATGGCTGGTTGATGGAGCTAACAATGTCGACGTGGGATCGAATCGCACGTTGCTCGTCTACCCTTCCCTTGACTCTATCGAGGAATTCAAAATCTTGACGAACAGTTATGGCGCTCAATTGGGCGGAGCAGGTGGAGGAGTAGTTTCTCTGGTCACCAAATCCGGGACCAATGATTTCCATGGCAGTGCGTACTACTTCGGCCGCAATGACGTTCTGGATTCGCAGGACACCATTCTTAAAGCTAAGAGCCCCACATCTCCGAAAAATAAAGTTCGCCGGAACGATTTTGGAGGCTCCGTTGGGGGGCCTATCAAGAAGGACAAAATCTTTTTCTTCATTTCCGAGGAATGGAACCGCGAGATCCGCGGAGTGGTACGCAGCGCTCATGTACCCACTCCCTTGCAGCGCACGGGAGACTTCTCCGACTCTGCTCTGGATCCTGCCGCTAACCCTGGCAGCGCGACCAACACAGGTTGCCTACTGAAAGGCGGACTTGTCGATCCAAATCCGACAAATCCTGGCGGAGCGTTTACTGCCTCTCCTTCCACTCCGGGCACGATAGACGTCATCCCTGCCGCGCGTCTGAGCCCGGCGGGGTCTACGATTCTTAACACCTACTTCTTGCCGACTCTGCCGCAATTTACGAATGGTGCGCCGACACCGAACTATGGCTGTGGCATCAATTTTGCTAAAACATTTAGTCAGCCTACCTACTTTCGCGAAGATAGTTTCCGCGGGGATGTCCATCTGACCAAGACATTAACTTTGATGATGAAGTACACGCAGGACTCCTGGACGTTTGGGCCGTCTGCGGTGGGGAATTCGGGCTGGGGAGCTGATGCCGGGGCTTCTAACATACAGGAGCAGTGGTCCCAGCCGTCCAAGATCGCAGTTGGCCGGTTGAGCAAGATCATCGGCGCCAGCGCCGTGAACGATTTCCAATTCTCTTATTCGGCGAATCGGATCAACATCACTCAAGCGACTCCGGCGGCACAAGAGGCGCTCAACGGCGTGATTCAACCATTCTTGAGCGCGCCGAATCCGAACAATCCCCCGGTGTGGATCAATGGTGGCGGGCTTCCGACGATTTGGAGCTTTGCGCCCTGGTCCAATAGGGAAGATCTGTACACGTGGCAGGATGACTTCTCCAAGGTCATAAGACGCCACACGTTGAAAGCGGGTCTCCTATACAGCCGCAATGCCAAAGACCAGGATGACTTTTCGCAAATTGCGGGCAACACTTTTGGGCCGGTGGGTTACAACGGTTGCACCACGATAACGCAAGCGGGATGCACGAACCTGGCGGACTTCACTACGCACTACGGCCCTGCTGACTACATTCTGAGCAACATGGCGGTCAGTTGGGGCGAACAGAACGTCATTTTCAAAAAGCAGGGCCGCTGGCAAAATTTCGAAGCATATTTGAACGACGACTTCAAGATAACTAACCGCCTGACCCTCAATGTGGGTGTGCGTTACTCCTATCTGCCCAATCCTTATCAGGCGGACAATAGATACACGATTTTCAACCAAGCTGCATTTGATCCAGCGCTGGGTAATGCGGCGTGCAATGGCCTGATTTATTCGGCTGGTCTCGCGTCCAATCCATGTCCGCCAGGAACGGGTGGCGTGCGAGGACCCAATTCAGCCATAGCGTACAACAATTTTCATAATTTCGCGCCCCGTCTTGGCATCGCCTGGGACCCGACCGGTTCGCGCAGGTGGGCTATTCGGGCCGGGTTCGGTCAGTTTTATAACCGGGACGACATCTTCGTGACCGACGGTACGGCGGGCGTAAACCCGCCGTTCATTGCGAGCTTCCGCTCCGTCAGCAACAACGGGCGGTTTCTAGACAGCACCAGCCAGCTTCCGGCTTGCACTCCGAATTGCTTCGGGGCTGGGCTAGGGAATGGCTCAATCGGCCAAGACCTCAACCAGAATTCTCCCTACGTTTTGCAATATAACTTGACCATTCAGCGGGAACTTTGGAAGGATGCGCGGCTGGAAGTAGGTTATGTTGGCAGCCAAACGAAAAATTGGACAAGTAAGTACGACGCGAACGCGGTTGCTCCGGCAAACAGGTTGGCTTTTGCCGAATCGAACGGAACCCCCTCCGCTCTTGCACTCTATAAACCCTTCGACGCGATACAAGGGGGTTCCATTGCGATGTTCACCCATAACGGCAGCTCCCGATACGATTCGCTGCAAGTAGCGTTCGACACGCGTTTCCAGCGCAATTCCACGTTTCACCTAACCTACACGGATTCCAAGACGTTTTCGGATACATCCTTGCATATCAGTAACGGAACGGGGAATCTAGTTATAGATCCATTCAATCTCAGAAATGGCTATGGGTTATCTCAGCTCAACCGGCCACACATTCTGACCGCCAATGTGATCTACAACTTGCCCACTTTGCAGAACATGAATAGGTTTGTACGCAGCCCTCTGGGCTCCTGGGAAATTGCCTCAGGCGTCAATGTTTCCAGTGGAAACTCCTATACGCCGACCATCGGGGGTATATCGAATGTTAACGACCCGTCCGGTATCGGCAATGGCGCAGGTCAACAGCGGCCCAACTTGGTCCCCGGACAACCTTGCCGGAATCCCAGCTTTGATAGCTTTCAATGGATTAATCCGAATCGTTACACCATGAATGGATTCAAGCTGGGCAGCATCGGAACCGCACCAGTTGGGGATTGCTTAGGGCCCCCGACACGTGTAGTGGACATGTCGTTGGCGAAGAACTTCCATATAACGGAGCGAATTAAGTTGCAGTTCCGCATGGACTTTTTCAATCTGTTCAACCATCCACTGTATGGGAGCCTTGGAGACACTGCCGGTTTGGTTGGCTTAGGTTTCAGCGCCAAGAACACAGCCGCGAATCCTGAGTTTCTGGATGCAACTGGAGCGCCGACTACCAGTCTGGCAAATGCGGTTTCGATACAGAATAGCACCCCAAACTCCCCCCTTGGTGTTGTGAGCACGCAATCGGACCGAAATCGAGAGCTTCAGTACTCGCTAAGGATCACGTTCTAATTCACCAGCTTTTTGCTTCCACTTCCCAAACGTCCCGCCCGGCTGAATCGAGCCGTGGCGGGACGTTTGATTTTAGATTATTCGAATCGATCTGATCATGGGCCCGTCACTTAAGCAGCAAGGCGCTTTGCTATACAATCGAAACATGTTCCGAACTTTTTCGCGGCATTTTCTTTCTATTATTTCAATTGGTCTCCTGGTTCTCAGTTCCCAAGTCGATTCGCAGGCACAAGCACCAAGTCAACAAACCGGAAGCGTACGTGTTCCACTGCCCAAGATCCCGGCACCGGCCAAAAAGGATCGTAGTGGACTTCCCCCCATCCCCACGTTCAAAGACATAGCCACTCGCGTAGGGCTCACGGCGTCCCATATCGCCGCTTCCGAAGCGCGCTATGTCATTGATTCGACGAGCGGCGGAGCAGGCGTTTTTGATTGTGATGACGATGGCCGTCTCGACCTCCTGCTAATCAATGGCTCCACGGTAGAACGCTTCCGGGCCGGGGGCGATCCTATGGTCACGCTCTACCACCAGGAACCCGATGGCACCTTCAAGGACATTACGAAGGAGGCAGGCCTCACTCACCGTGGCTGGGGCATGGGGGTTGCGGTTGCGGATTATGATAATGACGGCAAACTGGATCTATTCGTGACTGGGTTCGGGGGAAGCGCCCTTTATCACGGACTGGGGAACTGCAAATTCGAGGACGTCACCGAAAAGGCCGGGGTCGGAGGTAGCGGTTTCATGACCGGAGCGGCTTGGGGGGACTACGATCGCGACGGTTATGTAGATCTATTCGTCTCGCGTTATTCCCATCTGGACGTTAACCATCTGCCCGAATTCGGCAGCAACAAATTTTGTCGTTTCAAAGGCCTGCTGGTGCAATGCGGTCCCTGGGGTCTCGAAGGTGAAAGCGATTTTCTCTATCACAACCGCGGTGACGGAACCTTTGAAGAGGTGTCCGTCAAGGCAGGCGTGCACGATGAAATCGGCTATTATGGCCTGGGCGTTATGTGGGTAGACTATGACGACGACGGCTGGCCCGATCTGCTCGTTGCCAACGACTCCGTACCAAACTATCTTTACCACAATAAACACAACGGCACTTTCGAAGAGGTAGGATTACTTACCGGCGTGGCCCTGAGCGGCGAAGGCATGGAACTTGGCAATATGGGCGTGGATTGGGGCGATTATGACCACAGCGGCCACCTGAGCTTCTTCACGACGCATTTTGAGGAACAGCCGAACTCGCTCTACCACAACATGGGCGCCCAAGGTTTCGACGACGTCAGTTGGACGTCTGGTGTTGGGCAACCCAGCTATCCGTACGTGGGGTGGGGGACCGCTTTTTTTGACATGGATAATGACGGTTGGCTGGATATTTTTGTGGCCAACGGCCACGTTTATCCACAGATCGACACTTTAGAGAACGGCCCTCGCTTTCGCGAGCCGCTACTACTGCATCGCAATAATCGCGACGGCACGTTTGACGAAGTCTCCAAACAAGCCGGTCTGACGGATTTGCCGCTGCATTCGCGTCGAGGCGCGGCCTTCGGCGATATTTTCAATACGGGCAACATCGACGTTTTGCTTTTAAATGTCGGCGAGCCGCCTTCGCTCCTCAAGAACGTGAACGCCGACGGCTTTCATCGCGTGCTCTTTAAGCTTATCGGCACGAAGAGTAACCGCGCTGCGATCGGGGCGCGCGTGACCATCCGCGCCAGCGGCGTCAAGCAAATTAGCGAGGTTCGCGGAGGGGGAAGTTATCTTTCGCAGAGTGATTTGCGACTCCATTTTGGACTGGGCACTGCTAAACAGATGGAATCCGTCGAAATTCGGTGGCCCAATGGGCAAGTCGAAACTCTACAAAATGTGGCCGGCGATGCTATTTACACCATTGTTGAAGGTTCTGGCATCCACGACACCACAGCTCTCCCGCCCCCGGCGGGCGGAGTTCCTAACAGTGTGCATTAGCGTTTACGCAAAGTTTGACCGGGCGCGCCTTTTTCCAGCGATCCTGGTCCTCTTTGTTCTCTCGGCGCTTTTGACGTTCTCCGCCCGATCCGCTGAAGAACCCGGCGATCGTTTGAAGAACACATTCGAAGTGGCCAAAACTGCACTTGCGGCTGGAGATCTTAGTCAAGCCGAGCGCCAGTTCAACCGCTCCATCGCTCTCGGCCTCCATCAGGTCGCTAATCTGTCCACCTCTGAATCCCGTTTTGAAGAGGCGGCACGCGAGTTGGAGGAAGCCTTAAAATTTGCTCCGGGTGATCCGGACATTAGGGTTGATGAGGCAATGGTTTGGTTCCGTTCCGGAGACATCAAGAAAGCCCGGGAACTCTCGCAGTCTGTTGTGGCGGAGAGCCCGCGCAATGCTCGGGCCCAGAACATCCTTGGTCGCGTTGATCTTTACCGCGGTGATTTTGTAGACGCCGTAGAGGAACTAAAGCGTTCAGTCGAAGCAAATGAGGATTTTGAAACCTCCTACTTTCTCGGCATTGCGTATTTAAAGGCCAAACGTTTCTCGGATGCGCAGCAATGGTTTCAACACTTGCAGCAGACCATGGGCGACTCCGCAGCCTTGCATGTTCTGATTGGCCGCGCGTACTCAATTGGCCGCTTTCCCGAATTCGCCGTGGCGGAATTTCGCAAAGCGATTCAGCTCGATCCAAAGTATCCTCACGCACACAGTCTTCTCGGTTACTCCATCCTGGAATTTCGCGGAGAAGAAGCCTATCCGGAAGCTCGTCTGGAATTCGAGCGCGAACTGAAATTCCGTCCTGAAGATTACAACGCGCTTTTGCTGCTGGGTATCTCAAGCGTGGCGCTCCGCGATTTCTCCACTGCCGAAACGGCTTTAGTACACGCCAAGCGCGTGCGGCCCGAAGAGGCGTTTGCCTACTTGTACCTCGGTGAAACTTTTAGCGAAACAAATCGCCTGCCGCTCGCCGTAGAGACGCTGGAAAAATACGTTGCTCTAGTACCTAACTCGCAAGAAGCATCGCGCGATGTTAGTCGTGCGTACTACATCATGGCGCAATGTCTGCGGCGTCTCGGGCGCCTCGAGGAAGCACAGAAGGCCATTTTGAATTCGCAGCGCTTTCGCGAATCGAAATTCCGCTACGATACCCAACACATTTTCGACGAGCCGGCTGCTCCATCCGATGGTGATAGCCACACTTCCGATCGGATCGCCGGCCTGCTTGAATCCGGAGCCACGGACGATAACAAGGTAACCGATGAAATGATTCAGGGTGCCATGCCCGGGGTTATGGCGAAGAGTCATCCCATGCCACCGCATCAAGCGGAAGAAACTAAAGCCGCAAAACAATATCGCGCATTTGTGGCCGAGATTCTTGCAAGTTCTTACAATGATTTAGGCGTCATGCGCGCCAAGGACTCGAAATTCGCGGAAGCCGCGGAGTTTTTCAAACAAGCCGCCTCATGGAACGCCAATCTGCAGGGTCTGGACCGCAACTGGGGATTAGCGAGTTTTAAAGCGGAGCAATATTCCGAAGCCGCGCCGCCCTTGGAACGCTATCTTACGACGCATCCGGATGACACCTTTGTCCGCCAACTTCTCGGACTGAGCTATTTCATTGAGGAAAAATATCCCCAGACTGTTCAGGTGCTCAGTCCTTTTTCCAAGAACCCGCCCGATGATCCGGGATTATTGTTCGCGTGGGGAACCGCGCTGGTCCGTACACGTCAATCACAAGTCGCGGCGGATATTTTTCGTCGCCTGCTTTTGCAAAACGCAAATAATCCCTCGGTACATCTTCTTCTCGGTCAGGCTTACGCGCAGCAGGAAGACTATCCGAATGCGCTTAATGAACTGAAGACTGCCCTGCAGCTGGATCCGCGTCTTTCGGAAGTGCACTATTACACCGGCATCGTGTACCTGCACCAGAGTCAATTTGAAGCGGCGGCTCAGGAGTTTCGCGCGGAGCTCGAGCTGCGTCCTGGCGATCCCATCTCTACCTATCATCTCGGTTATTCGCTGCTGGCCCAGGGTCAACTGCCGGAGGCCGTGGAGACACTGCAGAAGGTTGTTCACGTGAAACCAGACTACGAGCCGGCGCAATTCGAATTAGGGAGCGCTTTGTTGCGACAGGGAGATGCAGCCGGCGCAGTGCAACCCCTGGAGATTGCCACCAGACTTACGCCTGATCATGATGCGGCGTATTTCCAGTTAAGCCAGGCCTACCGAAAGGCGGGCCGCACCGCTGAAGCTGGAGAGGCTCTCGCCAAATATCAGAAGCTCATCGAAGCGAATCGAATGAAGAAACGCGAGAGTCTGGAAATCGACAGGCCTTAAGAGGCGCACAAGCGGGCGTAACTCGGGGAATTCAGTCGCCGCACTGCGGCAAATCAGTCGCCTAGCCTTTGGCGAGTTCCTTTACGTGTTTGGCTAGTTTCTCGATTTCTTGCGACTTCTTCACCACAGAGACGGGCAGCGTCAAGTTTACGTCGGACTTCTCCACTTGTTCTCTAAGTTCACTGATGAGCACGTAAAGTTTTTCGACGCTGGCTTTTACCTCGGCTTGGTTCTGTTTCTCGATCGCCTTGCGATCGGTTGCGCGTTCGTCATGTCCAGTCACACTCCAAGGACGGTTCGGATCGGGGGCATTTGGAGAAGGTCGAGGTTCTACACCTGGGCGTTGCGGCTGAGAGTTTAAGGCGGAGCTGGCCACCAGCGCTCCCGCCCCTCCGGCTAGCGCGAACATCAGCCTCCGCCGTGAACAAGTCATAGGGCAAGTCATAGGGCCCCCTTTGAAATAGGAAGAGTTGGCTGCCTAGCTTATCCCCCCAATTTTGCGTGATCAATATGCATCTTGCTGTAGAGCGAAGCGAATCTACACAGCAGACTCAGTCTGGACATTACAGCTCTTAGGTAAGAAAAACATGGTGATCCGGGCCGGGTGGGGTTCGAACCCGGTTGAGGGCAGAAAATAGGCAACTCTGGGAGGTGTGAACAGGCTCGCGTATGCGTATCCCACATACACGGTATGTCCCGCGGGATCGACTGCTAGGGTATGCGCACCAAAGTCCGTTCGTATGCGCTCACAAATAATCTCCCAGTGCTGCGGCTAATTTTTGGCGGGCGATCCACCTGCGGGCCTTCATCGCTGTGCATGTTATACCGAGCATTCGTGCTGCTTCTCTCGCCGTATAACCCTGCACCTCACAAAGTAAGAATGCCGCGCGAAGCAGCGGTGACAGTTGGTTAACATTCTTGCTGATGAGCTTCCGCATTTCACTCCCTGCGAACTCTTCCTCAGGATTCTTTCCATGGTGAACAAGGTACGCGGATAACGGTGGCTCACCCGAGTCGCCCGCTGCATCCAAAGACTCCATCGCGCGGCCTTTCTGAGCACGCTTTCGCATGAGCGCTGCATTGATCACTATTCGCGTAAGCCAGCTTGAGAACTGCGAGCGCCCTTCAAAGTGCGCCAGCGCTCGATACGCGGATAACATCGCATCCTGCATGACATCTTCCGCATCCGCAGCGTTACCCAGGACGCGCAGAGCGGTCTGGAACAAGCGGCGCTGATACCTGCGGAACAGTGTCTCTACCGCTTGGTGGTCGCCGCGGCGTCCCGCGCGGATCAACCTGGCCTCATCGAGTTGCAATGCAGCTCCCATACGTAATTCCATCGCCATTCCCCCCGGCTCAACAGGACTTTTCCCTCACTCGTAGAAAAAAATCAGACTTGGTTCTATATCTGCGCCGGTAGGCCCTCCGTAAATCTTTTGCGTGTGATTATTCATGGACGGAAAACTCCGGGTGTGTCGGCCGGTCCATTTTTGTCAAGTTCATCAAGGGCCTTGGCAAAAGTTGTGCCCGGCGCGACCGGCTTAAAGTCCGACCGGTGTTCGTCCTTATGTCTGTTCAACGATTTAAAAATGGCCATTCGCCCGCTAAGCTCAATTTTCTCCGTGCTGACCTGCCAGACGCCGTCGGGTAAGCGCGTGCGCGCAATGTTCAAAGTTCCGCCTTTGTCCACACGGCCCAGCAACCCCAGCCCAAACTCCACTTGCTGCGCGAGAGAAGCGAAAACACGCGCGATTTGCTTGTCTTGAACATCGACAAAGGCCGTCCCGACCAAATTCTGAAGAACCCGTTGCTGGTAGCTCTTTGCTCTGAAATCCGGATTTGGATGAAATGCGATTTTTTTCAGTCCGCGTTCTGTTCCCAGGTCTTGGAAGATAAATGCCTCGGGAATGATTCGCAGCATCTCGTCCATTGTTTTTGTGTCTTCCTCACGCTCTTTCTTGAAGGCAGATCGGCCGGCTGAATTTTTCAGCAAGGTGCGATAGCGGTCTTCTTCCTCTTTAAGTTGCGCGGCAGTGGGCGGGTGGCCGTCGACAGCCAGCAGATGTTTAACGGGAGTGTCGACCGTTTCGATCACTCGTTCGACAATTATGTGATTGTCTTCATAACGTTCGACACGATAGGACCACAGTGATTTCATTTCGCGTTGTTGGACTGCGTTGTAGCAGGCTTCTTTGACCAAATTGGCTATCGCTCCGGAAGCCAAGACCGACGGCAAAGCCAGGCTAGTCATCAGCGAAAAGATGGCGAATCGGGAAACTCGATCCAGGAGAAATTCGGTTTTCAGCATCCCCATGTTGTGCACTCCCAATAAGGTTGTCGGGCTCGGCCGTTCCAAAATTGCGATCACGTGAGTGGTAGCGGCATAACGCCGGTACATCGCGAAAATTGCAACCAAACGTATTGTCGCGAAATGAAACGAAAGTGCCGCCAAGGATGGCTAGTTATTTGTTAGGATTTGTTTGCTCCACATTAATCGGGGTAAATTTGGGGTTATTATTGGCCAGATACGTTTAGCTGATGGAGCGTCCGATCAAGCAACCTCTTAAAACATCTGGCGACAGCATCGTTCCACATCTACTGGTGGTGGACGATGATCTTGATTTGTGCGAAGTGCTGGAAAGCTATTTGCGCGCGGAGGATTTTGCCGTTTCCTTCGCTCATTCAGGTGTAGAAGGAACAAAGGCGGGAATTGAAGGGGCTTTTGAATTAATTATCCTGGACGTGATGTTGCCCGACAAAAAGGGCTTCGATGTTCTGCGAGACATTCGGCGGCGCGCCAGAACTCCCGTGTTGATGCTGACAGCCAAAGGCGATGAGTTCGACCGCATCCTGGGCTTGGAGCTTGGCGCGGATGATTACCTTACCAAGCCATTCAGTCCGCGCGAACTGGTTGCCAGAATTTCCGCCATTCTTCGCAGGTCCGGCTGGCAGTCCGACAACAATAATGGACTGCGTCCTCCGAAGATCAAGTCAGGAGATCTGGAATTGGACATTGCAGCGCATGCGGCGTTAAGATCTGGCGAAGCTTTGAATCTCACTTCTGCTGAATTCGATTTGTTGCGAATGTTTCTAGAGGCACCCGGGCAAGTGCTTAAGCGCGACAGTCTTGTTGAGCGCGTACTGGAACGAAAGTTTTCGCCTTTTGATCGCAGCATCGATTTTCATATAACAAATCTGCGCCGCAAGCTGGGCCCTCAATCCGACGGATCAGAACGCATCCGGAGTGTTCGGGGAATTGGCTACATCTATGCATGGCCCACGGAATGATGACCGTGCGGCACAACTGCTCAGGCGCTAGAGAGTGGTAGAGTCTGGTGGCGTGATCCTGTTTGGTTGGAGACGGCCAGGAAAGCCTGACCCGCTTCGGTCTCCGCACACTGCCAGGAAACATTTGTGACAACTTATCTGCGTTCTTTAGTCCACCATTCAGGAATGAGTTTCGGGATGCGCAGCTTCCGCACCAGCGGTCCCCATTGGGGCTCAAATTCAACCGCGACGTTTTTTAGCGCCAAGGTTCCGAACTGCATCGCCATTCTTTGCCCCGCATGGGTAATATCGTTGTACTCAGGGGGTAGATAACTCATGCCCACGAGCCCGCCGGCGGCTGCACCCGCAAAGTTCGAAACGGCAATCGTATTTCTTCCCGAGTCGGTCTTGTCAACAAATGTAAAAGCAAGGGCGTGAACTGTGCGGCCAAGAGGATTGGTGCTGGTGGACGGCTTGTATCGCAGATCTTCGTGCAACGCGGCGCCGGCCAAAAACCGTGCTGTTTGCACCGACGTGGCCCTTGCTATGGCGTCCCCATAGAGCTTGCCAAACGCTCCTCCCCCGTCGCGCCAGTCGTGCGGGTAGTGATTAGGCGGATTGGCCATCTCCATACCAGCCGAGAAAAGCGGCAAGATCAGTGCAGGCGGCCCGAAAGTCTGATGGGCATAGATTGTGAATTTGTCGTGCAGCGAGAGACGCTGGGGAGCCGTGACAGTCGGCGCGAGCCCGAAGTTGTTCGGGGCTACTCCGGAGGAACCGATGGAGCCATCGTCCGGCTCTTTCTGTTCCTGCTCGCTAGAAAAACTAGTTACCTTTGCACGTGGCGTTTCAGGGAGGCTGTCCTGAGTCACCGCTGGTGTTGCAAAAAAACTCTCGGCAACGGTGCGGCCGGTAGACTGTTTATCCGGCTCTTGTGCTGCAGCCCCTTTTGAATAAGCGGCGGCCACGAAAAGAACCGTCAGTGCCAGAACAGGCACGTTTTTGAAGCCAATCAGGCTTTGCATCATCTTCCCTCCACATGGGAGTGCCAGGTGGCGAAGATAGTCGGCCCAAAGCCTTGGTGCGGTCAGAAAAAGAGAGGGATTGTTTGGATTTGCAAGTTTGGGAAGAACGATAGCCGCTCGGCAGCGTTTTTGCTGTATACGTTAGATTGGGATTGACTAAAACAGCCAACTGAAGGGCACGAATTTGAAATTTATGGCGCTACGTTTTCGAGATCGAGTCCCGGTGCACCGGCTCTTTCTCAGGATTTTTGGTTGGTTTTGGCTGACAGCGTTGGTCATCATCGGCATTGGGCTGGTTGGCCGACAGGTGACCGACCTCCGAGCCATCAAATCCACCAGTGTTTACGCCAGTGTTGCGCCGGTCCTGGCGTCCGAGTCAGCACATGTTTTTGAAACCGAGGGACCGGAGGCGTTTGCTCGTTTTGCAAACAAATTAGCGGACGGCCGTGACAGTCAACTTTATTTACTGGATGGATTCAAGAATGATGTCCTGGGTCGACCGCTTTCCAAGGATCTTCTGCGGGTGGCGAACGCTGCGCGGGACGATCATCTTATTGCCACTGACCATTCGTTACATGTGCGTATGGCCGCATACAAGTTCGTATCCAGTTCCGGGCGTCCTTACACTGTTGTTATTTACGAACACTCCAATTTGCCCGATCTGTCAGAGTTACTTTTCGACAAAGCGCTTCCGTTCGTTTTCAGTTTGTTGGTCGTGATCACTGCGCTGTGTTTCGTACTCGCTTACAGCATTGCGTCGCCCATCTGGGGAATTCAGTCGGCCGCGCGACGGGTGGCGCAAGGAGACTTTAGCGCCCGGGCTCCGGAAGCAGTATCCAATCGCGGCGATGAACTCGGCGCATTGGCGACCGACTTTGACTCGATGGTAGAACGTATCGAGTTGCTGATTCGTACGCAAAGAAGTCTCCTGAACTCTGTCTCGCACGAGCTTCGTTCTCCGCTAACGCGCTTGAATCTTTCGCTGGCAGTGCTACGAAAGGATGCGTCTGCTCACAGCTCCAGCACCATTGAACGGATGGAACGCGACATTGCCAGAATTGACACACTGATTGGCCAACTCCTGACACTTTCCCGTTTCGAAGCCAGCTTGACGTCCGGAACTAAAGAAGACGTTGACTTCACATTACTGGTCCAGGAGGTGGCGGCCGATGGAAATTTTGAAGCTCAATCGCTTGGCAAGTCCGTCATTTTGGAGGAGGCAAATTCTGTAGTCCTGCAGAACGCCGATTCCCTCGCCTTGCGAAGCGCTTGTGAAAATATTATTCGTAACGCTATTCATTTCACTAGACCGGGCACAGACGTGAAAGTCGCGCTGGAAGTAAAGAACGGTGCTGCCGCTCCGGAAGTCCTTCTGACCGTCCGCGACATGGGTCCCGGTGTTCCGGAAGATTCTTTAGAAAATATCTTCCAGCCGTTCTTTCGTGTAGACCGGCCGGGCACGCGTTCCCGTGGCAATGGCCTCGGCCTTGCCATTGCGCTCGAAGCGGTACGGATGCATTACGGATCAATAGCTGCAACCAATCTCAGTCCACAGGGGCTCCAAGTGAGCATCCGTTTGCCCACTTCACGTCCTTCTCGATAAAAATGTCCTTCGGTGTTTACCGTTAGTCCGTAAGAGCCTCGCGCCTGAAACCTAATTCAGGAAGTTCGGCATTCGCCTATTAACGGTAGAATGCACGAAGCAGATGAGAGAAATTTGATGCATCAATGGAGATAGGGAATGGACGATCTGTACGCCATCAATGCAGCCAAGACCGAATTTCGAGAGGGTTTCAATCTTGGCGATAGCTCGCGGGTCTTGACCATTGCTGATCCGGACCTTGTTAGTTTTTCCGACGGCGCGCCAAGTGAATTCGGGCAGAGTGGATTGGAGGTATTGAAGACGCGGCTGGCGAACTTATTTGAACGCTTTACGGCAGAGCTGGTGGTGATTGTCGTCGAGATTCGCCTACAAGGAGACGTTGCCTACGACTATGGGTGGCACGACTTAACGTTGACACCTAAGAACGGCGGCCAACCAGTTCATCGCCGGGATCGCTATGTGGATATTTGGCGGAAAAACAAAGAAGGGAAGTGGAAGCTATGGATGTATATGGATAATCAGGATATCGCGGATCCGTTCCGGGAAAGCGAATTCAGTCGCGCGGCGCGTTAGATGGGAGGTTTCGAATCTTTTCATACAACCGCTTGCTGAATCCCTCCGGCATTTGAAACAACGTTCCGTCCCCAACTAACCCTACGATGTTTCGGGTTCCGTCCAGCACTGCTGTGCAGTGCGCACAGGCGCTGAAATGCTTCTCCATTCTTTCGCGCAAATCGGCAGAGATCTCACCGTCAAGGTAATTGGAGATTTCCCGCCACACTTCAACACAACTAATCTCAATTGTGGGCATCGCGTCCTTCTCTCTTCACCACGGTCTAACCTTTCGATAGGGCTGACCTTTAATCCAGCAACCGTCGATTCCGGGAGCCAGCCTGTCTCTCAATAACAGTCTCGCTCGATGAAGCCGCGTCTTCACGCTTCCTTCTGACAGTCCGAGGATGGTGGTGGTTTCCTTGATGCTTAAACGCTGAACATCTCTCAAGATCAGAACTTCGCGATAATTGGCGCTCAGGGAACTGATGGCATCCTGCACTGCTTCGCGTATCTCATTTTCTTCCAGCAATTCCGAGGGGATAGGCCGCCAATCGGCATAATCTTTGGGCCAGAATTCTCCGTCTTCGTTTTGCTGCGTGTCGTCAATCGATTCGTAAAGGTTCGGACGGGCCTTCCGCAATTTCATTTTCGCTTCGTTGTAGGTGATTTGTATCAACCAGGTACTGAACTTTGATTCCCCACGAAAGGTTGCGAGCTTCGAAAAGGCTTTTAATACCGCTTCCTGCGCGACTTCCTCTGCGTCGGCTGGATTTTTTACGATTGAAATGGCGGTGGCGTACACCATGCGCTCATAGGGGCGCACCAGTTCGTAGAAAACTTCTCGTTCTCCGGCGCAGACCCTCTTTATTAGGTACGCTTCGTTAGTCCGCGATTGCGACTGTATTGCGCTCATTTTTACCAACGGCTTTTATCTCGACTGTACCCTTGCTCACTCTAATTGCGATTCGTGAGCCGTCCAAAAGTTTCAGGCGTTCGCTTCTGCGGGAGTAACCAGTTCGAATGAAGAGGTGAGCTGGAGCGTCTTATGAAAAGTTCGGTACAGAGGGCAGCGCATGCCGTAAATGCCGTGCACCCGTTCAACTGTCTCTTTGACGTCGTGAGGCGCCACCAAGCGCATAGCCACATGGATTCGCCGGATGACCAACACGTTCTCCTCTGTTTCGACCTCGCCGGTCACATCGGCGGTCAGCTTTCCATTGCTGGCATCGATTTGGCGCGCTTCCAGCGCACCTCCGAATGTACCCATCATTCAACCAGCGGTTGCAGAAATGACGTAGTCAATGGTTGAGGAATGTGATTCTTTCAATTTGGCCGGATCTACTTTGTAGTGCTCGGCAATGGCCCCGTGGACGCTAAAAATTACCGGTTGTGATTCGCCCGGCAAATGGGCGATGCGGAGAGGCCCTTGCTTTCGTTCAATACGCGATTTGGAAACATAAACGACGTCGCCCATGTTTTTCTCCCTTGAACATTTTAAGTATGCACTCTAATTCAGCGATAGAGCCGCTACTTGTGCTATGCCACATGCGGGCCACTTCAGATTATAGGGAAGAATCTGGAATACCATGGCGTTCGTCTAGCTAGAAGAGCTATTTACGGAAGTTGAGCGGAGGCCACACCCAACACCCGGCCCGCAGCCGGTTCCTGCATGATCCCTACGATTCTTAGGTGCCGTCGGTTCTCATTGCTGAAATTAACGGTTACGTCTTGAAAGAGTTTCTCGGTTTTACCGACTGTCCCGGCTGGGACAAGGCTGCGCAAGACGGCAACGTGTTTCAACGTTCTTCCAGCGTTTTCTCCTCGGCTCACTTGCGATTCATCAGTGTCGTCGGCTATCGCCAGGAGAAGAGTCGCTGAATGAGCTGCCGTGGAGGGCCCCAATGGACCAGCCTCGACATGGACGCTGAGCTTATTGTTGCTGTCGAAATGAATCGCAGAAAGCGTCAAAGGAACCTTCGCAAATTTCGTTTCGTTTTCGACTGCCGCGATCGCGCCTCGTTCATCGCTGCCCACCAGCTCGAAATGGCCGTCAACGAACATTTGGGGCGTATAAACGCTGCCGCGACCAAAGCGTGCGGCGTATGCGCTTTGTCGTTCACTATATTCACGGGAGGAATACGGATCCTTCCATCCGATATCGTTCCAGTAATCCACGTGTTCGCTGAGAACGATGAGCTCCGCTCCGTTTACGGGCTGGGAGCGGTCGAGCTTTTCCAAAAGGGCGTCGGCGGGAGGGCAACTGTAGCAGCCTTCGGAGGTAAAAAGTTCGATCAGCACCGGAGTGCGCGAGCTGTCAGCGCGGTTAGGCAGCGCGGACGCACTCGCGTCATGACCGTACGGAAGGGAAACGACCGCAACGGCGGAAAACGCCAAGAACAGAGTAATTTCAAAACTGAAACGCATTATCCCGCTCGCCAACCGATTAAGATTTTCCATTAGATTACTCAACTCTCTCATCGTGAACCTCCGTTAACCGATAACCAGGTGCGCCTGTAACGATGGATTGTGTCAGACGATTCGCCGTTTCTTTCATCTCCCAGGAAAGGCTCTTCCCCGCCACATCCACGAGCCGATCAGGAAAGCGATCCCTTCAATGTTTGGTGAAGTCGAAGGTCTCTTCCTCGGTCACCAAGAAAATTGGCGGTCCACCTGAAGAAATTTTTGCAGCATGGGCCAGGGTTTCTTTGCAGCCGTCAGAAGCAGCGCATGCCTCCAAAGCTTGCATAGACGGAAAGTAAACTTCTGCAATGCGGTAAAAGGGAGGAGTGCCTTGCGGAGAAGCTAAAACTTTTGATGCCACCATCTTGCTTTTGCCGGCCAGTCTTGCGACCGCCAGGGGCACATGTTCAGTCTGGTAAATGTGCTCGAAAGCATCCACATCTTTGGGACGCGGATAAATGACCGTTAGCTTGACGCTTTTCATTCGAAGCTCCTGTTCGAGTAGTTATTCCACCCATCGGTGCACTTCCATGACGGCGAAACGCGACGAAAAACTATGGCCGTAGCGTTCGTCATCCAACCCGGGGGCCGGCAGTCCAATGAGATTGTCGAATAGCGTAAAAGTTTCAGACTGATCACGAGATTCTGACGCTGGTTCCGCCACGAGGGATCACTCAAATCCGGGTAATGCGGGGGTCGCGGAAACCTTTGAGCGGCCCGTGACTCTCATTGCAGTGAACGGGACATGTAAGGGCGTTAAAGGCATTCACGAAATCGCGGGGCCAGCCACTGTTCAGATTCGGCAGCGATATTCGCGGTGCACGAGGGCGCGAAAATCCCGGAAAGTGTTTGGCATCTAAATTCTAATCGACAGGAGATTTTTCAATGACGAAAACGACCAAGGCTTTGCTCGCTAGCGCGGCGTTCGCGGGATTGTTCGCCGGAACTGGCGCGGCCGTTAAGGCCTCAACCTTGCTTCCTTCGCTGAATTCTTCACTCAGCGCGCAGGACCAAGGGGATAAGAAGGACGACCAAAAGGTTAAAGAAAAGCACGCTTGTAAGGGTCAGAATTCCTGCAAGGGCAAGGGTGGCTGCAAGGCAGGCGACAACGGCTGCAAAGGCAAGAATACTTGCAAGGGTAAGGGTGGCTGCGCGACCGATGGCTCCAAGCCGCCTCAGGAGTAATTTGACCGCTGGCTCATGCGGATGTGCGAGGGTCGGGAGATGTCTCCTGGCCCTCCTTTTTTGCTCTGCAGTAGGTGAATTTGATTCTCGCCTGATCTTTCTTGTATCGTGGCGGGGCGCCGAACACGAGGAATTCGAAGTATGATTATTGGTGGTCACTCACGAGGAGCCGGGAAATGGGAACTCCACGAATCGATTACGTCGATATTACGAAAATTACTGACCCGCGCATGCTGGCCGAATTCCAGCGCGCCCGAGAACAAGGAACGCCGCGTCCCGAAAGCCATGCAATACGTGCCAATGTGCCAGCCGTTTTTTGGGCGTTTGCAAACGCATGGCTCGACACCTTTGTAAACGGGGTCTGCGATCATGCCGTGAAAGAGCTTTGCCGCTTGTACGTGTCGAAATCCGTCGATTGCGCGTATTGCGGCAACCAGCGCTCCACGAAGGCGTTCGGTCCTGTTTTGATGGAAGACGACGTAAAAGATTTGCTTAATTTTGAAAAATCGACGCGATACGACGAACGTCAGAAGGCTGCCCTGACACTGGCCCAGGCGATCACCTGGGGCACGGATCTGAGTGATAGCGACTGGGAAACACTCTACAAATATTTCAATAAAGAGCAGCTCACGGAGCTTGGGTTTTTCATAGGACTAACCATGGGGCAGCAACGCTTCAACCGGCTACTTGGCCTGCAGCATAATTCTGTTTTGCCCGGAACTACAGCAGGTTTAGCGCCGGACGCCGTTACGGCCACAAAATAAAAATCAGAAAAGCGTTTGGGTCTCGCGCGCAGTTCGCCGAGAGCGGTTACAGGGGGAGTACATCGGACCAGGGCCAAGTAAATAGGGCTGAATGAAAGCAAATTCTCTTGGAGGAAGACATGCGGAAGGTGATTTTGCTTAGCGCAGTGCTTGCGTCGGCAACAGTGCTGCTGGCGGACAGCAGCGTGCAACCGCTCAATGTGAAGCCGGGCCTTTGGGAAGTAACAATGAGCATTACGCTCAACGGCACGGGAACTCCTCCACGGACCAACACCTATAGGTCATGTTTGAAAAAAGAAGATTTGAACAAGTACCCGTTCACCGATCCCGACAAAAAATGTACTTACACGGTTTTGAGTTCGACCGGCAGCACGATGGAAGCACGTGGAACGTGTGCGCCCGGAAGCGAAGGAGCAAAGATCGACTTTAAATTGCGATTGGATGCTGTCGACACCGAGAATGTCAAAGGAACCGGGCAAATGACCATGAGCGGCCCTGCCGGCAGCATGAACGGAAACTATGCGGCGACGGCCAAGTGGATTGGCGCGACTTGCCCGGCTAATGTGAAATAAAATCGTTAAGGTGATAACGAAAAACGAAGGTATACGTATTGAGTTTTTCTTGTTTACATTCGCTGATCGAGGGTGAGTGGCCTCGCCAGGTAATTGAATTCTGGAATAACTTTGGCCACCGCGTCGATAATCGAGCGTTTATCTACGGGCTGATCCGGAGACGAGATAAAATCCGCAATTACGCGCAGAAAGTTATGCAGCGATTCCGGCGGAATAGGACGGTAGCGGACCGCGAGAATGCGGGACATGCCAATATCCACGATTTGTTCCTGTTGATCTGCGAACGTTTCAGAAGACTTTTCTCCTTCAGTATCCAAATTCGTCAAAAGCAACGGATAGCGGTTGGCGAGTAAATCGTTAGAGACACTTGCTCTGGCGGTTTCTTCGTCCTGGTAAAACTTCGGTTCGAGTCCTTTGTGGCGGAGAAATGCCACGGCAATCTCATCGAGAGGCTTCGAATCCTCCCTGGGGTTGAGACTTGGAATCATGATATGACGATCAGGACCACATGCCGCGGAAAGAACGCAAATTTGGCCGGCTTCCCGTTGCGAAATAAAATATCTGCTGGTATCACGAGGAGCAGCAAGGGGCTGGCGCTTTTCAAATCGACGGATAAAGCTCTCAAGAAGACTGCCATTTGAAAATGCCACGTTGGCAAAGCGGGACGAAGTGGCACGTTTCGCCGATGACATCAAGCCCTGCTCACAGAACATTACGTGTTCCATGATTCGCTTGCTGGCGCCCATCAAGTTTACGGGGTCGGCAGCTTTATCGGTTGAAACGCTAAAGTAGTTGGGCGACGAGCCGGTGTCCTCGAGCCAGCGCCAGCACGCCAGAGGCTTTAATAAGTTGGTGTCAAACATTTGCAGCAGAGAACAGACGTCTTTGTCGGAGCGGACATGCTTCAGCGCGGCAAAATTAAATACCCAATCGTAAGGGCGCTCGGTTTTCAGGAATCGCAACATGATTGGCGAGCCGAAATCTATCGGCACGGCGCGAAAGTCGTGAACGCGAAGTCCGCCGCTGCGGCTTCGTAGATCGCGCACCAGTTCAGCCAAAGCATTTTCGTTGTGGTCGACGACGTGGAGACAGGCCGGATCGAACTGCGAAAGCAGGCGCACGGTGGATGCGCCGATGCTGCCGGCACCTCCCAAAACCAGCACAGGCCGGCCCTCAAGCTGGTGGCGAATTTTATCTGCATTGCGGCGTAAATCTTCCGCAAAGAGGTCCTCAGAACGACCGGTGGCTAGAGCGGCTAATTCATCCATTGGCAAAAAAGGTTAACAAATTGCGCCAAGCAAATACAGCATGCAGGTGATGGCTGGAACTTATTTGCACCTTTTTGCGTATTGCCATGTAGATCGAAGGTGACCCATGCGCTTTCGCATTGCGGTTCTGTCTGTGGTTCTTTTTTTGGCGATTCCAAGTTACCCGCAAAACCCGCAAAACAACGTCGAGGTTGAAAATGACCTGGCGCATCATGCGTTCTATGTGGACTTCGCCCGGCGTGGACAGATTGAGCTGCGTATCCGTCCCGCACAAATTCACATCGTTGGCAGCGATGAAGAAAGAATCGTTGTCCGGGTGGGAGGACGGGACGGGCTCAATTCCAGAGATGTAGAGGCGCGCTTCGAAAAACACGGCAATTCTGGTGTGCTGGAGATTACCGGCGGGCCGCGCAACGATGTGACCATTACCGTGCAAGTCCCCAAAGAGTCGAATCTTGTTGTGCGGGTCTCCGCGGGAGATGTGGAAGTCAGGGATATTGTCGGTGACAAGGACGTGGAGCTGAATTTCGGGGCTTTGAGAATTGGCGTAGGCGATCCGACGGGCTACTCGACCGTGAAAGCTTCGGTGTCGTCAGGTGAGATCGACGCGAAACCCTTCGGCGAATCGCGCGGCGGGTTGTTTCGATCCCTGGAAAAATCCGGTAACGGCAAGTACAAGTTGAGAGCCTACGTGGGCGCCGGGCGACTAACTCTGAATTAGAAATGTCTGGAGACTGGTTTGCCGAAGCAGCGTTTTAACGCACGGGATACGTTGTATTCGCCGCCGCCCTCCCAAGCCTGGAATTGGCGGGTGGTGGCAATGCGGCCATTGCCAGGATCGAGGCGCAGCATTACTTCGCCGAGGCTGACCAGGTCCCAGCGGCATTGCTCTTTGGGTTTAATTGTTTTGGTCACCAGTTAATCTTCTGGGTCATCTGAACTACTTTGCCGCCTGCGCCGGCGGTGCATCATGGAGTGGCGGCCAGACTGCGATCAGGATTTACAATCAGCCACGCTAATGCACCGAGTGCCGCCAAAACCGCTGCCACGTAAAAAGAGGCCGTCCAACCGTAACGCGCTGCAACGGCAGGCGTAAGTGACGCTGTAACTGCGCCGCCGAATTGCGCACCCATATTCATAAAGCCGGAGACTGAGCCGGAAGAGGCGGCACCGATGTCCGCGGTGACGGACCAAAAGGAGCTTTGCGAAAGATAAAGCGCTCCCGCGCCACCGGCAAGTACGACGCTGGCCAAGCGAGCGCTAGCCACTCGGGATCCGAGCAGGAGGAACAGCGCAGTCATCGCCATGGCCAGTACAGCAATGCCACAACGTCCGACGCGTTTGCCGCGCCATAGTGTTACGCGGTCGGCGATAGCTCCGCCAAGAGGGCAGCACACGGCCATCGCGAGAAAAGGGAGAGTGGCGTAGAAGGCGCTGGCTTTCAGATTCAGGCCGCGAACTTTTGCGAGATAGATGTAGAACCAACTAAAGAAAATCCAAGCGACGTAGCCGTAGCAGAAATAGCTGAAGGTGACGGCCCACACATTTTTGCTTTGCAAGATTGCGGACCATGGCAGTGAATTGGCGATATTGCTCTGAGGCGAAGATATCGTTAAGCCCGGGACTGCCTGGCTCGAGGATAGTGTTCGTCCCGACTGGATGAAGTGCAGCTCAGCGGGAGCTACAGAGGGATGGTCTTCGGGTTTGTCGCGAGCTATTAAGAACCAAACCAAGCCGGCTGCGAGGCCGATGATGGCGCTCATCCAGAATGAGGATCGCCAACCGTAGTGATACATCACGTAACTGATGGCTGGCGGCGTGATGCCCGCGCCCACGCCGACTCCGGCGAAAATGATGCCGTTGGCTATTCCGCGCTCCTGGGTAGGAATCCACCAGGAGACAAATTGATTGGAAGCGGGATAGATGACCGCTTCACCGACGCCCAACAAGAACCGAATCGCCACGAAAAAGAATAGTGCGGCTTTTGCTTGCGAGGGCACCGCGGCGGTCAACGCGGTGAAAATTCCCCACCACACCACGCCCGCGGTGAGGATGCGGCGCGGACCAAGTTGGTCGCTGAGCCAGCCTCCAGCGTTTGAAAGAGCGCGTAGCCTAATAAAAATGAACTGAACACATAGCCCAATTGGCTATTAGTCAGGCCATAGTCCGCGGCGATGGAAGAGCCGGCAATGGAAATGTTTACGCGATCGAGAAATGCGACCGCGCTCAACACAAATAGCCAAAGCACGAGGAACCATCGCGTGTGGCTGATGGGGGCCTGGGTCATTCGGCTACTCGCTCATGCACGATATTGGCAAAAGGTGGCGCTCAAGCTTTGTGGGCCTTGAATAGTTGTGTTAATTGGTCGGCGATGATGCGGTCTTCACCGGGTTGCAACATGAAGGAATTCATCGATAAGCTTTGGTCCGAAGCGCTCAAGACAATCGAGGGGGCGGAGTTTTTTAGGATCGAGCTGGCGTCCTTCGGCGTGATGGCAATCTGATGTTGGTCCCACGTGATGCGCAAGTGCGGGACGTGGTTCGCGATGGTCGGGGCGGGGAAGTCGGTGGTCACCCCGGGAACAGATTTTACTTTCGCGGCGATTAGGTCGAGACGCCGCTGCCATTCGGTGTTGAGAGCCTGATGGTCTTCGTTCAGATAACATTCAAGGGCTTTTACCATGCCGACGATTTCTTCTTTGCCGACTTTTTGACTGCGGCCCAGGGTGTCTTCGTGCGGACTGTTGTTAAGCAGCGCGTTGGCTACGAGTTCTTTTTTGCCGATGAGCATGCCTGCGCACTGCGGACCGCGGATGGCTTTGCCGCCGCTGAAGCAAATCAGATCGTAGCCCATGTTGGCGTAGTCCCAGAGATGCGAGACCGGCGGAGTATCGGCGGCCGCGTCGATGAAAGCCGGAATTTGCTGGTCGTGGGCCAGCTTCAGCCATTCCTCCACTTTAATCTGGCCTTCGTCGTTGGCGAAATTGGAGAAGTGCATCATGGCGGTCTGCGGACCGATGGCGCGCTTCACGTCCTCTGCGGATTCCACAACGATCAACTTCACACCAGTGGAACGTAATTGATGATCGAAAGGGTTGCGGTGGGATTTCTGGATGAGCACTTCCGATTTCATGCCGGTCAGGTTGGGCAATTGTTCGATAAATTTGGGATTGTTGCCGGTTAGGATGCCGGCGAGGCCTGACTGCATGGCTGCGGCGGCGCCGGACGTGATGATCACGGCATAATCGCCGGGGAGTTTGAGCATCTCTGCGATGCGCTTTCCGGCAGCAATCTCCAAATCAGGAATGCTGACGAAGTGGCGGCCGGCCAAGGCCATCACCGCTTCGACCTCGGGGCGCATCAAGGAACCACCGAGCACCGTCATGGTGCCTTCACCGTTAATCACGGTGGTGACGCCGAGTTCCTTGTAGATGTCACCGGTTGCGCCAAAACCTTTGATGGAAGATTTTGCGTCTTTGGTTGTGGCTGAAGGCGCTGATTTGGCAGAGGCGGTAGCGGCGAAGAGTGTTTCTTTGCCAAGGATGGCGGAGGACAGCGCGGCGAGCGCGCCCAGAAACGTTCTGCGATTCCAGCGTTCGCGAAAACTCATATTTTCAGCCTTTCTTTGCGGCGTTTATTACCGCCGCTGTGCAATTGATTTCTACCAGCGACTGGCCTGGAAGTGCGGCGACGGCAACACAGGTGCGGGCCGGGCCACCGTTGGGAAAATAAGTTTTAAAGACTTTGTTCAGTCCGTCGTAATCGTCGATCTTGGTAAGAAAAACGGTGAGCTGCAGAATACTTTCCATGGTGCCGCCGCCGGCTTCGACGAGGGCTTTAACGTTTTCCATGACCATGCGGGTATGTGTTTCGATATCGGGTTGCTTGCCGGCGTCAGAATTGTCACCGCGTGAATGGGCGCCTTGACCGGCAATATAAATGACGCCGTTGTAGACGATCAAAGGAGTGATGAAGCCGGTGCTTTTGGCGGGCTTGCCTTCATAATCGAGTTTCTTGACGGTGTCTTTATCGTCGGCGGCACCCGCGGTGGGTGAAACCATTCCAGCGATTCCGAGGCTTGGCAAGAGTGCTGCCAGGCGCGCGGCAAACGTCCTTCTGGTGCTTACATTGGAAAGCATAGTCGTTCCTCCTCTAGTGATTTGAACTTGCAAGTTATGGCAACGCAAAACTAAAAACGTCGCTTCCGGCAGCGATGGTTACATATTGTTTGCGGAGCACCGTGTAACTCATGGGCGAGGCATGAATCGTTTGACCAGTATTGAAATGCCACAAGGGCTTTCCATTGCGCGGATCAACAGCCTCGAAGGATTGAGTATTGTCACCGAAAAATAGCAGATTGCCGGCGGTAGTCATGGTGCCCGCGGAAGAATATCCCTCGCCAGTTTGCACGTAGCGCCAAGCGGGCTTGCCGCTTTCCAAATCATAAGCGAGCAGTATTTTTTGGCCGCGATCCATGGCGCTGTGGCGCACGCCGGTGGCGTAATAGGTTTGGCCTTCCTTGAAGTTTTCAGGCTTCAGAGAATAGATACTGCAATCTTCATTGGCGATAAAAAAGAAAAACTTTGATGCGGGATGGTAAGAAGGGGAAAACCAGTTTGTAGCGCCGGCAAAGCCGGGACAGGTGCGTGTGCCGTTCGCGGAGGGTCGTATCCCGGTTCGAATCGGCCGGCCCTGAGCGTCGATCCCGCTGGCCCAATTTAATTTTTCGACGAAACGCACCGCCGACAAAAATTGTCCGTTGGTGCGGTCCAGGAGGTACAAGAATCCATTGCGATTGGCCTGCACCAGAAGTTTGCGCGGTGTTCCGCGGTAAATGGTGTCGATCAGAACGGGCGTTTCGGTGGCGTCGTAGTCGAACAGATCATGCGGCGTGAACTGAAAATGCCACTTGAGCTTGCCGGTGTCGGGATCAAGTGCGAGGACGCAATCGGTGTAGAGATCGTCGCCAGGACGAACGGCGCCGTCGAAATCCGGAGCAGGATTGCTGGTGCCCCAGTACAAAGTGTTCAGCTGCGGGTCGTAGGTGCCGGGCATCCAGGTGGTGCCGCCGCCGTGTTTATACAATTCGCCGGGCCAACTATCCGAGCCGGGCTCACTGGGACCGGGGATGGTCCAAAAACGCCAAGCCAGCTTGCCGCTTGCGGCTTCGTATGCGGCTACGAAACCGCGAACGCCATCGTCGCCGCCCGAAGTGCCGACGATCACTTTATCCTTGACCACCAATGGGGCGCTGGTGGCGCCGTAATTTTTATTTCCTTCGGCGTAGGCGACATCCCAGAGCAAATTGCCGGAGCGGGAATCGAGGCAGAAGAGATGGGCGTTATCGGTTTCGGCGTAAACGCGGGATTTCCAAACGCCAACGCCACGGCTGTGATGTTGCGCGGCATCATCGATGAGGCCTTCGCTGACGGGACGCGAGTAGCGCCATACTACACGGCCGGTTTGCGCATCAAGTGCAACGACATCATTGGCCGCGGTCACCAGCATCAGTCCGTTGACTACTACAGGAGTTACTTCCATGTCGCGGGAATGCGGGGCATGAAAAACCCAAGCTACGCGCAATTGCGAGACGTTGGTCTGATTGATTTGATCGAGGCTGCTGAATCGTTGACCTGTGTAGTCTCCGTTGTAGGAAAGCCAATCGGCTGCTACCGGTTGGGCATTTAGTTCTTCGGTTTTCACGTCGACGACAATCTCCGGGTGACGCGATTCCTGAGCCGCGAGAGGCGTGAGGCAAAGGATCAGCAAAGCCAAGTATGTGAATGCGTGGCGTGACGGCAAATTGAGCCGTCTTGCGACCGATGAGCGAGCGAATTGTTTGCGAGCCTCGCGATTATCACGCTGTCTATGAATCATGGGGACAGAAAAACGCGCATGTGAATCCCTTTTAGTGACCTCGTTGCTCGTGACGCTGATTCGGTAAATCATTCCTAATCGAAGGAACGCGAAATTACAACCGTCCAAATTTCTTTACCGCTTCCTGAATGGATTTAAGTTTTTCAATGTCGGCGTACATGGAGTGCTCCTTAAAATCCATTTCCTGAGCTACCGCTAGGACCTGCGAAGCCTGCGCGCGGGGGACAACCGTGACGCCGTCGGCATCGGCGACGATGATGTCGCCTGCATTGACCGGGACTCCATCACAGACCACCGGGATATTTGCGCCCGCAAAACGGTAATGGCTTACGGAAGTGGAGGGAACAATGCCCAAGGCGTAGACCGGAAAACCTATTTTTGTAAGATAGGCTACGTCGCGGACGCCACCGTCAACGATCGCTCCGGAAAACCCTCGCGCGGACATGGAGGTGCCCATCAATCCGCCCATGCCAGCGATGTCGACGCCATCTTCAACGGCCATGACGTAGACGGAGTTTGCGCCGCCCTGATCGATCGCGGCTAGCATTCCGTCCAACGCGTGGGGATCGTTGTTGGATTCTTTCTTTAACTGTACGGTGAGTGCGAAGCCGGCGAATTTGCTGCCGAAAATTGGGCGCATGCGGTGGGACATGTACATTTTGTGCCCGGAAATTTTCTCCAGAGCGTCGGAGACGGACGCGACTTCCACATGGCGAAAGGCATCGAGTAGCGTCAAGTCATCATTGGCGGCATGGACGTCATGTGTGTTGAGGGAGCGGACTGCGGTTCTCCCAGATAATCCGGCGGCGACCGCCACGAGCAGGAGGCATGCCAGAAGCAAAGGAAAAAGTCGTTTGACTGTTGCGAAAGTGGAGCGCTGCTTCACGGAACCCTCCCATGTGATGATTGCCAATATGTCGACGCCGAATTCCAATGGCGATAACCGTTACATATTTCCATATCTAAATCGATTCAAACAACAGAAAGCGATTGACACGAACAAACGTCATGCAGTAATACCACACACACCGGTCAGAGTGAATTTTATTGTTGGAATTTTATTGATCTCATCGAGCAACAGCTCTTCTCGTAATATGACCACGAGGATTTGAAATTGCGCGCGATGAAAATAATTCCTTTTAGATGGGGTTGGCCGCGATGTGCAGGCGATTTACTTCGATTGCTATCCATAAGTGTGTGCGGGGCGGTCAGCTTTTGCTGGTGGAGCCTCGGCGAACAGCCGATTTTGTACGCGCAAAAAACCAACCAGGCGGTAAGTGGCGGGCCAACCCATAAGGCGAGTTCAGAGGTGGGACGCAGGTTGTTTGAATCTAACTGCGCGGGATGTCACGGCTTGGACGGGCGCGGCGGTGAAAAAGGTCCAAATATCGCGACGCGGCCGGAGATATCGAACCGTTCGGATGACGAGATTCTGGCCATTCTGCGACGTGGCGTTCCCGGCGCGGGCATGCCGGCATTCAGCTGGTTGGGAGACGCGAAGCTGCATGCGGTGGTGCGCCATTTACGAACCTTGCAGGGCCTTAATTCGAAAATGCTCGTTGCGGGAAATACCGACGAAGGGAGAACAGTGTTTTTTAAAAAGGGCGGTTGCGCGACATGCCACATGATAAATGGCGCTGGAGGATTTTTAGGTTCCGACCTGAGTAAGTATGGAGCTATTACGTCCGTGGCTGAGATACGGGACCAAATTATGAATCACGACCAGTCACCGCGCGCTAGAACGATCCTGGTTTCGACACGCGACGGACGCACGCTGTCCGGTTTCACTCGCAATGAAGATAATTTTTCTTTGCAATTGCAGACCTTGGACGGTAAATTTCATTTCTTGGATAAATCGACGTTGGTCAGCGTTGATTACTCGCCCGCTGCTGGCGCAGTGGATGCTGAAAAACAGCTAAGCGAGAGCGAACTCGATGGGCTTGTAAGCTATCTCGTCAGCATCGCTCGAAGCTCGCAAGACGGAGTCCGGAAGATGCCGCCCAGGCGTCAAGAAGATGATGAGGATTAAGCATTGATGCAGCGGCACATCATGGGCTTCACGATTTCGCCAGGGCGTTTTCGGGTAAATCGTGTGCTTACTGAACCAACAATCGATATGACTTAATATCTCGTGGTTTGCAACCTGAGGAAGCGTTCGGTGACGATCTGCGATCAATCCCCGAGTTTGCCTGATAACACGGTAACGGATGCCTTCGGGAGGATATACCTGGTGTTGGCATTGCCGGTTATTGTTGAACGGGCGGCGGGGCCGTCGGGATCGGCCGTGCCTCCATCGTTGTTGGAATGCCACTGATACTGTTCGCTGCCGAAGGTGACCATGTTCACTGGGCCGTGGAAATGGCTCTGTTTCGCCGCCGCTCCATCAAAAGCGATCTGCACGGAATGCGCATTTTGCTGATCTTTGTTGACGATCATCAGCGACCATTGCTTGTCGGGACGCAAAACGGCGTAGGCAGTGACGAGAGTGTTTCCCACGAGGTCATGAATGTCGCTGGCGGCAGAGAAGACGTGATGCTCACCGCTGCCTGGCTGAACCCACTCAAGATTGATCAATTGACCGGCAAAGAATTGGGAGTCGGGCTGTTTGATTTGATAGTCGGGCCCGATGGTAAACATGCTGAAGGTCCCCGGAGATGTTGCACCGCAGCTAAGGGACAGCTGTTCGGGAGCGTAATGGAAATAGTAGACCGCTTTGCCGCCGGCTTCGAAAAAAGCTCCGATATAGTCGGCCCACCAGAGCGCGGCAAAGACATCGACAAACGATTCGTCCGCGCCGGACGCGATGTTTGATTCGGTGATAAACATGGGAACGCCGGGCGGAAGACCGTCGTCACGCCAGACTTGAAGAATGTGGCTTACTAGGTTTGCTTCGTTGTAGAGATCGCTCCATTTAATTGCGCACTCTCGCAAAGGGTAGTGTTCGAAGGAAACAAAGGACAGATCGGCCAGACGTTGGTGGGATTTCAAATAGTCGAAGAAGCGGCCCATCCAGGAAACTTTTCCCTGCGCATCGGGCCATACCTGGATGTCTTCGTTCACGCCCTCGAAAATCGGGCCGCCCAACTTTAATTTTGGATCCACGCGATGCAGAGCCGTCGCGAATTGGATATAAAGCTCGGCATAGTCTTCCGGCAGGCAATGTTTGCCATCGGGCTCCTCGCCCATCTCTACGTAAGAAATCGGGTAGCCGCGCTTTTCGATGTACGCGATTTCTGCGGCGGCGTTTTCCGGCGTGTCGTAAAGCATGGCGATGGGGATCATGGCGGGCAGGCCGCGGGTTATGCCGCTGGTGTAGAAAAGATCGAAGCCAACCTGGTCGGCGCGATCGTTAATGACAGACGCGGTATGCCAGGGGTCGACCGAAGAGCAAATGGTGTTGGTTTGCGCACGGTCGGCGGTGTGATGCACGACGTCGTGGAAACCGCTGTCAGTTAAAGTGCCGGCATAGAGTTCGCGAATGGCGTAACCGACGCAGTTGCGTTTGTCGGCGGAGCCGTGGGTGTCGCAGGTGTTGGAGGACTCGGCCATCCAGATGCGCAGGAACTGAGTGGCCACCGGCAAATGCGAAAGCATTAAAGTTACAGACCCGCCTTTTCCATTCGTGACGTCGCCGTCTGAGAAGGTTACCCAACTTCCCTGAGCAGCGTGGCGAATGGGATCCAGGCCGGTAAAGTACTGAACCAAATATTTGCGTGCGTAAGGATCGGCCCAGTCAATGCGCATAGCGTTTATCTGTTGGATGCCAGCCAAGTCCACCACAACCCATTGCGGGTGCAGGGAATCATCTTGGCCGGTGAACGCTTTCGTCAGATAGGGATTGCTCTTCCAATACGTATTTGTGTCGCCGTCAGTGAGGCGAGAGTAGCTATTGCCGTCCGGTTGAGAAAAACCTGCATGGGGCAGGGGATAACCGAAAGAGTGGCGGATGGGTTCTCCCAGGTTGGCGTTGCCAACAAAGTAGCCTTTGTCGCCGTCACTCCACGTGCCTTCAGGATTCCAGTGCCATGCTTCCACATGGAGCTCAGTATTTTGGCGATAGGTGACGGTTTGCCAGCCGGCAGAAAGCATCTGCTTCAGGATGGGTTCGCTAAAAATTTTGTCGGTCGATGCTCGTGGAATGCGATCGAGACCCGCGCCCAATGCTTCGGTGGGACGAAAAGAGTTGACGGCGTGGTCCGGCGCCGCATCTACGCGAATGGCTTGCGTTCTAGCGCTGGACGCGAGGCTGACTAACAACGGCAAACAGGCGAACAGCCTGTGCACGCAGCCCCAGCTGAATCTCGGTTTGGCAATCGTGACGTTCATGAGCGACTTTCCACAGAGTGGAACTCCGTGGGAACAAATGCGCCGCAGAGCGCTCATATATTCCCGCGATCCTTCGTCATAGCGAATGAGAGCAAGACTTGTCGCGTTCGCGGTCTAGAAGTAGAGCTTCAAGGCCAGTTGCAATTCTCGAGGATTATTTACCGTCGAGCTGATTACGCCGAAATTGCTGTCTCCGACCAGCGTGTCCGGTCCCTGGAACTGCGGATGATTAAAGACATTGAAGGCTTCGGCGCGAAACTGGAGACGTATACCTTCATTCCGACTGGACAAAGCGAAATTTTTGAAGAGAGATACGTCCATGTTTGCAGCACCTGGCTGGCGCACGCTGGTGATGGTGCGTGGAGCGTTGCCGAAGGTAAATGGAGCGATGGTAGCGGTATCTTGCAACACGCCGGTATTGTCGCCAACGGTGGTGTCGAAATTGGCATTGGAAAAATAACTGGTCCCCGGATCGGTAAACTTTCCGGGTGAGCCAGGTGCGCGTTGTAATGTGCCGGTCAATATGGGGCGTTGGCCGAAGGTAGGAATGTTGTTGGTATTTAATAGCTGCGGAATGAGTGGCCTGCCGCTGTTAACGCGGGCGATACCATTGATTTGCCATCCACCCACGACTGCGTCGAGTATCGGATGCATCTGATCCCCGAATTTGCGGCCGCGGCCGATGGGAAATTCATACACGAAACTGGCCTGAAAAATATGCGGGATGTCGAAAACGGAGACGGCCCGCTCACCCCGGAGGTCATAGGGATTCTGGACGGCAAGTGTGGAACCGCCGGTCGTGCCGCCGCCCAGGAATACAAAGCTATCGTCACTGGCCGAGGCGTCGTCGATGGACTTTGACCAGGTATAGGTGACGAGGAATTGTAAGCCGTTGGAAAATTCGCGCTCAGCGCGGACTTGTAGAGCGTGATAGATAGAGTTGGCGATCGGCGGGGAATCGGCCTGGAAGCCGGTGTACTGCGGAAAGGGCAGCAACAATTGAAAGCCAGGCACGGTGGGCTGGCCAAGAGCGCTGGTTGGATCGCAAATGAAGTGCGTGCGATCGCATGGCCCCGGATTGGGATCGAAAAACGGGTTCGCAACCGGATTGGTAAGGTTTCCGATTTGCGTGGGTGTGAGTCCAATGACCGAGGCCGGAAGAATATTATTTTCGCGGAATCCGCCAAGGTACAGGTGCGTTCCTTTTTTACCGATGTAGCTGGTATCGAGCAGAATTTTGCCGGGCAGCTTCTTCTGGAATCCGAAGGTCCAAGCTTGTTCGTAAGGCGTATTCAGGCTGCGGCTCTTGATCGGTCCTACCGCGGCAAACCCGATGTCATTGAAAGTCCCCAAGGTATTGCCTGGCGGAGGCGCGACTCCGCACGTAAATGGCGGATTGAAAACGCACGACGTATTACTGAGGGTGTTCCATGGGGTGGCGTGGTCGAGATTTAAAGTTGTAAGCCACGGCGGTTGCACATCGAAACCTTCGAAGCCCCAAGGGCCGGTTCCAGAAGCGGAGCTCCGCGGGGACGAGAAATAGATGCCGTAGCCACCACGGAGAACAAACCCGCCCCAGGCTTGATAAGCGAATCCAAAGCGGGGCTGGATATCTTTGTAGTAGGTGTCGTAATTGGATCGATTGGCAGGGCTGGCAAAGACCTCGATACCACGGAGATTGCTGAGCGTCTGGATCGCTTGCGAAGGCAATCCGAGCGACTGAGCCTGTGAAATTTGGTCGACGGTAAGTTGCAGCGGAGAGACCGCATTGGGGTCCAGAGAATTCATGCGGTTGTAGCGCTCTGTACGTGGCGTGTTCAACTCATAACGCAGACCTAGATTGAGCGTGAGCTTGGGAGTTATGCGGTAATTATCCTGCACGAAAGTCGCGTATTGGAAGCTCTCGGTGCTGACAAAATTTACGAATCCGACCTGACACGGCGTGCATCCTCCACCCCCCAGGGATGGGGGTCCGACACCCATGAGGAAGCTCGCTAGCCCGTCGCCCCCGGAACCCGGGTCGCTGGAAACCTGGGAACTGCCGCTAAAATTGAAGTTGAAAGCGCCGGAGGGCCAACCAGGTTGGGTAAAGTTTATTTGATGCAGGCGCCAATCACCGCCGAATTTGAATTCATGCTTTTTGTGAACCCAACTGAATGTGCCGTCGAGATGATGGACGATCTGGCCTTCCCTGAGGATACTGAAAGGGTTTGTTCCGATATTGGTGTTGTTACCGGTTTGATTAGCGGAAGCATATCCGTTGATGATGATGGTCGGAAGAGTACCGAAACCGTGATTCAGATAGGACGGGAAGCCCAGCTGTGCGAGCGCTTGTTGAGCACCGGGGGCATTGCCACTGACGCCCTGTTGATTGTCGAATCCGCGTTGGAATCCGTAGGTCGCGGCGAACAGCAGGCTGCTGCTGAATGTATGGGTGTGCGTTAACGAGAAAATATGACGGCGGGAGACGACTGGACCGCCGGTGCAGGGGTCCGCGACGTTATTGAAACAATCGAAGCTATTACTGCTGGCGTTTTGCTGCGAGTATTTGGCGCTCAATAGGTCGCGTTCGCTGAAGCGCTGGTCAATCTTGATGTCGAATTGATTGTTCGAAGAAGGATTAACGCCGGACCCAAACCAATTGCTGTTTTGCAGGGTGACCAAATCGGTAGCCTGATTTGTCGGTTGCGGGAAAAGCTGAATGAGTTTTGCGGCTACCGGATCGATGAGATTTCCCGGACGGGCCGGCGGTTCAAAGGGCGTTCCCACCAGGTTTGGATTTCCAGCGCTTTGATAGGTAGCAAGATTATTGAAAGGAACGAAGGTCTGACGAAGAGCACCGGGGCCAATGTTTGGATTGGCGGGCTCGGGAGTTGAATTAAAACTGCCGCTGTAGGGATCCCAAAGTTGCCCGCTGGGCGCCGAGCACAGGCCTGTCGCGTCGAAGGTTCCGCCGTTTGCGCCGCACAGAACGCCAAAGTCGCCGGTTCTTTCCGCAGCGGTCGGCACTCCGGCCACCGAGTTCGTGGCCTGGCGCTGACGCAATCCTTCGTAATCAAAAAAGAAAAACGTTTTGTCTTTGCGTATGGGACCGCCAACGGATCCACCGAAATCGTTGCGCTTCAACGCGGCAATAGGCTGGCTGTTTTTATTATTGAACCAATTGTTGGCATCCATTACGGAGTTGCGGAAAAACTCGTATACGCTGCCGTGAAATTTGTTGGTTCCCGAGCGGGTTACCACATTGATCAGCGCTCCAGCGGAAAATCCATATTCGGCGGTGAAATTCGCTTGCTGGACTTTGAATTCTTCCACGGAATCGACGGAAGGGGTATAGAGCACGTTATTGAGGCCGCTATTTTGATCAAAATTTGACGCGGTGGCGCCGTCAATTAAAACGTCGGCGGTGGAGTTGCGGCTGCCATTGGAGTTGAAGTTGATGCCCCCTTGAGCATTTTTTGTGCCTGGCGCGTTGGTCTCCGTTACGCCGGGAGCCAAATATGCAAGATTGGTGAAGTTGCGATCGATTAACGGCAAGTCATTGACGAACTTTCGATTGACTACCTGACCGGTGACGGCATCCTCGGTTTGCAGTTGCACGCTGCTGGCTTTTACTTCCACGACGTCGCTGATGGAGCCGAGCTTCAAAGACAAATCGATGGAAATATTTTGGCTGACATCGACCTTGATACCTTCCTGGGTCTCCTTTTGAAAATTCAGCGCCTCCGCGGTGATGTTGTAAGTCCCTGGCGGGATAGAACGAAGAAGATATCTTCCGTCCTTGTCCGTGGTGGCAGTGAACGAATAGCCTTTGGCCTGGTCCGCCAAAGTAATCTTGGCCGCAGGAATAGTTGAGCCGGAGGAATCGGTAACAACACCAGTCACGGAGCCGGTGTAGAGTTGCGCGAGCACCGGAAGCGGGGCAAGAAAGAGAGTGGTGAGGAGTGAAAGGAACAGCCAGCAACTGTTATGCACTAGAAAAATGCGGGGTTTATGTTGTTGCTGCGCTGCGAATTTAGTAATTGCGTTAGGTTCGGGGATATTGCACGCCCGGTCGAGTTGGGACACAATGACCTCCTCTTTTTCCTCGACAGAAAATTACCGCTAGCCAGAAACTTGGCGATGAAACACCCGCAACAACTGACTTTAAAACGATTTAATAAACGGTTTAGCACTTCCTGTCAAGAGCTAAGTTACAGGCGGAGGCTCCTTAGTGAATAGAAGGATTATCGGATCGGATTACCTGTGCGGTGACCATTGCACATATTTAGCAGCGAATGAGAACACAATAGGGAATCGCTTTCATAGCACCGAAAAACTTAGACCCTCAGCGCTGCGATGAGTGGGCCGGAAATCAGTCTTCAAGAGTAGGCAAAGTCTTGAGCACTTCGGTGGCGATGGGGCGGTTAACTACTGGCTCATCCTTACGAATTTTGCCGTCGCGAAAGACGAGGGTACGTTTCGCAAAGTGGGCGACATCGAGTTCGTGGGTGACCAGCACAACGGTCAAGCCTTGATCGTTGAGTCGCTGAAAGATTTCCATGATTTCGACTGAGGTGCGCGTGTCGAGATTGCCGGTGGGCTCGTCGGCGAGAAGTATGGAGGGGCGATTCACCAAGGCGCGGGCGATGGCGACGCGCTGCTGCTGTCCTCCGGACATTTGTGAAGGGAAATGTTCAGCACGGTTGGCGAGACCGACCATGGCGAGCGCTTCTGTGGCGCGTTTGGTGCGCTCTGATTTATGAATTTTGGTGTACAGCGTGGGCAGTTCGGTATTTTCAAGCGCAGTGGTACGCGCCAACAAATTGAAACCCTGAAAAACAAATCCTAATTTCTGATTGCGAATGTGCGCGAGAACTTTTTTATCGTGTGCGGAGACGTCAATGCCGTCGAGAAGATATTTTCCGGAAGTAGGTTTGTCGAGGCAACCGAGCAAATTCATGAAAGTGGATTTGCCACTGCCGCTGGCGCCCATAATGGCGAGAAATTCGCCACGTTGTATCTCCAAGCTGACTCCGCGCAAGGCGTGCACACGGGTTTCGCCCAGGTCGTAATACTTGTGAACATCCTCCACACGAATAACCGCCTCGTCTGGAGCAGAAGAGTGGAGCTCAGTTGGAATCGCGGCAGCCATTAAATTATTTTCACAAAGTCTAGTCCACGCGCCGTAAAAACTCAGCGCCTTATGGCTCCGGGAGCGGAAGGATTGGAGCTGATAGAGCGAACCACGAGATTGTCATTCTCTTTCAGGCTGCCGTTCAGCACTGAGGCGATTTCTGTGAAAGCGTGATCAGTGATTCCAAGTGAGACTTTCACAGGCTCCATGCTGTTATCCGGATGCCATTTCCAAACCACGGCGGTGGTGGCGCGCGGAACGCGAGTGATGTTCGATTCAGGTGTGCTGTCCGGCTGGGTGCCTTGCGATGAGGCTTCTACCTGTTTTTCGTCGATGCCGTACTGCGCGTAAAGACGCATGACTTCCTCGGGCGACATGGGAGGCTTATAGCGCAAGGCAGTATTGGGGAGTTTCAATACGTTTTGCACGCTGGCTACCGGAATCGTGACGTAAGCGGTCATGCCTGGAAAAAGTTTAAGTTCGGGATTATCAAACTCGATCATGGTGTCGTAGGTGACCACGTTTTGCACGGTGGTGGGATTCATGCGCACTTGCGAAACCGTGCCGTGAAAGGTTTCCTTGGGGAAAGCGTCGACTTTAAAGGTGACTTGTTTGCCGGGCTTGATGTTGCCGACGTCGGACTCGTCGGTCTTGGTGTAGACCAGCATTTTTTTTAGATCTTGGGCGATAGTGAATATTGTGGGCGCTTGCAAGGAAGCGGCGACGGTCTGGCCGACGTCGACATTGCGAGCCACGACGGTGCCGTCGATTGGCGAACGGATTACCGTGTAATTGAGATTGGTTTGCGCCACGCTCAGCGCAGCGGCCTTTTGCGTGACTTGCGCTTCGGCCTGGGTGACATTGGCAGCGGCAGCACCAACGCTGGCGTTCATGGAATCGTAATTGGCCTTGGCGAGATCCAGCTGCTGCTGGCTGGTAATGTTTTCTCGCGTGAGCTGACTGGCACGCTCGTAATCAGCTTTGGTCTGAACCAGGGAGGCCTTGGCCTTTTCTAAATTTGCCCTGGCGGCCAGCAGGTTAGCTTTGGCGCTATTCAAATCGGCCTCGGCTTGCTGCACAGCGCCCTGAAACAATGCCGGATCGATCAGTGCGACGATGTCACCTTTATGCACGCGCGAATTGAAATCGACGAAAAGCTTGGCGATGACGCCGGAAACTTGCGAACCGACTTGCACGGTGATTACCGCGTTGATAGTGCCGGTGGCCTCCACAACATCATGGATGTCGCCGCGCTCGACCTTGGCGGTAAAGTTTTGGTCCTGGGATTTGCGATTGAAGCCGAACGCGGCAAAAATGGCTACCACCGCAAGTACACCAACCAAGATCAGCCATTTGAGATTCTTCTTCATTCGCAGTCCTGAAAAAAATAAAAACTTGCGCCCATTAGTTACAACTCGACTTAGATGTGGCGTACTTATTCAAACGAAGCTTCGCTACTGGCTTACTCCT
>Ga0073928_10000840_pt1 | contig 64606 bp, 61 predicted proteins | sample PaiPotPPA55metaG_FD_76969 | JGI IMG/M metagenome (GOLD analysis project Ga0073928, IMG submission 76969) | Iron sulfur acid spring bacterial and archeal communities from Banff, Canada, to study Microbial Dark Matter (Phase II) - Paint Pots PPA... ... | reverse complement strand
TTCTTTGAGGAGATTCCGAAGCTGCCGCCGGGCGTGAGCGAGACGGACGACACCGTCATGTACCCCATCATTGGCAATACCAACCAGGTGATTCGCGCGCAGCTCCATGTTGAGGATGCGCCCACCACGGATTCGGACTTCGTCGGATACACGGCCACGCGTATCGAGTGGCGATTCCGCCCGCAGCGCGATGCGGCCCGTGATGTCTGCGTGCTACGTGCCGTCCACGTTTCGCTGGTGGTGACGACTACTTTACCTGTTTGGCGACCGGCGCCAACGCCACCGCCATCGCGCGCACTGGTCGCGGAGTGGACTCAATTTCTCGATGCCACGGAACGGCATGAGCTTGGACACCTCAACATCGCTCGTCGGACCGCGGCTAACCTCTACCAGCAGTGGAGCGGTCTGACCAGTCCCAAGTGCGAGACATTATCGGCCACCGCGGCCAGCACCGCCCATGCGCTATGGGTCGCGGGCCATGACCGACAGCTCGCGTATGACTTAGCCACGAGACATGGCGCGACACAGGGGACCACTTGGCCGCCGTAGGTCCGGCCGCGGTACGGCGAGAATTACTGATTCTGATCCTGCTTGCGCTCCTAGTTCATGGCATCGCGATCGCCGTATACTATCTCGCGCACATGGATCACGTTTACGGCCGCCCACGCAACATTTTCATGACAGTGTGGATGGGCGCGATTCTGATCGTCGTCCTTGTCCAGCTGCGTCGGATTCGTCGCGCTCGCGTTGCACCTCGTCCCCCGAGATCGTAGGCACCGGGTTCTGGCGTTTTGAGCGCCCGCGTTTGAGCGCCCGCGTTTGAGCGCCCGCGTTTGACCGTCGCTCTCGCACTGGCGGCGGCGTTTGGCTACGGAGTCGCCGATTTCCTGGGAGGCTTCGCGACCAAGCGCGCGCCGACGCTACCGGTAGTCGTGCTGTCTCAGATCACGGGCATCGTGGTCGTCGTGCTCATAGCGGTTGCTCTCCCGTCAGCGCATCCACGATCGGCAGATTTCGCATGGGGCGCCGCGGCCGGCCTAGTGGGCGGTGGCGGACTTGCGCTGTTTTACCGTGCGCTCGGTAGGAGCAAGATGACCGTGATCGCACCCGTGACGGCACTGACCACGACCGCGGTGCCGGTGATCTTTGGCCTAGCCGCTGGTGAGAGGCCCGGCACTCGCGCCATGACGGGCATCACGCTGGCCGTCCTTGCTATTCTGCTCGTGAGCGCCACGGTCGCTCCCAGCAGCGACGGCTCGGCGTGGCGGCTGCGCGGTGCGATCCCTACGTCGGCGATAGGGGCCGCGCTCGCGTCGGGGGTGTGCTTTGGCGGGTTCTACGTGATCATCCGCCTCACGTCGCCGGCCGCGGGTGTCTGGCCGCTGGCCGCATCGCGCAGCGCTTCGGCCTGCCTATACCTCGTCGGGGCCATAGTTGCGCGGCAGCCGCTCCCGCTGCGCGCCCCGCGGGCGGCGCTGCCGACAATTATCGGTGCTGGAGCGGTGGATATGACGGCAAACATCTTCTACCTGCTCGCCACGCACCGGGGACTGCTGACAGTCGTCGCGACGCTTTCATCGTTGTATCCCGCGACAACGCTGATACTGGCGCGCGTGGTATTGCGTGAACGAGTAAACGCGGTTCAATCCTTGGGGCTTCTGGTCGCGGTAGCCGCGGTGGTGCTTATCTCGGCAGGGTAGAGCCCACGCGGCAGCGCCGGCGCCGGTGTACCCGAACTGGTTCAACGCCAAACTCGCGGATAAGCCCGTGCTGGATGCGCTCGGCAAAGAGGTCGGATGACATTCCCGATTGTGGGCGATGTTATATATGTCTCTTACGCCAGCGGGTGAGTTCTCGGCCGCGAGCAGGTGAAAAAGGGGAGACTCTGATATGATGATGTCGCCGGCAATCGGCCCCAATCTGCGATCGGCCACTCTTGTCGAGCTGTTAGACCTAGTGGCTCGTCGCGCGAGTACGCGGACGCTTGTTACGCTGCTTGCTGTCGGTGGCGTTGGCGCTATGGGGCTTCTCCTGCTTCCACACCGCGCGTGGGTGCTCGGGGCGCTGTGTGCGCTGCCGGCTTCTTTCGCGGGGTGGGCGCTCGCGAGGCGCGAAGCGGCCGCGCTCGAGGGTATCGATGGCACCCGGCCGGAACGACTGCTGTTACTGACCTTGGCCGCCATGTCGATCGGCGTGGGAGTCGCCGCGTTTGTGGTGGTGATCTACGCGATCACGTTTTTCTTGGCGGGGCCTGCTCCGGTACTTTAGCGCGCTCTCTCTCGAGCTCCAGTTGCGGCGTGCTCAGGCTGCAATGCCCAGCGCGGACATCAAGGCTGCGAAGTATTGAGGCTCGCCGGTTCGGAAAAGATCGTACCATGCATCGATAGCCGGGGACGGGTACAGCTCGAGCGCCGCGAATATGTGTCGCGCAAACTCGAGTGCGCCCGTCGAGCCGGCGGTGATGAGGTTCTTGTCGTGCCTCCCGGCAGGATGAGCATTGCGCTGTCTGCAGGGCTGAGAGCATCCAGTCGCTTATCCGGGATCATGCGTATACCACCCATGGATACGACGGACGCCATCTGCGTGCCGACTGTGGCTACGCAATAGCGAGGCGTTGGTGGTTGGAAGGCGGGCGTGTTGAGGTACGCGATTGCGAGTCCGACCTCCCAGTCGGCTAGCCCGTCAAAGACGTAGACGTGAACCGTCCGCTTCGATGTGTCCGGCATCTCCACTAGATCCCGTTCTGCAGCGGAGTCAGTCGCGGGAGAGCGTCAGGGTGAACGTCGAGCCCACGCCTTCCTGACTCTCGACTGAGAGATCGCCGCCCATGGCGCGGGCGAGCTCGCGGCTTATTGCCAGCCCAAGGCCCATGCCTTCTGCTTTGCTGCTCAATGAGCGGCCTAGCTGAATGAATGGCTCGAACACGCGCTCGAGCTTGTCCTTTGGGATCCCGATTCCGGTGTCACGCACGCGTATCATTGAAATCTGGGCGTCCTCGGCGGCAGCGAGCGTAACTACACCGCCGGCCGGCGTGTACTTGATTGCGTTAGAGAGAAGGTTGAAGAGAATCTGTCGCAGCTTCTCCTCGTCGGCGCGGGCGGTTGGGACTCGGCCTTCGCTCGATTGCACGGCAGTACCGCTCTCGATTGACAGCGAGAGCCCCTTCTCGGCTGCCTGAGGCGTCATGAGTGTGACGACCCCATCGATGATCGGCAGCAGGCTCAGGGTGGTAACCGTGAATTCCACTTTACCTGCGTCGAGCTTCGCGTAGTTCAACACGTCGTTTATGAGACCGAGCAAGTGTCGCCCGCTCGCGCGGATCCGCCCAAGATCGAGGCGCTGGTCCTCGGTGACGGGTCCACGCGAACCAATTTCGAGGAGCTGAGTGTACCCGGTGATGGCGTTCAGCGGCGTGCGGAGCTCGTGGCTCATCGTCGCCAGGAAATCCATTTTCGCTCGATTCGCCTCTTCAGCGGCGGCTCGGGCATCCCGCTCCGCTTCGAACGCTTGGGCGCGTCCGAAAGCGAGGCCGCACTGTTCGCCCACGGTCGCGAGGAAAGTTTGAGTCTCGCGGTCGAACTTGCGCGGCTGCCGGAAGCTGAAAGTTATGCCGGCCAGTGCCCGCCCGGACGCCATGACGGGAACGTTAGCCATGGCCTCGAAGGTCATTTCCACTGTCTGGGCCGCCATGTCCGGGTACCGCTCGCGCCACTCCGCGAGAGATTCGATCAACACTGGCTGGCGGGAGAGGACCGCATCGGAAAGCGGGCGTCCCGCCCGTACCGGGAAGCGTGGAAACCTCGCGCTCACCGCATTCGGGTAGCCTGTGCTCCGAAGGATCGTGAACTCGGAATCGCCACCCTCGCGAGACGCCTCGGTGAGCATCGCGAGCGCCGCGGCGTCGGCGTCCACGGCGGCCATACCCTGCTGCACGACCAGGTCCGCAACCTCATCAACCGTGCGGGCGTCGGCGAGGCCTGAGGCGAGTGAGAAGAGTCGCTCCGCGTGCAGGCGGCTTATCTGCAGCGCGGTGTTCGCGCGCTGCAGCTCATCGTTGGTCTGCTCTAGCTCTTCGGCGGCCGCTTGTGCTTCCTCCGTCTGGTTCTCGAGCTCCATTGCCTGCGTCTGCAGCTGATCGAGTAGTGATGCGAGCTCCTTAGCTCGCTCCTCGGCAGCACGTCGGGCTGCCTCTTCCGCGGCGAGGGCGCTGGCGTGCGCGATGGCCCGGTCTTCCGCGGCGCGCCGTTCGGTCAGGTCGCGCGTAACCTTCGCGAACCCCAGGAGCGCACCACGCTCGTCTCGGAGGGCAGTTATCACCACGTTCGCCCAGAACATGGAACCGTCCTTCCGGACCCTCCACCCTTCATCTTCGAAGCGTCCCTCCGCCGCGGCGACCTTGAGCTCGTACGCCGGCTTCCCCCAAGCGTTGTCCTCGGGAGGATAAAATGCCGAGAAGTGGCGACCGATGATTTCTCCGGCCGCGTACCCTTTGATCCGGCGCGCGCCCTCATTCCAGGTTGCTACATGTCCCGCCGGGTTGAGCATGAAGATCCCATAGTCCTTCACGCTCTCTACAAGCACGCGAAACGGCTCGCTACTGAGCCGCAGTTCGGCCTCCAGTCCCGCGCCGCGGGTAGCGCCGCTTAAATCAGTATCGCTCGGTTTGTCGGCCTCTGAACCATGCACGAGCGTGCGGGCTGAGGTGACGCGCTGTAGGGACGATGCGAAAATAATGCAAGATATTCATAGGACACACCCTCTTCAGAGGTCGCAGATGACGAGACCCACCGCCGTCGCCTCGGGCACGTTCAAGATCGGCGGCGAGATCGAGGTGAACCGGCTCGGGTTTGGGGCAATGCGCGTTGTTGGGCCTCGAGCCTGGGGCGAGCCGGACGATCGCGAGGAAGCGCTTCGTACTCTCCGCCGAGTGCCCGAGCTGGGCGTGAACTTCGTCGATACCGCGGACTGCTATGGGCCGTACATCAGCGAGGATCTCATCCGTGAGACGTTGCACCCGTACTCCGGAATGTTGATCGCGACCAAGGGCGGGTTATGTCGGTGGAAGGCGGGAGGAGCAGCGCCGCTCGGGCGGCCGCCCTACTTGCGGCAATGCGTCGCCATGAGCCTTCGCCGGCTTGGGCTGGATCGAATCGACTTATGGCAGCTTCACCGTGTTGATCCCACGGTATCGAACGACGAGCAGTTTGGCGTCATTCGCGACATGCGCAACGAGGGACTCATTCGGCACATCGGGTTGAGCCAGGCGGGCGTGGCGGCGATCGAGGCTGCTATGAGGTTTTTCCCGGTTGCGACGGTGCAGAACCGGTTCAACTTGAGCGATCGGAAAACAGAGGAGGTGTTGGACTATTGCACGGCGAACGGGATCGGATTCATCCCGTGGGCTCCGCTCGCAGCGGGCGAGCTAACCAAGCCCGGATCGCCACTAGACGACATCGCCAAGAAACTCAGCGCGACGGCGACTCAGTCGCATTGGCCTGGCTTCTAAAGCGTAGTCCCGTCATGCTGCCGATCCCAGGTACCGGCAAGGTGAAACATCTCGAGGAGAACGTCGCGGCGGCCGCGATCACGCTTTCGGACGAAGACTTCCGGGCGTTGGACGAAGCGGGGCGGCAGGCGGCCTCTCCCGGGTCTCATTAGTGCTCGCCCATTCGCAGACTGACGCCTGCGAGACCTTCGGGCGCAGGCTACCGACTAGGATAGAGCGGGCACACCGTCACGCGGTACGCCGACGGCGGGCCCGTGCGATTTCAGGTCGTTTCTGGTTCCGTCTTGTGGGTGGCCGGCCGCGGGTGTCGCGGGACTCGAGGTAGTTGAGGAGCGCAGTCGCGTCGACCAACCAATCACGTCCCCGCTTGGTGGCCATGCTGTCGCGCGGGCGACGCGAAGAATGCGGTGGCTACAGCGACGGTGAATGACTGCCGAGGGGCTGGCGTCACCCAATAACGAGAGTCGCTACTCCCGCCGCGATCAGCGCGGCTGCCCAAACGATGTCGAGGTTGATCCAGGCTCTACGCAGAATGCCAACGCCTGCAGCGCGGTAGGCGATTAGGGCGATCGCGGCCATGACGGTGAAGACGCCCACGGTGTGGACTGCCACGGCTGCAACCGCGGCGCCTGCGGAGGGAGGCGCTGGCAGCATGGCCATGTGACTCTCAGTTGTTCCGTGTGAAGGTAGAGTAGCGGTGGTGCGCAGCAGAACCGGTAGCAGCATCAGTCCGGCACCGTGCGCCGACGCCATGAGAAATGACCACACGGTGAGGTCACGCGGGCCCACGCGCATTCCCACCCACGTAGGATGCCGAAATCGCGTGGCGATCTTGTACGCGGCGAAAGCAAACAACACTGCCGCGGCGACGATCCGAAGTGCAAACTGCGGGATCACGAGAGCAAGCGCGCCGGCGGCCACCAGCACGGCGGCAACCGAGGCCGCGTGGCCAACGGCGATCGGCGGGAGCGCACGCAGCACGCCCGAGGCTCGTCGCTCCTGCAGCCCGAGCGCCGTAGCGAACAACCACCCCATGGCGGGATTGGCACCATGGAACGCGCCGAGCAGCAAGAGCGTGACCCACGGCCATGCCGGCCCGGTTGCGCCGTGCATGGCCGACATGCCGTTCGCGATCATGAGAAGCAGTACGAGTCCGACGACGCGTCGCCGCCTTGCAGCCGGACTTGGTGCGCGCGCCGCCCGCCGAAGTCGGGGAAGAATTTTGGATCGACGCTCATCTTCCCGGCGGCGTCGATGTCCAGTTTTGCCATCCATCCTTGGACACCGTCGGGATAGAACTGCTGGTCCCACGACGCGTACAAGGAACTCGTGACGTATACGCGCTTACCGTCGCGGCTCACTTCCACCATCTGCGGTGCGCCGGTGAGGCGTCCGCTCGCCGGATGCGCAGACCGGCGTACGATGCCGCCCAGATGAACAGAGCCGGTGAGCACGGGATTCTCTGGCATCGAGACATCGTACCGCCGGAGCTCGCCCGTGCCCCAGCAGGAGACGTACAGCGTACGGTCGTCGATCGTGAGATCGATGTCGCTCACGAGAGGTGGCACCGCCTTGAACGGCTTGAGCGCCGGCGGGAGGAGATCCGGGTCTGCGGGCTCGGCGGGGATCTCGAGCACCTTGTTGAACGTCCATTTGGCGGTGCCGTTGCTGCCGGTGCGCCGCCAGAGCCAGATGGAGCTCGACAGGTCGGCGAGGCTCACGACGACACCCGCGAAACCGAACGTGCGCGCGGGGTCGTGTGCTGGCCGAAGCTCCAGTACCATCTGGTCGTCGTCACCAGCCGGGAGAGTCTCCAGATGCCGGCGCTTCCGCATGTCCCAGACGTGGATAGCTCGCCCGTATTTCTTCTGTGTCAGCACGTCGAGGTCGAGCCCATTCTCGATCGTATTCGGTGTGCCCCACTCGCTGGTCAGCAGCGTGTCGATCCCTAGGTGCCACCACACGTCGTACGCCAGATATTGTGGTCCGCGCTCCCGCTCCCACGCACCCTTGATGTCGAAGGTGGAGTGATCTAGCAGAAACACGCCTCCAGGTCCATCGCCGTCGCGGTTGCCGAGCGCACTCATATAGATGCCTTCGGGCCCGCAGTGCACGGTGTGCGGGCGCGTGTAGCCGGTTCGTGCGGCTACTTCGGCGGGCTCGATCACCTTTGCGATGGTGGGCCGAGTGGGATCGGGTTTGGTATCGATGATATAGATGCGAGACGAGCGGAGACCTGGAGCGATGAGGTAGCGCCGCTCCACATGCGGGTGCGGCGCGTAAGGGCAAAGCGTCGCGCTGCACGCGTTCCATCCGAAATGGTGCAGTTCATCGCCAGCGTTCGGCATTTCAACCCTGCCGACGTTTCGTCCGTAAGACGAGGACGCGGGATCGACATCGATCACGTCGATCGCGTCTGGTCGCTGGCGTGCTGGATCAATGGTGGCCACGTAGGCGAGTCGCTCGCGCGGCGCGCCGATGGCATCACGTGGCGAGGGATAAAACGTCGGGTCCGGGAGGACTGTGGGGCGTGACAGAGCCATGGCCGCGTGGGGTTTGGGGAGCAGGCTATGGGGTCGTGGTCGTTCGTAAACCGGATAACCTAATGATAGATTCCCCCGCCATGTACCGATCCCTTGTGCTCGCGGCCGCTGCAGCTGCGCTCGTCGCGTGTGCCACGTCTCTGTGGCCCACCAAAAAGGTCACCGCCACTGCGCCGGCTGACGATGCTTTCGGCTGCGCCGTCACCCAAGGCCTAGGCATGCGCTACAAGATCACGCGCGTAGACAGCAGCGCGCGCCAAGTCGACCTGCGGCGTACAGACAAGGTGACTCAGAGCCCCGACCTGGACGAGTATGGGCGTTGGGACGTGCTGTCTGTGCGCACGCAGTCTCAAGGCCCGGACAAATTATCCCATTCGATGCTGATCGTCCAAGCCGGCTCAGTCTCCAAGCACATGACCCGCCGGGGCCCGACCGACGTGGATGAGTATGCGTCCCCGCGCGCCAAAGCCGACGCGGACTCCATCATCATCCGCTGCGCCAACTCGCCCCAGGGTACAGCCCCCGCCAACTCGCTGCCTGCCGGCGCGCCGTAAGTAAGCCGCCGGGCGAACGTCGCTCGGAGACCAGCCTTATTGCTGGGAGCGGAGGTCGATTTGGCCGATGCGGCTCGTGCCGCTCAGCGCGAGCCATAGCCGGTCGCGCGTTGAGTCGACCGCCATGTTACGCACGACAGCGCCTGGCGTAGGGATCGGGACCGTGCTGCTCTTCTCCGTCTTCGGATCGAAAACGACGATGTCGTTCTTCCCGGACTCGTTGTACCAGATGCGCCCATCGGGCGCGATCGCGATACCGTAGGGCCCTGCGCCTTTTCCGCCTGGCGACGGAAACTCTTGGAATTTGTTATTTGCGGGGTCGAGCATCCCGAGGCAGCCGCGCGCGTAGTCCGTGTACCAGATGTGGCCGGCCCGATCGACGGCGATTCGGCGCGGACGAGCGTCGCTTTGCGGGAGAGCGACCTCACGGATGGTGCTGTTGGAGGCGTCTACGTGGCCCAGCCGGTTGGTGCCGAAGAGGGCAATCCACAATGAGCCGTCCGGCGCGGCCGCTATACCATACGGCAGCGCGTGCGGCGTGGGGATGCGGTAGAGACGCGCCTGCCCAGTGCTCGGATCCAGCGTCCCATACAGATCGGACTGCTGCACCGTGAACCAGATCTTCCCCTGGAAGGCAATTGGAGTGTGCGGGTCCTTTGCTTCGGCGGGGAGTGGAAACTCCTTTATCTGACCGGTCGCTGGGTCTAGGCGGCCGAGTTTACCGGCGGCGTTTGCCGTGTACCACACCGCGCCATCCGGGGCCACGATTATCCCGTGCGGGCCGGATTTTGGCGTCGGCGTCGGGTAGTCCGTGATCTTGCCAGTGGTGGGATCGAGCCGACCGATGAAGCTATTGCTTTGATCGGTGTACCATACGATGCCGTCGTGACCGACCGCCGGGTCGTGTGGAAAAGCGTTCGCGCGCGGGATGGGGTATTCGACCACACGGTAACCGGCCAGCGCGAACACGGCGGCAGCCAATAGGCGCAATACGCCCTGAGGCGGGGACATTAAAGTGCCCTCAAGAGGCGACAGTGCACTCAGTCAGCCGGGTGTGCACATCGTTCGGTTGTGGGACGGTGGCCGGGTGACCGGGTGACGGGGGCGACACCCGAGCACGACCCGGCGGCGCAGGCTAGTACGTCGGTCCGACGCCGCCTAGGCCACCGAGCCCGCCGAGCCCAATACCTATCCCCGGCCGGCGCTCGCAGTGGTCATCGCCAGCGTGGCCGCCGCGAATGATCACTCCGCCGCCATCGCCGCGTCCGTAACCGCCTTCGCCGTAACCATAGTCACTACCGCCTGAGCTCGGGCTTGGCTCCGGGCGCGGTGCGCTGCCGCCGGAGACCGACGAGACCATGGCGATGTGGGGCGAATTTGGGTCGGCGACCTTGACCGGCGCCTGTGCAGCCGGGGCGGTGTTAGTGAATGCGACCGCTGGAGTTACAGCAGCGGGAGAGCCGACGTCCGCGGGTGCGAGATCGGCGCCGCCGACCTGGTGTATCAGCACTCTCCGTCGGACGGTCGATCTCGTGTGGCCGCTGCGCGTGGCGTAGATCTCATCGGGAGCGATGACAAGATTCGGAGCTACGGAGGAGTGCGAGGCCAGGGTGAGATCCGCCTGGATGTCGGAAGCCCGATTTGCGGTTTGCCGGTCGTCTCGACCGCACGCGGCCGCGACGGTTGCCGCCACGGCTAAGGCGGCGATGGTAGTAACGCGAAACTTCGCTGATAGCGGCCTGCCGGTCATGTCCTCCTCCGTCCTGCGGAGCCGTGCGAGCTGCGCGGCTATTACGCGACTTCAATAGGCTGTGGAAACATGACTCTGGAGCATACAACGCGCCATAGTGAGTTTTTGTTGTTGCGTCGTGCGGCCTGGCTCTGCGCGGCGGCCGTGTGCGCGGCTGTGGCCGTGGGATGCAGGCCCAGCAGAGTGACCGCGCACGGGTCGGCGTCGGCACTCAGCAGCGCACAGCAGCACGCGATCGCCGACACGCTTACCGGCTTGATAGCATCGGCATACGACTTCTCCCGCCGGGAGGGCATAGTCAGTCGTTTGATGAGTCTGTACCCGGAGGCCGGTCCGGTCGTTTCGGCATCGAACGGGCAGATCACGACGTCGCGCGACAGCCTTCAGGCGGTCATCCGGAGGTTCTGGGAAACCACCGGCGTCAACATGCAGGACCCTCACTGGGAGTGGGGCGACGTGTACGTGGATGTCCTGGCCCCGGACGTGGCTGTGATGACTTGGACCTATCGCATACCGCATCGCACGCCCACGGGCGCTCCCCACGTGATCGCGGGCGCCTGGACGGCTGTTTGGGTCAAGGATGGGAGTCGCTGGGAGATCATCCAGGAGCATCTCTCGGATCTTCCCGCCCCACGCACCATGGGCGCTGGCATGGACAGCTCAGCGCACCATCCAGGGACCCCGACCCGATAGCGGGTGGCATCTAGGCCCCACTCGTCTTTTGGCTGCGGAGAGCGTAGAGTATAGTGGGGTATTCTCTTTGCGCACGGAGGTATGGATGCGGGTAGGTTCGCGGATAAGCCCTAGGTGGCTGACGGTGGGCGCGGCGACGCTCGGCATGCTCGTAGCGGGATGTTCTAGCGGCGGCGATGCGCCCGACGCGCAGGGGCGGATCACGGTGCAGGGGACCGTCCACTCGGTGCAGGCATCCGATGGCACCCAGTGCTGGAAGTTTTCATCCGCCAAAGGGAAGGACTACGAGCTGCAGCCGGCGCAGGTACCGGCGGATCTGCTTGTTGATGGCGAGCAGGTCACGATCGTCGCAAAACCGCGGTCTGGTGGCGGCAGCTTCTGCAAGCTCGGGACGATCATCGACGTAGTGACCGTCAATCCGGAAGCGCCAGCGCAGCCGAAGGGCTAGCTGTCTCTCGGTAGTTAGTATCGGTACCTTGGTGGTCGGCTCGTTGAGCGCCGCGGCGGTGGAATGCTGCGGCGCTGTTGGGATCGTGCCTCGAACACGGTAGAAGCGTGAAAGCGTTCGACTCGCTGGCGCTCCGATTCGACGGACACAGGGTCCGCGTGCTCGACCAGACACAGCTGCCGGACGCGGAGGTGTGGCTGGACGGCACAGATCCGGACGCGATGGTGGGGCACATCCAGCGCCTGAGCGTGCGCGGGGCGCCACTGATCGGCGTGGCGGCGGCTGTGAGCCTGGGATCACTGGCCGAGCGCGGCGCCCGCGCGAGCGCGGTACGCTCGGCGGCGTTGCGACTGCGCGCAGCGCGTCCTACCGCGTCGAACCTCATGGCCGCGATCGACCGACTGCTCGCGCGCTCACTGCCTCGGTATGAGGCGGCGGCCGTCGTAGATGAAGTCGAGCGCATCTTCGACGAGGACGTCGCGCTATGCGAGGGCATGGCAGCGCATGGGGCGCCACTCATCGCGCAGGGCGAGCACATTCTCACCCACTGCAATACCGGCGGTCTAGCGACCGTAGGGATCGGCACGGCGCTTGGTGTGATTCGGCGCGCGCACGAGAGTGGGAAGCACGTCCACGTCTACGTAGACGAGACGCGACCGCTGCTGCAGGGCGCGCGGTTGACGACATGGGAGCTCAAGGCGCTGGGCATTCCCCACACGCTGATAACCGACGGCATGGCGGCCGCGTTGATGCGCGACGGGCGCGTGCAGCGCGTGCTGGTGGGAGCGGACCGCATCGCTCGGAACGGCGACTTTGCGAACAAGGTTGGCACGTATGGCGTCGCGGTGTCGGCGCACCACCATGACGTGCCGTTTCACACCGTCGCGCCGTGGACGACCGTGGATCTCACGTGTCCTGACGGGCTGCACATTCCGATCGAGCAGCGTCGCCCTGAGGAAGTGCGCGGCGTCCGTGGTCGGTCTGGCACTGTGCGGTGGGCGCCGGCGGACACGCCGGTGTACAACCCCGCGTTTGACGTAACGCCTGTGGCGCTCGTGACGTCGCTGATATTGGACCGCGGCGTCTTTACGCGAGGCGATTTATCGTCGGGCGGCCTAGGACGCGCGGCCGCGCCGGCGGATCTACACGCGCTCGATGATCGTCGCGATGCCTTGGCCGCCGCCGATGCAGAGAGTAACGAGCGCAGTGGCCAGGTTGCGCCGCTCGAGCTCGTCGAGCGCGGTGCCGACCAAGATGGCGCCGGTGGCGCCTAAGGGGTGACCTAGCGCGATAGAGCCGCCGTTGACGTTGACCCGCGACCAGTCGATATCCAGTGCGCGCATCGTTTGAATCGGCACGACCGCGAACGCTTCATTGATCTCCCACAGGTCGATGTCGGCTGCCGTCATGCGCGCGGCAGAGAGCGCCTTGCGTGATGCGGGTGTTGGCGCAGTAAGCATGATGAGCGGCTCGCTGCCCACGGTGGCCACGGCGCGCACACGCGCGCGCGGCTTGAGGCCGTGAGCGCGCACGTAGTCGTCGGACGCGAGAAGCACCGCGGCTGCCCCATCGACGATGCCGCTCGAGTTGCCAGCGGTGTGCACGTGCCGAATGGTGCCTGCTTCCGGGTATCGTGCCAGCGCGAGCTGATCGAGCGTCTCGCCCGCCGGGCCGACCGCGGTCGCGCCGAGCTCGGCGAACGCGGGTGGCAGGCCGTCCAGCGCCTCGATAGTCGTAGACGGACGCAGGTATTCGTCTTGTGCGAGCGCCACTTGGCCAGTAGCGGGGTCCGTCACCGGAACTAGGCTCTTCGAAAAGCGGCACTCGCGTTGCGCTGCCCCAGCTCGGCGCTGCGATTCCAGCGCAAAGGCGTCGAGCTCTTCTCTGCTGATTTTCTCGAGCGACGCGATCAAGTCAGCGCTGATCCCTTGCGGCACCTGCCAGACCTTTGCGCGGAGATACGTGTTGTTGCCGTCCGTGCCGCCGCCATCGGCGCCCAGCGGAACCCGCGACATGCTCTCCACGCCGCCGCCCACGGTGAGCTGCTGGGCCCCCGAAAGAACACCCAGCGCGGCGAAGTTGACCGCTTGCAGTCCCGACCCGCAGAAGCGATTGACCGTTGTCGCGGATACAGTGATAGGCCAATCGGCGGCGAGCACGGCATTACGCGCGATGTTTGCGCCTTGGTCGCCGACCTGTGAGACGCATCCCACGACAACATCATCGACGTCGGCCGCCGACACGCCCGTGCGGCGAGCGAGCGCAGTCAGCGTTTCAGCGAATAATGCTTGCGGATGGATTTCGGTCAGCGCGCCTTTTCCGCGCTTTCCACGACCGCGTGGAGTGCGGACGGCATCAATTATGAATGCGTTAGGCATGTCGAAGTGTGGAGCTCGCTATAGAAATAGTAATGGGCGGACACATTGACCAAACGAGGGACAGATTGACCGACTCAATGCAGCGCTCGCTACGAAAATTGATCTTGACCGCACCCCGGCGCATGTGTTTCCTTAACGAAACCGGCTCGTCGCTCGACGACGGATGTTCAGCCGGCACACACGGTCGTGCGCTTTTGCCGCGGCGCACGACCGTGTCGTCTATCCGAGCACGGCAGCCGTAACCGCGACAAGGAGAGAAGTGTAGTGTCGTCCAAAGCGCCGAAAATGATTGCGTCATTAACTGGGCTCCGAGCGGTCGCGGCGCTGATGGTAGTGATTTACCACTTTAGCCAGATTGGCGTGCACACGTATTACGACTTTGGCGTGTTGGACACGCCGGTCTCGCTGGGCTTCATGGGCGTCGACGTGTTCTTTGTGCTGAGTGGTTTCATCATGTACTACGTCTATAGAGACACGTTCGCGTCGGCTGTGCGAGCCAATGATTACGGCAAGTTCCTCAGGTATCGGTTCGCCCGTTTGTACCCGGTGCACATAGTCACCCTGTTGTTCATGCTGGTGTTGTACTGGGTAGCGGGGCACTGGTTCGACTATACGCCGGTCGACGCGTCGTGCTACACGCCGTGGTCAGTCGCGAACAACATCACGCTGACGCACGTGTGGTTCCCCCACGTATGCGCTCCGAACACGCCCGCGTGGTCGATTTCGGCGGAGTGGTTTGCCTACCTGTTGTTCCCGTTTGCGTGTTGGGCGCTGATCCGTGCGCCCAGGTGGGTAGGAATCGTGTTGCTTCCGGTCGCGGCGATCGGTGCGCAGTTGCTGCCTAGTACGAACGCGCTGTTCCAGATTGCGACCGAGTTCACGCTCGGCATGGCGTTCGCGCACTTGAGCGCCACGTACGGACTCTCGGCTCGGCTAGGAAAGTTCGGCTCGTTGGCTGCGGCGGCCGCGTTTCTCGCTTCATTATACATCCTGCAGCATCGAGCACCGCTGGTGCATGCGACCCTTGCCGGGATGGCGATCGTAGCGCTGGCCAATCCGCGCGATCTGGGCGGGCGCGTGCTGTCGCTCAAAGTGCCGGTCTTCCTTGGCGAGATATCATACAGCATTTACATGTGCCACTGGATCGTGTGGTCCACCCTCAGGCATGCGGGTCCTCGATTTATCCCGTGGCTAGGCGTGACGCCGCTGGCGTTGATCGGGCTCGCGCTTGTCACGACCCTCGCCGTATCGACCGCGGCGTACTACCTGATCGAGGTCCCGGGTCGCGAGTACCTCCGTCGCCGGCCGGTTCGCTCGCTTGCCACGCGTCCAGAGTCTGCGCCGGCTAGTTAGGTAGGCGCGTCGGTCGCCTAGACTGTCTTAGGAGCGGCTCATTTTGGCGCGCCAGCGCGCCCGTATATTGCTTGTCTCTGGCGCAGCGCTGTGTGACGCCGTGACGTACGACGCAGTATGTGGTGAGGTGAGTCGGGATGGCGACGCCGAGGCGGGTGATCGGAGCGCTGATAAGGGCGCGCGTGGTACGCGAGGAAGTCGCTCGTCAGGTGCGAGCGCTGGGCGACGTGCGGTTTGCGAACGATGCGGACGCGCTACTCGAGCAAGTTGCGGCCGATAGAGCCTCAACTGTCATAGTTGAGCTGCGGGACGCGTCGGGCGAGAGCGTGCTTCCGATCATTGGCAGGCTCGCTGCGCGAGCACCGGCGGTGCAGATAATCATTTTCGACGACATAGTAAGCCGGCCTGCGGCTGACTTGCTGCTCCCCATTTTGCGGGCGCATCCTCAAGTGGACTACGTGCTCCGCAGGTTCGAGCCACTGGAGCGGGTGGTTCGGCGGAGCATGGCTCGGCCCATACCGGAGACGGTGACCGCGCTCTTACTGCCTCAGCTCGCCCCGGTGACGCCGCCGCCACTGCGGCCATTCATGACACTGGCGATACTCAAGGCGCCGTTGCTGCGGAGCGCGGAGGAGATCGCGCGCTGGTCGGGTGTGACGTTGCGCACGATTGAGCGGCGGCTCAAGCGGGCTGGGTGGGGTCTCCCGCACGTGGTGGTGCAGTCGGTGGCCGCGTTGGACGTGGTGATGCTGATGGCGGAGCATCGGTGGTCGGCGCAGCGCGTGATGCGAGTGCGGGGGTACACGCAGCGGAGCGCCATCAGCCGGCTCATGCACTGGTATGCTGGTGTCGGGCCGGGCACGGTGCGGGAGAGCGGCGGCGTTCCGGTGGCGCTCAAGAACGTGATCGAGAACATCATGCACCGGCCTTTTCGGCGGGCGGGTGATCGCTAGCTAGGCCTTTTTCGGTCGGGCTGGCCTCCGCTTCTCTCGCCGCAGGCTGCCCTGTCGGATTCCCGCAAGTTTGTCGGCTTCGTGCACGGCTGTCGCATTCTCGCACGGCTGACGCATTGCGGCGATTGGCTAGCGATGTTGCGGGCCATACTCTCCTCTCTCGAAGTGTGAGAGGCGAGTTGGGATGTGGTTTAGCGGACGATCAAAGGCAAAGCTGGCCGGGGATTTCAGCGGACTCATAGCGCGAGCCCCGCACGTAGTGTCTACTGAAGCGAGCGGCGAGACCGTGCTGCTCGACGTCAGGCGCGGGCAATACCACACGCTGAACGAGGTCGGCAGTCGAGTCTGGGAACTCCTGCGCGTCGGGACGACTGTAGACGAGATCGTACGCGCGATACGCGAGGAGTACGATATACCGGCGGACTGGTCGCCCGATCGCGTGGAGCAAGACGTTCGGGCGCTGCTGACGCAGCTGCACTCGGTTGGCTTGTTGTTGGCGAACGGTGAGGCCGCTACCGAGGCGAGCCCATGACATCGACCGCCGCGGCAGCCCGGGAGATGGTGGCGGAGCGAAGCCAGCTGTCGGTGCCATCGGTTGGGCCGTGCATGTTGCTGATTCTCGCTCTCAAGACGGCGCTCCGGATCGCTGGGTTTGACCGGACGATTCGCTGGATTCGGCGTAGGGTGGAGCATATCCCGACCGATCTCGCGCCTGGCGCAGGCGAGATCGCTGCTGTTGAGCATTCGGTTGCTATGGCCGGCGCGCTGTATCCGGGTCGAGCGCGCTGTTTAGAGCAGTCGTTGGTGCTGTACTACCTGCTTCGACGGAGCGGGGTGGGCGTCACGTACTGCCAAGGTGTGCAGGCCCACCCGTTCACTGGCCACGCGTGGTTGGAGTACCGCAGCGACCCGATCACCGATGTGCCCGAGCACGTAAGGCTCTTCGCGCGGTTGCCGGAGTTATTGCCTTGAAGTGCTTCATTTGCCTGCTCGATCCGAGCGGGCACGCCACCCCAGAATTGGAGCGGAGGAGTTACGAATCACTGCCACGCTCTCGCGGCCTCGCCTTCGCCTGGCGGTCCGTGGGCAGTGTTTCCGTACTCCTGGGAGGAAACGAACCGGACGTCGATCTCATGTTCACGAGCGACGGAGATGATGTTGCCGTCGGCGCAGTACGCCTCGATAACCGGCTCGAGCTCGAAAAGTGGTTCGGGAGGAGCGCGCGGACTATGAGCGATCTTGCGCTCGTGCTCCGCGTGGTGGTTGAGCACGGCGCTAAGTATGTGCCGCAGTTTCTCGGCGACTTTGCGTTCGTGGTCTGGAACGCTGCCACACGTTCCGCGGTCGGCGCTTGCGACGCGTTCGCGGTGAACAAGTTGTACTACTCGCTACGACGTGGACTGCTTTGTTTCGCATCGCGCGGAGAGGCACTTGCATACGCCGAGCGTTACGAAATACAGCACTTGGCCGAACTAGTGGCCCACTGTAGCCCCTCACCGGAGCTCAGTGTCTACGCGGGGGTCACACGCTTGCCGGCCGGGACGATGATTCTCGTGGACCAAGGTCGGCTTACGACGCGTCAGTACTGGTCGTCGCGCGAGTTGGCTCCGGATCCGCACTGGGCTAAGTCGGAGCGCGAGGCCGCGGACACGTGTCGCGATCTAATCGTCGAGTCGGTACGGCTACGACTCGGAAACAATGGCGACGCGTGGGCCCAGTTGTCTGGCGGAATGGACTCGTCCTCCATCGTGAGCACTGCACAGTGGCTTCTCCAACGCGGAGCAGTAACGCATGGCTTATCTGGTACGGTGTCCTATGTGGACCGTGAGGATTCGGCCACGGACGAGCGCGAATACTCCGACGCAGTAGTCAGTCGATGGGGAGTCCGCAACGAGGTTATCATCGACGCGCCGATTTGGTTCGATGAGCGATACTCTCTACCGCGAACTGACGAGCCACGTGTCGACAACATGTTTTACCCGCGAGATCGGCGACTCTGCGAGATCGTGCGGGCAGCTGGCGGCCGGGTGCTGCTAACTGGAGTCGGGGGCGATGAACTTCTGACCGGAATAATGTTCTTCTTCGCCGACTGGATCACGGAGGGCCGTGTCTGGTCAGCCGTGCGGGAAATGGCGCGCCGAGCGGCCATCGGACGCGTCTCATTCTGGGACCTTGCCTACCAGAATGCTCTACTTCCATTTCTGCCGCAGGCTGTACGATCTCGCGTTGCGGGCGCAGACGATCACGTCCCGCCGTGGGTACAGGCAGCGACGACGCGCCGGTACGGGCTACGCGAACGCACGTTTGGTGCGGCGAGCTACTCGGGCCCAGTGGGTCGTAAGTACGACCACGCAGTGGCACTGCATCTGGACGGCATTGGCCGCATGCTTGAATTCGGTGTCATTGGCGAGGTCTTGGATGTGCGACATCCCTTTTTGTACCGCCCCCTGGTGGAATTCGCACTACGACTCCCCCCAGAGCTTTGCGTGCGACCCTACCAGCGGAAGTGGGTACTCCGCGAGGCGATGCGTGATATTCTGCCCGATGCTGTGCGGACACGCATTGGCAAGGGAACCCCAGCGGAAGTTTATGCCCGCGCCTTGACAACTCAGCGATCGCTGCTGGAACCACTGGTTCGCGACCCGATACTGGCGGATCTCGGCGTCGTCGACGCGGTGAAACTTCGCGAATCGTTCGACTCAGCTCCGTGTAGGCCGCAACGCAAGGGGTCCCTGCACGGAAGTATTAGCTCGACGCTCAGCATTGAGGCATGGCTTCAGATGCGATCTGGTCGGTGGCCGCGTGGGGTCACCAAGGAAGTTCAGTAGTGCCGCACCAGCAATAGCAGGTCAACAGCTCCCCGTTTCGGGGAAAACCTAGGAGGAAAGACGTATGAAGAAGATCTATACAACTCCGATTCTCATCAGTAACGGTGAGGTCCTGCGTGAGACGATGGGCCCGGGCCCGATCGTCGTGGAGTCGCCAACGCAGCAGTCTCTGGGCGCCGGTAGGGTTGGATTCTACCTCTGAGGAAGCCTCGGTCCCACGCGCCCCGGCCAGATCGCGATCACAATGCACGGGACAAGCGGAGACGGGGATCGGCCCTGTTTCCGCTTGTCCGGCTTTCCAGCCTGATATCGCTCACGTCCCGAGCTTGCCGCCTGAGTGCGTCGAATGTTCTGCCGCTAAGTGTGCATCGAAAAACGCAAGCAGACGGTTCCAGTAATCGACCAGATTTGGGTATCCTGTCAGCACATGACCCTCCCCGCGGTACTTCAGGTATGTGACGTCACGACCCAGGCGCCGGAGACCCACGAACACCTCTTCGCTGAGTGCTGGGAAGCCGTAGTCAGCACTACCGACCTGGATGAGGAGCGGTGTATGCACGCGATCCAGATAGAAGATCGGAGAGTTCTCGATGTACCGTTGGGGAACCTCCCACGGAGGCGCACCCATCTTTAGGGTCAAGCCCTCGAAGACGGGAATCCAGCGAGCCTGACCTATAGGGGACATCTGACCGTACAGTGCAACGAGATCTCCAAAACCGGCGTTCATCACGGCCGCCTTGAAGCGCGTCGTCTGAGCTAGGAGCGCGAGCGTCGACCAGCCGCCGTTGCTCTCCCCCATGACGACGAGACGCTCCGGATCGGCGATCCCAAGACCCACTACGCGATCGATTGCAGGCATTACTGCATTCATCAGATCCCGCGCAGTTGTACCCCAGTGTACCGGCACGTCCGGTAGGAGCACTGCGTAACCGCGGGTGCTCAACATTTGCATATTGAATGATGGGAACCCGGTCAGTCCGAAACTGTTCGCCCACTCCGATCCGTACTCGCTAGCATAAACCCACACGACCAGCGGATACGCGCTGCCTTCCACATAACCAGCTGGCAGAAGAAGCGCGGCCTGTAACGGCTGACCGTCTGAACTCCTAAACTCGATCACACGACTCACGCCGAACGTATAAGGCCCGAGTTGCGGATTCAGAATCGTTATGCGATTTGCTCGGCTGAAGGATGCGTCGGCGATCCAAAGGTCCTCGCTCTCGGTGGCGCTCTGAACGCGCAACGCTACCCACTGCCCGTTCGGCGACCCCGTCGCACCACTCGAGAATGTGTCATACCGTCTGTTCTCCTCCCGAACCCTAGTGACTTCGCCGCTCCCGATATCGACCCTATAGATCCCCGACCGTTTTGTGACTGAGTCTTCAGTCACGAAGTAGATCGCGGCACTGTCAGGAGACCAAATGCGGCCACCCCCGGCGGCTTGAATGATTTGAGCCGGCTTGATGCGAGATGCCTCGGTTAGGGGCGTAAGCTCACCGGTGGAGACAGTCGCGCGCCAAAGGCGGTGGTCGTCGGTGAGGTAGAGTTCTTCTCCCTTCGGATCCCAAAGCGGGGCGTACCAGATTGTCTTGAACAGATTCGCAGGATCGCCAAACTTGCGAATCGGCCCCCCGTTCGGCGCGACAACATAGAGGTTGCCACGCAGCGTGTATGGCTCCCGGTAGTCATTACGGGCGGGTTCATCGCCGGAGATGTACGCCAACCACTTGCCGTTCGGCGACCAGCTCAGAGATGTTCCGTACCACTGACGCAGGCGTTCGGCGACCACGCGAGACCGCATAGTGGCGATATCAATCACCACGAGGTCATAGAGTAGGGCGTAGGTAGATGCGCCTTCCTTCCCATCATCCAGCCGCCCCTTGAAGTCGAGATAGGCGATCTGGGAGCCATCCGGTGACACGAGATAACAATTGGTCCGAACCCGTGATGCGAGTACGCGCGCGCGTCTCGTGACGACATCAACTAATGCGAGATCGCCAAGCCACTGGTTGTCCGCCGGATAGTTTGTTGTACTATCATGCGTGCGTAACGAATCAAGGCTGTCTCGGGGCGCGGAGCGAAAGACTGCAACGGTCGACCCAGGGGTCCGATCAACCGAGTCTTTAGTCTCCGAACCTGAGCTGCCGCCGTCGTTCAACTCGGCCTCCGCCATGCCGAAAGGGCGTAGCTTGACCATGACATGTCGGTTGTCGGGCGTCCAAACAGGCGACTCGAAGTCCCAGTAAGTCCGAGTGATGACTGTGGATACCTGATGTACTGAGCCAGTTCTCCTGTCCCAAAGCCACAGATGGGACTCATTATGGCGCTCTGAGAAGAAGGCGAGGCTCTTGCCATCGGGCGAAAAGGAAGGCGCCCAACTGGTGCCTTCGCCGTGCGTGATACCGTGCGACTGGCCCGTTGCGGCATTGGTCAGCCAGACGTCGCACGACATGCGGCCAATGTCCTGACCTGCGGTGATCCCCTGGGAGTTCGTCGCCAGTGTGTCCGGTCCCCGCTTTCGGGGATCACATACGGTGTACGCGAGCCATTCGCCGTCGGATGACACCGTCGCGGCGGGGAATCCCAATAGATGCTGGAATCTGACCGCGCCTACTACGTCCTCGATTTTGAGCGGGCGAATGGCCGATGGGGTGGGGCTTTGAGCAGCTAGGCCATTTGCGAGAGCTGTGAGCGGGAGTGCAAGCCGCCACCGGGTCAGCATGTGCGCTAATGTGCCCATCATTGCTCGTTGCATCCGCCGTAAGCCCGAGTGAAAAGACGGGTTACATCTCGTCCTGTCGCGCGCGTACGTCGGCTCACGATGATGGCAGCACTCAGGCCTGTTACCGATACCGGCGAGGGCTCGCAGTGACAACATCAGTGACTGAAATGCAAGCCGATAGTTGTAGTACGGCCCCAGACTGGGTTGAAGTCGAAGAGCTCGTACGCGTGGTTGTTACCAATGTTATTGGCCGAGACGAACCCGGACAGGAAAGGGGTGATCTGCCGCGAGAGGGTGACATTCGCTTTCACGAAGCTCGGATATGGCCTGATAAATGATCGGGTCATGAAGGGTGATGGACACGGACCGGTGCCGCCAAAACACCGGTACTCAGCGAGAAAATCATATTCGTTCCAGGTGCCAACATAGGTCAGCCCTGCTGAGAGGGTCGTTGTTTTCATCACAGGCAACGCGAGGGAGGCACCGCCAGTTTGCTTTGGGGTGAGCAGCGCCTGGTCACCCACACGTAGATCTCCGTGGTAGCTGGGCTCGAGGTGGTCAATGCGGGCCCTCGCGTAGCCGTATTGTCCCTTCAGTTGCGCTGGACCGATTGCCAATGTCCCATCGACCTCGACCCCGGCATTTCTTACCCGCCCCACATTCTCGAATTGGTAGGTCGGGACGGGCACCGCCGCGACTTGCACGTAGTCAATCAAGTCGTCGGCGATTTGATCGTATCCTGTGACGCTGAACGCCGCGGCGCGACCGAACGTCGCGTCGATCCCCGCATCCCAGCCCTTCTGACGCTCTGGTCCGAGACTTGGTGCTGCGAGGGTGACGCTCGTTGGCGTGACGTTACCGAACTTCGAGTCAGGTGCCGGCGGCCGAATAGCAGTTCCGTCCGACGCTCGGAACTTTAGAGTCGCTCCACTTACCGGTTGCACATACGACAGCCCGACCCGAGGCGAGACTGGTGTGCCGAGGCTGTCTCCGAACTGGGAGTTTGTCTCAGCTCGCAAACCGGCTGTGAGAAACAGTTGCTCGCGAACGCCGAGCTGGCCCTGTGCGAAGTAGCCTGTATTGGTCGTGATGCTGCGACTAGCCTGGATCGATTGGCCGGGAGGGACTTGTATGGTGCCAATGTTGTTAAGCGCCCCGACCGTGAACCATTGATCAACCGGCAGGCTGTAATGATCGATTCCCACCGTCAGGGAGCCGGACACATTGGAGCCCAAAGACGCCAGCACAGAGGTACTGTAGCCGATGGAGGTCTTCGTGTTGCTGCCTGATACGATCTCAAGAAGCGTGTCCGCAGGAGTTGTCAGGCGTGGCCGTGTCTGCACGTCACTGTTACTCACACGGTCGACGCCCAGCGTCAGCGTATTAACCCACCAGCTCGTAGGCGCTACGCTGATCCGGCTGCCTACGTCTTGGTTGTTGATCTGAATAGCTAAGTAGTTCGGCTTCGAGAAGGCGATGAAGCCACTTTGCACCAGCGCCGGATTAAAGACGTCGGGAGCGTTGGACACGTAGTAACGTCCCGAGAAATCGGCCGTGATGATGCCACGCCCATAGTGCACGCTGCCAAAAACGGTGGGGTTGTCTTGCGCCGAATGCTCGCCGTACGGGATATAGTCTGCGGTATGCGAGTAGCCGCCTCCAAACTGATAGCTCGCGTCCTGTCCACCGCCGCGTACCGATGCGCTATAGGTCTGACGGAGTACCCCCCGGAAGCCCGGATATGGTGTTTGGACGTCTCCGACTGTGGCATCCGCATCGACCTGCGGTCGAGTAAGGCTTAGGTCTCCGTGCTTAGTGAAGATCTGGATGACCCCGCCGATCGCGTCCGAGCCATAGATAGCGGCGGCCTGCGGGCCGCGGATCACTTCAATCCGGTCGATGCTATTTGGGTCGACTGGGGATATTCCTGGATCTGCAGTGTCGATGCCATCTATGAACACCTTCATTTGCGACCCACCTGGGCTTAGCGTGCTCGCCCCGCGGGCTGAGAAGGGAGTTTCGTACGGAATCGACGGCTGATCCCAGCTGACACCTGTAGGAACAGCCTGCCGGAACAATTCCGTGATGCTATGGGGATGCTGCGCTGCGATGTCGCTGTCGCTAATGACAGTGATTGGCGTGGGTAGCGCCTTCACCTCGGTGGGCACGATCGTCCCTGTGACGACGATCTGGTCGAGTTGACTGGCAGACCTATGGAGTGCAAAGTCTGCCCGTGCCGTTTCGCTCTCTCCTAGCGTCACCGACTTCCGCACGGCGACGTAACCGAGCAATCGCGCGAGCAGAGTATACGTCCCGACCGGAACACGCTCGAGTCGGTACACGCCGCTGTCGTTGGCCATCGCGTTCAGCCTCGTGCCTTCAATAACCACGGTCGCGTACGATAGCCCGCGGCCGGTCGCCGAGTCGGTCACATGCCCGGTTATCGTGGCGCTTTCCTGCGCGTGCCTGGCGGGCGTGGCCTTGCTGGACACGAGTGATGTTAGACCGGCGGCGCTCAGCTGCACGTCTAGCTGCGTACCCATCAGGACACGCGTTAGGGCCTCGCCAACGCTGATGCTGTCCGAGTCGATCGTTATCGGGGCAGTCGATGGAAGGAGGCTCGGATCGTACCCGAAGCGAAGTCCTGACTTGGTGCCGATCGCCCGTAGCGCCGAATCGAGGGTAACGCCGTGAATGTGGAGGGCGATCAGCTTGGACAGGGCGGGATCCCTGCGTGGATCTACACGAGCAGGCTTGGTCGCGGTTTCCTCATAGAATTGCGGGGCCTGGTTAGCGCCGCCTCCCGCTTGCCGCGACGCCTCGGCACTTCCTGGTACCAGCAGGACAGCGAAAGCGATATGACAGAATGCGGAAGGACGCACTACGTGCCTCCCCGGCCTGGGGCGTTTTGGTGTGGGCTTACAGCGGGAGTTGGTGTTGTGCTTCGCGCGCTACGGCGAGGCGCCGTAGAGGGTCACTTTACGTCCGTCGCGTACAGCCTTGGCGTGCAGCGCACGCTCCAGTGAGCCGATCACCGTCGTGATCGGGTCGTCGTGATACGTGACCGTGAGCTGACGATTGTGCAGCGCTGGGTCGCCGATCCTTATGTCGAGATCAAACCAGCGGTCCAGCATCGGAATCGCTTCGTCGATCGGCGTCCCGACAAACGCCAACTCTCCTTTGCTCCACGCCAGTTCGCGCTCTGGGTCCACTCCGTGTACGACACTTAGCTTTCCCCCTGACACAATGGCTGCGTCCTTGGGATACAAGGTGCTGTCCGCCCGGTCGTGCCCTCGGGATCTCGCAGCCGGACCAACGGCAACCGTACCTTCTGCCACGACTACACGCGCGGTCAGACTGTCGTATGCTTGAACTCCAAACCGGGTGCCCATATCGGTGACAACCGCGCCTCCCGCGCGTACGCGGAATGGTCGAGTCTCATCATGCACGACCGTAAAGGTGGCTTCCCCTGTCAGGGCCACGTCAGCGGACGGGTGACGCCCCGAAGTGATGGTGTACTTGAGCGTCGATACCGGGCCGAGTACGATTGCCGAGCCGTCCGGCATGCTTATCTGCGCGCGCTCCGCGGCATGCGTCTCGAATGAGCGCGAGACTATAGAAGGCTTGACCCACCATTCGAGTGACTTGAGAAGCGCGAACAGCAATGCGCCCCCGACGATCGCCACCAAGCACGCGGCGATTGGCCACAGGCTGCGCTGCGGCACTCGCCTCGCGGCGAGTCGAGGTAACGCAACTCGCTGCGCGCCCGCCGTGACAGCCTCGGCCACCTGCCGGTGCAATTGGTCACCCGCCAGTAACTGTGCCACACGCACTCGCTCTTCGCGAGTGCATTCCCCGCTCAAGTAACCGACAAGCAGATCCCAATCGATGCGCTGTCGCACTCGCGGTGTCCCGCGTGGAAAGTTGCTCTCCGACGAGCCATGCGCGGTTCGTATCACGCTAGTCACGTCTCCGAAACAATGGGGTTGTCAGTCGCGATCTGGCAACGCCCGGCGCCGACACGGGGCCGCGCAATGGCCCCCGGGCGTGAAGCCGCCCGGACCCTATTCGGCGAGCCGGCGAGGAAGCTCGGTACGGAGCGTCTGCGTAATCCGCGCCAAATGTGACCGGACGGTGTTCTTGGGCATGCCGAGTTGTCGCGCGATCTGACCCACCGTCAGGTGCTCGCCAAAGCGCAGCTTGGCAACCTGGCGCTGGCGGGGCGGCATCGCCTCGAGAGCTTCCTGCATCGCGACACTCACGCGCTCGAGGAAGCAGTTGGTGTCGCCGTCGGCATCAGACCGCTCCGGACACTCGGCTTCTTCCAAGCGCCAGCCGTGGTCCGTCACCCGCTGCTCGCGGCGCTCGCGGGCCAACACGTTGAGGGCACGCGTCTTGGTCGCCGTGTGGAGGTAGGCACCGATGCGCGGGCCAATGTCAACCCGGCCCCACGACTGCCAGAGCCACCAAAAGACATCCTGTACGAGGTCTTCGGCGGCCTCTCGTGATTGGAGAAGGCTTCGAGCATGCCGGCGCAGCCCATCTCCGTGTATCTCCACCAGGCGCCGGAAGGCAACTACCTGGGCTGCATTCTCAGCAGTCGGTGGAATCGGCTGGGCCAGCTCGCTACTTAACATCAGAGCAGGCGATTGACGCACGCTGCCCAATATATTGTGTAGAGCCGGCCGCGCCTAGAGTCTAGCATCGCGGCGTGCGGTCGATCGATCAGCGGCTCGGCGACGTGATTCGGAAGATTCGGCTGGACCAGGACTTGTCCCAGGAGAAACTGGGCTTCAAGGCCAAGCTGTCCCGCAATCAGATCGGTAACATCGAGCGCGGCGAAAGCAGTGCAACAATCGGGGCACTGTACGGCATTGCTCGTGCGCTGGGCCATCGCGCAAGCGAGATCCTGGCCGAGGCGGAGCGCGCGGGGTGACCGGCGCACGGGGGGTATTACCGATAGCACGCCGGCACTGACACCGTCCACGCGTCACGCGCCGGCTGTATCGCGGCCACCACACAGCCAGGCGCGAGCCGGACGGCATCGCCGTAGAGCAGGTAAGTGATCTCCAGCATGAGCGTCCGGCCGGCTTCGTCACCGGTCACACTTTCGCGAAGCGCTACCCGGTCCCCCGGCCTGTAGTTCGCGGTGTTTCGGAGCAGAAGAAAAGGCTGTACACCGTTATCGACTAGCGCCCACGTTAGCGCTGGTAGCTGCACATCGTGCGTGCGCGGCGCAGTCGCCAGTTCGCCGAGGAGTACGTCGCGGAGCGGCAGATCCAGCGCATCACAGAGACGTAGAACCGTTTCATAGCGTACGTTCGCGCGCCCGCGCTCGATCGCGGCCAGTGTGCGTGCCGCCAACCCGACTCGCTTAGCCAGCGCGCGGCGCGTGAATCCTCTCGCCGATCGGTGATGAGCGAGGCGCCATCCGAGCTCGCGAATCTGATGGCGATGGAACGACCGACTCACGCGTTCCGAGAGCGTCGCGAAGGATTTGTCTGCGTCTTCCACGAGCACCCTGGGATTGCGAGCGCCGAGGATATGCTCGGCGGGGTGACGAGTCAAGCGGGCAGTTTCGAACGCGTGCTCGGTTCAACGTTCGATGAAATCCAGGCCGTTGTCGGCCTCGGGCTTATGCGGCTCCGTTGTGCTTTCGCGTGGAATGCTCGACCGCGTCTTGGTCGCGCGTTCGCGTTCCCTCGTCCGCTGAGTCGGCGGACCTTTCGACCCGCTTGATGTTCCGGCGAACTCGTATGTAGCCCAAGACCACGAGGATTGCCGCGGCAACCCATACGATCCAAAGACCGTATCCCTGCGCTGAGGCGTTAAGGAGCTCCCTCATTACGCGACTGGTTGGCCGTCTCGGGCGGGTGAGATGGATCGAACGTTGCTGGTCGGCATCAGGTACTTATATCCTGGAGCGCGCAACAATGGCACCGTCAAAGAAGAGAACTCCCTCTAAGGCAGACAGGGCAAGTACGGGCGAATCGGCGCGCGTTGCCGTGGTCACAGGGAGGGAACCGCGGCATCGGGCTGGAGACCGTTCGGCAGCTGGCTGAGCGTGGGTGTCGCGTAGTGTTGGCCAGCCGAGATGTATCGAAGGGCCAAGCAGCTGCACGATCGCTTGGGCTCGAGCAGGGCGCCCAGACGGGCCAGGTCACTGTTCATGCGCTCGACGTCACGGATGCGGCCAGCATCGGGGCGCTGGCCCGGGACGTGGAGTCGGCGTTCGGCGGCGCGGATGTGCTGGTCAACAATGCCGCCATCCTGCTCGACGAGGACAAGAGCGTGCTGGAGGTGGACGTGGAAGACTTCCGTGTGAGCATGGAGACGAACGTCTACGGACCGCTCCTGCTCGCGCAGGCTCTCATGTCGAGCATGATGCGCCGGCGGTATGGCAGAGTGGTGAATGTGTCGTCCGGAGCGGGCCAGCTTTCCTCGATGGATGGGTACGCGCCACCGTACTCAGTATCCAAGACCGCGCTCAACGCGGTCACCCGTCTACTGGCGCACGCGGCCGGCAAGCGAAATGTGCTCGTGAATGCCGTGGACCCGGGGTGGGTGCGTACGGATATGGGCGGGCCGAATGCGACGCGCTCGGTGGAGCAGGGCGCGGATACGATTGTGTGGCTCGCCACTCTTCCCGACGGCGGACCGACGGGCGGGTTCTTCCACGACCGCAAGCGCATTCCCTGGTAGAAGGCCAGATGACGCTGGGAGCCCTGAGCGTTTCGAACTGTCAACCGTCATGTTCTCACCGTTGCGCCGCGCGTGCTGCCGAGCGTAGACTCGGCGTTCCGGATTGCATAGAGGATTCCGTGCGACAGCCAGCGAAGCAAAGTGCTTTCGAGGACGACATCCTGCTCCACATCCCGGAAGGAGGATTTCAGTACGAGTGGGTGCGCGGGGAGATCATGGCGGTCTCAGAACCCGATCCCATCCATGGATACGTCGGGGTTGAGCTCGCCGCGGTCCTGCGGAACCATGTCAAAGCACACGACCTCGGTAAGGTCTTCGGTCTCGACACGTTCTTTCTAGTGCGGCGACTCCCCCGTACGGTATACGGCGCAGACGTGGCGTTCGTCGCCAAGGATCGCATGACCGAGCCGCTTGCGCACGGAGTGTGGGCAATCGCGCCGGACTTAGTCGCGGAAGTGCGGTCGCCCAGCGACCGGCGTGGAATCCTGCGGAAAAAGGTCTCTGACTACGTCGAAGCTGGCGTGCGGCTCGTGTGGGTTGTCGATCCCGCGGCACGTACCGTCAACGTGCATCGCATCCGAGAACCGGTGCGTGTGCTGAGCGCCGCTGATTCGCTCGACGGAGACGACGTCGTCCCGGGCTTTCGCTGTTCCGTCGCGTCGCTCTTTCCTTAAGCGGACGGGCGCGCTCAGTCGCCGGTCGGCACTATTCCGGCGCCTTCCACCATGAGAATCACCGTCCGCTCGGGGGCCCGTGTGCGATGCACGACGCCTTTGGGGACAGTGAAGCCCTGGCGTGGCGAGAGCTCCACGGTTTGGTCATCAAGGTCGATTAGTAGCCGGCCCTCCACGACGTAAAAGAACTCATCCTCATCGTCGTGGCTGTGCCAGTGATACTCGCCCTTGATGACGCCCACCCGCACAACGGAGTCGTTCACTCGGACCAGAGTCTGGTTGTACCAGGGATGCGTGCACGCATCGGCCAATGCCTGCACGTCCACGACTTCCAGGGGCGCGTAGCGCACGTCGAGGTGGGTATCGTAGGGGTAGCTGGCTGCGTCCGGCATACTGCTCTCCGTAAATGGTTATCGTTCGGCGGTGGCGAAGATCAGCTATCTGGAATGTACAAAGTGCGGTGAGCGGCTGAGCGCCGACGAGCCGCAAACTGTATGTCCCAAGGACGGCGGCTCGCTGTACGTGCGGTATGACCTGCGATCTCTCACCGGCAAGCGGCCCTCGCAGTCGCCGGGCGCCAGCGCGAGCATGTGGCGCTACGCGGATGTGCTGCCGGACGCAGAGCCCGTGTCGTTGGGCGAAGGCTACACACCCATGATTTCAAGCCGGCTCGTCGCCAATGTCTTCATAAAGGATGAAGGGCTCAATCCGACAGGCTCGTTCAAGGCGCGTGGACTGTCGCTCGCGGTCACGATCTGCAAGGCGTATGGCCTGAAGAAGCTCGCGGTGCCATCGGCGGGCAATGCCGCGAGTGCGCTGGCGGCGTACTCGGCCGCGGCCGGTCTCGAGGCGCACATATTCATGCCGGCTGACGTGCCACGAGCCAATCGCGTGGAATGTGAGATGTACGGAGCGAAGGTCACGCTGGTCGATGGTCTCATCAGCGATTGCGCAAAGATCGTGAACGAGCGGAAGGCCAGTGAAGGATGGTTCGACCTCTCGACATTGAAGGAGCCCTATCGCGTGGAAGGCAAGAAGACCATGGGCTACGAGATCGCAGAGCAGCTCGCTTGGACGCTGCCGGACGCGATCATCTATCCCACTGGCGGCGGCGTAGGGCTCATCGGCATGTGGAAGGCCTTCGACGAGATGGAAGAGCTGGGGTGGATTGGGAAAGAGCGTCCGCGCATGATTGCGGTGCAAGCAGCCGGGTGCGCGCCAATCGTCAAAGCGTGGGATGGCGGCCAGCCGGTCGCTCAATTCTGGCAAAATGCCCAGACGGTCGCGGCGGGGTTGCGAGTACCGAAGCCGTATGCGGACCACCTGATTCTCAGGATACTCAGAGAGAGCGGCGGCACGGCGCTGTCCGCGTCCGACCAGGAGATCATGGACGCGGTGAGCGAGTGGGCATCGACCGAGGGCATATTCGCCGCGCCCGAGGGTGCGGCATCGCTCGTGGCGTACCGAAAGCTCGTCACTTCGGGGTTCCTGTCGCCGAGCGAGAGGGTCGTGTTGTTCAACACGGGCTCTGGGTTGAAGTACATCGACGTGGTAGACCGCGCATGAGCATATGAGCGCAGTTCGCGGGCATATCCCGCGCCTGTCGCTCACACAGTGGATTCTCATCGCGATGGTCATCGGCACGGCTGTCGGATGGCTCGCGCCCGCGACGGCCGTAAAGCTCTCGCCGCTGGCGACCATATTCCTGCGCCTTATCCGGTCGCTCGTCGTGCCGCTTGTGTTCAGCACCCTCGTGGTCGCGATCGCGGGGCACGGGGATGACATGCGGCGAGTAGGCAAGCTTGCGCTCAAGTCGCTCGTGTACTTCGAAGTCGTGACTACACTGGCGCTCGTCGTGGGGCTTGTCGTGGCGAACGTCGCGAAGCCCGGGGCTGGCGTGGTGTTGCCGCTCGCATCCTCAGCGACGGCGGCGGCGCAGGAGATCGCGAGCCGGCACGTGACGCTCACAGGCACGCTTGAGCATCTGGTCCCGGAGAGTGTGGTGCAGGCGGCGGCCTCGGGGGACGTGCTTCAGGTGGTCTTCTGGGCAGTGTTGTTCGCGGTCGCGCTCACGCGTGTGCGCATGCCGCAGCGTGGCGTCATGCTAGGCGTGTGTGAGAGCCTAGCTCAGGTCACGTTCCAGATGGTGGGGCTCGTGATGCTGTACGCGCCGATCGGCATTGGGGCGGCGATCGCGGTAACGGTGGGACACGGAGGTCCGGCGACGCTTCTGACGCTCGGGCGGCTCGTGCTCACGCTGTATGGTGGGCTGGTGCTCTTCGTGCTCGCTGTGCTGCTGCCGATCGCGATGTTCGCGCGGGTGCCACTCCGGGCTTTCGCTCGCGCAGTGCGCGAGCCGGCGCTCATTGCGTTCTCGACGTCTACGTCGGAGGCCGCACTACCTCGCGCGATGCAGGCGATGGAGGAGATTGGCGTCCCCCTGCGCATCGTGGCCTTTGTGATGCCGGCTGGCTACTCCTTCAACCTCGACGGCAGCACTCTCTACCTAGCGGTCGCCTCGCTCTTCTGCGCGCAGGTGGCTGGCATCCGACTGTCACTCGGTCAGCAGCTCCTCATGATGCTCACGCTGATCCTCACGAGCAAAGGCGTAGCTGGCGTCGCGCGAGCGGGACTTGTGGTGCTCTCTGGTGCGGTGGCCTCGTTTGGGCTGCCGCTCGAAGGCGTGGCGCTCGTGCTGGGCGTAGATGCGATCATGGACATGGGGCGCACGGCGGTGAACGTAATCGGCAACTGCCTAGCCACGGTCGTCATGGCCCGGTGGGAGGGCTCACACGATCGCGCGGACGACACCTCCATCGACTCGCACGGCGGCGCCGGTCGTGGCGGAGGCTCGGACGCTACAGAGGTAGACAACCATCGCGGCCACCTCTTCCGGGGTGGCGAAGCGGCGGAGTAGCGACGACGGTCGCATCGTCCGAAAGAATTCGGCTTCTACACTCTTGATGTCCGCTCCGCGCGCGCGGGCGAGCTGCTCGACGAAGGTCACGACGCCTTCGGAGCGAGTGGGCCCTGGCAGTACGCTGTTGACCGTGACGCCGGTGCCTGCGGCCAGCTCCGCAAGTCCGCGCGCGACCGCCAGCTGCGCGGTCTTGGTCACGCCGTAGTGGATCATCTCGACCGGGATCTGCAGCGCCGACTCGCTGGAGATGAAGAGGACACGCCCCCAGTTACGCTCGAGCATCTGCGGCAAGTAGTGCCGAGCGAGACGCACGCCGCTCAGGACATTGACCTCGAAGATCCCGAGCCACTCGGCGTCCGTGATTTCGCCGAACGGCTTCGCCTCGAAGATGCCGACGTTGTTGACGAGCACATCGACCGAAGGCACGGCATCGGCGAGCCGCTGTGCACCGTCGGCCGAGCCCAGATCGGCGGCAACCCCCGACACCGTCGCGCCCGGATGCGCCCGCCGTAGCCGAGCGATCGCCTCGTCGACACGCGGCTGGGCGCGCCCGTTGATGACGACGGCCGCACCCTCAGCGGCCAACCCCGACGCAATGGCAAACCCGATCCCAGCGGTCGAGCCAGACACCAGCGCCGAGCGGTCGCGAAGCCCGAGGTCCATACGTGACCAATCCCGGACGGACTTTTTCGTGCCCGCACGTGGTGCAACCGCTGAACGGCGTCAACTCGCTATGGCAAGCCTAGTACGCTTGATCTTCGCTATCGACTTCGCTTCTGGGGCGTGCATTGCTTTGTAGAGGTCCCACCGGAGCTGAGTATTGAGCCATGACTGCGCGCTGACGCCAAAGTAGCGCTCTAGGCGTAGCGCCGTGTCAGGTGTGATCCCCCGCCGGCCGCGCACAATCTCGTTCACCCGTGCGAATGTCACTCCGATCGCCGCGGCAAGCTCGGACTGTGTAATTCCCATCGGCTTGAGGAACTCCTCCAAGAGCATCGTGCCCGGATGCGTGGGAGGGCGGTGCGTCGGAACTCGAACCATAGAATTGCTCCAAGTCAAAACATTACCGGTGATAATCGACGAGCTCGACTGACTCAGGTCCGTCGTTCGTCCACCGAAAGCACACGCGGTAGCGCTCGTTTACGCGAATACTGTGTTGGCCGGCGCGATCGCCACCGAGGACTTCCAGTCGGTTTTGCGGTGGGGCAGCCAAGTCCTCAAGCCGCACTGCGTCGTCGAGCCGTTCCAATTTCCGCCTGGCAATTGGGTGCAACTGGGGCGGGCAGAGGCGTCCAGCAATGCGAGTGTTGCGACCGTTGAAAACATCTTCGGTGCCGCGGTTGCGGAAAGATTGGATCACGACACGAATCCAATGTACACACAACTATATCGCTTATCGATATACATGTCAAGCGCAGCGGATTGGAGAGTGCCCGACAAGCTCTCACCGGGCACCGACTGAATCTCGTTTCAGAGAGGGGCGCCTCGTCATCGATCGTTGGCGGCAGCACGCAAGCGCCGCCGGCTACCGTCAACGAGAGTCCCCCGCCGTCCGACCGTGTCAGCTCGAGGCTTGCTTTACGAAGCGGTGGTCCGGCGGACTCCATTCGTCACTTGTCGCTCCATACGGCAAGCTCGTTGCCGCTTGGATCGGTGAAGTGGAAGCGCCGGCCGCCAGGGAAGGAAAACGCGGGCTTGACGATGGTTCCGCCCGCGCGACGGACAGCCTGCTCCGCGGCTGCTAGATCGACGGAGTAGGTGACTACCAGAGGGCCGCCCTTCACGACGGTAACCTGTTTTGTCAGGCCACCGGCCAACCGGCCGTCCTCAAAGCTCGTGTAGTCCGGCCCGTAGTCGGTGAACTTCCAGCCGAAAGCAGATATGTAGAACTGCTTCGTTACCGCCACGTTGGTGGCCGGCAGTTCTACGTAGTCGATGCGGCGATCGTTGGCGGCGTTCTGCGGCGAAGGTTGGGAAGGGCTCGAGGAAGTGGCCATCGGTGATTTTGGTAGTTGAGGGTGGGCGATTCGCAGTCGTCGTGACCGCGACGAAGCTGTCAAAAATCCAGGCGCGTTGACCAAGGTGGTACCAAGGTACTAATGTACCACTGTGCCGCCGACGATCGAAAGAGTGCAGACCGGGCTCAGGATGGAAAAGCGCATCCTCAAAGTCTTAAAGGCCATCGCCGAGTACCTTGACCTCTCGTTGGGCGATTTGCTAGAGGGAATTGTCCTACACGCGTTCGAGGGGCAGGCGCCGTTCAAGCCAGAGACACTTGCCCAAATCGCGCGGCTGAAAGAGGTATACGGGCTCACGTTGACTGCCGCGGACAGCCATGCGCTCGTCGAGTTAGAGCCGAAGAAAACCGCCGCAGCCGAAAATCGGGCTCGAGCGCAGAAAAGTGGACGGGCGGCGCCTACGGGGCGTACCAGCGCGAAAGGCCGATGACGCGTGCCGGCGAGTACTCGGCGGCCTGGTTCGGTCCATTCTATGCCGCATGCATAATCGGGCTCAGCGTGCAAACGATGCTATCTGCGCACGGCCTGCGCGATCACCACGCGTGGCTTCCGGCGCTCGAGATAGTGGGCGCTTTGCTCTTGATAGTACGACGGTTCCGAATCGTCGGACTGGTGATACTGCTATTGGTTTTCGCTATTGCGGGCGTCATCACCGTGCACGCGGAGCGCGTTCCTCTTTATCTGATCCTATACGCGGGTACGGCCGTGTACTTGGCGCAACGAGCGGCAGTACCGAGCCGCGGTGACGGCGCATAGAGCGGCCCCCCGCGCGGCTGTACCAGCAGTTAGCATGCGAAGCATGAGGGGCCGGACTGGAACGGCGGTGCTGCCGCTGCACTGGGGGAATGTGCCGGCTTGGCTGGGTGCCCGCATGGCGTCGTTGGGACGTGTGATTACCGAAGCGATCGTGCTGCATTACGGGCGGGACGAGTACCTGCGGCGGCTCGCTCATCCGTACTGGTTTCAATCGTTCGGCGCTGTGATGGGTATGGACTGGCACTCTTCCGGGATCACGACATCGGTGCTCAGCGCGCTCAAACGCGGCCTGGCTCCGGTCGAGTGGGAGCTCGGTGTTCATGTGTGCGGTGGTCGCGGCCAGCGGTCGCGGCAAACGCCTGCGGAGCTGCTCGCGGTGGGGGATCGCGTGGGACTCGACGGTGCCGCGCTGGGTGAGGCCAGTCGGCTGGTGGCCAAAGTGGACAGCGCGGCGGTGCAGGACGGCTACGACATATACCTCCACGGGTTCGTGGTCGCAGACGATGGCAAATGGGCAGTCATACAGCAGGGGATGAACACCGAGCGACGCGAGGCACGTCGGTACCACTGGCTTGCGGAAGGACTCACGAGCTTCGTGGACGACCCGCATAAGGCCATCGACGGCCTACCGAGCGCGGGGCAGATCATCAACCTGACCGATCGGCGCGCAGAGCCGGCTCGCGCTGCACAGGTGGCGCTGGTGCATGAGGGTCCCGATGTCGTACTTCACACACTCGCTCGGCAGGAGTCCGCGACGCGGCCGGCACTGGTGGATGAAACGCTCGAGCTTCCGTTCCACCATGATGTTCGGGTAGAGAACGTGTCCGCTCGGCGACTAAGGAGTGCGCTCATAGCGGCGCACGAGCGTGGTCCGGTAGACTTTGCGGACCTTCTGCTAACGCCGGGCGTCGGCGCACGGACCGTGTTCTCGCTCGCGCTGGTCGCCGAGGTGGTCCACGGAGCGCCGGCGCGTTTCAGCGATCCCGCGCGGTACTCGCTGGCTCACGGTGGCAAGGATGGTCATCCGTATCCCGTTCCGCGACGCGTTTACGACGAAACGATTCGTGTCATGAAGGACGCAGTAAGCCGCGCCAAGATTGGTCAGTCGGACCGGCTCGCAGCCATCCAGCGGCTAGACGCCGAGGCGCGGCGACTCGAGCGTACAACGGATGACAACGACGAGTCGGGCATCGACGTGCAGTCGTTCATCGCAGGAGAGCGGAGCCGATCCGCCAAGTGGGGCGGCATGACCACGCGAGGGCCGGTTGGGTAAGATGTGGATCACGCGTCCTGTGTCCACGGATTCACCATAGCCGCGACCGCCGAATCGAAGTGTGAGGTGTTGCGCGTTACGAGCGCGAGGTGATGCACTTCGGTCGTTGCCGCGATTAGGGCGTCCATTGCGGCTATCGTCTGTCCGCCTAACTCGATCCGCGCCATGAGCTTGCCACAGGCATCAGCCACAACCACATCGATTGGCAAGATCCGACCTTCGAAACGAAGAGGAATGTCGTCCCGCAGCCATTCGGCCAATCGCGTGCGCCGGCGGCCCGCGGGTAGGCGCTCAATTCCATAGCGCAGCTCGGCTAGCGTCACGACGCTTAAGAAGACCGTGTCCTCGTCGGCCTCCGCCAGCCACGCGATGACACCAACGTTGGGATGTGGCTTCACCCATTCCGACACCACATTGGTATCGAGCAGAAAACTCACGGTAGCTACTCAGAGATCAACGCGACGCACGCGATCCTTGGCCCGCTTGATTTTCAGCCCAGACCCGCGAAGTGGGGAGCTTGCAAAAAACTCCGCGAGGTTGCCCGTTCGTTTCGTTTTCCGCTCCCACTCCTCGGCTGATACAACCACGACAGCAGTCCGACCATTCCGAGTGATGGTCTGCGGGCCGCGCCGCCGTGCCCGCTCGATTACTTCACTGAGCTTGGCTTTTGCCGTCGCAACGGTCCACGTACCGGTAGTCATAGGGCTCCTTTTTTTTTACCCTAGTCAGGATAGTCATTATAGTCATTGAGATGACTGGCCACAAGCGGTCCGGTAATCCTTCAAAGGGGAATGTGCGGCTTGCACATTGGACAGATGTGACTGGAAACGCCGAACTCGAATCCATGGGAGGAATGATGCGGATCAAATGGACTACTGTTTACGTCAGCGACCAGGCAAAAGCACTCCATTTCTATACGGACGTGCTGGGCTTTCAGAAAAAGGCAGACTTCTCCCACGGGAACTATCGCTGGCTCACCGTCGCCTCGCCTGAGGACCCGGAGGGAGTGGAGCTGCTGCTGGAGTCCAACGCCAACCCCGCGGGTAAAGCCTACCAGGAGGCGCTTTACGGCCAGGGTAAGCCGGCTGCGCAGTTCCTGGTGAACGACGTGCAGGCCGAACACGACCGTCTGGCAGCCAAGGGGGTGAAGTTCACCATGCCGGTCACCGCGGTCACTGGCTCCATCATCGCGGTCCTGGACGACACCTGCGGCAATCTGATCCAGCTTACGAAACTCACCTGGGGCTAAAAGAATCGCACCGCGCTTGAGCAGATCGCGTCACCCATCGGTCGTGTCGAGACTTACGTCCGCGCGGCCGTTGCGGCGCCAGCGGACGTGGACGCGCCATGGCTGGCAGCAGACGCTGCAGTCTTCGATGTAGTCTTGTACGGCACCACCACTGGGGTCCAGTGTGAGCTCGACTGACGCGCCACAGTATGGACATAGGACGGTGGCGTCCGCGTCGGCTGTTACGTCCTCGTCGTCGTCATCGGCGTCACCGGGTTCCAGCACAGTGGGAGTCTAGCGCTCCTGCGGTCCAGACGCTCGGCGGATCTGGAAAATCGCGGTGCCGGAATCGACTGAGATCGGCGTTAGTGCTGGGATGCGAGCGAGGGCGTCGAGCGTGGCGTGCCAGCGGGCCACTCGGTCTGGTGGCGCCGCTCTTGTTAGAACGACATAGTCCGCGGGTAGCGCCAGTAGCAGAGAGTCTGCGCGACCTGCATCCAAGAGTCGCCAGAAATCTGCCCAGCGGCCGTCGTGAAAGTCGTCACCGATCGCTCGGTAGCCATCGGCTTCCAAGTAGTACTTGAGCTGCGCCAGTTGCACTAAGTACAAGCGGGCCGGCGAAGGCACCGCATGCCGAATGGTCTCGAGCGCGACAGTCGCCGCGGAATCCGCTGGGCCCGGAGTCACGTGATCGGCTGGAGCGGTCGGCACAGGCCGACTCCACGCGTTCTTGATGTAGCGCGCTGCCGCGGGCGTGGGGCCTATGAGAAATGCAACGCCCAACACGCCTGCAACCCAGGCACGTGGACGTGCGTTGCGTTCCCCGCGCAGCAACACGTCTACGCAAGCCGCAATGCCCATGGCCGCGCAGGCGACAGCGAGCGGCAAAAACATAGCGTACCGTAGGTGGTACGTCGTCGCGATCCAAACGCCCACTCCATACCACGCGGCAACCCACGCCTCGCCTACTTGGCGCCGCCATACCCAAGAGGCCAGTAAGAGAGAGAAGGGGAAGAGAAGCGCGTATCCCAACAGAGGCCATGCCCGCAATGGACCGCCGTCGGTCGATTGCAGAGTCGTCACCGGCAGCCGAGCCAACTCGCCGGCCGACCAGCTCAATCCCGCACGCAGATGATCAGCCTGGGCCTCGCGATCCCAGGAGCTCCAATCCGGGCTTGGCGTTCCGCGCCACGCGGCCACGACCGGCGGGATCGGGTCTCCAACGAGCAGCTCGCTCCGCAGATACCACGGCGCCCCAGCTACGAAGAGGGCGCCGCAATAAATCAGGATCGCTGCAGGAATCTGCGATTTCGCGCTGGCCCATATGCGCCACGCGCGTAACGGGGCCAGTGCTACGAAGAGCGGTATATATAGTAGGCCCAGGATCTTCATCCCCACGAACAGCCCCGCGACGAGTCCGGCCATCGCCCATTCGCGTGGACCAGCAGAGTCGTCGCTCGCGACCCGCATCACGAAGTACACGGCTCCGGCCAGTGCGGCCATGAGCGGGACGTCCGTCATCCCCACCGTCAGTCCTTGCTGCACGAGCGGCGTCACGAAGAACGCGATCGCCGCGATGACAGCGAGAGACTCGGGCGCACCGGCACGACGCACGAAGAGAAGCACGGTCAACGCGGCCAGCACTCCCGTTAGCCAGGTCAATAGATGCACGAGCGACGGGCCACCGAGCATGAGACCGGCACCCTGCACGAGCTGCCAGTTCGCGGCGTTGAGCGGGTACCGGAGAAATGGGTCCACGGTCAGCGACCCCGCTCGCACCCATTGCTCCGCCTGCGCCAACTGGTACGAGCCCTCATCCCAGCGATATGGTGGCAACAAAGCGGGCAATGAGCACGCGACGAACAACACCCAGAGCCACGGCTCCGCTCGCAGCGCCCGCCATACGCCTACTATAGGATCGGCGACGGCGCGTAGGCTTCGCCGTCGGGCAGCGCGCGCGACGACACCGACCAAGGCCAGCACGGTGATCGGCGCGGGCCGATAGAGGCGCGCTGCGCCCAGTAGGAACAGTGTGGGCGTCGCTGCGGCTAGGCCGACCCACACGCGGGTTACGAGAGCGTCAGTTGGATCATCCTCCGACGCCGTGCGGCGTGGCGATGCGACGAGCAGGTCACCAACACTCCACACGACGGCTACGAGGATGAGCAGAAGCGCGAGCTGGCTCGCCCAAAGCCCGTATACCGCCGGGCTGGTGAAGTTAGACCATGCTATGAAGTGAACGAATGCGCGCAGCCGATCGGCAATGTGCACGCACGGCGGCGGTTAATGCGTTTCGCCGAGTTTGCGCAAGAAATGGCGGATTCGCGCTGCGTTGGCGCCGACGTCGCTCCCGCCCAACCTCGACTCCGAACGGACATCGACCCGAGTTCCGTTGCCGCTGGGCGTGAGCCTGATCACGACGTCGTCCTTGAATCCAAACCAACGACTGGTCGCCGTCGCTTCGATACGACCCGCCGAAGAATCCTCAGCAAGGAGCCGCCAGCCCATGTGGTCTGCCACGCCGCGCGCCGAGTGAAATACGTGAGCGGGATCGCTCGGAAGCATCAGCGGCCCCAGGTCCGGATAGCCTTGCCGCTGCAAAGCGGCCACTTCGGCGCCGCCATACGTCGGCGAGTTGGGCGCACCTGCTCGCAGCGGCAGCACCGCGACGAACTGCGGCGGATTGTCCGTGTCCGTCGTGATGTCATGAATGGGCACCGCGTGCTTGGCAGCGCTCATCCACTTGATCAATACGCCCGCGCCAAACGCGCCGGCCACCAACCCCGCTGTCGCCAGCACCACGCCCCCGCGGTGCGAGCTCAGCACGATCACGAGGCCAATCAGCGACAGCACCGAGCCTATCCCCGAGACCCAGCCGGCTAATCCGAACACCGTAAAGGCCGCGTGCAGTCCCCAGACGCCCAAGCGGTATGCGAATCCCGAGAATGCGAGAGCAAGCAATCCGACCGCGGCGAGCAGCGGCCCCAGGGCCGCGATGAGCGGTACGCTCTGTCTAGCCATGTGCGCTGGACTGCTAGGGTCGGAAGATGAGGAAACCGTGGATGACGTCATGGCGGTAGCATGGGTGGCAGGGTAAGACTAGCCGGCGGTCAGCAGCCAGGTCATCGCTCGGCGAATGAGCGGCTGGCCAATCACCGCACGAGCCGCAGCCAAGTACGCGGCACCACGAGCTCGACGGCGGGCCAGAAGCGCGAGACACGCCGAGTGTACGCGCTTGGTCTGTAACCAGCGCCGCAGTTTGAGCATTGGGAAGGTGGGCTCGAGGATGGATCGGGCGACCTCTTCTCCGCTGACGATCGCAGGATAAATACCCTCGCCCGTCCAAGCTGACGGCAGCCCGGCCGCATCGCCCACCAAATGCACGCCGTGCGGGAAATTCACGCCGCGGTACTCGACCTCGAGAGTCGCCCCCTCGAAGGGCACGCCGTCGAGCGACACGCCGCGCGTCGCCGCGGCTCGCTCGACGACCTTCCTTAGTGTGGACGGGGCGACTAGGCGCTTCGGCGCAATGGCACCGATGGACGTGTAGTCCACGTGGGGGAATATCCACCAGTATCCGTTCTCCAGCGCGTCGTCGTTGCACGCGACGTACAGCGGCTCCTCCCGCTTGCCTGGCACGTTGAACTCGCCGGCGAACATCGCCCTCGGCGAGGCGAGCCCAAGCGCCCGTCGAACTCCTGAGTCAGCGCCGTCGGCGCCAATCAGGTATCGATACCGGATTCGAAGGGCGCCAACGCGAGCTGTCCTGGCAGGGAAATCGAACTGCGTGACCGCGACGCCGGTCTGCACCACGGCGCCGGTGGCCCGCACGCGCGCGAGCTGCCACGCGCCGAGGTTGGTGCGGGACACGGTCGACACGATCGCCAACTCGTCGTCCAACGGCGCGGCCGCCTGTGTTGTCCGGAACGAGATGTGGGCAATGCCAGTGACTGAAGGCACCCTAAGCGAGCCCGCGTCGTCCGCGATGCCCATCTCACGAACGCTCCGTCTCGTAAGCCCGCCTGCGCAGACCTTGGGCCCCACGGTGTCGTGCCGCTCAACGACCAGCACCTCGCGGCCGCCAGCGGCGAGTACCTCCGCAGCGCGAAGACCCGCCGGTCCAGCGCCTACGATGAGACACTCGACTGACTCGGTCATGCGGCACCCAAGCTAGCCAAGGCTACCTGACGCCGCAAAGCGGCCGAACCCAATGCCCTTGGACTCGGTGCCAAGCGCCGTCCAGGCGGCGACCGCTAGGGCGACGGTAACGGCCGTGCCCGCGAGAGCTACCGCATAGCTGTCGTGCGCGCGATGCGCGACGACGGCCTGCACAGTCGCTGTGCCGGATGCGAGCAAATTTCCGAACTGGTAGGCCAGGCCGGGAAAGGTGCCTCGCGCCCCGTCCGGAGCCAGCTCCGTGAGATGCACCGGAATGACGCCCCAAGCGCCCTGCACCATGAATTGAATGAGGAACGCACCCGCGGCCAGACCTAGGTTGCCCGACGCAAACGCCCAGAGCGGCACGACTGGAATCGCAAGCAGTGCGGCCGTGATCATTGCTCGCCGACGTCCGATTCGCTCCGAGAAGGCTCCGAAAGCGATTCCGCCCGCGATCGCGCCTAGGCTCCCAATGATGGCGATCGCACTGATGACCCTAGGCGTCAGGTGGCGGTTTACCTGAAGAAACGTCGGGTAAAGGTCCTGTGTGCCGTGGCTGAAGGAGTTGAACGCGGTCATGAGGATGACCGCATACAGAAACTTTCCCCAGTGCGATCGCAGCGCATGCCACACGCCGGTCATTTTGTGAGCGACCCGCGCTTGGCGCACCTGGACCCACGCGGGTGACTCGGGCACGTTGCGCCGGATGTACAGCACCAGCACAGCGGGGAGCGCGCCGACTACGAACATGCCGCGCCACCCCCAAACCGGGAATACGGTCGCGAAGGCGATCGCGGCCAGGAGGTAGCCGACCATGTACCCCTCCTGCAGCACTCCGGAGAAGAACCCGCGTTGCTCGACCGGCACGGACTCCAGCGCAAGGGCTGCGCCGACGCCCCACTCCCCGCCCATCGCGATGCCATACAGGGCTCTCAGCACGAGAAGGACTGCGAGCGATGGGGCAGCAGCGGAGAGAAGCTCCAACGCAGAGTAGCACACGACGTTTACCATGAGCGTCGGCCTGCGTCCGAACCGGTCAGCGGCCCAGCCGAAAATGGCCGCACCTACAGGACGCATCGCCAGGGTGAGTGTGATCGCGACCGTGACGGCGGTCACCTGAACATGGAAGTCAGTCGCGATCGCCTTTACGGCGAAGACCAGAATGAAGTAGTCGAACGCGTCGAGCGCCCAGCCTAGGAAGCACGCAACGAATGCGTGGCGCTGAGCGGGAGTGAGGCGCGTCACGGGGGGCGGCTAAAGCCGCCCCCTACTGGCGGCATGGGTGGTGGGGTTGGGCCCGCTAACACTCCATGCGTGTTATAGCGCGACTGCCTTCACATCGCGAACTCTGGCGTATCCTCTTCGTCGTCGGCCTCGGACACTGACGGTCGACGCTCCGCTCGTCCGGGCTCGTGCCCCACGTGCAGCGGGATGTTGGATTCAGCCGTGCCGCTCTTTCGACCTGAAGCGCGTCCGCCGGTACGGCGGCCGGACGACCGCTGCCGGGCACCGCCACGCCGCCTTGCTTCGTCCCCGTCGTCCCTAATGGCGTCGATGTTAATCGCGCTCAGCGCCAGCTCGGACAGCTTTTCGTTGGTCTCCTTCTCCTCGTCGAGGGTTTCCTGCAGCAGCTCTGCGTGATCCGCATGGCCCAGCTGCTCGGCCCACGTACGAACACTTCCGTAACCCGCTATCTCGTAGTGCTCTACGTGCTGCGCTTTGGAAATCAGGCCGGCGTCGAGGACGTCGGCTTCGGGCTTTTCCTTGATCAACTCCGCGCCCTCTTTGAGCACCCCCTCCATGCCAACGCACTTTTTCCCACGGGGGTTTGCGCCCAGCGACTTGAAGATCCGGTCCAGCCGCTTGACCTGTTGGCGCGTTTGCCGCTCGTGCAGCGTGAATCCGCGTTTGAGGTCCTTGTGGGAGGCGGCCTTGATCATCTTGGGAAGTGCCTTGAGGATTTGAGCCTCTGCGTTGTACAAGTCGCGAAGCTCCTCGACGTACAGTTTTTCGAGTGTGTCGGCAGGCATCTATACCTCGGACGAAGGGGTTACGAGGATAAATCAGCGGTGGCCTGAAGTGCAGAACCGGTGCCATTAGTCGCGCAGGCTCACCGGATGGTGCCACATTGTCCCGCATGAACATTTCCGCGAAGACGGCCGAGCTCCTGGTCGCGTGCGTCGCACTGACGGCCGCTTCTGCTCGGGCCCAGGATTCCGCGGGCCGCCCCTCTCACGCCGACTCGGCGCTCGCGCTACGTGCGCTGCGGGCAGCGCCAATCATCGATGGTCACAACGACCTGCCTTGGCGCGTCCGCGAGGACAGCGCTCACCCGCGCGACGTGGACGGTTACGACCTCCGCCACCGCACGCCTGGGATGACCGACCTCGACCGTTTGAAACGCGGGATGGTTGGCGCGCAGTTCTGGTCAGTGTATACGCCCGGCGAGCGGGACGACTCGGCGTATGCTCCGAACGGCTCAGTCGCCAGCGTGCCTGGTTACGCCCGCGTCCAGCTCGAGCAGATCGACATCGCGCGGCGAATGATCGCCCGGTACCCGGATCGCCTAGTATGGGCCACCAGCTCGGCGGACATCCGACGGTCGTTCCGGACTGGCAAGGTCGCGTCGCTGCTCGGGATCGAAGGCGGCCACGCCATCGAGAACTCGCTCGGCGCCCTGCGCGCGTACTACGACCTTGGCGTGCGGTACATGACCCTCACTCACAACGTGACGCTGGACTGGGCAGATGCGGCGCTGGATTCAGCACGCCACGGAGGGCTGACACTATTCGGCAAGGAAGTCGTGCGGGAGATGAACCGACTTGGCATGCTCGTCGATCTGGCGCATGTGTCACCCGGCACTATGAGCGACGCCCTGACGGCAAGCGAGGCACCAGTGATCTTCTCCCACTCGGGCGCGCGAGCTCTGGTCGACCATAGACGGAACGTGCCAGACTCGATCTTGCGCAGGGTCACCGCCAATGGCGGGATCGTAATGGTGCCGTTCGTGACGTCGTTCGTCTCGCGCGCCGTATTTACCGACGACAGTGCATATGCGCACGTGGCTCAGGAGGCTCGCCAGCGGTATCCGACGGACAGCGCGGCCCGGAGCCGTGTGTTGGCAGAGTGGCGAACCGCACACCCCAAACCTGTCGCGACCATCAGCGACGTGGCCGACCACATCGAACACGTGCGGCAAGTCGCTGGCATCGATCACGTAGGGATTGGGAGCGATTTCGACGGGATTACCGATACTGTTGTCGGGCTATCAGACGTATCGATGTTCCCCGCGGTGTTCTTCGAGTTGGCCCGGAGAGGGTGGTCCGAGGCCGACTTACGCAAGCTTGCGGCCGAGAACCTGTTGCGTGTCATGAGCCAAGCCGAAAGCGTGTCGGCGCGCCTGCGTCGCGAGCGCCCTGCGTCGCTCGCGACGATCAAACAACTCGACCGTTAATCAGGCGCTCGGCTGGGTCGCGCGTGTCAGCAAGTCTTCCAGCACGCGCTGCGGCACGGCTCCTGTTTGCCGAGCGACTTCGCGACCGCCCGTGAACGCGATCGTCGTCGGAATGCTCATCACCTGAAACGCCTGTGCCGTTTGCGGCGCCCGATCGGTGTCGATTTTGGCCACGAGCGCTCGTCCTACATTCGCGCCCGCAACGGCGTCGAACGCCGGCGCCATCATCTTGCAGGGCCCACACCAGTCGGCATAGAAATCAACGAGCACCGGTACTTCGCTCGCATCAACCGTGCGACGGAACGTTTCGTCGGTAAGCACCATCGGCCGGTCCAGCAGCAGCGGCTTCCCGCATTTTCCGCATTTTGGCCTATCGGCTGCGCGAGCCATGTCGATTCTATTCCAGGTCTCGCAAAACGGGCAGCGAATAGTTGCGTGCTTGGACACTGTCATAGCCCCACGGATATAGCGTGGATGATAAGTCCCGCGAGCCCACCAACGAGCGTACCGTTGATTCGGATGAACTGAAGGTCGCGGCCGACCGCTAGCTCGATGCGGTCCGAGGTGGCCTTAGGATCCCATGCGCGGACAGTGTTCGCGATGAGGTCGCCAACCTCGCTGCGGTACTGCTCGACCACGGCCAACACGGCATCACTCACGGCGCGGTCCAGCTCCTCCAGCAACGCCGGGTTGCTTCGCACCGCATCTCCAAACGCGACGATGCCACGCTCGAGAGGCGAGTCGGGCGCGTCTTTTGGCCGTTTAGCGCCGTTCTGCAGGTTTTCGACGAACCTCTGGAACGCCGCGTCGAACCGGGCCCGCAGAGGATGGTGCGGATCGTGCCGCACCTCCGTCAGCGTCTGCTCAATGCCCGAAACGAGCTTCTTGTATATGACGTCGTCGAGAACTCCCGGGACCCACCACGGGCTCTCCGCTTTGATGCGCTCGCGGATCTGATCGCGGTTTTCGTCGACCGCGTCCCCGACGATTCGCAATGCCGCGTCCAACAGGGCCTGATGCTGGCCCTCCTCTGCCACCACTGCCAGCACTCGTCCGAGCACGGGTGCGACACCGCGCGTCCCTTGCTGTGTAATGCGCCGCGCATGCGCAGGGTCGCTGAGCCACTCGGCGATCCGTTCGGCGGCGTGCACATCGGTCAACTTCCGCTCCACGACCTCGCGCGATAGGAAATTGTTTTGCACGAAGCTGCCTAGGCTCCGTCCGATACGGTCCTTCCTCGCGGCCACGATCGCGGTGTGCGGGATGGGGATCCCCATGGGGTGCCGGAAGAGCGCCGTGACCGCGAACCAGTCCGCGAGCCCGCCTACGAGAGAGGCTTCAGCTGTCGCCCTCAGGTACCCCACCCAGCCCGGCGCGCCGGCCACCTCGAATCGCCACGCGATCACGTAGACCACGCCCGCTACCACCAACAGTGCGGTAGCCAACCGTTTCATCCCGTTGAGGCGGCGCCGGCGTTCGGCGTCACTCACGCCCGATGCTGAGACCGGGGCAGGGAAGGCAGCCCGCGACGGAGGCGGTAGAAGAGGTGGGGGAAGAGACGACGGCGTAGTCGCCGCAACGCGCGGGGCCGTCAGCGACTCTGTCATACCTGTACTGTGTCCTGGTGGCAACATGCACGCCAGGCCACTGGCCCGTTAACGCCCGGACCGGCGATCTTGAGGGCATGCCACCCTCTAATAGTCAGTCCCGCGATCAGGGCGACGACGGCCCACGCGCCACGCGAACGCACGTGCTCGAAGTTCTTCACGGCGGTCATGCCCACGCGACGTTTGACGACGCGGTAGCGGACTTTCCGCCTAATCTGCGAGGGGTCGCGCCACCGAGGTCGCCGCACTCGGCGTGGCAGCTGTTGGAGCACATCCGCATTGCTCAGCGGGACATTCTGGACTTCAGTCGGAACACCGATGGCAAGTACGAATCACCCGAGTGGCCCGATGGATATTGGCCCACCACGACGGCGCCTCCCAATGCCAAGGCCTGGGATGCCTCAGTGGCAGCGGTACGGAAGGACCGCGGCGAGCTGGAAGACATGGTGACTGACCCGTCGGTTGATCTGGTCGCGCCGTTCTCGTGGGGCGATGGGCAAACGCTGCTCCGTGAAGCTCTACTGGTAGCCGATCACACCTCCTACCACGTCGGGCAGATAGTGTTGGTGCGGCTGCTGCTTGGGGCGTGGCCTGCCGAATAGCTCGCGACTCGGGTCAAGAAGAGCGGTCATCAATTGCCACTGCGCGGGCGCGAACGCCCCGCGACCGCTGGCGTTTACCCCGGCGCGCTGGTAATTCGCCGCGATCTAGTGTCTGGCGCGGGGGCCGGTCGCCACGTTACGCGCGACCACCAAACGAACCTCCGTCGCGCTCCGGCTGCCTTTAGATGTGGCCGATAGCGGCCACTCTCAAACGCCAGTGAACAGATGCCAGTGAACAGCCTGCCGTACTCGCACACTTGCCACTCTCGCCCCATGGTCGCCGCACCGCGGTTCGCCATCGGCGTGTTGCTTGCTCTTTCGGCCGTCTCCACGCGTGGCACGGCGCAGGATGCGCCAGGGCCGAACAGCACGCTGCCGGCTCCCGGGACATATCAGTACGCGTTGGTGCCCGATTCGAGCGAGAACATTCCCGCGGCGGTGAATCGCACGGTCGAGCATATGAGCTTCATTACTCGTCCCGTGGCGCGTGGGCGGCTCAATAAAGTGAATCCGTTACCGCATCAAGTCATGGTTCAAGTGACGAAGGACACCTTGGCGGTCGGGTTCGACGGTGGCAACCCAATCGCGACGCCGCTCAACGGTGACTCCGTGCGGTGGATCAACACGTTGACTCAGGAGAAGGACGAGGCGCACGCCAGCATGTCCGCGGACACGGTACGGCAGATCATCAATGCCCATGATGGCCAGCGAGAGAACGCATACGTGTTCGCAAACAATGGCGCGTCGTTGCAAATGCAGGTGACGGTCACGAGTCATCGTCTGCCGCAGCCGCTGACCTACAAGCTGGTGTTCAGGCGAAGCGACCAGCAGCCTACGACATCGTCGTCAGACCACCAGTAGCGCGCACATGCTAGTTTGGCGAAGCGCTGGGGGCAGTGGGGGCAGTGGGCGCGCGGGCGGGCCGGAATAGCAGGTCCTGAAAGTCGAAGCTAAAGTCCGCGAGTGGAGAGACGGCGGCGATCTTCATCGTGTCGATCGCTCCGTCCGGCGTCAGCGAGAACGTCACGTATGCGTCGGGGAGCGTGGGCATTCTCCAGTGAGCAACGAAGGTATCGTACTGCCAATGCTCCAAGTCGCCGACGAACGCCGGCGAATGGGAGAAGCGGAGCACTAAGCGGCCATCTTCCTCCGCTATCGTAGCGTCGCCATACAGCGTGTCGGAGTAGCCGCCGGCGTACTTGTCGAGTGGCAAGGAAGGCTTGGAATCTGTGGCGCGGGCTGACTTTGCCTTTTGCTCCACTTGGGCGGCTGCCGAGTCAGCCTTTCGAGCTTTCGCGGCGAACGCGTTGACCCAGTCCACCCGTTGGCCGCCCAGATATGCATCAACGATCCACAAGGCCAGCGCGTCGGACAGCGAGTTGTCCGCGTTGGTGAGCACGACGACCCCGAGCCGCTGACTCGGGATGAGCACTGTTCGCGACGTCATGCCGGCGAGCCCGCCGGAGTGCGCCACCATCTTGCGGCCTCGGTAGTCGGTCAATCCCCACCCTAGGCCATATGCCGAAAAGCTCGGGGCGAGCGCGGCCACGGGCGTGTTATCCTCGTCGATTGGCCGGATCGTCTGCGGGCTCCACATGTCGCGCGTTCGCTCGGCGGTCCACAAGCGTCGGTCGCCCAGTCGGCCGGAGTCGAGCTGCACGATCAGCCATTTGGAGAGATCGGCGACACATGCTACGATGGCGCCTGCCGACGCTGTTACATCCGCGCTGTCCGCGGGAATGACCCGCATGTGACCGTCGACCAGATCGTGCGAAGTCGCCATGTCCGCGTTTGGCGGCACGCCCAGGAGCGTTGCAGAGGCGGTCGTCATCCCCAGCGGCTCGAAAATGCGCCGGCGAACGAATTCGGCCCATGACTGTGAAGTGATGGCCGGGATGAGCTCTCCCGCCGCGATGTACATCACGTTGTCGTACGCATACTGCGACCGAAAGCTCGAAGCCGTTTTGGCCGCGCGGATACGGCGCACGATTTCGTGCTCCGGGTAGTCCGAGTGCAGCCAGAGCAAATCGCCCGCTCCGAGCCCCAGGCCACTGCGATGCGTCAGCATGTCGCGCACCGTGAACTCACGCGTGACCCACGGGTCGGAGAGCTGGAAGTCGGGGATGAAGTCCGTGACGTGATCATCCCAGCGCAGTTTCGCCGAGTCGACCAGCATGGCGAGCGCGGCCGTCGTGAACGCTTTCGTGTTAGAGGCGATCTGAAACAGCGTGTGAGCGTCTACCGGAGCGGCGTCGCCTAGCCGGCGAAGGCCGTAGCCCTTCGTGAGGACGACGCGGCCATCCTTCACGATCGCGATCGCGACGCCCGGAGTGCCGAATTGCCTTAGCGCGCGAGCGACATAATCATCGAGCCCCGCGGGCGGCCCGTTTCGCTGCGCGTGAGTTGGAACGGCGACCAGGCCGGTCGCCAAGAGCAGGAAGAATGTCCGGGCATGAGAGCGCACGGGCCGAATATCCGAGCGGACCGCTTGATACGCTAGTTTTTTGTCCGCGGGGAAAGGCAGGGTGCGGACGGTCCCTATCAGGCGGTCTGGTGTATTCACTTTGATGCGACTACGTGACGGTGTCGCCTTGCTGGCATGCGTGACGCTGGGCCTGTCTCGCGCTTCGGGCCAAACTCCTGACTCGGCCGTCAAAGTCACCGTGCACGGCGTCGTGCGCGGCTATGAGCACAGCGGCGCGGCGGCGACGAACATGATTCTGAATGACGGCACGCGTGTGCACATTGCGCCCGGGTATGACCAGCAGATCCGCTCCCTCGCGCCAGTCGGCTCTCTCGTGAGCGTCGCTGGTCAGCGGCCGGCAGGGGGGGATCACGGCGGCGACCGCATCGTGGATGCGGCGGTGGTGATCAATCTCAAGACCAACGCCTCGCTCACGATCGTGCGCGGCAGCCCGCCGCCCGGACCGTCACCGGCCGAACGACCGACGCCGGAATCGCTTGCGGCACCTGGTCGTCCGGCCAAACCCGACTCGTGAGAAAGGCTACGCGCGCTTAGCCCAAGGAATGACAGACACGGGCCGCCGGCAGGCGGCCCCTACGGGTTTGGTATCCTATACGGATCCTACACATGTAGGAGCGGATCTTCGACGGCCTCGCTGGAAGCTTTTTTCTTCTCTCGCTCCAGTGACTTGGTGACGAGGTCCTTCGAGCCAAGGCCAACCGCGAGCGCGAGAGCAAGTACGATCCCGCCGAAGAGAATGCCGAAAGCCAGTTCCACAATGCCCGAGCCAATTCTCAGGTGCTCCAGAGCCATCGCGACCGCCAGCACGATCACCAGCCATTTTACGCCTACGCTCAATAGACGTCCGTACTCGAAGTTCATGTTGACGGCACCGATCAAAACGCTCCGGCTAAGAAAGCGAGCGATGACGGTCCCGACTACCAACACCAGAGCGGCGCCCAAAATCTTTGGCACATATGCCGCGATGGTATCCACAAACCGCGATGTCCATTCGGCATCGAACGCTGCTATACCGATCAACAGCCCGGCAATGATGACCAAAAAGGCGATCGTCCACGACACGAGCAGCGTGGGACTCTTCACCGGCGACCCCTCGGCCACAGAGGGAAACCCCCACCGGACGATGCGCTCGTCAAACTGCATGCCGACCAGAACGCGACGCACAGTATTTCCAAGGATCCAGGCTACCACGATCGAGATCCCAACCGCTACCAAGAGCGCCACCGTTCCGGGCAGCAGGCTAGCCAGTTTGGTTAGGATTTGCGCCATCGACTGATCCAATGCTTGCTTAGCTTGGTCCCACATGAACGCCTCCGCTACACAGAGCTCTATGGGCTGAACCGGTCTGGCCAACGCCAGCGGGACACCAGGTAAGGCTTCGCGGCTTCATACGCGAGCGCCAGCCGCTCCAGCCGCTGCTCTCGGGCCGCCGCTCCAGCTGTCTCCAATTCACGCACGAACGAAGCGACCCATCCCAGGTACAGGGGCGTAAACGACCCCAGAAGATGATCGCGATTGATTGTTCGAAGGCGGTGGCCAAGCGCGAAGTCGTAGACGATATGAACCCACAACTCGTCCCGCATCCGGAACCGATCTGGCGCCAGCCGCGACAGCTTCGTGAGCTCCAACAACGTAGTGGGCGGAAGCACCAAGCTCCAGATCTCGCGTAAGTCCCTAATGCCCAGCTGGAACGACTCGGCCATGCGACTTATATCCACCGTTCCAGGCTCTTCCACCGCGGGCATCGCGTCGCCAACTCCACGTAAAGACACTGAGCCGCGTGTTCTTTGCCAGCAGCCCGCATTTCGCTCAACGTCGAGAAACACAGGTCCTAACACCTGAGCGACGAGGGAACTGATATTCGTCCAGTCTGTCTGCGGGTACACGCGCGCCCCACCATACACTTGGCATACTTCTAGGTTGGCGCAAAAAGCCATCGGTGCTAGGGAGGCCAGTGGATGCATCCGAGCACTCGCCCTGCCGTTGCGATCTCCGCCGAGCATCTTTTGAAACAGTTGGCGCGACACGCCCAGATCGGGCCCCATTGGATTGCGGATGCGCTTACCGTAGAGACTCCGCGTGAGTGGCGAGACGACGGCGGCGTTCAGCAGCCCCGCGAACGCGCTGTGAGCATAGTCCGGGACAACCAAGTCACAACCAGCTTCCAGGAGGGGCTGCATCAGCTGGCAAATCCACTGCTGCATCGGTGTCGTAGTCTTCGACGCGATGACGCAGCACGCTCGAGCGCTGAGTCGCTCGCTGGCCGCGAAAACCGATTGGTATGCAGCCGATATGCTTGGCATCCCGGTCCCCAAAGCGTCCGCCCGTAAAGAAGACCAGGAAAGGACGGATACCGACGGACTGTCACCCGACACCGTCGCGGTTGGCTTCGCGGGGTCGCCAGCAGGACCGCCTTGCAGGATCACGATGCGCGGAGATCCCGAAAGCGTCTTCCGAGCCTCGCACACCATCGCAACGCTATCCTGGTCAGGAGCAGCAAAGATGCCGACTACCAGATCAGCGCTGCCTAATCGCTCGATCGTGTCGCTCCGTTCCTGCGTTGGCTGCGTTATGGTGTCCACGATACAGGCATCATCATAATGGCAAAGACGCCATGCCCATCAACGGGATCCGTACCCACGTCGGTCGGTTATTAAGCTCGTAAAGCACCTCGTAGAACACTTTATCGAGCAGGTAAACGTCCAGGAGCTTCCGCAAATCGGCGCTGGTGCTAGGCATGAACTCCGCACCCTGCGTCGTCTCCCGATAGGCGCGCAAGAACGCGGCTGCCGCCGAGCGCTCCCAGAGCTGAGTCCATGGCTCGAGCCGGGTAATATCCTCAGGATGCCGGGTTGTGTAGTTAATGAGGCTGGCATAGGCGGCATAGCTGAAGGACCGTAACATTCCAGCGACGTCCTTGAGCGGGCACTGTTTCGCCCGTCGGTAGGCGAGTGACCGCGCGGGTTCGCCTTCGAAGTCGAGAATCACGAAGTCGGTTTTCACCCGAAGCACCTGGCCGAGATGGTAATCGCCGTGAATCCGGATCCGCTGCGTTTGGACTCCATCCAATGCGAGCGCTCGGAAATGATCGAGAATCAAGCGGCGCCGGCTAAGGACACTGGCCGCAAGTTCGAATATTCCATCCGGAAGCTGTGGCAGACGCTGTCGTAGCACCTCCAGCGTGGTGGAGGCCTGGCGTCGAATATCGGCAAGTTGAGCCTGCAGATCGGCCGTCGTCATCGGTTCCGGCGCGAATGCCGGATCGTCTGTTGGTGTGGCCAGAGCTAAATGCAACTCGGCGGTGCGGCGGCCGAGCGTCGCGGCAAAATCGAGATAAATACCGACGTGGTCTCTGGCCAGCTGCGACACGCCGCGTTCGGCAAGGTCAAGCGGACTTACCAGCTCGGAGTTGATGTTTGTCGGCAATGTTGCCGCCGCGCATGCCTCGTAATAGCGGTCAAGCTCGTCGATGGTCGCCGTCCAGCCGTCACCTTCATTCGCCACTAGGCCCTGCAGCATCGCCAGAGTCAAAGATGCGCCATTCCCGGTCGGCAGATACTCAATCCAGCCAGCAAATGGAGGAACACGAGCGAATTTCAATGTCTCAGTCAAGTATTGGCCGATCTCACGGTCCGCATTCAGCCCAGCCTCGACGCGGCGGAAAAGCTTGAGGATGAACCGGTCACCATACAGAATCGACGTATTGCTTTGCTCTGCAGAGCCACGCCGAACCTGCATCGACCGTTCAGCTGATCCCCGAACTTTCTGAAACGCCTTGCCACGGGCCGCTCTGATGCGGCCCTGGCGTGTCGGGACCTCGCCGGAGTGTTCGATCAGCGACAACAAGAGGGCGCAGGTCTGGTCGTCGAAGGTTCCGTCGTGCAGAAGTCCCGGTGTGTCCCCCGATACAATCGGAGCGACGATAGCGTTAGGAGCCGCTCGCCGCAATTCCTCGGCGGCATCGCCAAGAGTCATTCCAAGCGGCAACAGGTACGTGTCCGGTGGGCCGCTATCGAATTGCGCTTCGACCAGTATTAGAGCCGAACGCGCAGAGGGGTGGGGGGGGGCCAGCGGCGCCCAATCGATGATTCGCGTGGCTTTGAGATCGCGAGACTTACCAGCGAACCAACGCTGCTTCGGCAGATATTCCGGCAGATCCTCAGTCTCGAGCCGGTAGCGAGCAGGGCCTTCGAGGATAGCCTCCCAGCCAGCAGTGGCGTCCAACGGTGAGTGCCGCACCAGCTCCACTGCGGCTGCCTCCGTCGTGTCCCGTCGCTGGAGCTCCAACCAGAAGAAACCATACGGCCCCAACGTCAACCGGTATGGATGACGCTCAATGGCCGGGAACTCGACGTAGCCAAGCATCTCTACCGGAACCATCCCTTCCAGCCGGGACAGGTCAAGGTCCACCGGCTGCGCGAAGCGGGACAGATTCGCGACGCACAGCACCTGCTCCCCTTCGTACTGTCGAAGATACGCCAGCACTTTTCGGTTGGGTGGGTTAAGAAACTCGATCGTGCCCCGTCCATACACCCGGAAGAGTTTGCGCAACGCGATCATGTTGCGCATCCAGTTCAACAGCGACGAGGGATCGCCCTGCTGGGCCTCCACGTTGATTGCCTCATATCCCCACACCGGATCCATGATTACCGGGCTGTACAAGCGGGCCGGTGTCGCGGCGGAGAACCCGGCGTTCCGATCCGCATTCCACTGCATAGGCGTCCGGACTCCATGCCGGTCGCCGAGGTAAATGTTATCCCCCATCCCGATTTCGTCGCCGTAGTAGAGGATGGGGGTACCAGGAAACGAGAGCAGCAGGCTGTTAAGCAGCTCGATTCGTCGGCGGTTGTTGTCAACGAGCGGTGCGAGCCGCCGGCGGATGCCAAGGTTGACACGCATTCTCGGATCGGCGCTATAGGCCAGGTACATGTAGTCCCGCTCATCGCTCGTAACCATTTCGAGAGTCAACTCATCGTGGTTCCGAAGGAAGAGAGCCCACTGGCACGTCTCTGGAATCGCCGGCGTCTGGCCGATGATGTCAGTAATCGGCAGGCGATCCTCCTGGCGGAGCGCCATGTAGATGCGCGGCATCAGTGGGAAATGGAATGCCATGTGGCACTCGTCGCCGTCGCCGAAATACGGGCGGACGTCGGACGGCCACTGGTTGGCCTCAGCCAGCAGCATGCGACCGGCGTAATCCGAATCAATCGCCGCGCGAAGCCGCTTGATTATGACATGCGTTTCGGGGAGATTCTCGCAATTGGTGCCGTCGCGCTCCACCAGGTACGGAATTGCGTCGAGTCGCAGCGCATCGACACCCATACCCAGCCAGTACCGCATTACCCTGAGAATCTCCTCGACGACTCTCGGGTTATCGTAGTTCAGATCCGGCTGGTGAGAGAAGAAACGGTGCCAGTAATACTGCTTGGCGACCGGATCCCAAGTCCAGTTGGATGTTTCAGTATCAGTGAAGATGATCCGCGCGTCTTTGTACTTGTTGTGGGTGTCGCTCCACACGTAGAAGTTGCGTTCAGGGGAGTCCGGCGGAGCGTTTCGTGCTGCTTGGAACCACGGGTGTTGATCGGACGTGTGGTTCACGACAAGCTCGATCATTACCTGTAGGTCGCGGTCATGCGCGCCCGCCAGAAGGGCCTGAAAATCGTCGATCGTGCCGTACGTGGGGTGGACGTTCATGTAATCGGCGATGTCGTATCCGTCGTCTTTCAGGGGCGACGGAAAGAAGGGCAGGAGCCAGATGCACGTCACGCCGAGGTCCTGCAGATAATCCAGCTTGTGAATCAGGCCTGGCAGATCCCCGATTCCGTCGCCATTGCTGTCCTTGAACGCCCGGATGTGCAGCTCGTAGATGACCGCGTCCTTGTACCACAAGGGATCCGCGGCGCTGCCGGGATGCTTTGCCATTGCGCCCTATGTGTCCCGCGTCACCGTGTCGGTCGCGACTCCGGCTGCCAAACCACGACTGCTAGTGGTGGAAGTGTCATGTTCAGCGAGAAGGGCCGCCCGTGAATCGGGAGCGGCGTCGCCTCCAGACCACCAAAGTTCCCTTGTCCGCTGCCGCCGTACATGGCTGCGTCGCTGTTGAGGACTTCCTTCCATGCCCCCCCTGACGGGGCGCCCACGCGATAGTTCTGCCTTACGACCGGCGTGAAGTTACACACGAAGAGCAGCTCTTCGCTCGCATCTCGTCCGCGGCGGATGAAGCTAACGATGCTCCGCTGGAAGTCCTTGCAATCCACCCATTCGAAGCCAGCGGCGTCAAAATCTAGCTCGTGAAGCGAGGGCTGGCCGCGGTACAGCGTGTTGAGGTCCCGGACCCACCGCAGGAGGCCAGCATGCAGAGGGTTGTGCAACAGATGCCATTCTAGGCTCGCGTCATGGTTCCACTCCGACCACTGACCAAACTCATTCCCCATGAACAGGAGCTTCTTGCCCGGGTGGCCAAACATGAAGCCGTACAGCAAACGGAGATTCGCAAACTTCTGCCACTCATCGCCCGGCATCTTGCGAATCATTGATCCCTTGCCGTAGACGACCTCGTCGTGCGAAAAGGGCAGGATGAAATTCTCGGTGAAGGCGTAAAGGAGGCCGAACGTCAGCTGGTTATGCTGGTAGCTTCGAAAGACCGGATCGGTAGACATGTAGGTGAGCATGTCGTGCATCCAGCCCATGTTCCACTTGAGGCCGAATCCTAGGCCGCCAGCGTACGTGGGGCGCGATACTCCCGGCCACGCGGTCGATTCCTCGGCGATCATCAGGCCGTCGGGAAACGCCGCATAGACCTGCTCGTTGAGCGAACGTACGAAAGCAACGGCCTCCAGATTCTCGTTGCCACCGTACCGGTTGGGTATCCATTGGCCTTCTCGACGGCCGTAGTCGAGGTACAACATTGACGCGACGGCATCGACTCTAAGGCCGTCCGCATGGTATTTCTCGAACCAGAATAGGGCATTGCTGATGAGAAAATTCTGGACCTCGTTCCGGCCGTAGTTGAACACGAAGGTGTTCCAGTCTGGCTGCTCGCCCTGCCTCGGGTCTGCGTGCTCATACAAATGAGTGCCGTCGAAGTAGGCCAGACCTGCTTCGTCTTTTGGGAAATGGGCTGGAACCCAATCGAGGATCACGCCGATCCCGTGCTGATGCAGGTAGTCCACGAGATACATGAAGTCCGCTGGGGTTCCGTACCGGCTCGTGGGGGCGAAGTATCCGATCGTCTGATAGCCCCACGATCCGTCGAACGGATGCTCCATCACTGGCAGGAGCTCGACGTGCGTGAAGCCCGCATCATGGACGTAGTCGGCTAGCCGGGGGGCGAGCTCGCGGTAGGTGAGCCAGCGGTTGCCCTCTTCGACAACGCGCTGCCAGGAACCCAGATGCATTTCGTAGATCGTGATGGGGGCCGCCAGAGCGTTCCTTCTGGCCCGATCCATCATCCACGCCGAATCATGCCAGACGTAGCTCTCGAGGTCCCAGACGCGGGAGGCCGTATTGGGCCGGATCTCGGCCGCGAATCCATAAGGGTCGGCCTTGTCGACCGTATAGTGTTTGTTCCTCGAGACTATGTGGTACTTGTACGTCGCGCCCGGACCAATGCCGGTTATAAAGCATTCCCACACGCCGGCGGCCGCGGGCTTCATAGGCGCGGCGCGTGGGTCCCAGTTGTTGAAGTCGCCGATGACTGAAACGGAGATTGCGTTGGGCGCCCAGACGGCGAACTGCACGCCGGGACGGCCGCCGCGTTCCGCCAAGTGGGCACCGAGCTTGTCGTAGGCCCGGAAATGCGTACCCTCAGCAAGCAGATACAGGTCGAAATCACTCAACGCCGATTGCATGGCGCCCTCCCGTATCAGTGCTCGCTCGATGCCCGGCGGCGCGGGCGCCGCGACGGCATCGACCTAGACGTAGGAATCGAAATCGCGCTCCGTGCGCACCCACCGTTGAACCGTCAAGATATGTGCCGGTAGAGACTCCGGTGTGAGCTCGACATAATTCCGCGGGCCTTGCCACATATATGTGCCGTCGCCGAGCAAGTCGTGCGCCTGAAAAAGGTGGGTCGCGTCCAACCCGAGCGCGGCTAGGTCGAGTTGCGTCCAACCTGCTTGCGTACGCAAGTGGTCAATATTCACGATGATGAGAATCACGTTCGAGCGGTCGGCCGTCGCCTTGCTGTAGCAGATAAGCGAGGGATTGTCGATCTCGTGAAAGCGTAGTTCGCTGTCACTCTGCAACGCCGGATTTTCCTTCCGGATGCGATTGATCCGAGCGATGAAGTCTTTCAGACTCCATGGAGCCGCGAGATCCCGCTGCTTGAGCTCGTACTTTTCCGAGTACATGTACTCTTCGCTTCCTGCCTGGAAAGGGACGTTTTCGCATAGCTCGAAGGCAGGGCCGTAGATCCCGTAACTGGTACCCAGCGTGGCCGCCAGAATGAGGCGGCTCATGAAAGCCGGACGTCCGCCAGTCTGGAGCACTTCGGGCAGGATGTCGGGTGTGGCTGGCCACAGGTGCGGCCGGAAATATTCGCGCACCGAGGTTTGCGTCAGCTCGGTGAAATAAGCCGTCAGCTCCTCCTTTGTGTTTCGCCAGGTGAAATACGTGTACGACTGCGAGAAGCCCAGTTTGGCGAGCCGATACATCACGCGGGGCCGCGTGAACGCCTCCGCAAGGAAGAGGACGTCCGGATGGGCCGTCTTGATGTCACCGATCATCCATTCCCAGAAAGCGAACGGCTTTGTGTGGGGGTTGTCGACGCGGAAGATGCGCACACCCTGATCGATCCAAAACGCGACCACCGACCGCAGCTCCGTCCACAACGCCCGCCAGTCTGCAGTCTCGAAATCCAAAGGATAGATGTCCTGGTATTTCTTCGGCGGGTTTTCCGCGTACTGGATAGTGCCGTCCGGGCGCATCTGGAACCATTCTCGGTGGTCGCGCGTGTATGGGTGGTCCGGCGAACCTTGAAAGGCAATGTCGAGCGCCACCTCGAGGCCGTGGTCTCTGGCCTTCGTCAGGAAGCGTCGAAAGTCGCGCAGCGTGCCCAGCGCAGGGTGGATCGACGTATGACCGCCTTCGGTCGAGCCGATCGCCCAAGGGCTGCCCACGTCGTCCGGTCCGGCGGCGATGGAGTTGTTGCGACCTTTCCGAAACGTACGGCCTATCGGATGGATGGGTGGCAGGTAGAGCACGTCGAATCCCATCGATGCGACGTATGACAGCCGCGCCTCGCAGTCACGAAACGTGCCGTGGCGCCCTGCCTCTGGCGAGCAGGACCTGGGAAACAACTCATACCACGTGGAGAACCGCGCCTTCTCCCTATCAACTACGACGCCGAGGTCACGCTGATACCGGCTGATGAGATCACGCTCCGGGTGACGCGCAACGATGCTGGAGAGGTCGTCGTTGCGAACGAGGGCTTGAGCGGATTCGTTGTCCTTGGCGGCGCGCAGCCGTCGAGCCCAGGCACGCAGCTTGTCGGCGTCGTCCCCTTCGGCTCGGGCCGCCGCAGCTTCGATCAGTTGGGCTCCGATCAGCAGTTCTACTTGAACCTCCTGTGCAGCGGCGATCCGCTTGATCAGGTCATCGCGCCAGGTGTCGAAGCGGTCCACCCACCCTTCGATCGTGTAGTGGTACCTTCCGAGGTTCATGACGCGGAACTCGCCGCGCCACCTGTCATTTCCCAGCGGTTTCATCGGCACCGAGCGCGATTCGCTTCTGGCGTCTTGCCAGTACAGGATGCGGCAAGCAACGTGGTCGTGCCCATCCGCAAACACGTCGGCCTCGACGCGGACCATCTCGCCCACGACCCGTTTGATGGGGAAGCGACCGCAATCCACTTCGGGTGTTACGCCCTCAATGGCGACACGCAGCCGGCCGTCCAGCTGTGGTGGCGGTGCGTGGCGCTGGCTCTCCCGCAGAGTTTCAGGCCGACTTGGCGTGCGCGGCATCGGGGCCTTTGAGTCGTATGCAGAGCATTGTCCCAACCGCGGCAAGCGCGTTCAACCACGCCTGGGCCTGGGGGTTGCCAGTCGCAGCCTCCGATCTCCAGTGCTCGTGCGACTCCACGAGCGGAGCGAACGCGATATTCTCCACCTCCCAAAGTACAGGCGGGGACGGCAGCGACCTCGCGAGCTCGAGTCGGCGTCGAAGGTGCTCCAAGACATTGAGATCTGAGGAGTGCGAAGCAAATGCCTCAGTCGCTTCTTCGATCCACCGTTGCGTGGCGCTCTCCAACGTCCGTGCCGGATCGGCCGCGTTCAAAATCGACCGAAGGATCCTTCTCTGCTCATCACGAGAGAGGGAAACCCAAGAGTACACGTTCTCGAAGCGCTCCTGCAAGAGCCGTAAAACCTCAGCCGGATCATCGCGCTGAAACGTATCGGCCAGCTGTTCGGCCGCATGGTCGTCGTTGCGACTTGGTAGAGCGGCACTGACGCCGCAGACAAGGTCGTCAGCGCCCACGTGTAGAGCGGCGAATGAGAACTCGGCTGCCTCACGTGTGATCTCCGAGCGGAATTGCGCGCGCCCCGTGGCGAGCCGCGTGTGTCCTCGAACCTCAAGGTGGAACGCGTCTCGCTGCGCGCTGTTGCAATAGATGCGCGCCCTGTTGCCGTCCGGCTCGAACAGCGCGTCCAAAGCGTATTGAGCCGCAATCTCGCGCATGCCAAACATGACGGGTCTGATCATCTTTTCGTAGACTCGTTCACCGTCAGGGTGGTCCGGCAAGTTGCTGCTTGCCTTCCCAAGGCGCATAAGCAGTTCAGCCTCCAGGTTACCGCCCCCAGTCTCCTGGCCCAACTGGGCGGCGCGACTGGCGTACTCCATCACCTGCACCGTCTCTAAGCCAGCCAAGTCATCGAAGAACCAACCGCAACTGGTATACATCAGAAGCGCATGCCGCTGCATCTCCAGCAGCTTGAGCGCGGTCGTCGTCTCTTCCGGGCCCAGGGCGTGTGTAGCATGATCTGCCAGGAAACGCTGCACGTTCTCGGGCGAGCGGTCGAGCACAATCTCGATGTAATCGTCTCGCGCTTTCCACGGGTCTTTGAGCAGTACAGAAGCCTTGGTTTCGTACAAAGGCGCCAGGTTGTCACGCAGCCAATCGAACGCTTCTCTCAAAGGCTCACGCCACGCCTGATTCCAGCCTGGATGCTGCAGCGAATTGCAGCCGCAGTCGCTTCGCCAGCGCTCGACCCCGTGCACACAACTCCAGGAGCTGTTCTCGAAGATCTCCACAGTGTGGTCGGGCGGGTGACGCTCCAGGAACTGACTGTAGACGGTGAGCTGAGCCAGGTTGCTCGCTTGAATGCTGTCCAAGCCGGAGGCGAGCGCCATTTCGCCCAGTCTATGGTGGTGACCGTAGCTCTCTCCATCGGTCGCGATGTGACATAGCTGAGGCCACTTTCGCGACTCCGAGAAACCCGTCAACAGCCGCTCCGCGAACTGCCGACCATCATTGAGAAGGCCTTCAAAAGCCACAGCGTGCGAGATGGGGGCATCATAGAAGAAGACGGCGATTCGCTTGCGAGACGGCAGGCGAACCAGGTAAGCCCGACTGGGGTCGATCCGACCGTCGCTTACATCCTTCCAGCTGTGGCTGCCGAAACGCCGAACTCGAGACGCCTGACGCGGAGCCAGGATCGTGAACTTCATTCCGTGATCTGCCAAGACCTCGAGAGTCTCGGTGTCCACGGCGGTTTCCGGGAGCCATATGCCTTCCGCTTGGCGGCCAAATCTGTGTCGGAAATCCGCGAGACCCCATCTTACCTGGGTCACTTTATCGCGACGATTCGCCAGCGGCAGAATTATATGGTTATAGCCTTGCGCCAACGCGGGCCCATGACCGGCGAATTTGTCTTTGCCCAACTTGTCCGCCGCCAGTATGGCTCCATAAGTCCTTGGGGCGCACGCTTCCAACCAAGAGAGAAGTGTCGGCCCAAAGTCGAAGCTCATCGTCGAATAGTTATTGACTATCCGCGCAATCAATTTCTCGCTGTCGAGGATGCGTGCGGCCGCGTTGCGTGCGTAGCACTCGGCTGTGACTCGCTCATTCCAATCGTGATACGGATGCGCCGACTCCTGAAGGTCGATCGCCTCCAGCCACGGGTTTTCCCTCGGGGGTTGGTAGAAGTGACCGTGAATGCATACGTATCGCATATATGAGTCAGTTAACGAACCGATTCCCCATGCATGGTGAGGCAGACGAGGCCATCGCTCTGATGCCGGTGGAACATGCCGAGGTCAGATCAAGGACGGCCCGAGAGCCGCTGCCGTCTCAGCCCAGCCTGGCCGCGACGGCGTCGCGTGGAAAGCAAAGGCCAGGCCGCGACGACTGAGCGCGCTTGCCACGTCCCAGGCCGAATCGTCTTTCTCAAGACCCCGATACATTGGATGTTAGCTCGTACAATAGAGTCTTGATGACAAGTCCTACAGTCGCCCCACCGCTGCCCGACGTAAGCCACCCCGAGCCGCGAATCGCGCAGGCCTCGGAGCGCGAGGCGCGCGACGTCGCCGAAGCGGCGCGGGAAACGGAGTGGGCGCACCCGAGCTTCGTGCGGGAGCTCTTTTTGGGGCGGTTCCGATTGGACCTAGTCCATCCACATCCGCAGCCTGACGCCTCGGGGCTGGCCCTGGCGCAGCCATTTCTCGATAAGCTGCGGAACGTCTTGGAACGTCTGGATTCCGATGCGATCGACCGCACGGGCGACATCCCGGAATCGGTCGTCCAGGAACTGCGCGACATCGGCGCGTTCGGCATCAAGATTCCGACCGAGTACGGCGGGCTCGGGCTGCCGCCGATCGCGTACGTGCGGGCGATGGAAATGGTGACCTCGAAGGACGGGTCATTGACGGCGCTACTTTCGGCCGCGCAGTCGATCGGCGTGCCGCAGCCGCTCGCGCTCTTCGGCACCGACGAGCAAAAGCGCCGCTACTTCCCGCGCTTGGCCAAAGGCGCGATCTCGGCGTTTGCCTTGACTGAAGTCGATGCGGGAAGCGACCCCGCGAACATGACCACGTCAGCAGTGCCGAGCGAGGACGGATCGCACTACGTGCTCAACGGCGAAAAGCTGTGGTGCACGAATGGCACGCGCGCGGAGCTGTTCGTTGTGATGGCGCGCACGCCGGACATCGTGGTCAACGGTCGCGCCCGCAAGCAAATCACGGCATTTATAGTCGAGCGCGACACGCTCGGCGTGGAAGTCGTGCATCGGCTTCGATTCATGGGGCTCAAGGCGATCGAGAACGGCGTCATTCGCTTCACCAATGTGCGCGTCCCGCGCGCCAATATCCTGTGGGGTCCCGGAAAGGGACTGAAGCTTGCGCTCACGACGCTCAACACGGGTCGCCTGACTCTGCCGGCCAGTTGCGTTGGCGTGGCCAAGGTGATGTTGGAGGTCTCGCGCACCTGGGCCGCCTCGCGCGTGCAGTGGGGTGTGCCGATAGGCAAGCATGAGGCAGTGGCGCAGAAGATCGCTCACATGGCCTCGACGACGTTTGCAATGGAAGCCGTTGCAGAGCTGGCGACGCTGCTGTACCAGCAAGGCGGAACGGACATTCGCCTCGAGGCGGCCATCGCCAAGCTGTACAACACGGAGGCCGGGTGGCGCATCGTTGACGACACGCTTCAAATCCGCGGTGGCCGCGGGTACGAGACCGCCGATTCACTGGCTCGTCGAGGCGAGATGCCGATTCCGGTCGAGCGCGCGATGCGCGACTTCCGCATCAATTTGATCTTCGAGGGGTCGTCGGAGATCATGCGGCTCTTCATTGCCCGGGAGGCCGTGGACCATCACATGCAAACGGCGTTTGCGCTCGTGGATCCGGGTGCGTCCTCGAGAGAGCGTCGGCGAGCGCTCCGGCGGGCGATGCGGTTCTACCCAGGCTGGTACGCGGCGCGGTGGGTTAGGTCGGGGCATTCGTATCACGAGTTCGGTCGGCTCGCGAAGCACCTGCGCTTCGCGGAGCGGGCGACTCGACGACTGGGCCGAGCGCTGTTTCACGCCATGGTGCGGTTCGGGCCGAAGCTCGAACGGCGGCAGATGGTGTTGTTCCGCGCGGTCGATATTGGGGCCGAGCTGTTCGCGATGTCTGCGGCCTGCGTTCGGGCCCAGATGCTCGGCGCGGGCGGGCAGCCGAATGCGGCAACGTTGGCGGACGCGTTCTGCGTCGGCGCGCGCGAGCGCATCGCTATTCATTTCCGGCAGCTGTTCGGTCCGGGTGACCCGGCGCTATACGCCCTCGCTCAACAGGTGCTTGAGGGTAAGCACGCGTGGTTGGAGCAGGGAATCATCAGCATGATGAAAAAAAGGGAGCATTAGCCCGTTGTTCGCTGGCCCCTCCCCCTGATCTCCTCCCCTAAAGGGGAGGGAAATCTTTTTTTTCAAGCTTCGCTTGAATGACGAGGGGGCTTCGCCCCCTTGACCCCAGCAGGCAAGGAGCGCGAATGGTTTTGCCCTGACCTTCACCCTGGATGAGGAGGGGGGACCTATCCTCCCCGTGCGTTCTTGCTAGCCCGTTCGCCCGCGAAACAGTGCGTCTAGGTGGGCGGCGTGGGCCATTTCTAGGGTGGTGCGCATTAGCTGATCGGAGGTGGCGCGGTCGCCTTGGCGGTCCAGAGCCTGGGACAGCATGTAGGCGTTCAAGACATACGAGAACGGGATGCCGACCGAGGATGAGTCAACCCAATCTCCCTGTCGGATGAGCGATTTGGGCGCGGTGTAGGTTGCCCAGAGAGCGCGAGAGCGCGGGACGTCGAGCATGCCGTAGGGCGTTTGTACGATTGCTTTGCCTGTCACGCGGACTGGGTGTTCCACGAGCTTGTAGGCTAGGCCCTGCGTGATGATGTACGGCCCCAGACCCAATGGCCGCGCGATCGCGGCGGAAGAGAAGTACAGCGGCCGTTCGGGGAACGAGTCCTTGATAAAGCGCAGCACGATGATCTGGTCGCGCGTCAGTACGCCCGCCGGTATCGTAGCGACGATGCTGT
>Ga0073928_10000834_pt1 | contig 65036 bp, 51 predicted proteins | sample PaiPotPPA55metaG_FD_76969 | JGI IMG/M metagenome (GOLD analysis project Ga0073928, IMG submission 76969) | Iron sulfur acid spring bacterial and archeal communities from Banff, Canada, to study Microbial Dark Matter (Phase II) - Paint Pots PPA... ... | reverse complement strand
TGGCATGCATTTGGAGCAGGCGGCTGATACGCTCGCGGGTGCGCTTTCCCGAATTGTAGACGTAGCTGCCAGATTGCAGCACGCCGGAATAGACGCGAATGTAGGTGACGTGGCCGACGAACGGGTCGGACATAATCTTGAAAGCCAGCGCGGAAAACGGTGCGTCGTCCGAAGCGCGGCGTAACACGACTTCGTCGTTCTCGGGGTTCACACCCTCGAGCGGCGGCACATCCACGGGGGATGGCAGGTAATCCACAACCGCGTCGAGCAGCGGCTGAATACCCTTGTTTTTGAAGGCCGAGCCCGCCAGCACTGGAACAATCTTCAAGAGAAGCGTCGATTTGCGAACAGACTTACGCATCTCTTCGACGGAAAGCGTTCCTTCGGTCAAATACTTGTCGATGACTTCATCGTCGTGCTCGGCGATGTAGTCCACCATTTTGCTGCGGTGCTCTTCGTAAAACTTCTTGTCGATGGCCGCGCCTTTCAGCGCCGCAGCCACATCGGGCCGCGAATCAACGAAGGCCTTGTCCCAAAGCTTCGCAACTTCAAAAATCTCAAATTTTGCGCCGAGGGTTTCCTCGAGCCAGACGATGACTTTCTCTTCGATGAAATCAATGATGCCGATGAAATTCTCTTCGCGACCGAGGGGAAATTGCAGAGGAACGGGGTGGGCGCCGAGACGCTGGCGGATCGTGCGGATGACGTGATCAAAATCCGCTCCGGTTCGGTCCATCTTGTTTACGAAACAGATGCGCGGCACGCGGTACTTATCCGCCTGGCGCCAAACAGTTTCAGACTGCGGCTGCACTCCGGCGACGGAATCAAACACGCAAACCGCGCCGTCCAAAACGCGCAAAGAGCGCTCCACTTCCACCGTAAAGTCCACGTGGCCAGGAGTATCAATAATGTTGACACGATATTTCTTGTCGTTGCGGTCCCAGGAAGCGGTCGTCGCCGCGCTCGTGATGGTAATTCCGCGCTCGCGCTCCTGCTCCATCCAATCCATGGTCGCGGTGCCTTCATCCACGGACCCGATCTTGTAGGTCACACCGGTATAGAAAAGAATCCGCTCCGTCGACGTGGTTTTGCCTGCGTCGATGTGCGCCATGATCCCGATGTTGCGGGTGTCTTCGAGTTTGAAAGCTCGTCCCATGATCTGCTGCGCCGCCCCTTTAGTCTCCGTAGCCATTACAATTTCTCTTCTTCAGTCCTTACCGAAACTCTTACCAGCGATAATGCGCGAACGCCTTATTCGCTTCCGCCATGCGGTGAACGTCTTCCTTCTTCTTGATGGCCCCGCCGCGAGCATTGGCCGCGTCGATCAACTCATCCGCGAGCTTGTCAATCATCGTCTTGCCCGCGCGCTCGCGCGAATACTGCAAAAGCCAGCGAATCGCCAGCGACTGCCGCCGGAACGGATTCACTTCCACCGGAACCTGATAGTTCGCGCCACCCACACGCCGCGTCTTCACTTCCAGCGTGGGCTTCACGTTCTCGATAGCCTTCTTGAAAACCTTCAAAGCATCGTCGTTGGTCTTCTTCGCAACCTGATCCATCGCGCCGTAAAACACGCGCTGCGCCGTCGACTTCTTGCCTTCCCACATCATCGAGCAGATAAATTTCTCCACGATGTCGCTGGCATAGACCGGGTCGGTCGCTTGTGATCGCCGGAAAACGAGTCCTTTGCGTGGCATTGCTCTTTATCGCTCCTTACAGAATCTCTTCACTTCACTCGCAATTTCAATTAAGCCGTTTTACTTCGTTGCCGCGGCCTTAGGCCGTTTCGCGCCATATTTGGAACGCCCCTGCTTGCGATTCTCCACGCCAGCCGCGTCCAAAGTTCCGCGCACGATGTGATACCGCACTCCCGGCAGATCCTTCACGCGCCCGCCGCGCACTAGCACGATCGAGTGCTCTTGCAAGTTGTGCCCGATGCCAGGAATGTACGTCGTCACTTCCACGGAATTCGTCAGACGAACGCGCGCCACTTTGCGCAAAGCCGAGTTCGGTTTCTTCGGCGTCTGCGTGTACACGCGAATGCACACGCCGCGCTTCTCCGGGCAACCGGCGAGCGCCGGCGACTTCGTCTTTACGAGAACCTTCTCACGTCCCATTCGTACAAGTTGCGAAAACGTCGGCACAGTCCCCCTCTTTATCTGTGACCGCACAGCGGTCAACTTCTATGCGTGACCACACCACAGTCACCATGTGCGCGCAAAATTTCCCGTGGCTCTCGCAAGGCGCACATACAAAAATGCGCGAGAGCACACATCTGTGCTGAAAGGTCTACTGCGAATCCGGAGATACAACCAGCAAGAAACTCCGTACGCACTCCAGAAGGCAGAACTACGCTTCTGGCTTCATTTCGGAGAGGCTTACTCGGCTTTGCGGGACAGGCGTCCCATTCCGGCCGCTCTTCTGTCCCATTCCGTCTTACAATGTTCCGGGACCGAAGATATTTCCCTTCCAACCCACTCAACCGCTTCAACACCTTAGCGGTCGCCCTCGTCAGGGTAGAACACCCCCGACAAAACGTAGAGTATAAGGAAAAGAACGTGCTCTGTCAAATTTTTTTCATTAGTCCCCCCGGTGGAAATCTCTGTGGGAATCAAGCACTTGGGAGCTTCCTAGTGAGTCCTCATTGCCCAAGCCCTCAGGTGACTCAAAAACCGCGTACCGCTTAGTAGGACCCATTATGCTCAGTTTCCGGGTGCCCACTCCCGTAACCGTCTTAAGTAACTGATAATAATAATCTTAGTTAGATGGTGATTCTCGTTTTTCGATGTCCGCGAACGCTTTCGGCCACAGGCCAAAGGCCTTTAGCATCGCGTCCTCATGCTGACCGGTTAACATCTTGACGGTCTTTTCGACGGACAAAGGCACAGCAAACCGCTCCGGCCGATCTGCAATCCAATACGCCGCCAGCGCCATCAACGTGGCGTCCTGCGCCAAGATATCCGGTTTTACGGCCTCAAGTGCGTCCGCCGCCGAATGGTGCGTGTATTTATACTCCGGCGAATCCTGATCCATGTTGATACCCGGCAATCCCGCCATCGAAAACGGCAGCGTGTCCGTGCCATCTTCGATCTTGTCATCCACTTTGACTTCGCGAATTTCTGCGAGTGCTGTAGCAAACGGCTTGAAGGTTTCCACCAAGTCGTCGCGCCCGCCCAATTGAAATGACTTCACCGGACCTTGGCCATTATCCAGAATCAAGCTGCCCAGATGATTCGCCATCTCCGCCTGATGCTGCTTCACATACGCGAACGAGCCATCAAGCCCTTGCTCTTCCCCGGTGAACAAAACGAATCGGATGGTCCTTCGAGGTTTCGTCCCGCTGCGCATAATCGCATCCGCCGCGCCCAGCGCGCAACTCGAGCCCATCCCATTATCTGTCGTTCCCTCGGAGAGGTCCCACGAATCCAAGTGCCCACCCACCACCAACACCTGCTCCGGATTTTCGCGCCCTCGAATTTCGCCCACCACGTTGGCGCTCTCCACCGGCCCGCCGGAAAAAGTATTTTGCACATTGAAATGCACTCGCGGCGTCAGCCCGCGCGCGATGTAGCGCTCCAACTGCCCCTGGTCTTCAGCCGTCATGGAAACCACGGGAATCGCGAAGTCGGCATCGAATCCCAGGATTCCCGTATGCGTCAGGTTCATCCCCGCGCTCGCCCCACCGCCTTGCCCGCCGATCACCGCAATCGCACCCGCTTTGCCCGCGGCCCGCAGAAAATCGCCGAACTGCGCGAACAATTGAATGAAACTTTTGTTCGGCTCGCCTCGCGTCACCACCAGCGCGACCTTGCCGCTGAAGCGCGACATGTTTTTCATTTCGCCGTCGAGGTCGAACATGTTCACTGTGACGACCTCGCCATCCGCGCCGCCAGCGACCGTCGAGCCCGTCCAACCCATCGCGTCCACGCGCAGCGTCCGGCGGATCGGCGTCAACAGTTCCGCCTGCGCCGTGCCTCGCGTCCAGCCGCGCCATAGTTGCCACTTTTCCGCGTGCACGTTCTCAAGCCCCATGGCGCGCATCTTGGCCACCCCCCACTCGACGGCTTTCTGCGCTTGCGGCGAGCCGGTCACGCGCGAGCCAACGTCGTCGCTCAATTCAGTCAGGTATTGAAACGCGTGAGAATCCAGCATCCCTTCACCCGCGATTTTCACCAGCGCGGGCTTTGTCCCGTCCTCATTGGGTCCCTTGGCCATGGACTTGTCCTCGGCCCGCAGCGCCAGCGTGGCAACCAACGCTATGGCCGCCATCCCCCCGAAAATCTTTCGCATTCCTTGTTCTCCCTGCACCTTGCAAGATTCCGCGCACAAGACTCTACCATGCCATCTGACGGACGAGTCCCGAAACCGTTTCGGCAAGCGAGCGAAGCTCACGCGGGGACTTGCGCGCCCTCGTGTATAACCGGCAACGACTCCTAAGCCGCCGCTTTACGCGCCTTCAGCTCTCGCCCTACACTGCCTGCGAGGACATTGTGAAAGCCACTCGGTTTTTTCCCTCTGCGCTTGCCGTCACTACAGCCATTTTCTTTCTTACTGTGCCTTCTGCATCGCCTCGCCATGCACAAAGTGGATCGCAAAAACCTGCCGATAAGGCTCCGGAGAAGATTCAGGAGAAATCACAGGAAAAACCGGCGGCGAAAACCGCACCCGAACTTCCGGCCGTGATCGAACTGCTTGAAACCCGCATCCGTTTTGAAACCGACGGCGGCAGCCGTAAGGAAGTCCACACCCTCGTCAAGATCAACGACGAACTCGGCGCCCGCCAATTCGCCCGCCTCAATTTCGACTTCAACCGCGCCTTCGAGCAAATCGAAATCCCGCTCGTCCGCATCACTCACCCGAACGGCGGAGTGGTAGACGTCCTCCCGAGCGCCATCACCGACATTCCCAATCCCGCGGTCGTCGACGCACCCTCCTATCTAGATGTTCGCGTCAAATCCGTCCGCATCCTCGGCCTCGAACCCGGCGACTCCCTCGAATATCGCGTCGTCACCACCGTCTCGCATCATCCTCTCGCTCCCGATTTCTGGCTCGACCACACCTTCGAACGCACCGGCGTCGTGTCCAAAGAAACATTTCAAGTGATCTTGCCGGCGTCGGCTCTCGCAAAAACTCCCATCATCCTCGTCAAAAACGAAACCGTGAAAAAACAGCTCGAGGGGCGCCTGTATCCAGAACCAGGCTGTGGCCTTTGTGGCCGTCCCAACCCTCTCCCGCCTATGGACCCTTCGCTCCTGAAGCTATCCAATCCGAACCAAAAGATCGCAACGCCCCGCAATTCCTCACAGCCGTCTGGTCCCGCGACAACTGACGATCTCCTTCCTACGTTCGAGCCCGGCAAAATTCAGCTCCTGATCAAGCCCTCCGCATCGCACGTCTCGATGGAAAAGTCCGGCGAATCGGGCAACGTCCAAATTTCTTACACCTGGCATCTGAACCACGACGACGCAGCACTGGTCAACGCGAAAGAAACGCCCGCACTAGACGATGTTCCCGACATCGAAATCGCAAAAAACTCGCAGTGGCCGTCGCTTTCCTATCAGCTTTTCAAAGCTCTCTCGTTGCCGTCGCAACTGCCCGACCAAGTCGTCAAGCTCTCGCAACAACTGACAGCTTCAGCCGACAAGCCCATCGTCAAGGTCGAACGGATCTACGACTTCGTATCCCAGAAAATCAAAACGGTCGATTTGCCGCTCGGAGCCACCGGCTTCCGGCCAAGCCCCTTGCTGGAAATCATCTCTTCCGGCTATGCCACGCAGGAAGACAAATTTTTTCTGTTTCACGCGCTCGCCAAAGCCGCCAACCTCGACGCACAAGCCGCTCTCGTCGGCTCCTCAAAAAAAGTCACTGCGCTAACTGCCACCCCGGCTGCCTTCGCCCACTTGCTCGTCAGCAACAGCGCCTGCGATTGCTGGCTCGACCCGGCTCTCGAAGTCGCGCCCTTTGGATCCATTCCCGCTGCCTACCGCGGCGCCTCCGGTCTGATTCTCGGCCTCGATAGCGGACCTCTTACTGACGCGCCGCTCTCCTCAATGATCGTACCGATTCTGAGCGGCCTGCCCTTCGCCTCGACACAAAAAGTATCGATTCAAGCTACGCTCGATGCCGACGGCAAGCTCGCGGCCAAAGCCCGCTATTCCATGCGGGGAGACAACGAACTGCTCTTGCGTGTTGCATTCCATCAAAGTGGCGTGGAAAAACGAGGCGAAGTCGCGCAACTACTCGCGCTGTCAGACGGCTTCCGCGGAAAAATTAGCAACGTCACTACGTCCGACCCCTATGCTACGCACGATCCCTTCACCGTCGAATACGAAATTACGCAGCCCAAATTTATCGACTGGGCCAAGAAACCGCTGCACATTCCAGCGCTGCTGCCTCTACTGGGTCTGCCCGACCCGCCGCCGAAAACGGCCGCCGGAACGTCGCCTTTGCCAATCGACTTGGGCACGCCGCTCGACGTCGAAATAAGCGCAACGCTTCGCCTCCCCGCTGGCACAACCGCGCAGATTCCCACAGGCACTTCCGTCGCGCGCGATTTCGCCACCTACACTTCGCAATACTCCGCGAAGGATGAGATGGTCACCGCCTCGCGCCATCTCAACTTTATTCTGAGTCAAATCTCCGCCGACCGCGCCGCTGACTACAACGCCTTCCTACGCACCGTGCAAAACGACGAATCCCAAGTCTTCACGCTGGAGCGTGCCGACACAACTCCTGCGCCCACCAAAAAGCCATAAATTATTCTTAGTTTTGCCGCAAGAATGGAAAGACTGCTAGAAATGCTTCACGAAGGGCGCCTCAGATCTTCTCCGTGAACTCTGCGGCCTCTGTGTTGAAATCCCCGCGCCACGCAAACGTAACTTGATCCGTCTCTAAATCTTGCTTTCTTTACTTCTTTATTTCCCTGCTTCCTTACTTCACTCACTTAATCTGCATCACTTCTTTTTCCTTCGCAGCGCTCAAATCTTCAATCTTCTTGGTCTCAGAATGGGAGAGTTTCTCCAACTCGTCCAGCGCGCGCTTCTTCTCGTCTTCACTGATCTTCTTCTCTTTTTCAAGCTTCTCGATGGCTTCCTTCAAGTCCCGCCGAATATTCCGCACCGCCGTCCGGTGATTCTCCAGCACCTTGTGAAGCTGCTTGACCAAATCCTTGCGCCGCTCTTCCGTTAGCGATGGAATCGGCACCCTCACGACTTTCCCGTCATTCGTGGGGTTCAACCCCAAATCCGCCGTACGAATCGCCTTGTCGATCAAAGCCACCGCGCTCGGATCCCACGGCGAGATCACAATCATCGTCGGGTCCGGCACCGTCATGGTGCCCAGCTGATTCACCGGCATCGGCGTCCCGTGATAGTCCACACGAACGTTATCCAGAAGCGTCGCGTTCGCCCGGCCCGTGCGAATCGTCGCCAGCTCTTTGCGGAAATCGTCCACGGCCTTTTCCATCCGCATCTTAGCCGCCGCCGCCGCGTCTTTCGTTGTTGCAATTGTCGTCATATTCGAAGTCCTCGAAACCGTTAAGCCGGAGTCACCTTGGACCCCACCCGCTCACCCAGCACCACCCGCTTGATGTTCCCATGCTGGTTCATGTTGAAAACCACGATGGGCATCCCATTATCCATGCACAACGAAATCGCCGTCGCGTCCATCACCTTTAAATTCTGATTCAACACGTCGCGGTAAGTAATCGCCGCGAAAAACTTTGCCCCGGAAACTTTCTCCGGATCGGCGTCGAAAATCCCGTCCACTCGAGTCGCCTTCAGTATGACGTCGGCCTTGATCTCCATTGCGCGCAGCGCCGCCGCAGTGTCAGTAGAAAAATACGGGTTGCCGGTTCCCGCGGCGAAAATCACCACGCGCTGTTTCTCGAGGTGCCGCATCGCGCGCCGCCGAATGAAAGGTTCGGACACCTGATTCATCTCGATAGCGCTCAAAACCCTCGTGAACACACCTTCTTTCTCAAGAGCATCCTGTAAGGCTAGCGCATTAATCACGGTAGCCAACATCCCCATGTAGTCGCCGGTGGCGCGGTCAATCTCGAATCCCTTCTGCCGCGCGCCGCGAAAAATATTTCCGCCGCCGACCATGATAGCGATCTCGATGCCCAGCGCGTGCACCTCTTTCAACTCGCGCGCGATAGCCTGAATCGTTTCCCCATGAATGCCGAATCCCTGCGGACCCTGCAGCGATTCTCCGGAGAGCTTTAACAAAATGCGTCGGTAGGCCAGCTGCGGATTTCTCGGCGTTCGTTTCGCAAGTCTCTTTGCAGTTTTCTTCTGTGCGGCCATGTCGCTCCGGTCAGTGTCCTCTAAAATCCTCGGAATTGTAACAAACTATCCCCGCCTCCGCACATTGTGGAGTGCGGCAGCCCAGCTGCCGCTTTCGAACCCGAGCCCCATTGCAAGCAATCGCTTTGCGTTCGACCTGGAACGCCCCAAAAAAAAAGCCCCGACGAAGTCGGGGCGTTTTTAATTGTGCTGTCCAGCGTATTCGTTAGGTACCGTCGGGCGCAGACACGCCTGCCGTCTCCGGCCCCGCTCCCCCGGGCCCGCTAATCTCGCCGACCTTGAAGCGCACAAACCGCCGAATGGAAATGTTCTCGCCCAGCTTCGCGATCGCCTGCGTAATCATCTCGCCGATCGTGACGCTCTCGTCCTTGATGTAATGCTGCTCGTAAAGGCAGTTTTCCTCGTAAAATTTTTCCATCTTCCCTGCCGTAATTTTCTCGACCACGTTTTCCGGCTTCCCGGTCGCCAGCGCCTGCGCACGGTAAATATCGCGCTCCGCTGCGAGCATCTCCGGCGTAACTTCCTCGCGCCGCACGTACCGCGGATCAAGGGCCGCGATGTGCATCGCGATGTCGTGGCAAAGTGCCTGGAAAGCTTCCGTGCGAGCCACAAAGTCCGACTCGCAATTAATCTCCACGAGCACACCAATCTTCCCGCCCGCGTGAATATAACTTCCCACGAGCCCTTCGCTCGCCTCGCGCTGCGATTTCTTGGCCGCGGCTGCTTGTCCTTTCTTCCGCAAAATCTCGATGGCCTTATCAATGACTCCGTTTGCTTCCACGAGCGCCGCGCGGCAATCGCTGAACCCCGCACCGGTCCTCTCGCGCAACTCCTTCACAAGGTGCGCCGGAATCTGCATAGCTGGCTGTTGTGTGCTCATCCTTTTTCTCTCTGCGAACTCAAAATGTCAAAGTTTCCGCAAATGCTTGCAAAAAGGCCCGCTCCGAGCCGCAAGGAGCGAGCCTCGTGAATCTCATTATGGGAACCGCTCGACTATCGTGTTTCGTCGTCCGGTGGGACGGTGGCTTCCGCTCCCGCGGCCGCCTCGAGCGTCGCATCCGCAGGAGTGGTCACATCAGCTCCCTCGACGAAGTCGCCTTCCTGCTTTTCATACCGCTCGTACGCGCTGGTATCCACATACTCCACGCCATCCACCAACGCCTGATCTTCCGCCGATTTCTGCTCCGCCACCTGGGATTGCTGATAAGCCGTATGCCCTTCGAGCACCGCATCCGCAATCTTCGTAGTGAATAGCCGAATCGCTCGCAAAGCGTCGTCGTTGCCTGGAATAATCCAGTCCACCACGTCCGGATCGCAGTTGGTATCCACGACAGAAACCACCGGCACGCCCATCCGCCGCGCTTCTTTAACCGCGATCTCTTCCGCGTTCGAGTCAATCACGAACATAGCGTCCGGAAGCTGCGACATATTCTCGATGCCTTCCAGATTTTGGTTCAGGTGTTTCATTTCGCGGCCCAGCCGCGCTTTTTCTTTCTTCGAAAGCTCATTGATCCGGCCGTCTTCCGTCATGGCCTTCAACAGCTTCAGCCGCTTGATCGATTTCTGCAAAGTCGCCCAATTCGTCAGCGTCCCGCCCAGCCAGCGATGATTCACAAAGAACGCCCCGCACCGCCTCGACTCCTCGGCGACAGCTTCCTGCGCCTGCCGCTTGGTGCCCACAAACAACACGGCCTTTCCTTGTGCCGAAAGATCGCCAACGAAGCGGCTAGCCTCGCGAAACATCTTCAAGGTCTTCTGCAGATCGATAATGTGAATCCCGTTGCGTTCCCCGAAAATATATTCCTTCATCTTCGGATTCCAGCGCCGGGTCTGGTGGCCGAAGTGAACTCCAGCCTCCAGCAATTCTTTCATTGTAATTTCTACTGCCAAGTTTCCTCCTAGTAGGATAGCTGTTTGCGGTGGCGTCCTTTTTGCCTTTGTAGGTGCCGGGCTTTAGCCCGGCGTCTTAAGGCGAAATTTGAGCCACAGAACAGCCTATTGCCGGCTCCTTGCCGGCCGTGATCTCAACGGGTTCACTTCCGTAAACCCGCTGGAGCTCGCTGCAACCCCGGCGCAGCCAGGGCCACAAACTCTACCGCTTCGTAAACTGGAAGCGTTTCCGCGCGCCCTTCTGCCCGTACTTCTTCCGTTCCTTCATACGGGAATCGCGCGTCAAAAATCCATTCTTCCGCAACGCCGGCCGCAGCTCCGGATTGAACCGCGAGATCGCTCGCGACAATCCCATCCGCACCGCCCCAGCCTGCCCGCCAACGCCGCCGCCATGCGTAGTCACCTTGACGTCCACCTGGTCCGCCAAGCTGGTAAATTTCAGGGGCTCAATCGCATCATGCTTCCAAGCATGATTCGGAAAATAATTTGCCACCTCGCGGCCATTGATAGTGAACTTGCCGCTGCCCGCGCGCAAAAATACGCGAGCCACCGACTCCTTGCGCCGTCCCGTCCCAAGAAACCAAGCTTGTGTGCCCGCAATGGGCGTACCAGTAGAACTCAACGTTCCTCCTAAAATAACCTGGTTCCAGACACCCGGAACCACTCAACTCCACGCCGGTCTTGCTCCCTGCCTAAGGCACTACTTAGAGGTGACCACTACGCGGCCACACTTTTCAAGGAACAGCAACGTGCGGAAAATTCGCGCAATCACCTGCAAATCGCGCGGAAACCTCTGCTAAGCCCCAACCGCCTGCGGCCTCTGCCCAGCATGCCGCGCCAACCCCGCCGCATCCCGGTAAACCCGCAATTTCTTCGCTCGCCGAGCCCGCAGCTTGTTCTTAGGCAACATCCCCAGAACCGCCTCGCGAATCATCCATTCCGGCTTTGTCTCACGCACCCGCTTCGCCGGAACCGCCTTCAACCCGCCCGGATACCCGCTATGCGAGTAATAAATTTTTTGCTCGACCTTATTCCCGGTCATGCGAACCTTGTCCGCATTGATCACCACCACGTGATCCCCCGAATCCAGGTACGGTGTAAAACTCGGTTTATCCTTGCCAATCAGCATCCGCGCCACTTTCGTCGCCAGACGCCCCAAAACCTGGTCGGTAGCATCCACCACAAACCAATTCGCGCCCACCTTCAGCGCCTCCGCTTCTTCTCCCTTGGCTACGTACGTCCTCATTGCGCTCAGTCACACCTTTCCCGTTAGAGACAAACGCTAATCTTAAAGTACAGCCCCGCTCCTGTCAACGCGATTCCCGCGTGTGCAACGCACCTTCACTTCTCTGTGCGCTCTGCGGACTCTGCGTTAAGAAAAACATTCCACTTCAACTCACCTGATCACTTTTAAGTTGATTCCCAATTACAGGTAAAGGCTCAAGCCGAGTTCTTCAGCGGCCATGCGATCTGACCGGTGCGCCGATAGGCCAGATTAGCGATCTGCCCGGCGCGGGCCGCGGCGACTCCAGTCTCGACCGGCGCGTTGGGCTCCTTGCGGCTCTTGATGCACTCAAAGAAATTCTGCATGTGGTCGATGGTTCCATCGCGGAAGCTCTCTGCCTTGATAACTGGATTTTCTCTACCTGACACGCCCTCGCGATACACGCTAAACCCGCTCCGGTTCAACTTCATGGTTCCCTCAGTGCCGCGGAACTCCAGGCCCCCGTCGTCAATCGACGAAGCCATCATGCCTTCGTACACCACATCGAAGCCCGGATAGCGGAGCGCTGCCTGAACGGTGTCGGGGCAATCCCACTGCTCAAAAATGTATTTGTCAGCGAGCATCTGCACCTCGCGCGGCTGATCCAACTTCATCGCCCAGTGCACCACGTCGATCCAATGAGTGAAGAGATCGGTCATGGCACCGCCGCCAAAGTTCCAGAACCACCGCCACCGGTAAAACTTTTCTTCGCTGAACGCCTGATCGGGAGCGCCGCCGAGCCACTGCTTCCAATCGAGAGCCTGCGTATCGATGGCCTTGCGCTGCCCCCCACCCTGATAGTTCTGCCACCAATACGTCCTGACCTGCGGCACGCGCCCAAGGCTGCCACCCTGAATGAGATCGACGGCATCGCGAAAGTGGCTCCAGCTGCGCTGCTGCATGCCGCATTGCAGAATATGCTTGCTGGAGCGCACCGCATGCGTGAGCGCGGAGCCTTCCTCCAAAGTGTGCGTGACCGGTTTTTCAAGATAGACATCTTTGCCCGCTGCCAAAGCATCCGACGCCATGCGCACATGCCAGTGATCCGGCGAAGCAATGAAAACGGCGTCGATGTCCTTCTGCAGTACTTCGCGATAATCCCCGTGGGCAGTCGCGATCCCGTTCGACCGTTCTTTAACCGCGTCCCGCCGCGGTCCATACACGTCGCTCACCGCGACGATTTGATAGTGGCCAGCCCTGTCGGCTGCATTGAGCAAGTCGCCCATGCGACCGCCCGCGCCCAGAACTCCGATGCGCAAAGTGTCGTTCGCGCCAAGCGCTCGCGTTGACGCCAGCGCGGTAAGCCCGCCCGCGATCAGAAAGCTGCGACGATTCGGTGGATATTCCATGGCGACCATCTTAGCCATTCGCCGTCAATGAGGAAAGTAGCGCGATGAATATCTCGGCGAATCTCTATAATGTCCGTGGAGACTTTAGGAAGAAACTGTCGCTCTGAAAAAGTGTAGCCACACACCGTGGCCATTCATTTAACCGACACCCAATTCTCCACCCGAAGCCCGGCAATTCGCCGAAATTCCTTTTCGTTGTTCGTCACAAGAATAAGGCCTGCCACCTTGGCATGGGCCGCGATCCAAAGATCATTGTTGCCGATGCTTGCGCCTCGACGCTCCAACTCCGCTCGCATCTGCCCGTACTCCGTGCTGGTTTCCTCAGGCAATGCTAGCACCGGTAGTAACGACGAGAGTTCGTTGACCGCCTTGAGCGAACGCTCTCGTTCCTGGCTGCGCTCTGCTCCGTACAGCAACTCGCCGTGAGTGATCACGCTCATTGCGGCTTCCCCCGCTTCAAGGGCTCGAAATCGTGCCGTGATCTGGGGCGATCTCCTCTGCCGGAGGTAAATCAGAATGTCGGTGTCGACCAGAAATTTCGGCCTCACTACAGACCCTTGCGCCGCTGTGGTGGCTTGTCGTTCCGTCCTTCCGGAAACATGTCATCTGGCAAGTCCGCCAGAATTTCCAAAACTCTTTCCAGTCCCTTGCTCTTCTCCCGAAGCACGATTTCGTCCCCGCGCCGGCTGATTTCCAGTTCCTTGCAATTCACGCGGAATTTCTTCGGCAACCGCACCGCCTGGCTGTTTCCCGACTTAAACACGCGCGCCGTAGCCATCGTTCACCTCGTACTTTGTATATACGCCAAGGGATATACAAAGTCAAGGGACCTCATTGCGACCGGCCATCTCGGCCAAAAACAATCTGTGACATCCTATAGGATGTGATATCTTATAGGCATTCACCGTGCGGATCGTTCTCGATACTTCGGTTCTGGTCGCCGCGCTCCGCTCCAGATTAGGCGCCGGAAACGCAATCTTGCGGCTGGTCGCCCAAAGGCGGCTCGTCCTCTTGGCCACTCCTCCGCTCTTCCTGGAGTACGAAGATGTCTTGAAGCGGCCGGAACATCGGCTCGTGCACAGGCTTTCGCCCCAGGAAATCGATGATTTTCTCCAGGAGCTCGCGGCTCTAGTCGAACCCGTTGAGTTACATTTTCGGTGGAGGCCGCAAGTCCACGACACGAATGACGAAATGGTCCTTGAAGCCGCCATCAACGGCGATGCAGACGCCTTGGTGACCTATAACACAGCGGATTTTTCTGTGGCTGCCGCACGCTTTAGCGTTCCTGTGCTAACGCCAGCGGATTTCTTGAAAAGGATGAAACCATGAGCAGAGCCACTTATCCTTTGAAGTTGCCTCATTCCGTCAAAAAGGCCGCCCAGCGCCTCGCGAAGGAAGACGGCGTCTCCTTGAACCAATGGATCGCCGCAGCCGTCGCCGAAAAGGTCGGAGTCGTGGAAACCGCCGCCGCATTTTTCGAAAAGCGCGCCGGGAATGCCAAAGGAGACGGCTTGCTGAAGTTTCTTCGCAAAGCGCCCAATACTCCGCCCAAGCCCGAGGATCGCATCACGTAGTTTAGTTTGCAAGGAACATAGCTCTGTGGTAAACACTCCGGGTGAACTACTATCAACCCGGTTGTCGTCCGAAAACCATTCCGAGTGTCCTCGCCGTGCACCAGCCGGCCACACTGCTGCCGATCAGTAGCAACACCGCCGTGCTTGCGAGCGATCCCGCCCTCAGCACAAGGGCGTCCGCGAGTAGCGACCCGCACGCAAGCCCTGCTCCAAGGCTTAGACCGTTGACGTAAATCCACCGCCCGCATTTCACCACCTTGCTGCGAAGCACAAACCATTGCCCCAATCCCACTCCCGCGCCGCCGATTAACCCGATGGTTCCAAAACTAGCCGCGCGCGCAGCCACCCCAAGCATCCGAAAGTTAAGCGGCCCGTCGACAATCGCTCGTCCGATTTGCTCCACAAGAACCACTCCGGCGGTTAGTCCAACCGCCATTCCCACTGTGCTGCCAACCACCCACCACGCCGACGATGAGATGTGCCTGCGAACAATCGGCCATTGCGCCGTCCCCAAACCTAGTCCCACGATGCCCAGCACAATCGGTGTTCCGGCCATCGCCCCGAGCACCGCAAAAATGGGCACGCCCAGCGGCAACGCCAACGCCAGCCCCGCCGCCAATCCCAACACCGTCAGCACGATCCATTGAAGTCGTTCCGCCAGATTGTGATTCATCGAAATTCTCCTTCCTGCCTCCAGAACGGCTTCATTCTACGCCCATTTACAACTCTGGCGCGTCGAACAGCCTTGCGCTAGCGCTTAGTCCAGCCTGAGACAATTAGCCATTTTCCCGCGCTAAATTCCCACCCATCCCCATTCTCCTCATCAACTTACGCCTCATATACGCCTGATTCGAATGAGTACTAAACAACAAATAACTTGACAAGTTATCCCAGGTTGCGGTAATATACGCCGTGAACATTGGCTTCCATCCCCATTTACCCCGAGCCTCCTCAGCGAGGGGCCCGGAATGTTGTCATCCACGTTTTTTGCGTCCCGGATGCTTTTACGGGACTGTGCGTAGCGAAGGATCTGTTTTTCCCTGGTTTTTCCGCCCTGTCAAGTTTGAACCTTTAACTTTCGACCCCTCTTCCTCCGTGTCCTCTGTATCCGGCGCCCGCCCAGATCTGGTCAGGGCGTCAAAATCCAGCCGCATTTTCGAGCGGACTCATCTGCTTCTCGCCCTCGAGCGCTTCCTGCGACAGGCCTTCCGCTCCTACTCGCTCACCCACCCAACCCCACAACTTCCATGTCCTTTGAAATCAACACTTATAAAATCCTCCGCAAGTACTGATTCTAAACAACTTAAGAAGAGCTAAACCCTTTAGATGCAACATTTACAAAAAAACCGGGGGAGGGCCGCCTCTTCTCTTATTGTTAACCACGAATCACGGAACGCTAGTCACGGAACACAGATCACGACCCATGGATCATGCCTCCATTGCCCCGGGCGCCCTACGCTTCGACGTGCGGCAAGAATCGCGGAGCCTTGCGGAATTTCGTCGCCTGCTCAAAGGCATACGCCAGCTTGATCAACACCGGCTCGCTCCACGCCCGGCCGAAAAACGAAATTCCCACCGGCAATCCGCGAACAAATCCCGCCGTCACATTTACGTTGGGATACCCGGCCGCTGCAGCAAACTCCGAGCTTCCTCCGCCGAACGAGTCGCCATTAACGATGTCCGTGAGCCAAGCTGGTCCGCCAGTCGGTGCAACGATGGCGTCCAGTTTGTTCTTGTCCATCGTCGCGTCGATGCCTTCCTTCCCCGCCAGTTCGTGGTTTTTTTTGATCGCGTCCACGTATTCCTGCGTCGTCAGCGGCCCCTTCTCTTCGGCCTTCAGAAAATTTTCCTGCCCGAAAAACGGCATCTCCTTCGCCGCATTCTTTTCGTTGAACTCGATAATGTCCTTGAGCGTTTTCACCGGCGCGTTTGGTCCGAGCCAAGTGAGATACGCATTCAAGTCCGCCTTCAGCTCATACATGAACCCAAGAAATTCCGTATCCCCGAATTTGCCGGAAGTCTCAATCTCCACCGGATCCACCACCGTCGCCCCTTGCTTCTTCATCATTTTAAGGGCCGCCTCCATCAATTTGTCCACGGCGGAATTGAAACCGAACGCTTTCCGCAAAACGCCAATGCGCCCGCCTTTCAATCCGTCCGCATTCAGGAACTGGGTGTAATCCTTGAAGAATTTTCCATCGCTCGCCACTGTCGCCTTGTCGTCCACGTCTCCGCCGACAATCGCTCCCAGCAAAATCGCCGCGTCGCGCACCGTCCGGCACATCGGTCCCGCCGTATCCTGCGTACGCGAAATCGGAATAATCCTGCTCCGGCTCACCAGGCCAACCGTCGGCTTGATCCCAGCAAGTCCATTCGCCGAAGAAGGGCACACAATCGATCCATCCGTCTCCGTTCCGATCCCAATCGCCGCCAGGTTCGCCGAAATTCCCGCGCCCGTTCCCGAACTCGACCCGCAAGGATTCCTGTCCAGCGCATACGGATTTTTCGTTTGCCCGCCGCGCCCGCTCCACCCGCTGATCGAGTGGTTCGAGCGAATATTTGCCCACTCGCTCAGATTTGTTTTTCCCAAAATGACCGCGCCGGCCTCGCGCAACTTTTGCACGATGAAGGCATCGGCAGGTGGCTTCGATCCCACCAACGCCAGTGATCCCGCCGTTGTTTGCATCCCGTCCGCAGTAGCAATGTTGTCCTTGATCAATACTGGAATCCCGTGTAGCGGACCCCGTGGCCCTTTTTCTTTTCGCTCTTTGTCCATCGCTTCCGCAATTTCCAAAGCTTCAGGATTTGTTTCGATGACGCTGTTCACGCGCGGTCCGCTCTTGTCAATCGCCGCGATGCGCGCGAGATATTTCTCCGCAATCGCACGCGCGCTGTACTTGCCGGATTTCATTCCGTCTTGCAATTCGCCAATGGTGATCTCATCCAATTCAAACGCCGGAACGTCCGCAGCTTCCGCCGTACCGGCATTCTCTCGCGATGCTCCGTACACCGGCTGCAAAACAGGACTAGCCGCTGCAACCGCGCCTCCCAGCAAGCTCGCTTGCAAAAATCTGCGCCGTCCTGGAAGTTCCGACTCTCGTTTCCCGCGTGTGCCGTTCTCGACATTCGCCAGGCCCAGTTTTTCGGCTCCGCTCTTCTCTTTCATTTCTTTGTTCATTTTCAATTCCCCCACGCCTCTCGTTCTCTTGCAAAGAGCAGAGATAGTATGCCAAACACCGTTTCGTCCGCTCAAAATCTTGCACCTCCATGGGTTTACGCCCAGGCAACCAAGAGAGAAAATGTTTTCCTGTATCTCCTTTTCCAGTTACACTTCCTCTTACGCGGAGTCCCCCGTAGTCGGTTTGCCATAATGCTGACTGACCTAAACGGCCCCACGTCCCTCCAGCTGCGTCGCCCAGGCTTGGGGAGAATCTCGCGCCCTATCCGTTTCGCCGCGCCCGCCATTCTTTTTTTTAGCTGTGCCACTTTCGGCGCCGTCATTTCTCGCGCGCAAGACCAACAAGACCAAACCGTCGCTGAAGCCGCTCGTCAAGAACGCGCCCGCAAACAAGAATTACAGAAACGCGCCAAGCATGTTTACACCGAAGAAGATCTCAAGCATCCGAGCATTCTGACTCCCGAAGATCGCGCGCAAATCGAAGCCAAGCGAAACGAATGCGCGCAGAAAAATAATTGCTCGCCTGCACCCTCGCAAAATCCTCCGGCATCTCTCGATGCAAATTCGCAAACTCCGCAAATCCCTCTCGGCGATGTCGCTCGCCAACTTCGGAAGCAAAGAGAATTGCAAGCTCTGAAACCGAAACAGTCGGAGCCGTTCCATCTTCCGTTCTCGACTCCCGCTCTCGCCTCTCCGATTTTGCCGGAGCGTCCCGCGATTCGTCCTCCAGCGCAACCGACTTTGCACTCCAAGACTCCCTCAAATGTTTTTCGCCGCGATCCGTTTTCCGCGATTCCGGTTCGTCCAGAAGTTCGCCGCCCCGAGCGTCCAAGCATTCTTATCCAACCGGCGCAGCCAACTTTTCTTTCCAAACCCGTGCAACCTGTTGGCCCCGTCGAGACGATTCGCCCGCCACAACCACAGCCCTCTCTTCCTTCACCCGCCATCACCGCACAAAAAACCGTGATCATTCACCGCGGCGATTCTCTCTGGAAATTGGCGCTCCAAAGTTTGGGTCGCGGCAATCGCTGGCCAGAGCTCCTGACCGCAAATCCCCGGATAGCTAACCCAAACCATATCCGTAGTGGCGCTCAACTTTATCTTCCCGCTGCTGCGGCAACGCTTAGGTCCCCACTCGTCGTCAAGAGCACTGCCACGCTGACGATTAAGGTCCGCCGCGGCGACACTCTGTGGAACCTGGCAAAATCCAATCTGGGCCGCTCCTCTTATTGGCCGTGTCTGGCCGCCGCCAATCCGTCCATCGCCGAACCTAACCGGATATACGAAAATCAGCAGCTTTTCCTCCCTGCAGCCTGCCAACCCTAGACTATGCACAAGCATCCGCAAAAACTGCTTACCGCACAGGACAATTCACATCTTTGTCTTCTTAGTCTTCAAAATTTTATAAATCGGTTGTAAATCAGATACAGTATTCGATAGCAGATTTCTGAATTCCATATTGGCGGCCCCGCTAACGCTCATGCAACCAACTCCGCTGCAATGTAACTCGCTGAAAAAAAACGCCTTATGAGGCTCGCAGTTAGCTCGCCTTCTGGTCCCGCGATTGCGTTAGGCCAAGTACCGACATGCAATTTAAGAGTTGGCATACGGCTCCATCGCTGGAAGTCCAGAAAGGCGATAGTCACAGGAGAAACGCTCTTTAAGGGACGCCATAAGAGTGGCATGGACCTCGAAGCAACAACGAGAGCAGAATTTGCACCGCTCAACAAAATATTTGAGGAGGATTAGAAAAATGGAAGTTAAGTTTCAGGGTTCCTTTCCCGTTCGAACTGTTTGGCTGAGGCTGGCGCTGCTTTTGTTTTCTTTCGCGTTGTGCGACATCGCGTATGCTCAATCCACCGCATCGCTGAACGGCACCGTCACGGATCCCTTAGGAGCGGCGGTTCCAAATGTCAAGGTGAGCGCTACAAACCAGGCTACTGGGGTCGTATCGGATACTCAGACCGACGGAGCAGGCGGGTATCTTTTCCCCGCCTTGCCGATTGGCATTTATCGCCTTGAGGTTACAGCTTCCGGTTTCCAGACCGCTGTGATTTCAAACCTCAAACTCGATGTAGCGACTTCAGTGACGCAAAACGTCCAGGTGAAAGTTGGCGAAGCGACCGAAAAGATCGAGATCGTGGCCGATGCGGCGATTATCGAGACGACCACGAACAGCATGGGCCAGGTCATCAACGACAAAACCGTGCAGGAAATCCCGTTGAACGGCCGGCACTTTACGGACCTCAGTCTTTTGACGCCCGGTACGGTGACGCCTCCTGCGAACGGGTTTTTGTCAGCCCCTTTGCGCGGGCAAGGCTCCTTCGGAATCAATACGGCGGGGCAACGCGAGGACACCACCAACTGGCTGGTCAACGGCATCAACCTGAACGACAACGTTCAGAATCAAATCACGTTTCAGCCTCCGATCGACACGCTCGCGGAGTCCAAAATCGACAACTCGGCCTTCCCGGCGGAGTACGGACGGAATGCCGGCGCGATCGTTAACCTTGCCACTCGCTCCGGAACCAACGAATACCACGGAGAAGCGTTTGACTTCTTCCGGAACAACGCCTTGGATGCGCGGAACTTTTTCAACTCAGCTGTAAGTGCGACAGGTGCGCCCCTCCCCCAAGCGCCTTTCAAGCGCAACGAATTCGGCGCTTCTTTTGGTGGGCCCATTAAAAAGAATAAAGCATTTTTCTTTCTTGCTTATGAGGCTCTTCGCCAACACCAAAGCCTGACCGTCTCGACGACCGTTCCCAGCCAAAATGACCGCGCGGCGGTTACTTCTCCGGCAGTCAAAAGTTTGCTGGCACTGATCCCCGGGGCCAACCAGGTCGGATCTGGTACCGCTGGAAACGCCGCTACTTTCAATCTGTTCACTGGCGGCGCGCTCGCCAATGTTTCGATCAACCAGGGATCCGCCGACCTCGACTTTGAACTGACACAGAAAGATCGCATTCATGGCTACTACGTGGTTCAAAAAGACCTTCGCCAAGAGCCGACGGCCGGTGGTGCGATCGGAGCAGATATTCCTGGGTTTGGCGATACCCGCTCTGGATTTCGACAGCTGATGACTTTCAGCGAGGATCATACGTTTAGCCCGGCCTTGGCGAATACGGTCCGCCTCGGGTTTAATCGCATCCATTTGACCTTCACACCTAACGGACTCCTCGATCCGGCAGCCTTCAACATGACCCTTCCACCGGGCTCTCCTGTTGCCTCGGGACTTCCGTTCTTCAACGTTGCAGGTACTCTGGGCTTTGGTGGACCTACCGGCGAACCTCAAGGCCGCGGCGACACCACCGTTGTTTTGAATGACACCTTGAGCTGGCTGAAGGGCCGGCACTCTTTCGCGTTTGGTGGGGAAATCCGCCGCGCGTACAACAACAACATTGCCGAAAACGTGGGAAGTTTTAACTTCACCACGTTTGCGAACTTCCTCGCCGACAAGTCCAATGTGTTTACGGATCAGCTCGGTTCAGGAAATGACAAAATTCTGCAACCCTCTTACGATGTATTTGCACAGGACAGCTTTAAATGGAAATCGAACTTCACCATCAATATCGGTCTCCGTTACGCCTGGAACTCATCGCCGTCGGAAGCCGCCAATCACTTTACTAATTTCGATCCCACGACGGGCACGCTTATTTCGTCTCCCCAGCCCTACCACACGAACAACAAGAACTTCCAGCCACGCATCGGATTCGCCTGGGATCCCTTTAAAGATGGTAAGACATCGGTCCGCGCCGCTTATGCGATCATGACGCAGGATCCCACCACCAATATCGTTACCGGGCTTAGCTCAAATCCTCCGTTCGCTTTGCCGCTTTCTGTCAGCTCCGCGACGAGCAGCATTACGCTGGAGAATCCTTCTGCGGCCATTACCGGCGTCAGCCTGGGTCCTAGCGCCATTAACTCCTCATATGACGACATGTACGCTCAGGACTGGAACCTCACCGTCCAGCGACAGATTACTCCCTCCTTGGGAATCGAAGTCGCTTATGTAGGGTTGAAGGCGACGCACCTCCAGTTAACTCAGAATATCAACCAACCTTTCGTCGTTGGCGGTATTTACGGTTCAACAAAGCCGTTCCCGTCGCTCCCCTTGACCAGTTCGGTGATCCCGGCTCAGTGCGCTCCTCCCAACCCCGTTTGCCCGCTGAACAACATCAACCAGATCAACACCGGCGGGAACTCCAACTACGATGCACTCTGGGCCACGGTCAACAAGCACTTCTCTCGCGGCTTCGAGTTTCTTGCTTCCTACACGTATTCGAAATCGCTCGACTACAATTCACTTTCTACCGGAGAGTCGTACGTCATTCAGAACGCCTATAATCCGCGAGGCGACTATGGCCCTTCGGAGTTCGACGCGCGTCACCGATTCGTTCTCAGCGGCTTTTACGAACTTCCCTTCAAGGCCAACCGCCTCGTGGCGGGCTGGCAGCTTGGCATCGTCACCCAAGCGCAAACGGGAAATCCACTCAATCCCACACTGGCCATCGGCCCAGGGCCAGGAATTTCTCTGACTGTGAGGCCCGACGTGACCGGGGCGATCCAGACGACGGGAAACCCAGCGCAGTGGTTCGCGAACAAGACAGTTTTCGTCGCTCCCTGCGTCGCCGCAGTGCCGCCTGCTACGCTGTTGACCTGCCACCCGGGCGACTTGGGCCGCGATTCCATCACTGGACCCAATTTCCTGAACACCGATTTCTCAGTCACCAAGAACACCAAGATCACCGAGAGATTCACTCTGCAGTTCCGCAGCGAGATGTTCGATGTGTTCAACCATCCCAATTTTGGTGACCCGATTCTGACAACGACCAGCTCATCCTTCGGGAAAATTTTCTCTACGCGATTCCCCACGGGTGACTTCGGCTCTTCACGCCAGATCCAGTTCGCTCTGAAGTTGCTTTTCTAAGCGTTGGTCAACCCTTCTTCCGGCGAGGGCGGGCTTCGGCTCGCCCTCGCTGCTTTCATCCGATTCTTTCTTCCGATTGATCCACTTTCCCTCGTTTTGAATTGTGCGCGGAGAACGAAGTAAACTTCCAGTGCGCAGATTCGTTTCTCCAGAGCTCCACTCCTAATTTTCGGATACAATGGAAAATAGTCTTAAGACTAGACTCCGAGGGTAGAGTGATTCACGGCAACGTGTTCCACAACGAAAGCCTGCTGCCCATTGAAAAGGTTCGGCTTTCGCCTGGGCAGGCTGGTCTGATCTGCGGATGGGGACTGTTTACGACCCTGCGCATCTTCCACGGCGAAGCTTTCGCTTACGAGCGCCACTGGCGCCGCCTGGAAAAGGACGCGGCCATCATCCACCTTCCCATGCCGTACACCTCGGCCAAAGTCCGCCTCAACCTTCATGAAGTCATACGCGCGAATCAAGTCACGGAAGGCTGCGCGCGCATTTATCTGGTCTACAACCAAATCGGCTTTTGGCAGAGCGACGAAAAGCAGCCCGAAGTCGATTTAATTATTTATACTGCGTCGCTTCCGCAATATCACGAGCCGGTGCGCCTCGCTCTTCGCGATCAAGGCCGGCATGCTGCTTCGCCTCTCGCGGGCGTCAAGACCACTTCCTGGCTGCAAAATGTTTGGGCTGTCGCCGAAGCGCAAAAAGAAGGCTTCGACGAAGTTATTCTTCTCAACGAGCGCGGCGAAGTTGCCGAATGCACCGCCGCAAATATTTTCGCGGTGAAAAACGGCAAGATTTTTACGCCGCCCCTGAATTCCGGTTGTCTTGAAGGCGTCACGCGCGGAATCCTCTTCGAGATCGCTCCGGAAGCGGGCGTCGCGGTTATCGAGCAGGCACTTCGCCCCGAAGATCTATACTCCGCCGACGAAATCTTCATCTCCTCGACGAATCGCAATCTCATTGGCGTCGGCGAAATCAACGGTCATAAAATCGCGACCGCTCCCGGTCCCGTGACGCACCAGCTCAACGATCTCTTTGACGCCTACGTCGCGGATTACGTCACGCGCCGCGTGGCCGCTGCTTCGCACTGATTCTGGCACCAATCTAAATTGTGTATCCGGCGCGATCCCCTGAACAATTAGCGGACCAGATTCCGATTAGGCGATTCTACATGCAAGTGAAGATGGTTAGGCCAACCGCACTGATCACAACCGGCCTCTGGACCGCTTCGCAGAAATGCGGCCAAGTGTCGAACGCGCCCTTCACAGCTTGCCCCTTAACCGCCGGGAAGCTATTTCCGGAAACGTTTTGAGATCGTGGGCAGATAATCAGTGGACGTGCGGGCGGAGGAGCCCGCTCAAGTCGACGCCGATGCCGAACGAGTAGCTATTAAGTTGAAGCGGGACGCTCCGGCTAAAATCGAATTCGAAGTCCAGGTACCCAACTGGTTTGTAATCGATGCCGGCATTGAAACCGTTGTCGCGCACGAGGTCTGCGGGACCCGTGGATACGCTGGCAGTGGTAAAACTCCTGCGATTTTTCGTCGAAGCACCCGCACCGCACTTGGCACTCGAACCACAGCGGAAAACACGGCTGGTCACCGTCTGATTGCCCCAAGGTGCAACATCGTAGGCCGAGACCGAGAAGCTGAAATTGCCTGGATCATATTCGACGCCACCGTTAAATTGGGCGTTGTAGCCGAAGGTTAGGAAAGGCCGATGAAAAAATCGAGTGTCCATGACGCTGTTGCCCACGCCAGCATCGAGGAACGGAGAGAAATCTCCAAACGCGTGGTCGATGTGGTTCGCGAAATTCCAAGTGGCATGCCCGGTGCTGAAGCCCTTTTTGGTGTCAGCCGTAGGAGCCGTCAGGTGAATGGCCGAGCCGTAATTCAAGGATTGGTTGGGATAATTGAGCCGGAGGTCCGTGAAGAAGGTACCTACGCCAACACCGGAGACCGCCCCCGGATCATTTTTCCTAATGGTAGAGGAAGAGCTGACAAAGTAAAGCGGGACGCCTGCGTCAATTCCAAAGTGGCGTGAAAAGTTGTATCCGAGGGCAGACCCAAGGTCATAGACACCCCCGTCGCCGCTATAGCTGCCTTCGAAGCGCGTGCCCAATGTCCAGCCAGGAGTGAAGCCTCCGGCCTTTTTTTCCGCGGGACTACTGGCTGCAGGAATAGGGGATTGCGCAAACAAAGAAGCACAAGAAGAGAGAAGTACGACCATACAGAAAAGGCCTGCGCGGCGAACACCGTGGATTTGCGAATTCAAACCGCTCTGAGCTAACCCATCCCTGAATTTCAATTGTGGCCTCCAAATAGGTGATGCGTTTCGAATCGTGCTAGAGGGTGCGAGATTCCGGATCCTTCCCCGCGAATACGCATGACCGAATCTGGGAATTCGAGATGGTCGTTAGAAGGTTCAATTTTCAGTTTAGGAGAAGAGGAGACCTGGGCGTATATGGGGAAATCGCCGCGGTTTCTTAGCAGCCACCTGTACGGGAGACTAGGTAGAGGGCGCCGCGCTAAAAGGTAACGGCGGGGCCTTTTCACTTCCGAAGATAAACGGCTAAATATCTGACTGATACACGAACAGCGCAGATTGCGCTGTCGCTCACCCTTCTGGTCGGCGCGCTACTGTTCGCACGAAGCCTGGCCAAGTTGACGGCCGTCGAGACGGGCTTCCGGCAAACCGGCATTCTCGTCACGGACATCGATTTCAGCTCACTCAAACTCTCCAACGAGGGACGCTATAGCTTTGGGCATGAGCTCCTCAGCCGCGTTCGGGCGATTCCTGGAGTGGACAACGCGGCCACCGCGGAAACCGTCCCCCTGAGCGGCAATCAGGAATTTCATGACATTCTGCCGGGAATCTCGGACCCACCCACGGAGGAAAATCCCGTCTCGGCCTTCAATCACGTGAGCCCGGGATTTTTTCAGACGCTGCAAACACCGCTCCTGGCGGGCCGCGATTTCAACAACCACGACGTTGCGGGTTCGCCGCTGGTGGCCATCGTGAATATAAGCTGGGCTCGCAAAATCCTGAAGACCAGCAACCCCATCGGCACAATGTTCCGCCTGCGCCGATTAAGCAAAATCAGCGGACCGTTCGAAATCGTTGGGTTGGTCAAGGACACGAAGTATGGCGACTTGCGGGAAGAGCTCCAACCAATCGTGTATCTCTCGCTTCTGCAGGACCCACGTCCCGATCAGGATTCGCAAATCCTCATTCGTTCGGGCTTGCCGTTTTCCGAGCTCACCTCCGCGGTGAAAGACGCTGCTGGCTCCGCGCATCCGGGTCTCGACGTAAGCTTCTTCAGCTTTCACACAATGATCGAAGAAAGCTTGTTGCGCGACCGTTTAATGGCCAAGTTATCCGGATTCTTCGGCGCGCTCGCTGTTGTCTTGGCCGTGATTGGTTTATACGGCGTGATTTCCTACATGGTAGCGCGGCGTCGAAATGAAATTGGCATTCGCATGTCTCTTGGCGCGGACAGGCGCTCCATCATTGCTCTCGTCCTGCGCGAATCCTTCTGGCTGCTATCGATTGGACTAACACTCGGGATGGCTCTCTCGCTCGCCGCTTCCAGGGCGGCCACTTCCCTGCTCTTCGGCTTGAAACCCCACGATGCCGCAACGCTTATCGTGGCGACAGCCATCCTCGCCGCTATCGCTCTGACCGCAAGCTATATTCCTGCGCTGCACGCCTCCAAGCTGGACCCTATGGATGCCTTGCGGAACGAATAGCGCGACTGCGTGCTACAATCCCGTCGCGAGCATCTCATGCCCGACACAGCTTCGATTTCTCTCGGTGGAGCAGTCCTGGAAGTCGTCTCTCCTGACGGCGCTCGCCGCTACGTGCGAGTCACGCAGACGCCTTTTCTCATCGGCCGTGGAGCCGAAACCGGGAATCATCTGCAACTCGCCGATCGCCGCATCTCGCGGAATTGCGCCGCACTGGTTATTGAAGCGGGCCGCCTTTACATCGAGGATCGCGGCCAGCGCCGCGGCCTCTTCGTGAACGGCGAAAAAGTCGAAAGCCGGCTTCTCAATGACGGCGACTCGATCACTTTCGGTCTCGAAGATTCCTACGAACTGCTCTTCCGGTCCGGTACCTCCAGCGGCGAGGAATCCCTTCCCAATCTCCTCACGCGCATCGAGCACATCACCAGCTCCGAACCCGTCGGCGGCGGCCTTCGCAAGCTCAACTTGCTGCTTGAGGCCACTACCCTGCTTCACTCCCAGGTTCCTCTCGATGAGGCTCTGGCCTTGATGCTCGATCACGCCGTCTCGGTTACGGACGCCGATCGCGGCATGCTTCTGGAGGCGGATGCCAGCGGCACCCTCAAAGTCCGTCTGGCTCGCCGCACCGGGGGTCTTCGTCTTCCACCAGAGAGCCTCAGCCCCAGCCAAACCGCCATTCAGCTCGCCCTTCGCCAGCATTCTCCTGTAGTGACGGAAGACATCGAGCGAGCAGATATGGACTTGCAGTCCGCGCAAAGCATTATTGCCCAGCGGCTCCGCGCCGTCGTCGTCATCCCTCTGTTTGCCGTCCACCGCGCCAGTGCTTCCGATTCCAGCGGCACGCCTGCGTTTGCTCATTCTCTCGGCATCCTCTATCTCGATTCCCGACGCCCCGCCGCTTTCTCTAAACTTGACCGACAGATCCTGGACGCTCTCGCTGCCGACGCCGCTAGCACGCTGGACAATGCCCGCCTCGTTGTTCGCGAACGCGAGCGCCAGCGCATGGAGCAGGAAATCGATATTGCCCGCGGCATTCAACAGGCGCTTCTCCCCCGCGATTTTCGCCATTATCCGCATCTTGCCGTCGCTGGCTGCAATTTCCCCTGCCTCTCGGTCGGGGGCGATTACTTCGACGTTTTTCCGCTCGACAACAAGCGCACCGCTTTTCTTATCGCGGACGTTTCCGGCAAAGGCCTCGGAGCGGCTCTTCTCACCACCATGCTCCAGGGCGCTCTCTCGGGCATGACTCTGGGCACCGATCCGTCGCGGGTCCTCAATCACGTCAATCGCTTCTTGTGCGATCATTCTGAAGTCGGCCGCTATGCCACCATGTTTTTTGGTGTGCTCGATGAGGAGGGCAACCTCGATTTCATCAACGCGGGACATCCCTCGCCCTTCCTGATACGCCAGGGCGTAGCTCAAGAGCCGTTTAGCGAGGGCTCTTATCCTGTCGGTCTTGTCCCCGAGGCCGAATATACTGCTCTTAAACTAAAACTCGAGCCCGGGGACACGCTTGTGCTTTTCAGCGATGGCGTCACCGAAGCCATGGATCCCGATGAGCAAATGTTCGGCGTGCCTCGCCTGCGCGAACTCCTCACCGGCCAAACCGAATGCCCTCTCGATCAGCTCGAAAAATGCATTCTGGAGGCCGTCGAAAATTTCGCCCGCGGAGCTAGCCAGGCGGACGACCTCACCCTCCTTATCGTTCGCTATCGAGCGGCTGGCGCTCGCGCGTCAACAGACACGGACGCGTCCCCCGCCACGCAATCCGTTTCCGCCTAGCGCTGTGTCTCCGCAAAAACCCTACGCCGACCGGGGCTTCTAAGCCCTTGTTCCGTCAGGTCTTGCTAGGAGACCCGCAATTTAGCCTGATAAGACCTTGGACAGTTTCCGGGCACCTCGGATCCATCCAGCTGGTTCGTTCGTCGAACACTTGACTTCGCGGCGAATCCGCATTATGAAGGGGGCTCCAAGCGCAGTCTGTTTGTCTCTATCCCAGGGGGTACCATGCAGGCTACCCGCAGAGACTTTCTGAAGTTCACCACGATTGGCGGAGCGGCAGCTGCTATTTTCGGCTTTGACCTGCGGCCCGCTTACGCTCAGCTACGGACACTCAAAATCGCCCGCGCGAACGAAACGCGGTCGACCTGTCCTTATTGTTCGGTGAGTTGCGGGATCATCATTTATACGATTGGTGACAAGGCCAAGAATGTCACCCCGCAAGTGGTTCACGTCGAGGGCGACCCGGACCATCCGATCAATCGCGGGACGCTGTGCCCGAAAGGCGCGTCTCTCGAGCAGGATATTCTCAATGAGCGGCGGCTGGTGAAACCGCAAGTGCGGAGGCCGGGGGGAACGAAATGGGAAGATATTTCCTGGGATGATGCGCTCAATGAAATTTCCGCGAAGGTTAAGAAAACTCGCGACGAGACTTTCATTGAGAAGGATGGCAAAGGCACGACAGTTAACCGGCTGGAATCGATCGCGTTTACCGGCGGCTGCACGGACACTAACGAATTTAATTATCTCGTGGTCAAAACCATGCGCGCCCTGGGGGTCGTGCATCTGGAAAACCAGGCCAGGGTTTGACACGGCCCCACGGTCTCAAGTTTGGGACCAACGTTTGGACGGGGCGCAATGACGAACGGCTGGGTCGACATCAAGAACACCGACATGATGTTGATCATGGGCGGGAATCCCGCCGAGAACCATCCCTGCGGATTCAAGTGGGTCATCGAAGCAAAACGCGCGCGTAATGCAAAGTTGATTGTTGTTGATCCGCGCTTCACGCGCACGGCTTCGGTCGCGGATTTGTTCTGCCAAATCCGTGCGGGAGCGGATATTGCGTTTCTCGGCGGGCTAATTCACTACGCGATCGAAAACAACCGCATTGCAAAGGACTATCTCCTCAACTACACGAATGCGGCCTTCATTATCAAAGACGGGTTTAAGTTGCCGGAGGACGGGTTGTATTCGGGGTTTGACGCGGCGCAACAGACGTACGACAAGACGACGTGGAATTACGAAGACGCGAGCGGCGGAGGCGGTGGGCAGGGACATGGGACAGCGACGTCTCCCGTCAAGGAAGGGGGGCCGGGCGCTGGACAAATGAGCCAACCAGCGGCGCAGCATCTGCCGGAGAATCCCGCCTACGATCTTAAACTCGAGCATCCGCGGTGCGTATATCAACTTCTGCGGAGGCAGTACTCGCGGTACACGCCGGAGATGGTGGAGCGCATTACGGGCGTTCCCAAAGATCAATTCCTAAAAGTGGCAGATCTGTTTACGTCGGTGCGCAAAGACGGCGATATGAAAAAAGTCGCCACGATCATTTACGCCGTGGGCTGGACGCAGCACACTTCGGGGACACAGACGATCCGGACGGCGGCCATGCTGCAGCTTCTGCTTGGGAACGTGGGGCGTGCCGGCGGCGGTGTCAATGCGTTGCGCGGGCATTCGAACATTCAGGGCGCAACTGACATGGCGGGGATTTTTGAAATCCTTCCCGGCTATTTGAAAGTTCCGACTCCCGCAGATACTGATTTCAAGAAGTACCTCGAACGGATCACGCCGAAAGCTTCCAAGCCGCACATATGGGATTCTTTCAACTACTGGTCGAATACGCCGAAATTCGCGGTCAGCTTCATGAAAGCGATGTACGGCGATGCGGCGACAAAGGGGAACGACTGGGCATTTCACTATTTGCCTAAGGTGGATCGGAATTATTCGTGGACGTACATCTGGGACAACATGTATCGAGGAATCGTCAAAGGGATTTTTGCCTTTGGCATGAATGGCGTGGCAATTGGACCGGATTCCAAGAAAAATATCGAGGCCTTGAAGAAGACCGATTGGTTGGTTGTGGGCGAAATTTATCCAGACGAAACTAGTGAGTTTTGGAAGTCGCCTGGGATCAGCGAAGACGAGATGAAAAAGATACAGACGACGGTCTACCGGCTCCCGTGCGCCGGATTTGCCGAGAAGGACGGCACGTTCGTCAACTCAGCACGCTGGCTGCAATGGAAGAACGCGGCGCTTCCGGTTCCAGGAGAAGCGAGAGTCGACCAGGAGATTCTTGCGCGGATTTTCCTCAAGGTGCGCGACTTATATCAGAAGGACGGCGGCAAGTTTCCCGATGCCATTCTGCACGCAACCTGGAACTATACGAATCCGGTGAGTCCAGCACTTGCGGAGGTGGCGAAGGAAATCAACGGGAAGGCGTTCTCCGACCTTAAGGACGACAAGACCGGCCAAGAAGTGAAAGCCGGGCAACAATTGCCTGGTTACAGCTGGCTGAAGGATGATGGGACAACTTCCTCCGGGAATTGGCTCTACTGCGGATCCTTCACGGAAGCGGGAAACCTGATGGCGCGCCGAGGAACGGAAGACCCTTCGGGCTTGGGCATTTACCCGAACTGGGCGTTCTCCTGGCCTGCAAACCGGCGCGTGATGTACAACCGGGCTTCTTGCGATCTGGACGGAAAGCCGTGGGATACATCGCGCAAGCAGGTTTGGTGGAACGAAGGTTCCGGCAAATGGGTCGGCAACGACGTGCCGGATTTTAAAGCCGATTCTCATCCGAAGGATCACATGGGCCCATTCATCATGAACCCCGAAGGAGTGGGGCGGCTGTTTGTGCCAATCGGCGCTGTCGCGGACGGGCCTTTCCCAGAACATTACGAACCGATCGAAAGCCCCGTGGAAAATCCCCTGCATCCGCAGCAGTCCAGCAATCCAATCGTGAAGAAATTCAAGACGGACGCCGACAAGTATGGCACAGCCAAGGACTACAGCGTGATTTGCACGACCTACCGATTAACGGAGCATTATCACTACTGGACGAAGAACAATCCCATGAACGTGCAACTCGTGCCGGAGCCGTTCATTGAGATTCCCGCGGAAATGGCGAATGACATGGGTATCAGGGGCGGCGAGAAACTAAAGGTTTCGAGCGCGCGCGGGGAGTACATCGCCAAAGCGATGGTGACGAAACGCATCAAGTCAATGATGATCGATGGAAAAAAGACGTACCAGATCGGCATTCCGATTCATTGGGGATACCGGGGGATTGCCGAGGATGAAGGGAAGACTGCGAAGACGCCAGCGAATCTTCTGTCGCCAACGGTGATCGATCCGAATGCGTGGACTCCGGAATTCAAGGGCTTCCTCGTGAAAGTCGAGAAGGCGTAGGAGAGGCGTATGAGCCAAGCCACTTTACGCGTTCAAAGAATATCGGGACACGCAGGCAGTGTGGCGGGCAACGACGCCCAGCGCGAGTTCACCGTCTGCAAACTCATTGACACCACTACATGCATCGGGTGCAAGGCTTGCGAAGTCGCGTGCATGGAGTGGAACGATTTGCCGTTCGGCGAGACGGTCTTCGACAACACGTATCAGACGATGCCGGAGACCCGCTGGAATTATTGGAATCTGATTCTTTTCAACGAGCACGAAAAGGACGACGGTTCGCTGATGTGGCTGATGCGCAAGAACCAATGCATGCATTGCGCCGATCCTGGCTGCCTGGCGGCCTGCCCCGCTGATGGCGCCATCGTGCAGTACACCAACGGGATCGTTGATTTTCAGCAAGCCAACTGCATCGGTTGCGGGTATTGCATCACGGGCTGCCCGTTCGACATTCCGAAGATGAACCCGAAGACCAATCGCGTTTTCAAATGCACGTTGTGCGCGGACCGCGTGAGCGAAGGGCTGGAGCCGGCGTGCATCAAGTCGTGCCCCACGGGCTGCCTGCACTTCGGCAGCAAGGACGATATGCTCAAGCTCGCGAATGACCGTAAGACGCAACTTCGCGAGCATTCGAATTTCCCCAATGCAGGTGTATATGATCCGGCGGGAGTCGGCGGTACGGGAGTTATATACGTATTGCATGACGCGACCAACCCGGAACTTTACGGAGGACTGCCAGCCGACCCCCATGTTCCGTGGTCCGTAAGGCTCTGGAAGGGTCCGCTGAAGTGGCTGGGAAATGTCGCAATGGTTGGCGGCCTGATTGGACTTGTTGTGCATTACTTGCGATTTGGACCGAAGGAACGCGAGGAGACGATCAAGCAACCGCATGAAGGAGTAGAGCCGTGAGCCAGACCGAGCAAATCGTGCCTCCGGGGCGCGTGCTGCGTTACCACTTTAGAGAACGCATTATCCACTGGACCACGTCGGTCTCTTATATTTATCTGCTGATGACCGGGCTGGCATTCTGGTCGCCATGGTGTTTCTGGCTCGCGCTGATGCTGGGCGGCGGTCAGGTTTCGCGGATGCTGCATCCATGGCTGGGGCTGATTTTTGCCGTCGGCGTGTTGATGATGTTTGGTATGTGGGCATCGCAGATGCATGTCGATGAGAATGACAAGAATTGGTTCCGATCCGTCGGTCACTACGCCCGGAACGAAGACGAGCAGATGCCGCCGGCGGGACGTTACAACGGGGGGCAAAAATCGCTGTTCTGGGGCTTTGTGGTGTGCATGGTGCTTCTCTTGTTGAGCGGACTGGTGTTGTGGTTCCCGGAATATATTCCGTGGAGTTTGCGCTACGTTCGCTACATCGCGGTTTTAGTGCATGCCTCGTCGGCGCTGATTACGATCGGGATCTTCTTGATTCACGTATACATGGGAGTTTTCGCGGAGCGCGGGGCGATGGATTCCATGGTTCACGGAGACGTCTCGCTGCATTTCGTGAAGCGGTATCATCCGGGCTGGTATGAAGAGATCACCGGACAGCCGGCTTCGCCGAAGAAATGACACCCCATCAAGCTGTGAGCAAGGAGTACGACGCGCGGATCCGGCGCGCTGAAAAACTTATAGCGGAAAAATCATCGGCCAGTGAACTCCTTTCGTTCTACAAAAGAATTGCCAGTTTTCAAAAAAGTTTTCTAGCGCAAATCGCCGAGGCAGACGGGCAGCAATCGGAAATTCAACGGTTTGGTTCTTTGCGGGACGGCCTGGATCTCACGCTGCTGCTTCCACATTTTCGCAATTTTCTTTCGCTCGTGGAGCAGAATGCTCCGAACGCACTCGCTGGTGCGGCACGTGAAATTGCCGCGGTGCCTTCCGATTCTTGGATCACACTTTTGACGTCGTACTGGGAGCTTGGCGGGCGATTCGACCAGCAGATCGGGGCATTCGCGCAGTTTTTTCCGCGAGCGCTTCTGCAACCTTATGCCGCGTACATCGCGGGGCGGACCGCGGCACCGCCGGTGCTGGCGACGCCGCGGGTGTGCCCGCTGTGTGGTGCCCGGCCGCTGTTCGGCGTGCTGCGTGTGGAAGGCGATGGAGGAAAGCGCTGCCTGGTTTGTTCTTTTTGCGGATATGAGTGGGAATTTCGGCGCATCTTGTGCCCCACTTGCGGTGAAGAAGAAGAAAAAAGACTTCCTGTGTATGTCGCGGAGCAGTTTCCGCACGTTCGCGTAGAGGCTTGCGAAACGTGCAAGTTTTTCGTTCGAACGATCGACCTCACGAAGGATGGCCACGCGGTGCCAGTTGTGGACGATCTGGCGGCGATTCCGCTTACGCTTTGGGCGCACGAGCATGGTTACACGAGGCTGCAGCCAAATCTTCTTGGCAGTTAATTCCTGGGAGCCGATTCTCCTAGAAACAGCGGAAGAACTAGAAACAGCGGAAGAAAAAGAAAGAGGGCACGATGAATCGTGCCACTACAACCGCAGTTTTGGCAGCAGCCAAGAACTCTTGCAAAGGCAAGCGGGTGATGTGCTAGGGATGGGGTATGTTTGAGACTGTGCCGCTGGGAACGGCGTCTGGAGTTTCTGGTGCGGCGTGAAAGTTTTCGCGTTTGAAGCGGGTATTGCCGTTCACGTAACCGATGAAATCCATGCCTTTCGGAAAGGTGATGTCTTTTCCGTGCATCACGGGAATGACCATGCCTGCCGTGGAACTGGAACCTTTGCCTTCGCCGCCAGAGCGCAAAACGGCCTGCTCATTGTCAGCGAGCCGGACACTCCTGATAAGCACGCTTAATTTTCCGCCGCGGCCCAGGGCCTTCTTTGGTTCCGCTTCGTTAACGACGCCGACGGCGGCTGCGCCCTTGGGGATCACAAGAAGGCCTTCGACAATCACATCTTCTGAAACTTCAAAATTAACTTCGTCGTCGACACGGGCATCGGCTGAGGAAATCGATTTGCCAAGCTTCATTCGAATGGCGGTACTGTCCAGCAAGACGAGAAACTGGGTCGAGCCGGTGGCGTTCGAAGGAGGATCAGCGGGCTTGCTGGGCTGGTCGTAATGGATTTTCTCTCTTGCAGGTTCTTTGGTTGGCGGCAGAGTCGGCTTTGCGCCCGGAGTGGTTTTGATCAGGAGAAGGGAATCCAGTGGGACGTAACCGGTTTCGCCTTTGGCGGTGCGCACACCGAAATACATATCGTAACGGCCGGTGATTTCCACTTGCTGGCCGCACTGCAGCGTGGCGCGAATATCGAGCGTGATCATGGAGCTGTAAAGGTAGACGTAGTCGCCGGGACGGGCGCATTCGACCTGGCCGAGGTCCTGAGCGCCGCAAAGTGCCGGCAGAAGAAGGCAAGGCAGCAGAGCAAGAACTCTTGCGGTCCATAGAGCCGGCCGCAGAAGAAGAGGATGGATTGGTCTCACAACACTATCCCATCGCAAAGATGTGTCCGTGGCAATGGACACAGCAGTAGTACTGTTCATAAAAAGATACTCCTACCGAGCGGCGCGCGGGCTGGCGCGGGAGGGCTCTGTGTTAGGTGTGCTCGGCAGGAGCGGCAGGAGGAGATGTGGCCTTGCAATCGTGATTGTTCTTGGGGCAAGCTACGGTTCGCCGCCGAGGAGCGTTTCATGAAAAAAGCAATTTTGTGTTTGGCCGCTTCACTGATTTTAAGCGCGGGGGAGTTGCGGGCGCAGACTGCGCCGCCGTCTGGCGCTGCGTTGACGGTAATACGGGCAGGAACGTTGATTGACGGCAGTAGCGATGCGCCGCGGAAGAATCAGTTGATATTTGTGCGGGGCGAGCGCATCGAGAAAGTTACGGACGGTTCGGCGCCGATTCCGCCGAGCGCGAAGGTTATTGATCTTTCCGGCGCGACTGTTTTGCCGGGGCTAATTGATTCACACACGCATATTTTTTTGTGGGGCGAGGAACCGGCCAAGGGCGGGTACGACGTGAACATTTTGAAGGCGGGGATCGCGCTGAGAGCGGCGCGGGCGACGTTTGCAACGCGGCGGGCGCTCGAACAAGGATTTACTACGCTGCGGGATTTGGAAACCGAGGGAGCGGGATACGGGGACGTCGAGATCAAGCAAGCGATTGAGGAAGGGACGATTCCGGGGCCGAGGCTTTTTTGCGCGACACGCGCGATTTCGACGACGGGCGGCTACAATTTGGAAGATTACGCGCCGGAATTGGATATGCCGAAGGGCGCACAGCTGGTGGACGGGCCGGTAGAGGCGCGGAAGGCGGCGCGGCAGCAGCTCGAGCATGGCGCGGATTGGATCAAGGTATACATGACGCATCGGTCTTGGGTGGACAAAGAGGGGAAGCTGGTTTCGCAGCCGACGTTAACGGTGGAGGAATTGAAAGCGATTGTGGACGAGACGCATGGGTGGGGGAAAAAAGTGGCGTGCCATGCGTATAACGGAATTGGTCTGCAGAGGGCGCTCGATGGCGGATGCGATTCGATTGAACACGGCCTGGAGATTACGGACGCGCAGATCGCGCAGATGAAACAGCAGGGGACGTGGTATTGCCCGACGCTGGCGCCATATTACGGCGACTGGGCGCCGGCGGATACGCCAGGAGGAAAGCGAGATCGCGCGCGTGCGGCGGTGCATGAAATTTCATTTCGCAAGGCGCTGCAGGCACATTTGAAAATCGTGTATGGGACGGACATGGGTGGTATCCCGTGGACGGAACCGCTTGCGCAGGAATTTGGACGGATGGTTTCGTTGGGGATGACGCCTATGGATGCGATTCAATCTGCTACCGTGCGCGCGAGTGAGATGCTCGATATGAAAGGCGAGATTGGCGTGGTGGCGACGGGGGCTTATGCGGATATCGTTGCGGTTTCCGGGGACCCGTTGAAAGATGTGAGTGAGCTGGAGCATGTGCATTTTGTGATGCACAATGGGGCGGTTTTTAAGAATGAGCTTACAAAATAGAGCAGAGTAACTGGTGATTCGTACGCGCGCAGGCGATAGACAGCTCGTGTTTCGATTCGAATGGCGGCAGTGGGTTTTTAGTTTTTTCCAGTTTCGACCCGGACGCCCTTCCAGAACGCGATTCTGCCTTTGATTTCAGCGGCGGCGGGATTCGGTTCGGGATAGTACCAAGCGGCGTTTTCGTTTTTCATTCCATCTACTTCGACGTGATAGTAGTGGGCGGTGCGTTTCCATGGGCAAATGGAAGTGTGGGTGCTCGACTTCAAGACATTTTGGGCGACTGAGCCGGGCGGGAAATACTGATTGCCCTCGACAACCACGGTGTTGTCGCTCTCGGCGATAACCTTGCCGCCCCAGATGGCTTTTGCCATGTTGCTTGCTCCTCGTGTTCGATCGCGGGATTTGCGCGTAATGGTATTAAGTCTACCTGAGGATTGGATGCGGAGAGAATGGAAACGGTTCGCGCAAACAGAAGAGAGAGAAAAAGGCCTGGTGTGCGGAATCCAGCGGGAGTGTATGAAACTGAACGACGCTGCGGACGCGCCGGCAGGGCGCTTCTGCTAGAATCGGCACGCAACTTGGAGGATAGAGATGGCCGAACAAAGTTTCCAGAGTCATGCGAAATGGGTGCCACCGTTTCATTTTTTTGTTTTGCCCGTATTGCTGATTAATTTGGGATTTTCGATTTACTGGTGCGTGAAAGCGAGATTCACGATAAGTGGTGTGCTTTCCGTGCTTGTCGCGTTTGCCCTTCCCCTTGGGTTTGCGTTGGCGCGCATGATGGCGATGAAGGTGCAAGACCGCGTGATTCGCATTGAGGAGCGCATACGGTTCGAACGGGTGCTTCCTGCGGACCTGCACCCGCGCATCGGGGATTTTACGATCGACCAGCTTGTGGCCTTGCGATTCGCCAGCAACGCGGAGTTGCCGGAGCTTGCGAGGAAAGTACTGGATGACAAGATGAATGATCGGAAGGCGATCAAGCAGATGATCAAGACCTGGCGGCCGGATGTGGCGAGGGCCTGATTTGGGAGTTTGCGACACCGACCGGGCGCTGCAAACCCCGCCCCTACGACGTTTCGCGTATTTTTCTCAGACGCCGATGCCTGCTGTCGAACCGGAGACGACTGCTTTCTTACCTTTCAGGCCAAAATCCATGGAGCGCCCCCTCCTCTTCTCGAACGGTTCCTCTTTATCTGGCGGCAGCGGCGGCCGCAGCGCCTTCGATTTCCATGATTTCTTCGTGGGTTAGTTTTAGTTCACCGGCGCGCATGACGCCCTCGGCTTGTTTGGCGTTTCTGGCGCCGACAATGGCTCCAGTGACAGCGGGATTGCTGAGGACCCAGGCGATGGCTACTTCACCGGGGTTGCGGCCGTGGCGGGCGCCGACTTTGCGGAGGCGGTCAACGAGTTCGATATTTTTTGAAAGGCGCGGCTCGCGAAATTCCGGGCCTTTACTGCGGAAATCGTCGGGCGGGAGGGCGGCTGCGCGCTCGCGAGTCATTGCGCCCGTGAGGAGGCCCGAAGCCATAGGGGCGTAGGAAATCACGCCGATTCCGCGCTCTTTGCAAAAGGGCAGGATTTCTTTGTCGACCTGACGCCGAATCAGCGAGTAGGGCGGCTGCAAGGACGTGACAGCGGCAATTTTTTGCGCGCGCTTGATCTGTTCGACGTTGAAATTTGAGACGCCGATCCAGCGAACCTTGCCTTCCTTTTGCAGGGCGGCCATGGTCTGCCAGGCTTCCTCGAGGCCTGGGCCGTTGTCAGAGGGCGGCCAGTGCATTTGGTAGAGGTCGATGACTTCCACCTGCAGGCGGCGGAGGCTATTTTCACATTCGCGGCGGATGGATGCGGCGGTGTGGTTCTGGGTTACGTGGCCTTTGTCGTCCCAGCGGAGAACGCATTTTGTGAAAACATAGGGGCGCGGGCCACGCCAATCTTTCAGCGATTGCGCGACGACTTCTTCGGAATGTCCGACGCCGTAGACCGCGGCGGTGTCGATCCAGTTGACGCCGAGTTCGAGCGAGCGATGGATGGCGATGAAGGAGTCCGCGTCTTCCTGGTGTCCCCAGGCAAAGTCCCATCCGCTGCCTCCAATAGCCCAGGCGCCGTATCCAACAGGGGTAATCTGCAAATCGGAATTTCCGAGCTTGCGCGTTTCCATAGTTCCTCGTCTCGCTTTGGTACGAATCGCTCCCTTGTGAGCGTTGTTTTCTGCCTGAATTCTACATTCCTTGAGATGAAGAAAAAACGGATTTGGTTAGAAAAATATACGGGCGAGCGGAGCGGGCAGATTCAAGACTAATTGGCGACGAAAGCGGCGTCCAGCGTGATGGCTTCGCCATCGGGGTTTGTGATGGTGACGCGTTGAGCGCCCGCGGGCAGAGCGGGTGTTATGACAGTCAGCGTGTTCATGTCCTTGATGGTGACGGTTGCGGCTTTGCCGCCGATTGTGACGGTGGCGCCGTTTTGAAAACCGCTGCCGCGAATCGTGAGGGTTGTTCCTCCGGCAGCAACGCCATTTGCCGGAGTCAAAGTTCCGATTCCCAGCGGGACAGCGGCGAGCGTCACGATGGTTATTCCCGCGTTCTGCCCTGTGCCGTCCTTCGAGGTGATGGCGAACAACCGTTGTCCATTTTCGTCGATAGTGAGAAAGCCGCCGTGAAGGCCGTCGACGTCGGTCATGAATTGTTGGGGAAAGAGGATGCGCAGGCGGAGTATGCCGGCGTGCGCGTCGAGGATGTCCACGCCACCCTTTACGCCGGCGTTTCCCGCGGGGCCGGTGAGAAAGGGCTGGTAGACGAGAGCGCCGCTGGGATGAAGGGTCACTCCTGGGACTGGAACACGTGCGGGAATTTGCGTGAGTTCCGGATTAGCGGGAACTGCGGCGAGCGAAAAATCAGCGCGGCGAATTTCTGTTGTGCCGTTGGCTTGGAGAGCGAACATGGTTCCATCGGCAGCGGCGCCGAGATCGGAGGCTGAGTCATTTGCGGTGAAAGTTGAAAATTGATTGGGCGTGGAGGCATTCCAAAGGGCGAGCGGCCCACCTGGCGAGGTGACGAACGCAACGAACACCTGATTACCATTTCCATTCGACTGCACTAGGGGCGCGCCGGTAAGACTGGTGACTTCGGGCTGCGCGGCGGGTTGAATGGTGGGCGGACTGGTCATCAGATTTAATTGGCCGAGGCAGGAGGTGCAGGAGCCGGAGGAACCGGACTCCGCGCTTAGACCTACAAAAACATTTTGCGTGCTGGTGGCGGCTACGCGCGCGGGACTGGAGTTTGCGAAGCCAGCGATGCCGCCGACAGGTATTGTCGTGCCGGAACCGTTGTCGGGGTCGAAGAGATAGATGCTCTGGGAGCCGAAATCGGCGGAGACGAGTCGAGTGCCATCGGGAGTGAGGGCGAGACCGCGGAGTCCGGCGGTTGGGGGAGGGCCGCCAGGAGGCTCGATGCCAGGCTGGTGAAAAAATTTAGTCATCAATTCGAAGACGTCCACGTGGTCGATGTCGCTGAGATAGAGCCACTGGCGAGACTGGTCATAGATGACAAATCTATCGAACGCGGGCTTGGGATAGAAATTCTCGCTTTGCAGATATTGGAATGCTTTCGGGGCGGTGATGGATCCGGCGGGCGAAGTGATGACGAGATCGGCTTTGCCGGCGGCGCCAGTTGGAGTTTGCAGGGTGATGCGTTCGATGGGGAAAGGATAAGTCGCGTCCAAGCCGAGAGACGATTCGATGGCCGTAACGCCTTCGGCTTTTTGGATGGTGGCGGTTGCACCGCCAATCGTGACGGTTAGTTTTGCGGGGTCGCTGCCGAAACCGTAACCGTAGATTTGGACGGTGTCGCCTCCGGCGGGTGTTTCTGCATTTGGCAGAATTTGCAGAACTTGCGGACCATAGCTGAAGGCGTCGGGAGCGAGCGTGAGCCAACCGCTGGGAAAATAGGCGGTGATGTTGACGGGACCGCTTGCGGCATTTGGTGGCGAAGTTGCGTTGATCTGCGTGTTGCTCGCCACGCTGGCGTTGGCCGCTGACTGTGTGCCGAAAAGTATTTGCGCTGTGGCTTCAAAGTTTTGACCTGCTAGAACGGTGGTTGTTCCGCCAGCGTTCGGGCCTTCGGAAGGCTGGGAACTCGGCGGGCTAGCGAAGATGGGGACTGTGCCGGGAAGCGAACCTAGGCTTGCAGCGTCGATGAAACCGAGTCCGCGGTTGGCTATCCCGAACAGGAGTTCTGTGGCATCGACATCTTTGATTTCGGTGCGTCGTCCGGCGAGCCATAAATCGGGAACGTGGCCGAGTGTGGTGAGGCTGTGGCCACCCAGGACGGTGATTACGGGCGGCGCTCCCGCATTTTCGCTGACATACAAAAACTGGCCGTCGCGAGAGAAAATCATGCCGTTGACGGCGGAAGCGGGGTAGATGCCTGCTGGATTCAGAGAGCCGTCCAGAAGCAGGACTTGCGAATTGCCATTTGCAACGAAGACGGCAGCGTACCTGGTGCCATCGGGGTTGGCGGCGACTAGAGGAATTGTGCCGGTGCCAAGACCGTGAGGGCCGGCAAAAACGTTGCCGTTCGAATCGTAGATGGCGAGTTCGCCGCTGGCATCATTGGCAGCGACCAGTACTTTTGATTGATTGCCGGTGCGGGCCATGGCGCCGAGGCCATTTTGAAAGAGTTGCGGCTCGGTGGATGTCAGGTTTGTGGGCGTGTTTGAGGATGGGTTCCATAGGGCCAGCAATGATTCTCCCGTTTGCGATCGGCGAAGGCGCATCATCAGTTTTCCGCTGGAGAGCACGAGCAATTCTTCGGGGCGGTCGAACAGAGTGTTCGGAAGAGGTTGCAAGCCGGTTATTTCATAGCGTGCTTTGATTTGGAGCGATGAGGTATCGATCGCGGCGACTTGTTCGGTGACTGTGCCAATCCAGACGGTGGTGCCGTCGGAGGAGAGATCGGCGCTGCTTGCGCCGGGAATGCTGACTTGGGCGACGCGCGTGGCGCTGGTTGTGGAGAAAATCTCGACGCGGTTCATCGCGCGGTTGGCGACGAAGACTAACTGGTGGGCGGGATCATAGACGATGCGGCGATGGCGGGGCTCGCCCGCGGGGTTGTCCATCGCAGGAGTAGAGTCCGTGCGGGCGTAGGAGGTTCGCGGCAGATTTGCAACTAGACCAGTTTGAACTGTAAGTTCGAGACTTGCCGGGTGCGAAACAGAGCCGCTGGTGCCTTCAGCCATAATTGTGAAATTTCCTGTTGAAGCGTTTGCTGAGGCTGAAAAGAGAACGGGTGCGCTCGACCCGGCGGCTAGACTGAAAGGGCTCGGAGGATTAGAAACGACGCCAGCGGCCAGACCGGTAAGTGTGACTTGGACTGTTCCGGTGAAGCCATTGAGCGGGTTGATGGACAGTTTGACTGCGGGGCTCGTGGCACCTTGCTGGACGTTGACGGAATTTTGCGAAAAAGCGATGGAGAAGTCGGGTTCCGGAGGAGGTGGAGGGGGAGGCTGAATGGAGGAGGAGCCGCCGCCGCAGCCACTCTGTGCCAACAAGAGAAGACCGAACGAGAAACCCAAGGCGAACCGTGTCAGCCGTCCCAATGAAGAACCCCATGTTCCTTGCTCGCCTCAGGTGGAAAGAGCCATGCCTGCGGGAGAAAGCGGCACGAGCCTGGACGCGCGGAGTAGAGTGGGTAACAGGACCCACTTTAATCCAATAAGGATAATTGTCAAGTTAAGAATCTTTTATAAAACAACATAAGGTAGAGAGAAAGAGGCGGCAGAAAAATCGAAAGGCGGCGAGGACTGAAGGTCCGCGCCGCCACGAGGAAAAATAGAATAGATGGAAGTGAGTTAGATGGTTTTCGCTGCGGGAGCGCCGACGGAAGCGTTGGAGCTCTTTGCAAAAGCGTTGTGTGCGGTATCCTTCTCGGAGCTCTTATCGATTTCGATAGAGCCTTTGAAGTAGGCGCCGTCTTCGATCATGATGCGGGCGGTCGTGAGATCGCCATTGACGGAGCCGTCTTTCTTGATTTCGATACGGTCCTTGGCGCGAAGATTTCCCTTCACGGTGCCGTACACCACCACCTCGCGGGCGATGATATCGGCGGTGACCTTTGCGGTAGTTCCAACCGTCAGCTTCCGCTCATCAAGCTGGATCAGTCCTTCGACCGAGCCGTCGATCAGCAGATCTTCGTTGCCGGAGATCTCGCCTTTCACGTGCAGGCTGGCCCCGAGCCGCGCGGTGGCGCGGTCCGCGGTTGCACCCAATGGACGCATAGCATCTGTACTCATTGCGGGTTTATCCTCCCAAGTCGCCGGAGCGGACTTCGGCGACTGATTCGTTGGAAAATTTTTCAGCTCCGGTTGCGCGGCTTGCGGCGTTTCCGGTTTCTTATTGCCCCACATCGGTCCCTCCCAAAGGGATAGCACCACCCCGTGCAGAAAGTCGCTTGGGGTATTGCAAACTGTAGTCCTCGGTATGGCGCACGGCAAATGCCGTCTTGCATGGCTGTTCGTGAAAGTAACTGGACCTTTGGCCAGTGCGTTCGTCGTGTGTTCGCGTTTAGGATTGGGTAAATTTTTGATGACACTCTGCGAAGGATGCCGAATTTGAAATGTCGGCGGGGTCAGGAACTCGGCCTCTCCGGGACGGGTTGAGTGGCCAAGAAATCTGATTGAAATCTTTTTGAGTAGGAATCGAGGAGTTGCTCGATGCGTTCGGACTTCGGCGATTTGAGGACGAAACCAGCGTGATGATATTTTGAGATGCGATAAATGATCTCGGGATCTGTATAGGCGTTAGTATCGGGACGCTCCTGGCGAGCGAGGGAGACGATAACTCCCGCGTAATCGTGGCTGGTTTGCGGCAGCTGATAGGGCTGCTTCCCTGCTCCCACTTCGAGACGCGCCCATTCTCGCCAAAGATTGATGCCGGCGGCTGCTTCAATTACATCCGAAATATAGGCACCTCCGACGCGAGCAGCGACTTCGAGAAAATAAAATTTTCCATCGGAGTGTGCTTTCAAAAATTCGGCGTGCGTGACGCCGCGCAGGAAGCCCAGGTCTTCGAGAACTTTACGATTGATGTCGAGTAGGGTTTTTACTTCCGCTGAATCGCGAGGAAGCGTGCGGGTGGTGAAAACGCCGCCTTGATGCGAGGTTTCGAGCGGAGGAGAGCCGTAGGCGTGGGCTTCCGCGAAGACAACTTCACGTTCCGAGGCCACGCTATCGACATGGTAGACGCTGCCGGGAACGAATTGTTCCAGCAAATACGTCGATTGACTATCGCCTAGCTCATCGAGCCACGGCCAGAGCTCGGCGGGCTCATAAATCTTTTTCATGCCGATTCCCGAAGCCTGCGAGCGCGGCTTTAGCAGCCAGGGCGCAGGGACGCGAGCCATGAACCCGCGCAGAGCATCGTAATTAAGGACAGGCACGAACTCTGGCACAGCGATGCCCACTTCCTGTGCGCGGGCGCGCATGGCGAGTTTGTCGCGGAAATAGCGGACGGTCGTTAGACCCATGCCAGGAATGCGAAGGTGTTCGCGGAGGGCGGAGACGTTTTCCATGTCGAATTCGTCGAGGGCGACGATGCGGTCGATGGGCTGGGATCTGGCGGCGAAGCTTACGGCATTGATGATGTCTTGCACTGGAAGTTCTTCCGGCATGAAAAACATTTCATCGATGGATTCGCGCGGCCAATCCGCGTGGCGGAGTTTCTCGACGGTCAAGAGGACCACTCGGCAGCCGATCGCTTTGCACGTGCGCAGGAATTCCTGACCTTTTTCGTAGGAGCTGACACAGAGGATGGTGAGAGGACGGCTCTCTGACATCGTATGACTCCGGAATGCTGTGCGAGCGTTGAGGAACGGCAGCAAACCGCCGCGCGACAGGTGCGGATTATACTTCGGTCTAGCGGACCGGATACAAAAATTGCAGAAAAGGACCGACGCGTCGGGCCCACGCGGCTTCGTTATGCTCGCCACCTTCGATGCGCTGGTAATGAAGGTCGCGGCCGAGTTGCCAGCCTTTTTGCAGGAGGACATCGCGAAATTGTTCGACGTCCTGGACGATGCGCGGGCCTTCGCGTGTGCCGATGTCAAGCCAGATGCTGGGGCGCGGGTTTACGTTTGCGCCCGCTGCGAAGCGATGCATGACCTGCTGGTTCCACCAAACAGAGGGCGAGAGCGCGGCGAGTTTTCCGAAAATGTGGGGGAGCTTGAGACCTAAATAGAGAGAAACAAGTCCGCCAAGGGAAGAGCCGCCGATCCCGGTTTTTTCCGGACCGGAAAGAGTGCGGTATTCGCGTTCGATGAAGGGCTTTAGTTCTTCGATCAAGAATCTTGCATAACGGTCGGCGCGGCCGCCGCCGAGTTTGGGGACGCGAGTCGGCGTGTATTCGCGAATGCGGGCTTTTCCAGTATTGTAGATGCCCACGATGAGGAGCGGCTCAACGGCGCCGGCGTTGATGGATTGGTCGGCGGTTTGGCCGACGTTCCAGTCCATGCCGGGAATGAAGGAAGTGGAGGGGTCAAAAAGATTCTGGCCGTCGTGAAGATACAGGATGGGGAAATGGCGCCAGGGCTGGTCGTCGTAGCCCGGCGGGAGATAGACGACGAGGTCGCGCCCATTTCTCAGGAAGCGCGAGCGAATACCTAGGTGTTTGCGGAGGTTCGGGCCGCTCACGGGGCGATGGTCACCAGCAGGTCTTTGGCTTCGACGTGCTGTCCTGGCGTGACCAGAAGTTTTATCACTCGACCTGCGATCGGCGCGTAGATATTGGATTGCATTTTCATGGCTTCGAGGGTTAGAAGTTTAGCACCACGCTCGACAGGATGGTTTGCTTGCACAGCGATGCCACTGATTACACCCGCTGTTGGCGCGGCCACCTGCCCGGGATCGGCGGGGTCGGCCTTTGGGTGCGCGCGCTCGACGACACGCAACGCGAGATCTCGGACGTTTACTTCACGCGGTTGCCCATTCAATTCAAAGAACAGCGTCCGCGTTCCGTCGGGGTGCGGATCGCTGGCCGTCAGAAACTTCAGGATGAGCGTTTTTCCTGGTTCGATTTCAATGGTGATCTCCTCGCCGGAACCCAGGCCGTAATAAAACGCGGGAGTGGGAAGGACGCTGACATCCGCGTAGCTGTGGCGGAACTTGTCGTACTTAACGAAGACATCCGGATAGAGAAGATAGCTCAAAAGGTCGTCGGGGCGCACGGCGTGGGCTAATTTTTTCTCAAGTGCGACCTGTGCTTCGGCGAGGTCAAATGCTTCCAGGCTTGCGCCTGGGCGGCCTTTGAGTGGAGCGGCTCCGCGAAGGATTATTTTTTGCAATTTGTGGGGCCATCCGCCGGGCGGAACACCCAAGACGCCGGAAAACATTTCCACGACGGAGTTAGGCAGAGAGAGATCGTGGTTTTCATCGAGCTTGAGCAGATCGCCCGGTTGAAGTTCGTTGGCCATCAGAAAGAGTGCCATGTCGCCGACAACTTTGCTTGAGGGGGTGACTTTCACGATGTCGCCAAAGAGTTGGTTCACTTCTGCGTACATTTTCTCTACTTCGCGCCAGCGGTGGCCCAAGCCCATGGCGGCGGCCTGTTCGCGGAGGTTCGTGTATTGGCCGCCGGGAATTTCGTGTTGATAGAGGCGGGCGGAGCCGGCTTTCGGGCCGGAATCGAAGGGCAAATAGTAGGTGCGCACCGTTTCCCAATAGTCGGAGCATTCGTTGAGGGCTTCGATATCCAGGTTTGTGTCGCGCGGAGTGTGGCGCAGAGCTTCGACGATAGAATTGAGATTGGGCTGGCTGGTGCCGCCGCTCATGGCGGCGATTGCGGCGTCGGCAACGTCGGCGCCTGCATCTGCGGCTTTCAGGACGGAGGCGGAATTGATGCCGCTCGTGTCGTGCGTGTGAAAGTGGACCGGGATGGCGATTTCTTCGCGGAGGGCTTTCACCAATTCGTAAGCCGCATAAGGTTTGCAAAGACCGGCCATGTCTTTGATGGCTAAAAAATGCGCGCCAAGTTTCTCGAGTTGCTTGGCCATCGAGACGTAATATTTCAGAGAGTACTTTGGGCGCGATTTATCGAAGATGTCGCCCGTGTAGCAAATGGCGGGCTCGCAGACGGCGCCGGTTTCCAGGACGGCGTCGATGGAGACGCGCATGTTTTCGATGGAGTTGAGCGAATCGAAGATGCGGAAGATATCGATGCCTTGGGCGTGGGATTCACGCACAAAGTCCACGATCACGTTGTCCGGATAGGATGTGTAGCCGACGGCGTTTGCGCCGCGGAGCAGCATCTGAAAGCAGATATTAGGAATGCGCTGGCGAAGATCGCGCAGGCGCTGCCAGGGGTCTTCGTGAAGAAAGCGCATGGCGGTGTCGAAAGTGGCGCCGCCCCACATTTCTACGCTGAAAAGGTTCGGGAGGCGTTGAGCGACCGCACTGGCAGTGGCGAGCAGATCGTGCGTGCGGACGCGTGTGGCCATCAGCGATTGGTGGGCATCGCGGAAGGTCGTGTCTGTGATCAGGAGGCGTTTTTCTTTTCTTGCCCACGCACCAAACTTCTTTGGGCCTAGTTTTTTGAGCAACTGGCGTGTTCCTGGCGGCGGGTCGATACAGGGCACTGAGGGCAGCGTCGCCTTCTCTAGCGACTGGGGAACTGGTTTGCCCTTTACTTCGGGATTACCGTTGAGAATCACGTCGCCAAGATAGGAGAGCAGCTTCGTGGCGCGGTCGCCGCGAGTTTGCAGGCGAAATAACTCGGGCGATTCATCGAGGAAAGAAGTCGTGACTTCGCCGGCTCGGAAGCGCGGATGGTTGACGACGTTTTCAAGGAAAGGAATGTTTGTCTTGACGCCGCGAATGCGGAACTCGCGGAGCGCGCGGTCCATGCGCTGGCAAGCTTCGGGGAGTTTTGTGCCCCACGCCGTCACTTTTACGAGGAGCGAATCATAGTAGGCCGCGAGAACCGCGCCTGCATACGCCGTGCCGCCATCGAGACGAATTCCAAATCCCGCAGGAGATCTGTAGGTCGTAAGCTTTCCGTAGTCAGGTGCGAATTTTTTTTCCGGGTCTTCCGTGGTGACGCGGCATTGAAGCGCGGTACCGTAGAGTGGCACGTTTGCTTGTTCCGGCAGGGCGAGCGGCTCTTCGTGCAGCTTGTGGCCCTGCGCTACGAGAATCTGCGAGCGCACCAAGTCGATGCCCGTTACCATTTCGGTGACCGTGTGTTCCACCTGTATGCGGGGATTCACTTCGATGAAATACCAGTTCTTGGCGTCGACATCGTAGAGGAACTCGACCGTGCCCGCGTTGCGATAGTTGGCCTTTCGCGCAAGACGCACCGCGGCATCGCATAGCTCCGCCTGCACACTTGCGGGTAAATTCGCGGCGGGCGCTACTTCGACAACTTTTTGGTGACGTCGCTGCACGGAGCAATCGCGCTCGTAGAGGTGCAGCAGATTTCCGTAATTGTCCGCGAGAATCTGGACCTCAAGATGGCGCGCGCGAGGCAAATATTTTTCTAGAAAAACCGAAGCGTCGCCGAAGGCCGATTTTGCCTCGCCCTGAGCTTCCGCAAGACGCCGATCGAGTTCAGCCTCGGTGCGCACAACGCGCATACCGCGCCCGCCGCCGCCCATAGCGGCTTTTACAATGACCGGATAACCGATCGTAGCTGCGAATTTGTGGGCTTCGGCTGCGGACCTTATCGATTCTTCCGTTCCGGGGAGCACCGGCACGCCAGCCGAATCCGCCAGACGCCTTGCGGCGGTTTTGTCCCCTAGGAGTTCGAGCAGTTCGGGAGTTGGGCCGATGAACGCAATTCCTGCCTTCTGGCACGCGCGGGCAAATGCGGGATTCTCAGACAAGAAGCCGTATCCGGGATGAATAGCATCAGCGCCCTTATCCTTGGCCAGTGCGACAATGCTGGCAATGTCGAGATACGCTTCGACTGGACCTTTGCCAACGCCGACCTGGTAAGCCTCGTCCGCTTTGAAACGGTGCAGCGCCAAGCGGTCTTCCTGGGAATAGATCCCGACGGTGCGAAGGCCGAGCTCATTTGCGGCGCGGAAAATCCGGATCGCGATTTCGCTGCGATTGGCAGCGAGCAATTTTCGGATAGGTTTGTTCTTCATCATCCCGAGCCGGCAAGTAGGTTACGCGAAATTCTAGATTGTTTCACGCGGACGAGGCGCGACTGGAGCACTTTTTTCGATTCGCAGAACAAACAATTTGAATGCGGATTACAAAGCAGCAAAAACGCGTTACGGCTTTAGCAGCCGTTGCGCAAAGCGAATGGGCACCCCGAAGTTGGAGCCGCCGAAGCCCCGGACTACGGCGAAGGTCACGCCAATCACCTGGCCGTCGCGGTTTATGAGCGGACCGCCGGAGCCGCCGGAAGTGGTTTGTGCGTCGTAGACAATTTTATCTGCGAGGACGTCGCCGATGTGTCCCTGCGTCACCAGCGGGCGGATCAGCTTACGTTGCTGGAGTTCGTCCACAATTTTCTTCGGATCGCCGCCGCTTATTTTAACAATGTCCTTTACGGTGTCTTCGCCAGCGCGCGCCAGGATGGCGCTTATTCCAGTTGCGTAGCCGAGTGAAATCAATGGCTGCCCGCTGATGGCGGCTTCTTTGCGGCCGTCGAGTTTTAGAATGGGGCGTTTCAGCGCAGAAATGTCGCCGCGAAGAAGGGCAAGATCGGCTTCGTCTGAGATCTGGGAGACATTCAGGGAAATGCCGGCAGCCGCCTCGGGGAAATACGCGGTCATTTCGGCGATGGTCGGCTGCAAACCTTGCTGGGAGGCGGCACCTAGCTCTTCATTCTTCCACCAGGGTTGGGCGACATGATGGTTGGTGAGTATTTCATTTTGGCCGACGATGAAACCAGTGCCGAAGAAATCTTCGCGAACTTCCGGTGCGCGGCCCTCGAGGCTATAGACAACGTTGCCGTCGCTATCCTTGAGGGGTTCGCCGTCGGGATTGATCGCGCCGTAACGTAAGGAACGACGCGAAGCTTGGTCGAGAAAGGAAACTGAGACGTGGAGCAGGCAGAGGCTGGGAGCGTTGGCCCGAATGACGCCTTCGGCGGCGTCGGATTGCGTTTCTACTTTCTTCAAACGGCTAGTTGTTTCATCCAACTGTTTGCGGAGACCGGAGACTTCGCTGCCGTCCGCAGCGGAGAGTTTCTGGCGAAGATCGTCCGTTTGTTTTTGAAGCTGTCGTTTTTGCTCGGTGATGTCCGATTGCGCCAGTTCTTCGCGGGCCTTGTTGGCTTCTGCAACCAGTGCTTCTTCGGTGTGGACACCGTGCTCGAGCTGTGCGATCACGGAATAGGCGCGGCGGTTCTCCTTATCGGCGCGCCGCGTGAAAAGCAGAAAAATAATCGAGATGAGTGCGGCTACGCCGAGGAGAGTAGAAACGCCGATTTTCAGAACGCGACCAGTCGAAAACGCGTCGCGCGTCATTTTTTCCGTTACCGCAATGGCTTGAAACGCGGTGTGAGCGATTTCCTGTCCTTCTTCCGCGATGCGGGATTTCAGTTGTAATTCTTCGAGGGCATGCTTGTCGCGCAACTGCACACGTACGCGGGCCAGCAGTTCCGCGGGTTCCCAGGGAGGCGTCATCACGTCGTCGGCGCCAAGATCCAAAGCGCGCGCACGCATCGCGCCACCGCCGTGCGCGAAAAGAATCACGCGCGTGTTAGCGGTGGAACCGAGGCCTTTGATTTCTGCGAGAGAGCTGCAACAGAGGACATCGGCCAGGTCGGCGGAAAGCAGAAACACATCCACGGTGCCGGTTTGCACGACGCGGAAACCTTCTTCCTGGGAAGGAGCAGAGAAAACGTCATAGCCTGCCGAAGCCAGCACCTCCTGGAGCTGCTGGCGGAGTGTGCCGTCAGGCTCGACAATCAGAATGTTTTCGCGCTTGGTGGTCAAGTTTGCTGGTTTCCTTCGCTAAGAAGCGGAAGCTGGCCCCACCTCGTACCTTTGACGCGTTTCGGTTCCAAATGGTCACAAGGATTTCACATAGTAACCGGAAATGGAAACGGACGCTTGTTCGTGGCTTGGCCCGGGGCCAGCTGGCGTCGAACGAATATGACTTTCTGGGAGGAATGATTTACAAGACGGCTAGGAACTTCGGCGGGAGCAACGTGTGTCTTAAGAGTCGAAACGCAAGCGGTAGCGCTGAGTTTCAGTATTTTCTGAGTACGCCGATGACGCGGCCCTGAATCTTGACGTCATTCGCAGCTACCATAATCGGGGCCACTTCTGAATTTGCGGGTTGGAGGCGGATCTTGCCTGCTCCTTCGCGGTAGAACCGCTTGAGCGTCGCGTCTTCTCCGCCAATCAAGGCCACCACGATGTCGCCAGCATTGGCAACCTGGGTCTGTTCGCATACCACGTAATCGCCATCCATGATGTGATCTTCAATCATGGAGCTGCCCTTCACCTGAAGGACGAAGGAATTGCCGCCACGTGCAAAATCGCCGAGCGACAGCGTCTCTCGTTCTTCGACGGCCTCGAGCGGGCGGCCCGCAGCAATGCGGCCGACCAGTGGCAGCTCTTGAATCTTCCTGTCGCTAATCTGCTCCTTGACAGGTCTCGGCAACTGAAGAATTTCGATGGAGCGGCTCTGATTGTAGCCGCGGCGGATGAAACCTTTTTTCTCCAGCGTGGTGATGTGCTTGTGAACGGTGGCGAGGGAAGTCAGCTTGAGGCCTTTGCCGATCTCTTCAAAGCTGGGGGCGTAACCGTGCTTGTTGTCAAAAGAAACCAAGTAGTCCAGCACTTCTTTTTGACGTTTTGTCAGGGTCATCGTTCGCCTCCGCGCAGACTGGTGAAGCATCACAACTTTAGGCGAAAAGAAAGCGAACGTCAAGCGCCAAGTTGTCTTCGCGTTGCTTTCCCTTCCCTATGGTCTCACTTCTGGAAATGATATACACAAGCTCCGGGCGATTCCTTGAGGCAGTCTACCTAAGACGCAAAGCTTGACGCTGTGGATCCTGATGACGGGATTACGGGACTTGCGACAAGGGGTCGGCTCGTTTACTCATACCTTCAAAGCCGCGAGCGATTCGGTTCCGGCCAACTAACAGAAGTGTTATACACATGACTATGCTTCCTAGACGCGAGTCTCTTCCAGCCGTAACGGCAGCTGCGGGCGTTGCCATCATTTTCGGCGTGTTCGGCGTGCTAGGCGGATTGTTGATCGAAGTCTCGATGCTGCTGTTGCCTGATATGCAGACTTCCGCGGGCCGTCCGGCAATTCCGTCTGGAACCAGAACGATGGCGGGGTTCGTGTGGCTGTTTTTAATCGCGGTGGCTGCGTTCGGCATTTTTGTCGCGGTCGGTATCGTTCGCCGCCGGAATTGGGCGCGCATCAGTATTCTCGTGTGGGGCGGCTTAATGGCTGTGGTCTCCGCAATCACGATACCGGTCCTATTCTTCGTATTCAGTGCCATGCCCGCCATGCTGCCGAAGGATGCTGCCGCCGCCCCAGTCATTAGCGTCATGAAGTGGATTTCCGTTTTGTTCTATGGAATCCCGCTGGGAGTCGGCATCTGGTGGCTGGTACTCTTTACACGTCCTCGGGTCGCTGCGGCCTTTACGGCTCCGGTTGTTTTGGCGACCTATCCGACGACGATGGATGTCTCCGGATTCCCACTGCCTCAGCCCTCAACCACGACTTCCCTGTCTCTTAAGCCTGCGTGCCCGCTGCCGCTCATGATTCTTGCGGGCTTTCTGATCTTCTCGGCTTTTTTCATGGTGTTACTCGTACTTGTCCCCTTGACGGGGTCGATGCCGTTCTTCTTTTTTGGGCACTTCTACACCGGCCTCACCGCCAAGGTCATTCTGGGACTCATGGGCCTCGTGTTTGGCGTCGCAGGCGTGGGGATGTTCAAGCTAAAGCCTTGGGCGCTGCATACCATTCTGGTGCTTCAATGCGTGTTTCTTGTAAATGGGATTATGTCGGTGCTGAATCCGCATTTTCTGGCCGTGATGCAGGAAGCAATGCAGCGCGCGGATGCGGAAAACCCAGCCTTCATTGGCGGCAATCCGTTTCTGACGGGATCCTTTTTCCAGGCGATTATGATTTTTAGCTTGTGCTTCAGTACGGCCCTGATTGCGCTTTTGCTCTTTTATCGTTCTCGCTTTCTGGAGGCGGGTGCGGCTGCCAAAGCGTGAGGGTGTGCGGCAGCGAGCGGATAATCCTGGGCGTCTTTTCTGTAACGACACATTTTTGCGTGGCAGTCGGTCTCCCTGCTTCATAAGGGCCGGTGTGGTATTCTCTAGTTGTCGGCTCCGGGCGGCTGGATAGAGCATCCAACCTGGTTTTCGCAATGCCCATCTAACAAATCGAGCCGCACCCTTCGGGGATTCGTTCGGGAGTTCAGTTACAGCGGAGCCTTGGGAACTATGTCAACTTTGATTGAAACGCCGCCGGTAAAACACACGCGCGAAGTGATTGATCGCGCGGTCATCCGCTTCGCCGGCGATTCTGGCGACGGGATGCAGATTACCGGGAGCCAATTCACCAATACCGTCGCGCTCTACGGCAACGATATCGCCACGTTCCCGGACTTTCCCGCGGAGATACGCGCTCCTGCGGGAACGCTGCCCGGCGTGAGCGGCTACCAATTGCACTTCTCTTCGAGCGACGTGTACACCCCCGGCGACTCCGTCGATGTTCTGATCGCCATGAATCCCGCGGCGCTGAAGATGAATGTGGCAGACCTCAAGGCCAACGGGATACTAATTGTAAATTCGGATGCGTTTACCGAGAACGACTTGCGCAAAGCGCAGTCGAAAACGAACCCGCTCGAGGATCATTCGCTGGACAAATACCGGCTCTTCTCGGTGGAGCTGGAGCGTCTGACAAAAGTCGCGCTTGAGCATCTGGGCATCGACGCCAAGTCCATCAGCCGGTGCAAGAATTTTTTCGCGCTGGGCATGTGCTACTGGCTCTACAACCGCTCGATGGAGCCGACGGTACGGTGGATCGACGCGAAATTTAAGAACAAGCCGCTGCTCGTGGAAGCGAACAAGCTGGCGATGAAGGCCGGGTACTCGTATTGCGAAGCCACGGAAGCGTTCCAGATCAGTTATGAGATTCCGCCCGCGCAGCTTGCGCCCGGTTTTTACCGTAACCTTAGCGGAAACCAGGCGTTGGCCCTGGGCTTCGTGACTGCGTCGCAAAAATCGGGGCTGCGGCTTTTCCAGGGCAGCTATCCGATTACGCCGGCGTCAGACATTCTTCATGAGCTTTCGCAATATAAGGATTTCGGCGTGATGACGTTTCAGGCGGAAGACGAAATCGCCGCCATCACCAGCGCGATCGGCGCGGCATACGCGGGTGCGCTCGCCATCACTACCACCTCTGGGCCAGGAATGGCTCTGAAGACGGAAGCGCTGGGGCTCGCGGTCGCTGTGGAACTCCCACTGGTCATTTGCGATATTCAGCGTGGCGGTCCTTCCACAGGACTGCCCACGAAGACCGAGCAGGCGGATCTCTTGCAGGCGCTCTTTGGACGCAACTCCGAAGCACCGATTCCTATTATTGCCGCAGCGACGCCCAGCGATTGCTTTTGGGCCGCGGTTGAAGCTAGCCGCATCGCAATCAAGTACATGGTTCCGGTGATCATTCTGTCGGACGGCTATCTTGCAAATGGCGCCGAGCCGTGGAAGATTCCGAACGTCGATGAAATTCCGGCGTTCCCCGTGAAATTTGCAACGGAAGCGAACTCGCCGAACGGCTATTTGCCTTACAAGCGTGATCCGCAGACGCTTGCGCGTCCGTGGGCCGTTCCCGGCACGCCGGGGCTTGAACACCGCGTCGGCGGACTCGAGAAGCAGGACGTAACCGGCAACATCAATTACGAACCGCTCAACCACGAAAACATGGTGCGCATCCGCGCGGCAAAGGTTGCGTCGATCGTGCAGGAGATTCCGGATGCGGTTCCCGCCGGCGACTCTGAAGGCGACCTTCTGATTGTCGCGTGGGGCTCGACGCATGGCGCCATCACGGCTGCGTTGAAAGCGCAACGCGAGCAGGACCGTAAGATCGGGCACGTTCATCTGCGCTATCTCAATCCGCTGCCGGCTAACCTCGGCGAGGTGCTGCAGCGCTACAAGACGGTTCTTGTGCCGGAACTCAACATGGGCCAGCTGCTTTGGGTGTTGCGCGCGAAGTATCTGGTCGACGCCATCGGCCTCAACAAAATTCAGGGCAGGCCGTTCAAGCAGGTCGAAGTCGAGCAAAAGATTGAAGAGATTCTTGGAGAGATTTCCCGATGAGCACTGCAACGCTGCCACCTATCACGCCTCTCACCAAGAAAGACTTCCAGACCGACCAGGAAGTTCGCTGGTGCCCGGGTTGCGGGGACTACGCGATTCTTTCCGCGGTTCAGTCCATTTTTCCTGAACTCGGGATCAAGCGCGAAAATTTCGTCGTTGTCTCCGGAATCGGGTGCTCGAGCCGCTTCCCGTATTACATGAATACATTTGGCTTTCACACCATTCACGGACGCGCGCCTGCGGTTGCTACGGGTATCAAGGCAATTCGCCCTGACCTCGAAGTTTGGGTTGCGACCGGCGATGGCGATGCGCTCTCCATCGGCGGCAATCACACCATTCACATGCTGCGGCGCAATGTGGGCCTGAAAGTGTTGCTGTTCAACAACCGCATCTATGGCTTGACGAAGGGCCAATATTCGCCTACGTCAGAGATCGGCAAGAAAGCAAAGTCGACGCCATTCGGTTCGCTCGACCGGCCCTTCAATCCGATTTCTCTAGCGATCGGTGCTGAGGCCACCTTTGTTGCGCGCTCCGTCGACGTCTTCCAACAGCACCTCAAGGAAACGCTGAAACATGCCGCGGCGCATAAAGGCTCCGCGTTCGTCGAGATTCTGCAGAACTGCAATATTTTTAACGACGGCGCGTGGTTTAACCTCACTGAACGTGACGCGCGCAGCGAGCACATCATCCAGCTGGAACACGGCAAGCCTCTTGTTTTTGGCAAGAACCGCGACAAAGGCATTCGGCGCAAGACCGATGGCGACATTGAAGTCGTCCAACTCGGAAACGGCGTTTCCGAATCAGACTTGGTTGTGCATGACGCTCATCATCCGCGTCCGTCCTACGCCTTCCTGCTTTCGCACATGGAGCATCGTCCTGGCTTTCCCACACCAATCGGAGTGCTTCGCGCGTGGGACGATCTTCCGCGCTATGAAGACGTCATGAACCAGCAGATCCAGGACGTTATCGCCAAGCGCGGACCCGGGGATCTCGCCAAGCTCCTTCGTGCGGGCGACACCTGGGAAGTGAAATAGCTGCCGCCCCGCTCAGGCAAAAGATTCCTGCTGAAAGCATGAAACTGACATCATAGTTTCGGGCGCCACTTTTTATAAGCCTAAGTCTGCCACAGCCTGAAATTAACTATTCTTATCGCTTCTGCGGAGCAAATAAAAAGGGCGGGCGCCGTTACTTCCGGCAAACCCGCCCTTCCCACACTCTCGTGCTCTCGGTTGAAATTCGCTGTCGTTTTATCGAGTTGCGGAACTACCCTCTGGAGCCTTTCAAATCGTCCTTGGCTTGCTTTTCCGCAGTCCTTGCCGCGCCCTTGGCATCGGCGTCAGGCTTCATTGCGTGGATGGCCTTGCTCAGGCTCATCGACTTATCACCCGCCGAGCCTTTGCACGAGGACATATCCGCGCTCGTTTGCACGCCCGTCAGATTTGACTTCAAGCAGTTGAAGTCCACTCCCACGTTTTTGCTGGCATGCAACGCAGCCACGCACTCATCCAGCGCTTTGAAATTTTCGCACGCGTTCTTGGCGTCCGTATTTGCCGGCAGCAAGCCCTGTGCTTGCAAGTTGGCTGTTAATTTCTTGTCTTGCTCATCCTTGGCATCCAGCTGATCGCTGGCCGACTTTGGATCTTTCTTCACCCACTTGATGGGATTCAGCGAATGCGTACCGCCCGAACTGCTCGAGGATGCCGAACCAGCGCCCGCCCCTTGCGGTCCCTGCGCGGCGGCTCGGCCCGCGCCGAACGAGACGCTTATCATCGCTGCTGCAACAACTAGGACTAGTTTTTTCATTTGCCCCTCCGATCACTCTCTCAGGCCCAACTGGCAAGACCCGGACGGGTCCCGTTCATCAGTAGGCCACGCGGTTCCGACGGTAGCGAGGGAATGGAAGGAGAGTACTCCCCGAATCAGTCACGTTGTCCTTTCGGACAGGCCCGTCGAGTCGGCGCCGGTGCTGCCCTCATGGAAGCTCTCAGAACAAGTTTCCGCCATGAATGGGTTATTGTGATAAAGCTTGAAAAATCTCTACCAATCCACGCAACCCTTGCAAGGCCTACGCGCCTGGCTTTCGCCGGCGGATGCCCCGCGGAGCGCCGACCTTATTTTTGTGCTCGCCGGAAGAGTGCATCGAAAGGAATACGCTCTGGAGCTTTTTCGGCAGGGACTCGCGCCGAGAATTTTGTTGAGTGTGGGCCGTTTCGAAATCCGGCGCTTTTCGAAGATGAACCTCCCGGTTCCACTGGATCTCTTGAAACTTGCGCAAGAGGTAGCCCCGCCCCAGCGGCACTATTTTGTTTTCTTTCACGGCCACGAAGTGCGAGCGGAGCATGTTCCTCCAGGACGATTTGGCACTCTGACGGAGATTGACGCGCTTGCGCGGTGGCTCGATGCAAATCCGAAGATTCGATCGGTACTCCTCATCAGCAGCGATACGCATCTGCGCCGGATCCGCATGTGTTGCCGCTCTTTGTTAGATCCCGAAATGGAAATGACGTTCCTTCCTGCTCCGCTCTCGCTTCCCGAGCAGCCCGTATCTGCGACCGCAGAACCCCCAGAAAATTATACGCAGCCAGATGAGAGCTCTTCCGCAACTTCGGCGGTGGATGACTTATTGGAGTTGTTCAAACTTGCCATCTACTGGGTTTTGCTGAAGATTCGGTAGAAAAGAGGTTACAAAGATATGGATTAAAAAAGTGCATTCTCAATGCAGCTGACGAAATTTACGCCTCACGATCGCATCCTGAGAGAAACCCCGTAAAGACACATTCCCAGTCCGCCCAGAAACACCACCGGGGCCAGATAAGTGATCATCCACGGATTAAGCGTGAAAGGAAGGCTCAGTCCGCTATGGCCGCCGACGAAATAATAAATGACTGCGCCCAACAGCATGTACATCAGCCCGCGGCGAATCTCGCGGCGGCCGCTCCTGCCAAAGGGGGAGGATAAACGAACCTCGGTAACTTCCTCGCGGCAGTAAGGACAGCGATTCATCCGTGTGGGCACCGGCTTCCCGCAATAAGCACAGGGACGCGAAGCCACTGCCTGTCCTGGGGTGAGAGTCATACATTCTCCGATTCTCCGTCGGTATTAGCCTAGATTTGCGGTCCATCCCCGTCAAGCGAATCCGCTATGAAGAGTTACTGGGAGGCATCGCCCAGTTCTGAGGTGTGCTTCCGCCTTCTGAAACCAATTCGTTTGTGCTACATCTAATACAGCAGTTTTCGCGACATTTTCAAAAATGGAAGATTTCTCTCAACTCGGGTCTTACGCCATCCTTGGCGATGTGGATCCCGTTCCCCAGAGCCTTCTGAGCGCGTTTCCCGAGCAAGCTAAGACGCTCACCCTGCTCTATGACGTAAGCCGCGAGCTGACTTCCATTCTGGATCGCGAGGAGTTGCTGCGCCGCATCGCCGAGCGCGTCAAGCGCATCGTTAACTACCATGTTTTTAGCATGATGCTGTGGAATGAATCGACGCAGCTTCTCGAAGGCGTTTTCGGAATGCGTTACGAGGATTCCATTCCGACATTTCTGCGTCTGCCTCTCCACCAGGGTCTGACCGGAGCCGCTGCCGCCGAGCGCCGCTCTATCCGGGTGGACGACGTGCTCAGCGATGCGCGCTATATCGGCTGCGAGACCAGCGTCGATACGCGGTCCGAGCTTGTCGTTCCGCTTCTCCTGCAGGACCGCCTCATCGGGGTGCTCGACCTTGAGAGCACGGAGCCCGGCGCCTTCACAGCGGAAAACGAGCGCATGCTTGCGACTCTGGCGTCTTTCATTGCGGTGGCTCTGGAAAACGCTCGGCTCTACGAAGAGGCGCGAGAGAATGAGTTTCGTCTCCAGGATGATCTCAACACGGCTCGCGAAATCCAGCGCCAACTCCTTCCGCATGGCGCGCGCGATATTCCGGGGCTTGATCTCGCCGCCGCCTATGTTCCCGCGCGTGCACTTGGCGGTGATTTTTACGATTTTCTTCCGTACGGGAATGGCAAACTCGCCCTGGCTTTGGGAGATGTATCCGGTAAAGGAACCGCGGCGGCGCTGTATGGTTCGCTGGCGATCGGAACATTGCGCGAGCTTGTGGTGAGCAGTACGTGCAATCCGGCGAGCATGCTGCAGATGCTCAATCGCCGCATGCATGGCGCACGACTGGATGCGCGGTTCATCGCCATGCTCTTTGCCGTTTACGACGCTGCGGCACACCGGCTCACCCTCTCCAATGCTGGCGGCCCTTACCCCTTGCTGGTCCGTGACGGCAGCACCCAGGAAATCCGTGTCGAAGGCGTTCCGCTGGGCCTCTTCCCCGACAGCGAATATGAAGAGATGACTATCGATCTTCAGGCCGGCGACGTCGTTCTGTTTGCTTCCGACGGTATTCTGGAATCGGAAAACGTTCGAGAAGAGGAGTTTGGCTCTAAGCGCTTGCACGCACTGCTTGCTAAAGCCGGACCTGAGATTTCGGCCAATGAGCTTTCGGAGAAAATTATCGCCGCGACGGATGACCACAGCGGCCCCGGCACGAGCCCGCACGACGACCGCACCCTACTGGTTCTGCGTGTTACCGGCGAGGGAGCCGCCGATTACTCCAAGCTTCCCGTCATTTATTGAAGCCTGAACGCAGAAACACTGGACGGAGAGTTTTTTAACGACCGGCGCCGACGGGGACTCCTGCCTGCAACAGCTCAGGTTTTTTCAGGAGCGGGAGCCACCTCTCCCGAACGTCGGCAAATTCCGGGAGATTCTTTTTGGAGACTGGATCGGAAGGTGGCAAGCCGAGCTTCTCAAAGTTCTTGTACTGGCCCTTTTGCAAAATACGAAAATCCAGATGCGGGCCCGTGGAGAGGCCGGTGCTGCCTACGAGGCCGATGGTCTTTCCGATTTCGACGTGCTCGCCCGCACGGACGTACATGCGCGACAAATGCAGATACATCGTTTCGTAGCCGTTGGAATGCGCGATGTGCACCAAATTACCTTCGCCGCCTTTCAGGCCCGCGAACAAAACCCGCCCACTTCCGATCGCTTGCACCGGTGTACCGATGGGCGCTCCATAATCCGTACCCATGTGCGGGCGAACGGTTTTCAGGATCGGATGAAACCGCCCATTGCTGAAATGCGAAGTGACGGGAGCGGAGAATTTGAGCGGCGAGCGAAGAAATGCCTTTTGCAGCGATTTGCCATCGGCCGTGTAGTAGCCGGGGCGCCCGAATTCGTCATGGAAAAGCAATGCCTGGTATTTCTTGCCGCTGTTGTCGTATTCGGCTGCGAAGATCTTTCCGTAGCCTGCCGTCTTGCCGTTTGCGTACTTCTTTTTCTCGAACAAGACGCGGAAGGTATCGCCCTTGCGCGGATCGGTGTAGAAATCCAGGTCGTAACCAAAGATTTGCGCGAGGCGCATCGCAATTTCCGGCGATTCGCCGGCCCGCTCGACGGCATTAAAGAGGGAATCATCGAGCTGCCCGGAAACGGCGGTGACCTCCGTCTTTGATGGAATCTCTTTCACTTCTGCGTTGAAGCCACTTTCTGCCGGCACAATTTTCAACATGCGGTCAGCATCGATTTTGTAATCAATCTCGCGCAAGTCACCCTCAACGGACCGATTTACGGTGATTGTGTTCCCTGCGCGAACCTGCCTGAGGTTAAACGCATGCTGCGCCGCCGATGAAGCGTTGGAAGCATCCTGGTGGCTCAGGCCGAATTTTTCCAGCGCAGAGGTGAAATTATCCCGGGCTAGAACTCGTTTTTCCGTAGGCAAAATGACCTGGGTGCGAATCCAGGCGGCCTCTTCCTGGCCAAGCTTCACTTGATGTTCGAATTCGGCGGAGGCGGCCAGCCGCATTCGAAAAACGTATATGAGCACGCCAGCTCCGAAGCAAAGCACCATGACCAGCACAATCGCAAAACGACGATTCACTCTTCCTCCCTGCCACTCGCGACAACGGTCGACTCGCCATTCGCCGCAAACCGGCGGACAAAACCTGATCCGCGAGTCACGCGTCGCAGATCGACGTCATCACTTTTGTATCAAACCACACTTGCAGTCAAACGTGAATCTAATCCATGCGTCCAATCGCCCAACCTCTTGGATTGCTGCTTAACCCCTTGATGAAATTCGGCACGTTCTGAAGTAGGATGCAGCGATGACTCCAAATGCCTTGTCCCGGCGTTCTTTTCTGGCTATGTCCGCGATGTTGCCGTGGGCTTTTCGGGCTCCCGGCGCAACACCAATTCCCGTGGGCCTCGAACTCTATTCAGTGCGCAATGCCTTGAAACAAGATCCCACCGGCACGGTACGTGCCGTCGCTGGAATGGGTTATCAATGCGTTGAATTTTACGCCCCTTATTTTGATTGGACCGAGAGCCAGACCAAGGACATGAGGAAGCTCCTGGATGACCTTGGCATTCGCTGCTATTCCACTCACAACGACAGTTCCTATCTGGGCCGGGAAAAGATTTCACGGGCGCGCGATCTGAATCTGATTTTGGGCTCCAAATATGTGGTGATGGCCAGCTCGCATGAAAAAGCCGGCTTGGACGGCTGGAAAACCGTCGCGGATTCTCTGAACTTTGCGGCAGAAAAGCTTGAGCCGTCAGGTTTGAAGCCGGGATATCACAATCATCAGGCGGAGTTCACGCCAGATGGCGGCGTCCGGCCTATCGAAATTCTCGCGAAGAATACGAACTCTTCCGTGATGCTGCAACTCGATGTGGGTACATGCATTGAAGCTGGATCAGACCCAGTGGCGTGGATTCGTTCCAATCCAGGTCGGATTCGTTCGCTTCATCTGAAGGAGTGGTCGCCGGAACCCGGAAAGGGTTACACGGTTTTGTTTGGTGAAGGCGTCGCGAATTGGAAGGCCATTTTCGAAGCAGCGGAGAGCGCCGGCGGCGTGGAATACTACCTCATCGAACAGGAAGGCAGCCGGTTCTCGGAACTGGACACCGCAAAGAAATGCCTCGACGCGTTCCGTGCAACGCACCACGCTTGATCCGTGGCTAAGGTTTCCGGCTTACTTGCCTGAAACGAGTGGACTGACCGGCGTATTTCGAGCGGTGGATTCCGCGAAATAATTTTGTTCGCGCAGCTTGCGATAGATGCGACCCGCAACTACGGCAGCCATCGGCCCCTTGACGCTGCGTGTGTTCCCGCGGAGCAGAACGGCCAGCGCGATCTTCGGATGGGCTTCGTCCGCGTAGGTCACAAACCACCCGATGTGCGAAGGCGTGGTGTGATCGTCGCAGGTGCCCGTCTTGCCAAGTGGCGTCTCATCGCCGCCGTGGTCGAAGCTGGACTTGCCCGTGCCGTAGAGAACAGCGGCGAGCATGCCCTCGCGAATTTCGGGGAGAATCGAGGCAATGTTCAAGTCGCGTTTCACGCGCGGCGCGAAGCTTTGTACATCTTCTGCCGTGCGCGGATATTGCAAATAGTAGAGCGTGCCACCATTCGCAAATGCGGCCGCCAGTGCGGCAAGCTGCAACGGAGTGATCTGAATTCCTTCGCCGAAACTAGACATGCGCGAAATGCCACCAAGCGCCGGAGGCACACTGGGGAATGCGCCGGGATGCTCTTCCGGTAAGTTGTAGCCGGCAAGCTCGCCGAGGCCTAGCAGGCGGGCGTACTTCGAAACCGTATCAAAACCCATGCGGCGCCCTAGCTCTTCGAAAAACACGTTGTTCGAGTGTGCCATCGCATCGGTCAAATTCATGTATTTCCGGTAGCTCACTTTGAGCATCGTATCGCGCGTAATCACGTTCTCTTCAAGGGCAGCGAGGGCGATGGTCGGCTTAATCGTCGAGCACGGAATATAGCCATCACCAAAAGCAATTTTTTGATTCACTACCGTCAGGATCCGTCCAGTATTGGGATCGACAGCGACGACAGACCCGTTGTAGCGCCCTAGCGCTTCGACGGCTGCTGCCCGAACTATTGGGTCATCAAAAGTTGAGATGTCAGCACTGGAAGAATCCGCAAAAGTGGGAACACCGCGGTAACGCGGAGCATACTTGCGGGTACGCGCGACGGCTTTGCCTGCGCCTGTCGTTGCGGGCACTGGCACGGCGAAGAGCGCCGTCACTAATATGGCGAGAATCGATTTTGCTGCTTTCACTAAACCGCCTTTTCCCCCGCGACATCCCCCGATATTTCCTAGGGGCGAATACTTACCTCATCCTGTAGCTTCTGGTCAACCTACATTCACAGACTGCTTTCTATCAAGTCCAACTGGAAGTCCATTCGACAGCGCTGGCACCGAACCTATACAGCATCCAAATCGTCAAATCAGCCGCCCACTGATTCGATGCCACTTGGGAGATTGGCGCAAAGCCCGCCTTCTTCCCAGAAGAAACTGCATCTCTCAGTGTGAGACACATTGTAGGCATCAGCCCTGGTAGTACGCAATAGCCGAATCGCACCAGTACGCCCCTATGTGCTTTGTTATCAATCACTGACCCGGGGTACAGGGAGTCGGAATTAGCTGACCTTGCGCCCGGCTAGGATCGCCGTGCAGGCATGGAAGAAAAGTAGCCCCGTCGCATCTTGAAACGGATGTGTGCCGACTGTACTGGACTCCGTTTGGCAAGGCCTTTTTCAAAGAAGGGCATGACGACGGCTGGATGAACTACACCGTTTGCTTCGACGACGCGAAGATTGGCCTCATGGTTATGACCAACAGCTCGAACGGCAAGGGCATCTATAAGGAGCTTCTCGAGACGTTGCTCAAGGACACCTACACCCCTGTCGAGTGGGAACGCTTCACTCCCTACAACGCACCACAATCAATAAAGATTGTAGGGGCACGATTCATCGTGCCCTTCCGGTTGGAACAATCATCTCAGACGGGCTGCAGCCTGTGCCGCTTGTTACCGCGAGGGGCGGTTTTTGCTGGCATCCGGCGCGCCCGAGGTGGCCGCCGCCGCCGCAGCCTTCATCGGCGCTTTGTCGCTGTGCGCAGGCGTTGCAGTGTGGCCGTTGGGGCCCGCCGCGGCGGCGTTGGAACCGCCGGGAATCGCGATCTCGAGTTTCTTGCGCAGGGCGTTTTCCAGTTTGTCGCGGATATCCTTATTTTCTTTCAGGAAGCTGCGCGCGTTTTCGCGCCCCTGGCCCATGCGCTCTCCCCCGTAGCTGAGCCACGTGCCGCTCTTCTCGACCAACCCCTTGTCCACGCCGAGATCGATCAAATCGCCCTCGCGCGAAATGCCCTCGCCATAAACGATGTCGAACTCTGCCTCGCGGAAAGGCGCCGCCACCTTATTCTTCACAACCTTAGCGCGCGTGCGCGAGCCCACCACTACGTCGCCTTCCTTGATCGCCTGAATGCGTCGGATATCGATGCGCATTGACGCGTAGAACTTCAGCGCCCGGCCGCCGGTGGTGGTTTCCGGGTTGCCAAACATCACGCCAATCTTCTCGCGGATCTGGTTGATGAAAATCAAGCAGGTGCGCGACTTCGACACAATCGCCGTGAGTTTCCGCAGCGCTTGCGACATCAGCCGCGCCTGCAAGCCCATTTGCGGGTCGCCCATGTCGCCTTCAAGTTCGGCCTTCGGAACGAGCGCCGCAACCGAGTCCACCACGACGATGTCCACGCCACCAGAACGAATTAGCGTTTCCGCGATCTCCAAAGCTTGCTCGCCGTTATCCGGCTGCGACACCAGCAAATTGTCCACGTCCACGCCCAGCTTCCGCGCATACACCGGATCGAGCGCATGCTCCGCGTCGATGAACGCCGCCTGCCCGCCCAGCTTCTGAGCTTCCGCGATCACGTGCAACGTCATGGTCGTCTTACCGCCCGATTCTGGCCCGTAAATCTCGATGACGCGCCCGCGCGGGAAGCCGCCAACGCCCAGCGCCGCATCAATCGAAAGGCACCCGCTGGGAATTACACTGACGGGCACCAGAACATCCCGGCTGCCCAGACGCATAATCGCGCCCTTACCATGGTCCTTTTCAATCTGCGATATCGCTGCTGCCAGCAATTTCTCTTTCTCTTCTGTCATTTCACACCTCGGTGGAGGAATTAGGGAATTTCATTTTGTAGGGGCACGGCATGCCGTGCCCGTCCTTGCCCAAAATTAAACCATGGCCCAAAAACAAAACATAGCGGAAGCCTAATAGTAACACTCTAATTATCTTTCCGCCATGCCTTCTTCAAACCAACTCAGAGCCATCCGCCAACTACGTCAGCCCTGGCGTTCGCAACCGTGCTCGGCGACATGCTCCTTCAAGCGGGCGATGGCCATCGCCACCCGAACCGCCAGTTGCCGCTCTTCGCCGGGCGATAAATTCCGGAGCCGTACCAGCCCCCGCATCCGATCGCGCGCCTCGATGAACTCGCTTTCGAGCCTAGCATGTTCCG
>Ga0073928_10000832_pt1 | contig 65137 bp, 50 predicted proteins | sample PaiPotPPA55metaG_FD_76969 | JGI IMG/M metagenome (GOLD analysis project Ga0073928, IMG submission 76969) | Iron sulfur acid spring bacterial and archeal communities from Banff, Canada, to study Microbial Dark Matter (Phase II) - Paint Pots PPA... ... | reverse complement strand
GTGGACAAAGTATCCGTAACTCGCTTCCTGAGCTATGCCAAGGCGAAGGACGTGATCATCACGGTAAAGAAGTTTCTCTCGCAGCGCGGCGATGTGGTGGCCGACGATCGCACCAACGCCGTCATCATCAACGATATTCCGAAGGTGCTTCCCACCATAGACCGGCTACTGACGCAGCTCGACCGCAAGACGCAGGAAGTCGAAATTGAAGCTCGGGTGGTGGCTGCTACCCGGCAGTTTGCGCGTGACATCGGCACACAGCTTGGTTTTGGCTGGGGCAACGGACACAGCGCAGTTGGCGGAGCCCAGGCGGTTGGCTCGTCGCCGACCACGGTTAGCATCCCAGGACAAGGCCCTGGCTACATCACCGTGCCGGGAACAGGCTCAGGCACGGGATCCTCGATTCCCTTGTTCTCGAACTTGGGATCGACCGCGCCGACGAGCGGTTTAAGCTTCGTGAACGCCAGCGGCAACGTGAGAATTGACGCAATCCTGTCATTGGCCGAATCGCGCGGCTTGCTGAAAGTGCTCTCTCGTCCGCGGGTCGTTACTCAGAACAACATTCAAGCCCTGGTCAAGCAAGGCGTGCGCGTGCCGATCGTGACTCAGGCGCAGCTTGGTGGTCCTCCGACCGTGACTTATGTTGACGCCTTCCTGCGGTTGACAGTCACTCCGCAGATCACTTCTGAAAACACAATCTTCCTGAACGTCGGTGTGGAAAACACCACGCCGAACTTTGGCCAGGAAGTGCAGGGCAACCCGGAACTGATCACGCAACAGGCTACCACGCAAGTTCTGGTAACCGATGGCGGCACGGTGGTGATCGGCGGCGTTATCCAGACGCAGAACACGATCAACATCACGCAAGTGCCGGTGCTGGGCAACATTCCGATCCTGGGCAATCTGTTCAAGCACACGCAAGTGAACACCTCCAACCAGGAGCTGATTTTCTTCATCACGCCGCGAATCATTCAGACGTAGTCGCGTCCGACGTAAGCAGCGAGTCGAAGATTGAAGCCGCCGGCCTGAAGAACCTGTCAGACCGGCGGTTTCGCGTTTAGTTCTCAGCTCCCGGGAGAACTGAGAACTGGGAACTCTCTCTCCTGTTAAACTTCACCAACAAATGGATTTTCGCGCGCGCCAAAAGAAATTGCGGGAGCATCTTGCCACCACCCGGTTCGATGCGCTCCTCATTAGCCATCTTCCTAACCTTCGCTATCTCTGCGGCTTTACCGGGAGTGCCGGCTTGCTTCTCGTGGAAGAAGCCGGAAGTGTTTTCTTTACCGACGTTCGCTATGACACCCAAGCCCACGAAGAAGTGAAGGCAGCAAAGGTTGTGATCGTCCGCAAGGGATTGCTGGCTGGCCTGGGGGAGTTGCTTGGTGGCCGGCGAGTTGGGGGATGGACGATCGGCATCGAGGCCGAGCACTTCACGGTTGCGGAAAAGAAGCGCCTGATCAAGCTGCGCCCTTCCGGCGTAACGTTGAAGGATGCACCCTCTCTGGTTGAACGGGCGCGCATGATCAAAGACGCGGAGGAGTTGAGCCGAATCCGCGCCGCCGTGGCGCTAGGGGCAAGCCTGTTTGACCGGGCACTGGAGGTGTTGCGGCCGGGGATAAAAGAGACGGAGGTGGCCGGCGAGATGGAATATGCGGCGCGACGACACGGCGCGCAGGAGATGTCGTTTCCTACCATCATCGCTTCTGGAGTGCGGTCTGCACTGCCGCACGGCCGCGCCTCGGACCAGCCGATTGCCCCTGGCGGATTCGTAGTGTGCGATTTCGGTGTTATACTCGCAGGTTATTGTTCGGACCAGACTAGGACTGTGTGGGTCGGGTCCGCTGCAAAAGAACCACGGCGGGTTTACGAGGCCGTGCGGGAAAGTCAGCAGGCTGCGATTGACGCCGTCCAACCGGGCATCGCCGTTAGTGTGGTCGATGAAGCGGCCCGCAAGGTTTTGCGCAAGGCGGGATTAGGACGTTATTTTACTCACTCCACCGGGCACGGAGTGGGCCTCGAAATTCACGAAGCTCCGAGAGTAGCGGCAGAGCAGCGGGAGATTCTTCAACCGGGGATGGTCATCACGATCGAGCCCGGAGTATACTTCCCCGGCAAATGGGGCGTGAGGATTGAGGACATGTTAGTGGTAACGGCCGGGGGGTGTGAAGTGTTGACTCCGACGAGCAAGGATTTCCTGGTAGTTTAGTCTTCTTTAGCGTTTAACTTTCAGCCGGGCAGGAATCGACGCCCGGCTTCTTCGCGTACTGTCATTCAGTTGCATGGTTGGTTCGCGGGTTCGGTTCGCAATAAAACGGCGAAGGGTTCCCACCCTACACGAATGAATCAAAAAGAGCTAAAAGAACTAATCGAGTTCTTAATCGAGAAGGATATCGCCGAGTTTGAGTTGGAGCGCGGCGATGTGAAGATCCGGATCAAGCGGGCCGGCGAGCATACCGTAGTCCATTCTCACGGTGAGCCGCGTTTCTATGCAGTGCCTCCGGCGCCAGGGGCCGCGCCTGAATTGGGGGCCGTGCCGGTAGTGGTCGCCGCGCCGGCCGCGCCTGCGGCACCCGCAGCCCCTGCTCCCGAAGAAGGGCTTCATTCGGTTAAGTCTCCGATCGTCGGAACGTTTTATGAAGCGCCTTCGCCGGGCGCTCCACCGTTTGTGAAAACTGGAGACACAGTCGAAGTCGGGCAAGTTCTGTGCATCGTGGAAGCTATGAAGCTGCTCAACGAGATTGAGTCGGACGTTGCCGGGGAGATCGTGAAGAAGCTGGCGGTGAACGGCCAGCCAATCGAATACGGCCAGGAATTATTTGTGATAAGGCCGAAGAAATGAACCTTTGTATCAGGGCATGCGTTCAGGCGTGCCGACGAAGATAGTGATTCTGAACCGGCTTTAGCCGCTGTGCTCTGCAGCCAGCCAGCGGCTAAAGCCGATTCCGTTAAGTTTCAACCGTACGGCAGCGCTGAAGCGATGCCCTGATACGAACCAATTCAAGACCGATTCATGTTCAAGAAAATTCTGATTGCCAATCGCGGGGAAATCGCACTGCGCGTGATTTGCGCGTGCAAGGAACTGGGCATTCGTACGGTCGCTATCTATAGTGAGGCGGACCGCAACTCGTTGCCCGTTCGTTTTGCCGACGAGGCTATTTGCATCGGGCCGCCACAGCTCGCGCTCAGTTATTTGAACATTCCCGCGGTCATCAGCGCGGCCGAAATCGCCAATGTGGAAGCGGTGCATCCGGGCTACGGATTGTTGGCGGAGAATGCCAACTTCGCTGAAGTGTGCGAGACCAGCGGCATCAAATTTATTGGCCCGCGACCCGAAGTCACCCGCCTGATGGGCGAGAAGGAAAAGGCTCGCACGGCGATGAAACAAGCCGGAGTGCCGATTTTGCCTGGGTCCGACGGCATCATCGCCTCCGATGGCGAGGCGGTGGAGTGGGCGAGGCAGGTCGGCTTCCCGGTGATTGTAAAAGCCTCGGCCGGGGGGGGCGGACGGGGCATGCGCATTGTCCGCAACGAAGAAGAACTGCCTGGGCTGTTTAAAGCTGCGCAGGCGGAGGCGGCGGGTGCCTTCGGCAATGGGGACCTTTACATGGAGAAGTACGTCGAGCATCCCCGGCACATCGAGTTTCAAGTTCTGGCCGATGAGCACGGGAATGTGGTGAGCCTGGGTGAGCGCGAATGTTCCATCCAGCGCCGGCACCAGAAGTTGCTGGAAGAGTCGCCATCCACGCAAGTCACTCCCGAGTTGCGCGACCAGATCGGGGCGGTTCTATGCAAGTCGCTGGCGGCGATCGGCTACAGCAATGCGGGCACCATTGAGTTTCTGATGGACCAAGATCGACGGCTGCATTTCATCGAGATGAACACGCGCATTCAGGTTGAACATCCTGTGACAGAGATGGTCACGGACGTCGACCTGGTGAAAAGCCAGATCATGATCGCGGCCGGGGCGCATATGCGCGATGTGCTGCAGGGACCGATTATCCATCGCGGACACGCGATCGAGTGCCGCATCAATGCGGAGCATCCCGAGAAATTCACGCCTTCGGCAGGGAAAATTACAGCGTTCCATCCCCCTGGTGGAACGGGAGTGCGCGTGGACACGGCGGCATACGCTGAGGGTGTGATCCCGCCATATTACGATTCCCTGATTGCGAAGCTGATTGTGCGGGGAAAAGACCGCAGCGAAGCCGTGTCGCGCATGTCGCGGGCGCTGGAGATGTTTATCGTCGAGGGCGTTTACACTACGATCCCGCTGCACCGGAAAATTCTGGCGGATGAAGATTTCCGGGCAGGGAAGATTGACACGGGATTCATCGAACGGTTCCTGAAGAAAAACGGGAAGACGTAAGAGCAGACGCATTCCTCCGCCTGCGGGCAAAGCCCGACGCGTTCACGAGCGTCGGAAGAGTTTCATAGGAAGCATTTCCTGAAATCCCTCCGGACGAATGCGTCCGGGGTAACGTGATTTGTGGCAGGGCCAGCCAGCTTTACACGCCATGATTCTACTTCCGCGCCTCTATGCCATTGTTGATTCATCGGTTCACTTGTCGACTCAGGGCCTGCTCGCGTTCGCTGAGGAACTGATCGCGGGCGGATGTACTCTGCTGCAATACCGCAACAAGGGCGGGAACGCGCGCCTGATGTTGGAGCAGGCGACCGAGTTGCGTAGGCTTTCGCGGGCAAGAGTGCCCGCGCCACACGTGCGGCTGATTATGAACGACCGCGCGGATCTGTGCCTGACTGCCGAATTCGACGGAGTCCATGTGGGTCAGGGCGACCTATCGCCTGAATCCGTGCGTGCGATTATTGGCACGGACCGCTGGCTCGGCGTATCGACGCACAATCCCGAGCAATTGCGCGAGGCTGATTTGACTTCCGCCGATTATCTAGCCATCGGCCCTGTATTCGCGACTTTCAGCAAAGAGAAGCCCGATCCCGTGGTGGGCCTCGAAGGCGTGCGGCGGGCGCGGCAATTGACGCGGAAGCCGCTGGTGGCGATTGGGGGCATTACCCGGGCGAATGCGGTCTCGGTTATCGAGGCTGGGGCGGATTCGGTGGCGGTGATATCTGATCTGTTACGGGAGCCGGGTAAATCAGCAGAGGAATTTTTCCGCATCTTGAGGTAAAGTCATCAGCAATTGACAGGGTCGTTGGTTCTTGGTCGTCGGTCGTTGGCTAGAACAGACGGTCCACACGACGTTTGTGGCGCTGAAACAGCGACCTACTGCTAAAGACCAAAGACGAACGACCATCGACACTTCTCGAGTTTAGGAGGGCTTCCTGAGTCCAAGTTCAACGCCACCGCCAGTCACCAGCGACTGGGAAATCCACAGTCATCAAGACCAGGAACTGGTCAAGGGGCTAGGCCTGACCAGCGCTACCATGCTGGTCATAGGGTCGATGATCGGCTCGGGCATCTTTATAGTTTCGGCGGAGATTGCCCGCGAAGTGGATTCGCCCGCGCTGCTGATGGGCGCCTGGGCAGTCGCAGGATTCCTGACCATCGTGGGAGCGCTGAGCTACGGCGAACTGGCGGCGATGATGCCGCGAGCTGGCGGGCAATACGTTTATCTCCGGGAAGCGCTGGGACCGCTTTGGGGATTTCTTTACGGCTGGACTCTTTTCTTGGTGATTCAGACCGGAACCATTGCTGCCGTGGGCGTGGCTTTCGGGAAGTTTCTCGGAGTTTTCTATCCTGCCATTTCATCCTCCAAATGGCTTCTGCATCTCTGGAAGGTCCCGCCGATCCGTCTCGGTCCGATGGTTCTGGGGAACATGGATGTGGGCATCAACACGCAAAATCTGGTTGCCATCCTGCTCGTGGTCTTCCTCTCGGTGGTGAATATCTTCGGGTTAAAGACCGGCGCGCTCATTCAGAATGTTTTTACTGCGGCGAAAGTTTCGGCGCTGCTGGGACTAGCATTGTTCGGCCTGGCGCTGGGGCGAAATGCGCAGGCGATGGCGGCGAACTTCAGCGGACATTTCTGGCGGAATGCGGGACTGGGTGCGCAGCACGCGGTGCAGGTAGGAGTGGGTGGGCCGATGGTGATGGTGGGCACTCTGACAATTCTGGCGGTGGCGCAAGTGGGCTCGCTATTCTCCGCCGACGCCTGGAACAACGTGACGTTTACGGCTGGTGAAGTAAAGAATCCCAGCCGTAACTTGCCGTTGTCCCTGGCGCTGGGCACGGGCGTTGTGATCTCGCTCTACCTTGCCTGTAACTTCATTTATCTGATGGCGCTGCCGCTGGACGGAGTACCGGGCGCAGCGACGGTTCTGGGACGCGGAATCAAGTATGCCGCCGAGGACCGGGTTGGCACCGCAGTGATGACGCAGATGTTTGGTGCGGCCGGCGGATTGTTGATGGCCGCCGCCATTCTGATTTCCAGCTTCGGCTGCAACAACGGACTCATCCTCTCCGGCGCGCGCGTCTACTACGCCATGGCGAAAGATGGGTTGTTCTTCCGCAATGTTGCCAAGCTGCATCCTACCTACAAGACTCCGGCAGTTTCGCTGATGGTGCAGATGGTTTGGACGTGCGTGCTCTGCATTTCGGGAGGCTACAACGACTTGTTGAGCTATGTGATTTTCGCGGCGCTGTTGTTCTATATGCTGACGATTGTGGGGTTGTTCGTGTTGCGGCGGACGCGTCCGGATGCTGACAGGCCATACCGTGCCGTAGGTTATCCTGTGTTGCCGGCAATTTATATTGTGATCGCCGGCTTCATCGATATCGTACTATTACGCTACAAACCGCAGTTCACGTGGCCGGGGCTGATTGTGGTGCTGTTGGGGATTCCAGTTTATTATGCGTGGTCGAGGAGGTCGGGAGATGGCAACCCAAGTGAGTCCGCCTAAGATCCAGGGGGAAACCAAACGGATGGCAAATCTGTTGGCAACCAAGCCGCTGAATCTGCTGATGGAAGAAGCCCGTGAGACGGGCGAACACAGTCTTCACCGCACCCTGGGAGTTTTTCAGCTCACCGCGTTGGGGGTGGGTGCGATCATTGGCGCCGGCATTTTTGTCATGGTCGGGTTGGGAGCGCAATATGCTGGTCCCGGACTCACACTGTCATTCGTGTTGTCGGGGCTGGGATGCGCGTTTGCCGGTCTTTGCTACGCCGAGTTCGCGGCCATGATTCCGCTGGCGGGCAGTGCCTACACCTACGCCTATGCCACCTTGGGCGAACTGCTGGCGTGGATCATCGGATGGGACTTGACGCTGGAGTACGCGATGGGTGCCAGCACGGTTTCGTCGGGCTGGTCGAACCACTTCATTGAATTGCTGAATATTTTCCACATTAAGATGCCGCTGTGGCTGGCCTACGATCACTGGACCGCGCTGAAGACTGCCGAAAATATAGTGGCACGGCAGATGGCACTGGCCTCCGATTCCTCGCTGGTGCCGGGCACGCAGACATTTCTCGACAGAGTCAGTGCTCTTACCAGCGCGCCGTCCGCTGAATTGCTTCAGCGGGCGCACGATCTGCTCGGCGCTCCGCATTTGTTTGGGATGGAAATTGGTTTTAATCTTCCCGCTTTTATCATTGCACTCATCATCACTGCTGTTCTAGTTGTCGGAATCAAGGAGAGCGCGCGCTTCAACGCGACTATCGTGACGATCAAGGTGGCGGTTGTGCTATTCGTGATCGCGCTCGGCGCGCGCTACATTAATGCCGCCAACTGGGGGACGGACTGGCATTCCTACGCTCCCCATGGGTTTGCTGGAATTGGAGCCGGAGCGGCCTATATATTTTTTGCTTACATTGGCTTCGATGCCGTATCGACCACCGCACAGGAAGCCAAGAATCCGCAACGCGATCTGCCCATCGGCATGATTGCTTCGCTGGCGATTTGCACGGTGTTGTACATCGCCGTGGCCGGCGTCCTCACCGGGATGGTGCACTGGCAACAGATCAATATCGAAGCGCCGGTCGCGCGCGCCTTCCTGGACCGCGGCCTCACCACCGCGTCGCACATTATTACGCTTGGTGCCCTGGCGGGACTGACCAGTGTGATGTTGGTGATGCTGCTCGGCCAAACAAGAGTGCTTTACTCGATGGCCAATGACGGCCTTTTGCCCAAGAAGTTCTTTGCCGCAGTTCATCCTAAATTCCGTACTCCCTGGAAGAACACAATTCTTGTGGGCCTGCTGGCGGCGATTGTGGGCAGCGTGACTCCGATAGAGGATATTGGAAGGATGGTAAACATCGGCACGCTTTTGGCCTTTGTGATCGTGTCGGTCTCCGTGATGGTATTGCGGCGCACGAATCCCAGCCAGCCGCGGCCTTTCCGAACACCGTGGGTCCCGCTGATTCCCATCCTTGGAGTAATTTCGAATAGTTACATGATGTACAAGCTGGGAATGTGGAATTGGATTCGGCTATTTGCGTGGCTGGCCATCGGTCTGGTGGTGTACTTCACCTATAGCGTGAAGCACAGCCGGGTGCAGGCTCTAGCGGCGGGAAAGGCGACAAATAATATTCCATAGCCGATATCTTTAGTCGCACAAAGGCTCTCCATGCGCGACGGAGAGCCTTTTGTTTTATAGTCAGTTGTTGGTCGTTCGCGTTGGCCTCTGGCAAATATTCCTCGGAGCATGCGAATGACGCGCAACAGGGCCAACGACCAGGGACCAATGGCCAACGATCAACGGCCAAAGAACGTTTATGAAAATCGTAACTGCCGCAGAAATGCGCGACATTGACCGCGCCACGAGCGAGCGCTTCGGTGTGCCATCTCTGACCCTGATGGAAAACGCCGGGACCGCCGTGGCGGAGCACGTTCTTTCACACTACGGCGCGGCGAACCGGATCGTGTTTTTTTGCGGCAAGGGCAACAATGGCGGTGACGGATTCGTTGTCGCCCGGCGGCTGCGTGAAGCAGGCAAGACGGTTCAAGTTATTCTGCTGGCCGACCGCGTGGACCTGAGGGGCGACGCGGCGGTGATGTTCGAGAGGTTGCCCATGCCGGCAATCGTTGCGCACTCGAGCGACGATTTTCACGGCGAACAGGTACGACTCGCTCTGGCGGCAGATTTATATCTCGACGCGATTCTCGGGACTGGATTCAAACCCCCGGTCGCCGGCCTGTATGCCGATGCCATCGCGTTTCTGAATGCGAGTCACGTGCCGGTAGTTGCCGTCGACATTCCTTCGGGTGCCGACGCCGACGCGATGGGACCGCAGCAGGGAATAGTTGTGCACGCGGATTCGATCGTTACTTTCACCGCCCCGCGACCGGCGCACGTTTTCAGTTCGCTCACTGCCGGTCCCACCTGCGTTGCCGAGATTGGATCGCCGCAAGAAGCGATTGTTTCATCCCTGCAAGTCAACGTGATTACTGCCCGCGACTTCGCGCCGCTGATCGGGCCGCGTCCCGCGGACTCGAACAAAGGTAGCTACGGGCACGTGCTGGTGGTGGGAGGATCGCGGGGTAAGGCGGGCTCCGTGGCGATGGCGGGGATGGCGGCGCTGCGAACGGGAGCAGGCCTCGCTACCGTGGCGACCGCGGAATCTGTATTGGCCACCGTCGCCGGGTTTCATGCTGAACTGATGACTGAGCCTTTGGCAGAGAGTGCCGAAGGGACGATTGCGGCGATTTCGATTGAGCGGATTGAAACGCTAATCAAAGGGAAGAGCGTGCTCGCGATTGGACCAGGAATTTCGCAGTTCGCGGAGACGTCTGAGCTGGTACGAACCCTGGCAGCCAAAGTGAGTCTTCCTATCGTTCTCGACGCTGACGGGCTGAATGCATTCGCGGGCCGGACGAATGAATTAAGCGGCAAGGGCCGTTTGCTGGTGATCACGCCGCATCCGGGCGAAATGGCGCGGCTCGTCGGACGCTCCGTCGCTGACGTGCAAAGAGATCGCGTAGGCGTGGCGCGAGAGTTCGCCTGCGAGCATGAACTGATAGTCGTGCTCAAGGGCCACCGAACTCTCGTGGTTGAGCCGAATGGAGACGCCTGGGTCAACACCACTGGAAATCCCGGAATGTCGACGGGCGGCACCGGTGACATTCTCACCGGAATGGTTGCGGCGATGCTCTCACAACATCCGAAAGATGCGATGCTAGCGGTTTGTGCCGCTGTGCATCTGCATGGGCTTGCCGGCGACGTGATGCGCGAAAGCGTGGGCGAGCATTCGATGGTGGCAACGGATTTGTTGCGAGGGTTGCCGGAAGCCTTCCGGTGGGCGCAGCGAACGGCGAGTAATCAGTTCGTGTGTTGGGGCGCATAGTTGCTATCGAGCTAGGAGTTCTGTTTGATTTTTGGGCCTTTACGCGGCGCTGAAGCGCCGCTCTTCCACGTGCACTACCGCGAACTCGGTAGCGCTATGGTTTTCCCCTCTTTAGCCGAACGGCGAGCCGCGTCCAGGATTTCGGTCACCGTCACATTCGTCTCCAGAGAAGACAAGGCGTCGGGCTTGGCTCCGTCGAGGATCACTGCCCGCACATAGGAGAGCTCATTATCGTACGGCGGCGCTACTGGCTTGGCGGCGAGTTGTTCCTCCTGGCTTTCGTTACCGCCGCGTCGAACGCGAATGTCATCGCGCTTCACTGTAAACACATAACCTCTCTGCCCGTAGACTTCCAAGTCCTTGCGATCGAAGGGCCAGTTCCACGAAGCCTGAATGATGGCCTGCGCTTTCGGATACGTCAGAATGATGGTCGCATCGTCATCGACTCGCGAATAGACTTCCGGCTTGAGTTGTTGCGTCACGGCGGTGACGGTTTGCGGGCGTTGGCCGTCCATCAGCCAAGTCATGAGGTCGGCGCCGTAGCATCCGAAGTCGAATAGAGCGCCTCCGCCGTTCAGTTTGGGATCGGTCAGCCAGGCGAGGAATTCTGGCTCGACGCCAATTTCTTTTGGGCCATAATGCCCATCGTGAACCACAACTTTCCGAACGGCCCCCAGCGCTCCTTCATGCACCAGGTCGAAGGCGGCGTGATTGCTGCGATACCAGGACGTCTCGTAGTTGACCAGCACCTGAATCTTGCCGGCATGGGCGGCCTTCTCCATGGCCAGCGCGTCCTCCAGACTGACTGCGAGCGGCTTCTCCATCATGACGGGAACGCCGCGCCGGGCGCAGATCTCCACGACCCGGCGGTGATCGTACGTGTTGGTATAGACAAGCACAGCCTGGGGATGAACTTTCTGCAGCATTTCATCCAGATCAGCGAACAGGATGGATCGGTCAAAGCCATATCGTGCCGCTGCTTGGGAAAGCAGACGCGCGTCCGGTTCGGCGACCCCCACGATTTCAATCTCAGGACTGTGGCGCGACTGGGCGAGAAATCCGTGCACGTGTCCGTGCACCAGGCCAACAATGCCGACGCGCAATGGAGGTTGAGCAGGGGAAGCCGAGAACGCAAGCTGCGCGAACAACAACGAGAACGCAAGCGTGGAGACTACTCGGATCATAGGGTTAACCTCCGGGAATCCAGGCAGACATAGTAAATCGGCGAAGCGGCGAAGGTGGTCAGAATCTTGCATTCGCTGTAAGGGTCCGGCGTCAATTTGCGTTCCCTGGAACCGTAATCAGCTGGTTAATAGCGGCTAACTTCTTCATTCGGCACGCTAGTGATGTGGCCACTTGCCGCTCCCAGCGCGGAATCCGGACGAGGGGCTTCGGTAATCTATTACCCGATACGGGGTGGTGCGATAGTTCAGATGGCATATGACCCACTTCCCCCAACCGCACCCTTCGCGGCGCGCGGCCCGAGTCCAGCTAGGAGATTCGGTCCTGGCTGCGATCCGTCTCGAAGACGGCCGGCGCACCAAAGCCAAACTCCAAACCATTTCCGTGACCGGCGGTTTATTGCAAATGTCCCAGTCGCTGGGGCAGGGCGACTTCGTCGAAGTTGCGTTTCAGACGCAAGCCGGACCTGTGCACGGCATGGCCGAGGTTCTCACGCCCACGCGGAAGATGTCCGACAGTGTACTGCAGCCCTTCCGCTTTGTTGCGCTCGAAGACGACGATCATCGCCGCTTGCGCACCTCGCTCGATCACGTCGTGGATCGAAATCAACTTGGAATGAAGTCGACTGCCTTCCTGACATATTGATTGGAAGCTGCCGCGATGTTTCGGCCGCTATCAGGAAAGAGCCTTGTCGTTATACTGGACGTGTGAACGTTCAGACGAAAGCGAAAGTCGTACTGCGGGAAATCATCACGTACTCTGCAGAGGAAACAACCGCCTTCGGGCGGACCCTGTCTGAGTTGCTTACGCCGCCCAAGCTTGTGCTGTTGCGTGGGGATCTCGGCGCAGGCAAGACCACGCTAGTAAAGGGAATCGCGGCGGCATTTGACGCCGCTGCCGAGGAAGACGTCACCAGTCCCACCTTCACCCTGGTGCACGAGTATCGCGGGCCAGGCGCCCATCTCTACCACATTGATCTCTACCGCATAGATACTACGCGCGAATTAGAAACTCTTGCGCTGGATGACCTGCGCTCCGACAATAGCATTCTGCTGATCGAGTGGGGAGAAAAATTTCCGCGGCTGGTCAGAGAGCGGGATGTGGAAATTGCTTTGGAGCGGCAAAGCGAGAATGAAAGGAGGATCAGAATTACGAGCTAGGCTATGAGAACCATCCGTTTATTCTTCGCAATCTGTCTGGTCCTTCCTCTGTTCGCCCAGCAGCCAGACTGGTGTAAGGGCCTACCCCGTCCCGCCTACAGCACGTTGGAGAGGGTTCCAACTGCGGATCGCTGGTTTGAGGTCTACAAGATTCGTACCGGCGTCTTTGCGATTTACGAGCCTCATCAACTGGAAGAAGTGATTTCCTATCTGATCCTGGGATCGGATAGAGCGCTGCTGTTCGACACCGGCATGGGCATCGGCAACATCCAGGCAGTGGTAGTGGGCCTGACCAAACTTCCTGTGAGCGTTCTCAACTCGCACACCCACAACGATCATGTCGGCGACAACTGGCGGTTCACCGACGTCTACGGCATGGACACGGAATTTACGCGTACCAATGCGCGCGGATCCAAAAAGGATGCGCAAGCGGAGCTTGCCGCAGACGAAATCTGCGGATCCCTGCCCGCAGGATTCGACGCGAAAGCATACGCAACCCAGCCCTTCCACATTACTCACTGGCTGCACGACGGCGACCAGATCGATCTGGGCGGTCGCGTCTTGAAGGTAATCGGCGCCGCCGGCCACACGCCAGATTCCATCGCGTTACTCGACAAGAAAAACGGCCTCTTGTTCACTGGAGATACGTTCTATGCGGGACCAATCTACTTATACCGCCCTGAAACCGATCTGGATGCCTACCTCGCGTCGGTGCAGAAACTGGCGAGCCTCGCACCGCAGCTTCAACTGTTGTTGCCGGCCCACAACGTGCCAGTTGCGAGCCCGTCCATCCTGCCGAAGGTGGTCAGTGCGATGCAGCGGGTCCGTCGTGGCGAAGTGAAACCGATTGCTAAAGATGGGAAGCACGAATATATGTTCGAAGGTTTTTCCTTCCTCATGCGCTGACGAAGGCATTCAATCTTGCGAGAGTTCCGGGTGAAAGAGACTAGTGGCGAGAAAATCCTGCTGCAGCGGACAGAAGAAGGTTACTCCGCGGGTAGGACACTGGAGTGCTCCATTCGCGCACCATCGACAAGAGAATAGCGGCGGCGAAGCAAGCGAAAATCAGGCGCTGGTTTAGCATCGTTCTATTATCCCCGATGATGGTCCGAAGCGGCGTGAAATTGAACCGAGAACTGATTTCAAAATCCCATGATGTTGTAGCCGCAGTCTACGTAGATCACTTCGCCGGTGATACCGCTGCTGGCGTCGGAGGCGAGGAAGACACCGGTTGATCCTACTTCACTGACTTCTACGTTGCGTCCCAGCGGAGCACGTTCGGCGTGAGCTTTGTGCATGTCGCCGAAGCCGGCGATGCCACGCGCGGCCAAAGTCTTGATCGGCCCAGCGGAAATAGCGTTCACACGAATTTTCTTTTTCCCTAATTCGTACGCCAAATACCGCACGGAGCATTCGAGCCCCGCCTTTGCCACCGCCATCACGTTGTAGCGAGGCACAACTTTTTCCGATGCGTAATACGTCATGGTCATGATCGAGCCGCCGTCTTCCATCAGCGGCGCCGCCGCTCGCGCCACCGCGACCAGGGAGTACACACTCACATCCAGCGCGACTCGAAAGCCTTCGCGCGTGGTATTGACGAAGTCTCCCTTCAGTTCGTCAGCAGGAGCGTAGGCGACGGAGTGCACCAGCGCGTGCAGCTTGCCATGACGCTCCTTTAGCGTGGTGAAGAGGCGATCGATCTCGTCGTCCTTGGAGACGTCGCACATGTAGGCTTCGGCGCCGGGCAACGACAGGATGAGGTCTTTGGCTTCCTGCTCCAGGCGCTCGTTCTGGTAGGTGATGGCCAGTTTCATGCCGGCGGCGTGCAATCCCTGGGCAATGGACCATGCGATCGAGCGCTTGTTGGCGACTCCAAAGACGACGCCGTTACGGCCCTGCAAGTCAGGCGACATTTTTGCTCCTTAGGATGGGAAAGAATAACAGCCGGAAGCATTGATTGACTATGAATACACTGTCCGCGGAAGTCCCGATCCTAACGTCGCAAAGAGCGCGGCGTTAGGGTCGGCCAGACGACTCCCCGATGCTCAGTCGGCTGCGACTTCTTCCCGGACGGCGGCTCCCACGGGCCAACTCGCGGCCACGAACGCCAAGCCATACACACAAGCCAGGATCGCGAACGCGGCTACCAGGCTCACTTTGTGCGCGACCGCGCCGACGCTGAGCGCGAGCACGATCTGCAGGAGTGTTGCCGCAAAGTTGTAGGTGTTCTGTACGCGTCCCATCAAATGTTTCGGGACCATCTCCATCAGGCTGGTATTCATCGCCACGCCGCCAACGCCGCGGGCCGAGCCCATCGCGAAGTATGCTGCGATGGCAAGAAACAGAAATCCCGCGACGGGGGCGCAAATCATCGCAACCGAAAGCAACGCCATCGAAAACGCGACGGCACGTCGCCCACCCACGCGGGCAATCGCTTGCGGCGTGTAGAACACGCTGATGAAAGCTCCCGTGCCCCATCCGGCGCTCAGCCAGCCATAGCCGACCGGTCCCGCATGAAAGACGCGCTCACTCAGCGAAGGCGTGACCACTCCTCCGGTCATCATAGCTCCAAGAAACAGAGCCCAACTGATGCCCAGCATGACGGCGGCGCGATGATCGCGCAGAAAGTGCAGGCCCTCGCGCATGTCGCGCCAGAAGCGCTGCAACGCATTTTCCGCAGCGAGCAGATCTTCGCGTAACTCCTCGGGACGCAGCACCACATGACGCCCTTTGCGCACGGCGAAGTAGCAGAGGAATGAGATTACATAAGTCGAAACATCAATCAGCAGCACGCCGCCCAGGCCGATGTGGTTGTAAGTAAAGCCAACGACGGAGCCGGCAATGAGCCATCCCGCCTGCACACCCGCCAGCAGAAACGTGTTCGAATGCACGAACCGGTCTTCAGGCGTTAGCTCCTGAATGAGGGCAGTGATGGTTGGCCAGAACATCCAGAAACCGGCGGCCACCAGCGTGTTCATGAGGTAGAGTTGCCAGACCTGCACACGGTGCCGAAACGCGAGGATGGCGACGGTGACGATGATCAGCGCGCGCACCGCGTCGAGCCACATAACCAGTCTCCGCCGGTCTTCACGGTCAATCAGGACGCCGGTGAAGGGAAGCATGAGCATGGCGGGAATCGTTTGCAACACGACGAGCGTTCCCAGAGCCTGTTCGGAGTGCGTAGCCTGCAAAATGGACCAGGCTACTGCAGCCGAGTTCATCCCGCTGCCTAACATCGAGATCAAGTTGGCCGCGAAAACGAAACGCAACGGCCGCTGGCTGAGGATGGCACGCATCTTTACTACTTTAGCCGAAGTCGGGAGCGGCTGGAATTCACCACGGAGGCACAGAGGCACAGAGTCACAGAGCAAGGAGGCCCTTGCGCGCAGCCGGGTTCGGCGCTACGATGCGCCTGCTCGAAGTTCGGGTGTCTTTAATTTGCTGCGTATTCCGGAGGCAGTTATGAGACGCTGCAACGGTTCGTTGATCCTGACTGTTCTGCTCCTCGCTTTCGCGGTTTCTATCCCTCGTGCAAGTGCCCAAGTCGATCGCATCGTGATCGCGGCCGGAACGGATGAGGATCGTGCGTTGCAAGACATCACAAATGAGCAGGATCCTCAGAAGAAGCTGGCCATGTACGGAGACTTCGTGCAGAAGTTTTCGTCGAACCCGGCGGCTGTCGCTTATGGGAACTGGCAGATCTCGCAGGCCTACCAGGCGAGTGGCGACATTCCAAAAGCGCTCGATTATGGCGATAAGGCGCTGGCTGGATCACCGCACAATCTCGATATCCTGGTATCGCAGGCGAGCCTGGCGCAGTCGGCGAAGAACAACACTAAGCTGATGGATTATGCGGCGAGAGGCGGCGAGGTTTGTTCTTCCGTCGCCAAGCAGGCCAAGCCGGACGGCATGAGTGACGAGGATTTCACCCGCAAGGTGAACGAGGAAAAATCCGCGGTGCAAAACAGCTGCGATTTTCTGGAGACCTCCGGCTTCAATGCGATTACCAGCGAAACCGACCCGAAGAGCCGCATGGCGGACATTGAGAAGTTCACCGTTGCCTTTCCCGACTCGAAGTTTCAAGAGCCGGTCTCGAACTACGCCATGTACACGCTGGGGCCGGACCAGTTGAACGACAAAGCGCGCCTGGTTTCCTTCGGTGAAAAAGTCTTGGCTTCGAATCCTAACTCGCTGGCGGCGCTGCTGCTGCTGGCAAATTTCTACGGTGACGACGCCAAGCCCGGGAGCGCCGCCAAGGCGATCACCTATTCGCAAAAAGTTATCGAAGTAGCGAAAGCCGATGCTCCTGATGCCGACAAAACACGGAAAATTTCGGCGGGAGTTGCCCACAACACGATCGGATGGGCGTACTTGAAGCAGGAGAAAACCGCCGCTTCCATCACCGAACTCAAAACCGCCGCGGGCTTGCTGAAAGGGCAGGATGATCAGCAGTATGCGCGGGCACTGTATGGTCTGGGCTTCGCTTATGGAAAATTGAACAAGCTCACCGAAGCCCGCGAAGTGCTAACCGAAGCGGTAAAGATTCCGGGACCTCTGCAGCCGATGTCGCAGGATTTGCTGGCTAAAGTAAACAGCGCACGGGCAAAGGGGAAGTGACCCGGTTTGATGCCAGGAAAATCTTTAACCACAGAGGATAAAGGGTTTCACAGAGTATTCCTCTGTGTCTCTCTGTGGTTAAGATTTGTCTTGGTTATTTAGCCGGCTTGACCAATTCCTCGGACAGCACTTGCGCCTTCCATGCCAGCGTGCGGGCGCGATCGAGATCCCCATCTCCAACCGCAGCCTTCGATTGCTCCATGAACTGGTGGATTTGATTGACCATGTTCTGCTGATCGGAACTGAGCTGGCGTCCGGCGATTTTTTTCAGGTTCGCTTCGGTCGTCACCAGCATTTGGTTGCCAGTGTCCTTTTGGGGAGACGCACTGGCGGCGCCGCCCGCCAATTGAATGGCCGGCTCGGCGGTCCCGCCTTGCCGAACAATTACTTTCGCCGGCGGACAGTTTGTCGCGCCGTCGGTTCCGGTCCCGGTGCTGGAGTTCGCAGCGCTTGGTGAAAGAGAGCTCTGGCCCGAGGACGCAGGAGCGCTGCAATTCGACGCACGTACTTTTTTCTTATGCCGCCGCCGCCGCTTTTTTGGCGAATGTGAATTTTGTCCGGAAGAAGGGCTGGCAGCGACACCGGACGGTGGCTGAGCTGTATTCGAGGGAGACTGTGCCGGCGGAGTTGTCCCTTGACCTTGTGTCCCTTCAGCCTGAATAGAGTTGTTCCAAGATGTTGGCGTGTCCCCAGGCCTAGCCGCCAGCAGTGACAGTGCGGGCACTATGCAGAAAATACTGACAAGAAATCTTTCTGCCAGATTCATAGGGAGAGCTCAAGCAATTCATCGCCGGCCAACAAGATTTTACCCCTTTGAGCGCGCGGCGCCGCTAGCGGTATCGAGATTCGTCCTCTTGGCAGGTTAGTCATAACCCCACGATTACAAATCAATCTCCGCATTGTCCATCTGCGCGTCAGCGGCAAACTCAGGACCGGCCTCCAGCGCCGCACCTGCAGGAATATGAAAGCGAAAGACCGTTCCGGTCCCTTCGGCCGATTCGAAGTCCACCGAACCGTAATGCCATTGCAAAATCTGATAGGTCTGTGCCAGGCCGATCCCGCTTCCATCTTTTTTCGTAGTGAAATAAAGTTCGAAAATCTTGTCGTGCACGTCTTGCGGAATTCCGGCGCCCTCATCCCGAATTTCGGCAACCACGGCATTGTTTTCGCGTCGAGCGGAAATGGTGAGCACCCCTCCTTGCGGCATGGCCTGAATTCCGTTGATCACCACGTTCAGCAGGGCCTGCTTCATGAGATCGATGTCAACCTTGATCGGCAACCGCTGCTCCGGCATGTGGCGAACAATGGTGACACCGTGCTGTTCCGCATCCGGAGCGGCGAGTTGTGCCACATCCTCCATCAGGCGGCGTAAGTCTATTTCCTCCAGGCGAAGATCGCGCGGCCGGGTGAAATCGACGAGCGTTTGCACCACGCGATCCAAACGGCGGATTTCCGTATCGATAATATCCATGTGACGCCGCGTATCCGGCTCCTGCTGCGACAGTTTGTTGCGCAGCAGTTGCAGGTGGAGCACGATCGCATTGATGGGATTCTTCACTTCGTGGGCTACGCCGCGAGTAAGGCGTCCGCTGGCTGAAAGCCGTCGCGACATTTCAATTTCGTCGCCAATGCGGCGGACCGACTCCGGATCACGCATAATCAGAAGAGCGCCGATCTGCGAAGTTCTCTCCTGCACAAAGTCGAGCGAGACCTGCACGCGTTTTCCTCCCGCCGCCTCAAACTCCCGCTGAGACAAGGGGCGTCGGCGCTCAAATGCCTCGAGTAACGCAGTCCCGAGAGGAGAATCCTGATCAAAGACCTCATGTACCGTGTGCCCGAGTAGCTCCACGCGGGGACGCCCCAGAAAGCTTTCAACCGGGGCGCTTACCAGGACTACGCGCGAATCGCGCGCGAACAGCATTAAGCCATCCTGCAGCTTGGACATGAGTTGATCGACGTTGTCTTTCAGAGCCGAAAAAATCTCCCTGCTATCGCGAATCTGGCGACCCAAGTTCGCGATTTTCAGGGAAACCAAACCGTACTCGTCCCGCCGCGATTCGTCCCCGTAAAGTGCCTCGGCGTCACCGGCGCTCACACTGTCGAGATTGCGGCTGATTTTCTTTAACGGACCCAAGGCAAGGTTAGAGATTCCCGCAGCCAGAAACAATGACACAAAAATGAGGGTCACCGAAATATAAGCTGCCCTCATCAGCCGAGTCTGCACTTCGCTTTTCAGGAAAACGGTTTGCACCCCGATGCGAATCGTGCCGAAGGGCTCGCCATTCAATTCCAATGGATAAGTTACGTCATAAACCTCGGCAGGGCTGAAGACCAAACGAATTTGATCTTGGAAGCGAGCTTTTACCACTCGCTGGAAGTCAGGACGTGGTGGAATGATCTTGCCCACCAAGCCGGCATTAGTGTGGAGCAAAGCCCTGCCATTAACGTCCACAATGGAAACGTCCCAGATAAACCTCCAATCGCCGGGATCGGACTGGAGCAGATTATTGAGGGCGACATCGGTTTGTACGTAATCCGCCAGCGCGCGACGCACCGCGGCGGAGTTACTGGTGTCGATGGATGTACTGTTGAAGTCTGGCACAGCGTTGGATGCGGCGTACGCCAACTGATGAGTCAGGCTGGTTGCAGTCTCGTTGGCATTGGCAATCCGCAGCCGCAGAATTTGCGAGATGTACAGGATCGAGAAGGCGGTAACCATGACCGTCACCATGAGAGTGATGACTAACACGATGATGGTCTTTCGTCGCAGCATGAAGAGAAAGATGAAGTGGCTCGATCAACAACATTGCGAAAACGCCTTAGCCGCTGGGTACTTCCTCCTTCCCGGAAACGGCCTCAGCGGCGCTGCCGTACTCCTTCAACTTATTATGAAGAGTTTTCAGGCTGATGCCGAGAATTTCCGCGGCTCGCGTCTTGTTATTGCTGGTAGCCTCCAGGGTCTTCAGAATCAGCATTTTCTCGGCTTCTTCCACAGTCGTCCCCACGCCCAAGCGAACGGCGTCGGGATCGTTGGCTGCAGTGCGCAGCGGGGCCTGCCCAAATCCCGGGGGCAGATGCTTGGTCTCGATTACACCGGCATCGCACACGATTACCGCGCGCTCAATGGTGTTGCGCAACTCCCGCACGTTGCCCGGCCATGAATATTGATTGAATTGATTCAATACCGCTTCGCTCACGGCTGCGACTTTTCGAGAATGCTTGGCGCCCATCTCGGCCAGTAGCAGCTCTACCAGGCTGGCAATGTCTTCTTTGTGCTCTCGCAACGGAGGCATGTGGATATTGAAAACGTTGAGGCGATAATAGAGATCGCTGCGCAACTCCCCCCGGGACACGGCCTCGTCCGGAATTTTATTAGTGGCCGCGAGCACTCGTACATCCACCGAAGTTTCAACCTTACTGCCGAGTCGCCGCAGTTTGTGGTCTTCCAGAACGCGGAGTAGTTTGGCTTGCGTTCCGATCGGCATTTCGCCAATTTCATCCAACAGCAGCGTTCCGCCTTCCGCCAACTCGAAACAGCCGGTGCGGCGTTCCATCGCTCCCGTGAATGCGCCCTTTTCGTGACCGAAGATTTCACTTTCCATCAAAGTCTCCGGTATTGCAGCGCAGTTAATAGCAACGAAAGGCCGGTCCTTGCGTGGACTGAGTTCGTGAATGGTACGCGCTACCAACTCCTTTCCCGTACCACTGGCGCCGGTAATCAACACGGAGGCAGTGCTGGGAGCGACCATCTCGATGAGCCGGAAGATCTCCTGCATCTTGCGCGAACCGCCGTTCAGACGACCTAGAGATCCCGCGTCGCGTAGCCGCCGCCGCGTAGCCTCAAGTTCTGCGCGCGTTCCCAGGAGAGCTGAGGCATTCCCCAGAATCGTGCGCAGGCGGTTAGTGTCGATCGGTTTGGTGATGTAGTCATAAGCGCCCATACGCATCGCCTGCACCGCGCTGTCGATTGTTCCCTGAGCAGTTACCAGAATGACGGCGATGGTCGTGGCTTGCTCAGCGAGGCGCCCCAGGAGTTCGATTCCACCCATGCGGGGCATTTTCAGGTCGGTAATTACAATTGACGGGGACCATTGGGTGGCCTTCTCCAACCCCTCCGCGCCATCCCGAGCCGTCTCCACGCGAAATCCCCAGGTAGACACCAGTTCTGCCAAGCCAGATCGTTCGTTCTCCTCGTCTTCTACTATCAATATTTTTTCGTGGCTCATTTTTTCGTGCTCGTCTTGCTCTCCCGACGAAGGGGAAGGTCCAATCGTCTACTGATTTCTTAATCCAGCCGAATTCCAACAATACGCGGCCAGCTTCCCACCCGGCAAGGTCTGGATATGGATGGGGACGCTCGATTTACCATGCTCGGCGAGAATTTTCATTTTGAGACGAAACAGCCATGCTAGGTTGCCTAACTGAGCGACACTTCAAGTCTATGCTTTCGCTTTAAACAACAGTGCGATAGAATTCCGAGTTCTTGAGGAAAGCCTTATCTTCCAACGCTCTGTCTATGTTTGTATTCCTCATCGGCGTGTCGTCGCCACAATCACTGGAAGTCGAGCAATTTCGGAGGATTTCATGATACTTAACAGCCGCACACATAGTTGTAGCCCTGTAGTCTGTCTGTCAGCTCTGATTGTAGCGGTTTTGCTTTCGGCTTCTGCGTTCGCGCAGAGTGATGCCAACCCCAGGTGGGATGCGTTTATTGGCTATCAGTATCAGCAAGCTGACGGCGACAATGTCCCAACCCCCGGCAGCAACCCCGCCAGCCCTGGTTCGTATACCTTCCCCGACATGGCCAAGGGAATTGGCGGCGCTCTGACCTTCAACTTCGATAAGCATTGGGGTATTGAGGCTGACTTTGGATATAGCCGCAATACGGACCAAGCCGCCTCGGAATGGACGGCGTCCGGCGGCCCACGGTTTATTGTTCGCACCGATTCTTTCGCGTTTTTCTTGCACGCTCTACCGGGCTTCAATCGCGTTAGTTACGGCGCTGGGACGGTGACCCACAACGGTATCGGTGCGGTCCTGGGCGGCGGAATGGATATTCCATTCACCAAGATGTTTTCCTGGCGACTGTTTGAAGCTGACTACGTCTGGGCGCGACACAACTTTGCTGGCCTCGCTGGCCCCGAATTTCCATCTCTGCGGCGTCCTACCTTCGAAGGCGCGAGACTGCGGACCGGTATCGTATTGAATTTTGGTGGCGCGGAGGCGGTGCCTCCCACTGCTGCCTGTTCGGTGCAGCCAACAGAAGTGTTAGTCGGCGAGCCAATCACGGCCACAGTGACGCCCAGCAATTTCAATCCCAAGCATACGGTGACTTACAGCTGGAGCGCTAACGGCGGGCAGGCTACTGGAACTGGAACTACGACTACCATCGACACCTCTAATGTAGCGCCGGGATCCTATACAGTTACAGCCCACGTAACTGATCCAAGGGCAAAGAGCAACAATGTAGCAAGTTGTTCGGCGAACTATACGGTGAAGCCGTTGCCGCCGAAGAATCCTCCGACCATGTCATTGACGGCCAGTCCAACGAGCGTTCCGCCTGGCGGGACCGTAACTGTGACCGCCTCCTGCACCAGCCCGGATGGCGTTCCCATTTCCGTTTCCAAGTGGGCGACGACGGGCGGAAATCTTTCAGGGAGTGGGAATTCAGCAACCCTAAGCACCTCTGGCGCAGCTCCAGGTACCATAACAGTGACGGCGGCGTGCAGCGATACGCGCGGCCTGGAAAGCCAAGCCCAAACCGGAGTAACGATCGAGAGTCCCCCGCCTTCCAAGAGTCCTTCGATCGAGGTACTGGAAGCCCGGCTGGCTCTGCACAGTATTTATTACCCAACTGCTCAGCCTGCAACCGACAGGCCGGGCGCCGGTCTCGTGCCAAGTCAACAGCGGACGTTGCAGGCGTTGGCAACGGACTTCAAGACGTATCTCCAGTCCAAACCTGACGCTCATCTCGTTCTCGAAGGGCATGCCGATATTCGAGGTACGGACGAGTACAACCAGAGGCTCACGGAACGCCGCGTCGCCAGTGTTAAAGCCTATCTGGTTGCGCAAAACATTCCGGAATCCAACATCGAGACCGTGGCCTATGGCAAGCAGCGTAATTTGACCACGGACGAAGTAAAGGATTCGATCGTGAAGAATCCGGATCTGACTCCTGAAGAGCGTCGTCGAGCTCTGCTGAGAATCGGCGTCATCAAGCTGGCCAGCAACCGCCGCGTCGATGTCACCCTGAAAACGCAAGGCCAAACCGAAACTTCGGTCCGGCAGTTCCCCTTCAACGCAGCCGATGCGATGAGTTTGATCGGCGGTCGAGAGAGTGAAAGAAAGAAAACCACCAGGCCTGTACCGCGAAAGAGGCCAGTGAGGAAACCGGCACCGAAACCATAGCGATTTGTAAGTAAAGTAAGGAAATCAACTGGAGGGCGGCTTGCCGCTCTCCGGTTTTTTTTGCCGCCACTTTGCTATATGGAGGCCGCAAGCGTGTGAACATGTTGTACGGGAGGAAGAATCTACATGGAGTACCCGGTAGTTAGAATCCCAAGTCGTTGATTCGATGAGCCTGAATCTGGTATTCGGCTTGCCACTTGCTTGTCAAGGAAGCGCGGGCGAGGATGATTCGAATGCGGCAGTTTCCGGCCACCCGAAGTCTGACGATTGGAATAGTCTTGCTGGCGCTGTTCGGCGCGGTGGGCTGTGCACCCCCCGACGGGTTGCCGAGTGCCGATGGTACCTCTCAGCCGGAGCAGCATAAAGTCCCCTTTCATGAAGCAGACGGCAAAGCACCCTCCCCAAATTCGGTACTGACGCAAGACAATGGCCCGACTGAAACGGACCTTCCTTTCCAAGAGGCTCAAAGTCTTCCAGCTGGTACGCTGCTCACGGTTCGAACGAAAAATCCAATATCTGCCGAGAAGCCCGACGCAAATGGGACTTTCGAAGCCATGGTCGACCAACCGGTGGTCGTCGAGGGCAATCAGCTGGTTCCCCTCGGCGCGATGGTCTCAGGACGCGTGGAGTCCGCACGGGCCTCTAATCTCAGGCGCAGCAGTGGCTATGTCCGCTTGACTCTCGCGTCGATCCACCTTGCGGGGTCGAATGTGCCGGTGCAAACGTCCAGCCTCTTCGTCCGGGGCCGTGCTGGCCTAACCCCGGCTCCGCAAAGCCAGGTGGTTCGCCTCGAACGAGGCCGCCGCCTGGTCTTTCGTCTGACCGAGCCAGTAGATGTGTCCGCTGGCCAGCGCCCCCGGGCGGACCATTAACCTCGCGTACGACCCGATCCGGCCTATTTCGCCAAAGTTTTCCACAGAAAAAAATCCTGCTTTAGTGACATCTGCCCTTCGCAGGCGCTCGCCTATTTTTCTATAGTGGCTCGAAATGGGATACGTGTTGGACTGCACGGTCGCAGATTCCCATTTTAGGAAAACCAAGGTCTTAGGCGACGGAATAAGAAGTTCCTTCCGGGAATTATTCCGCGCAAAGTGGATATATGAGCGCTGCCACTGAATTCCCACGGCCACCTCGAGATGCGAAAACTGAACTGTGCCCGCCTTTCGATTGCGCGCCGTTCGGTCTGGCGCAATGCCTGCGCCAGGGGAACATCATCGCGCTCAACCCGGCACTGGAGAAAATGCTTGGGGGCCCCTTGCGGATCGCGCCCTCTCTTTGCTTTCTGGATCTTGTTCCGCCCCCAAGACGCGCTGAGGCCCAGCGACTCTTGGGCGAACTATTCGAGCAACAGCGAGGCAGTTTTCAGATTGATTCTCAAGTAATCGGGGCCAAGGGCGAGTCGCTACGCTGGACCGCCTGGCTCGTACGCGGGGCCAATGGCAATCCTGACTGTGTTCTGGCGCTAGCCGCGGAATCTCCTCACCAGCGCGAGACCGATCGGCGTTTGCAACAAGTTGAAAAACTAGAGACCTTGGGCCGTCTGGCGGGAGGCGTGGCTCATGACTTCAACAATCTATTGACTGGAGTTCTGTTGTATTGCGATTTGCTCATGGCGACTCCGGATCTCTGTGAGCGAGCGCTCAAGTATGCGGAAGAAATTCGCAACGCCGGCATTCAAGCGACCGGCCTGGTGCGGCAGTTGCTCACCGTGGCCCGGCCGAAGAATTCCGAGCCCCGACTGTTTTCCCTGAATGAGGTCGTTGAAGGCATGCGCAATCTGCTAGGTCGCCTCATCGGAGACAACATCGATCTGCAATTCCATCTGAACGCCAATTTAGGTTTGGTCAAGATGGATCCCACGCAAGCTCAACAAATTCTGCTCAACCTGGTGCTGAATGCGCGCGATGCACTGCCTGGCGGAGGAAAAATCACCGTTGAAACCAGCAATTGCGAAATCCAGGTGCTCACGCCATCGGATTTTGGAGCGAGCGCTCCACGAGCGATACCCTGCGCTCTTTTTATGGTGGCTGACAACGGTATCGGCATGGATGCCGCTACGCGCAATCATTTGTTCGAAGCTTTTTTCACCACGAAGGCGGGAACCGGCACAGGTCTCGGATTGGCGACGGTATATGACATCGTCACCAGCAGCGGAGGTTTGATCCACGTGGAAAGCGCGCCGACCCGCGGCGCGCGCCTATCCATCCTGTTGCCGCTGGTTGCGGCAGCGGTCTTGAATTCCCAGAAGTGGCCCGATTTTCGATCCGAAAAGTTTCAGACAGCGCTCATCAACGAAAAATAAAGAAAGAGAAAAGGAACGAACCTATGACGTCACCAGCCTTTAGTCAGATGAATGCCGTACCGCAGTCTCAACCCGCCAATTTTCTTAACCTCCTGATCGTTGACGACGAAAGATCGATCCGCGAGGCTTGCCGTGAAATCGCGCAATCACTGGGCTTTGCCGCCTGTGCGGCCGATTCCGCCGAGCAGGCCTACCGGCATCTGGAGAGCCAGGCCTTCGACGCCGTCCTGCTCGATCTGCGACTTCCGGGCGTTGGCGGTCTGGAGGCGTTGCGCCGCATCAGGGAACGCCGTCCTGAGGCGGTCATCATCGTCGTGACCGGCTACGGCACCGTGCAGTCGGCCGTGCAGGCCATGAAAAATGGCGCCTACGACTACGTGACTAAACCGTTCAGCGTCGACGAACTGAAGATGCTGCTGGAGCGTGTAGTCAGCCATTTGAAGCTGAAGTCAGAAAACCGCCTGCTGCGAGAGAAAGTAAAGTCCAAGCAGGGATTCGGCGGCATTGTCGGCCGTGCTCCAGAAATGGAGAAGCTCTATCGCATCATCGCCAAGGCCGCCAACAGCGTTCACCCGGTGCTGATCCTGGGCGAAAGCGGTACCGGCAAGGAGATGGTGGCACGCTCCATTCACTATTCCGGTCCATTCCGCGACAAACCGTTCATTCCGGTGGACTGCGGATCGCTTGTGCCCACCCTGATTGAGAGTGAACTGTTCGGTTATGTGAAAGGCGCCTTCACCGGCGCCAGCCAATCGAAAGACGGGTTGTTGGCCATGGCCGAAGGGGGAACTGTGTTTCTCGATGAAGTGGGAGAACTCCCTGTCGATCTGCAGGCAAAAATGCTGCGAGCTATTCAGGAAAAGGAAATTCGCCCGGTCGGCAGCACGCGTCGCGTGCCCATCAATGTGCGCATTCTGGCTGCCACCAACCGCGACCTGGAACAAGGAGTTTCCCAAGGGGTGTTCCGCCGCGATCTTTATTTCCGTCTCAACGTCCTGAGCCTGCGGATCCCCGCCCTTCGGGAGCGCCGGCAAGATGTTCCTCTATTGATCGCCTATTTTCTGGAACGCCTGGTGCGAACGTCCGGGCAGGAAAAAATGCTCAGCGACGATGCCCTCAAGGCCATGCTGGCTTATGACTGGCCCGGCAACGTTCGCGAGTTGGAAAACTGCCTCGAACGAACTTATGCCTTTACCAGCGGTCCGCTAATCCACCCGACAGATCTGCCTCGCGAGGTTGCGAATCTGCCCGTGTTCGAAGTCTCCAGCATCGATGGAACTTCGACTACCAATGGTCGCGGGAAAATCATTCCCATCGCTGAACTCGAAAAGCTAACGATCTTGAGCGCCATCACGGAACTGAACGGCGACAAATTGCAAGCGGCTCGCCTGTTGGGCATTGGGAAAACCACGCTCTACCGCAAGCTCAAGGACTACGCAGCGCAGGGGTATTCAGCTTGAAAGTCAAACCGGACGTTCCAATTCTGCACTGTCAGCCAACTCGGGAGTACCGGGATGGGAACTGGCTTTGACGCGACATCGCTAAATGTCATGTTTTCAGCAAACAGTAATGTGGTGGCTGACGTGCTATGAAGACAACATGATTCTACTGATCACGTCTTCAGCTAACGGCCCCCAGTGCGCCGAATCTCTGCGCCATGCCACCGGCCTGGAAACGCACTGGGGCCAGACTTTGCAGGAGGCCACCACTCGCCTGCGCGAACAAACCTATTCAGCGGCTGTGATCGACCAGTTCCTGCTCGAAACCGACCCCGCCGAAAGTGAGCAGATGCTTGAACATCTCGGCACCGCTTTCCCCGTCTATCTCAATTTTGCGGTCACAGGAATGGATCGTCTGGTGCGCGAAGTGCGCTCGGCTCTGCATCGCCGCAAGCGAGAAGAGGGAGCGGCGCGTCGCGCCGTTGAGGATCAAATGCGCAGCGAGATGAGGGAAACTCTAACCGCCATGCTCCTTTCCTGTGAATTAGCAATGTCCGTCCCTGACGTTCCCCACCCAGCGGTGGAAAAAATTCGTGTCATCGACAATCTTGCGCGCGAACTCCGGCTTCGTCTGGAGGTAGCCTGAACCAGCATCCTGTCTCGTAGTGTTTTTGCGTTATTGTGTCGTCCCCGCGGTTTCGTTAACGTTCCGCTGCTCGTTCATTCTGTGGACTTGGGGTCCTCGAAAATCCAAGCGTGCATCTCGTGCAGCACGTGGCGTGCGTTTGCCTATTCGTGCCTTCGCGATGCAGAAGGAATCTCGCGTGCGGCAGCGAACTATTTTCGCGTCAATGTCTCGTCCTCTACTGACTCTTCTGGCTTTCCTGTTCGTCGCCGCTCTCGGTTTCACCCAGGAACTCGGCACCGGCGTCATCAGCGGGGAAATCTCAGACCCACAAAGCGCCGTGGTGCGCAAGGCTCAGGTCATCGCGGTCAATAAAAGTACGGGACTCGAGCGCAAGACCGTGACCAATGCTTCGGGCTTTTTTGCCATCAATGATCTTGCCCCCGGCCCGTATGAATTGCGTGTGGTGGCCGAAGGCTTTGCCGACCATGTTTCCCAGGTTCAACTCGAAGTTGGGCAGCAAGCCAGCCTAACGATTCACCTCGGGGTCCAAAAGCAGCAAACGGTCATTACCATTGATGATCGCGACTCCCTACCACTGATCGATACCGCTTCCTCTGTGGTGGATCGGGTGATCGATTCCCAGCAGATCGATAATCTCCCGCTCAACGGGCGCAACTTCCTCGAACTCGCTCTCCTGACTCCCGGCAACACCCTCGCTCCAAATTTCGACCCTACGAAACAGGGGACGGTCATCATCTCGTCCGCCGGTCAGTTGGGGCGCGGTGGCAACGTCAGCATTGACGGCATGGACGACAATGACGACGTGGTGGGCGGCATGCTGCTCAATGTACCCGAGGATGCGGTGCAGGAATTCGACGTCGCCACCAATCGCTTCTCTGCCGAACTGGGACGCTCCGGTTCCGCCGTCGTGAATGTCGTGACCAAGTCCGGCACGAACAGCATGCACGGCTCCGCTTCAATCTACGCTCGCGACAAGTCCTTGCAAGCGGCGACTCCGGTTTTCAATCCAACCGACCTCGGTCTTTCCGCTCCGGCAGGCCAGTCGCCGCAGTTCCGCCGGGAGCAGTACTCCGGCACGCTGGGTGGTCCAATCGTGCGCAATAAAGCGTGGTGGTTCGGAGCCTTCGAATACCGCGACGAACTCGGCGGCGTTTTGGTGGGCACGCGCGACGTCGCCACGCAGACCATTAACACCAGCTTTGCCTCCGAACCGCTGACTGATCCCATGGGGACTCTGCGCGCTGATTGGAAAGTTTCCGGCAAGGACACACTGAGCCTTCACTACTCCATCGAGCGGCTGGGCGCTACCGGGTCAGCCAGCTTTTTGTCGGGTCAGCCCATTGGCTCGGCTTCGGAGCGCCAGAATCTCAACAATCATTTCCAGACGTTTCAAGGCTCCTGGACAAGGGTGCTAAGTCCGACGCTGCTTAACCGGGCCAGCTACAGCTTCAACAATTTCATCAATTCCACCGTGCCGGTCACCACGTCGCCCGAACTGGACTTCCCCAGCATTGCCGACGGATCTTCCTATCGCGTGCCGCAGCAGACCCGCCAGAAGCGTTCGCAGGTCGACGACAACTTCGACTGGATTCGTGGCACGCACAATATGCACTGGGGAGGAGAATTTCAACGCATCGGCGCAGATTTCAACCTGGGCGTATTCCAGTCCGGAGTCGTCGAGTTTGTGCAGGATTTCGCCAACCAGGACCGCAATGGGGACGGACTAATCAACGATCAGGATCTGCTGTTCGCTGTCTCCATTCGCAGCGGAATTCCGGCAACGCCGCTCGTCATCCCAAATGCGGACAATAACCATGTCGCCGGCTATTTCCAGGACGACTGGAGGGTTCATCCACAGTTCACCCTGAACCTGGGTCTGCGCTATGAAATTGATTCGGACGTGAACGACGTAGGTCACTACAGCCAGATTAATCCGATCCTGCTGCCTTTTCTGCACGGCTCCCGCCACAAGGCTGCGAACAATTGGGGACCGCGCGTCGGCTTTAATTGGGCCAGCAAGAGCGCACAGTTTAGCGTCCATGGCGGCTACGGCATCTACTACGACCGGGTGACGCTTGAAATCGACTCGCTCGAGCGCGGACTCGACGGCCGTGCTCTGCCGATTAATGTTACGTTGGGCAGCGCCAACTTCCTCGACAACAACGGAAACTTCATTCCCGGCCTGACTCCTACCTATCCCAACTCCACCTTCAGCGGCCCGATTATTCCCGGCGCAGGCGGAGCCGCGGAAGGCATTAACCTCATCGACAACAACATGCGCAATCCCATGGTGCAGCAGTTCAACCTGGGAGTTGAATATTCATTCGCCAAGGATTGGGTCCTGAAGGTCGATGGCATCCATGATTTAGGCACCCATTTCATCATCGGCGTGCCTCTGGGCTCCATCTTCAATCCAGCTTCCGGTGGGCCCGATACGGTGACCGATCTACAATCCTCCGTGAATATACACTATGACGCGCTCTGGCTTGCGCTCGATCATCGCTTCGCACAGCATTTCCAGTTGCACAGCGCGTATACGTTTTCGAAAGCGCTGAATTATGCGAACTACGATCAGATCCCGTTTGGCTACCCGCCGGTCGATCCCACCAATCTGCATCGCGAATACGGCGCTGCCCCCAACGATCAGCGCCATCGTCTGGTGGTGCAAGGCACTGCAGATCTTCCTTTCCACTTCCGCTTCTCGCCGCTTTGGACTTACGCTTCAGGCGTTCCCATGGACATTCTTCTCGGCGATGGCAGCGGCAATCGCGTCCCCGAACTGGGCCGCAACGCCGGAGGGCGCCAGTTCCACACCGGTGGCGAGCTCAACGCTTTCCTTACTCAGCTCAATGCCGCAGGCGCGGTGAATGGCGGCCTGGGGTCGCCCTTCCCCATGGTTTCTACCGGCGCTCGCTTCAACGACACGTTTAATTCTTTCGATTTGCGACTGTCCCGCGAGTTTCATCTCGGGGAACGGTTCACCTTGCAGGGCATTGGCGAAGTTTTCAACCTGTTCAATAAGACCAATATTCTCGGATCCAGCAACGTCAATTACTCAGGCTATTTCAATGTTCTCGTCCCTGACAAGAACAATGCGATTTTATCCTCGGCTTTCGGCCGACCCACCAGCACCGCGGGCGGAGTCTTTGGCTCCGGGGGGCCGCGTGCGTTTCAATTAGCCGCAAGACTTGTCTTCTAAGCATCACCTCGACAACGGCACTCGGGCTGTCCACGCCAGGCCCAGGCGGCTCGAGGCGGAATCGCGAGTGCCATGCTGCTGCAAGTTTTTGCATGAGCCAGAATAAAATTCCTTTCAACTATGCCGCCCCTTGGCACTAGAATGGGCTCTGACTGCGGCATGCCCGTCTCTCGCGGCATCTCGCACCTTCTTTCGGAGGTTAAGTGCACGTCCTCGTCACCACCGACTCGCTCTCGGGCTCGTGGAGTTACACACGCGAACTTGTCACGGGTCTGGTCACGCGCGGAGTGCGAGTCACCCTGGTCAGCTTCGGCGAGATTCCGCTGCCCGACCAGACTTCATGGATGGATCACCTGCACGGCCTCGACTATCGGCCAACGGCGTTTCATCTCGAGTGGATGCAGGAGGCGGAGCAGGATTTGCCGGAATCGTCCGCGTTCCTGGCCGCGCTAGTGCGCGAATTACGGCCCGATGTTCTACACCTCAACCAGTTTTGTTATGGGAACCTGGCCGTAGACGTGCCGCGTGTTGTAATGGCCCACGGCGATCTGATCACCCGGACCCATGCTGTGCACAATCGTGCCCCCAGGCCTGAAGGTTCGCTGTCGTGGTATCGCAACACGGTTCTCAATGGCTTGGCTGGCGCGGATGCAGTCGTCGCGCCTTCAGCCTGGATGCTCGATCGCATTTCCGCCTGTTACCGGCGACCGCATCGAGCAGTAGTGATCTACCCTGGACGCAATCCCATTTTTTTCAATCCCTATCTGAGTAAAGACGATTGCGTGCTGGCAGTCGGCCGTCTCATCGACGCCGGCAAGCAGGTCTTTCTGCTTACCCAACACGCGCATTCTGTCCCCGTCTGCATTGTAGGCGCCGAACACACGGTGCCCATGCCCCGCATTCCTATCCGTGCCGACGTGAAGGTTGATACCGAACAAACGTCCGTAGCGATTCGTGGCGCGCAGACCGAAGCGCAACTTCGCGCACTCTACAGCCGAGCCTCGATCTACGCCGCCACCGCCCGTTACGAACCCCTGGGCATGGCCGCTCTCGAAGCCGCGTTTTCTCGATGCGCCATCGTGGCCAACGACATTCCAAGCTTCCGCGAGATTTGGCAGGACGCGGCGCTTTACTTCCGCACCAACGATGCTGCCAGTCTCGCGGACAGCATCCGCCAACTTAACGCGGACCGTCCCATGCGCCGCGCCTACGCCGAGTTAGCTTATACCCGCGCCCGCGAGCGCTTTACCACTAAACGCATGATCGACGATTACTTGCAGCTTTATCGCAGCCTGGTGTCCGTCAAATCGCTGGCGGCGTGAGAATGCTGCAGATGTGTTTGTTCCCAGTGAGAACTTAGTGATATCTTTTAGCCTTACTAGAAACCCGTAAGGTTGGAGGATAGTTCATGGCTCAAGTAAAAATAACAGTCAAACCCAATGGCCCCTATCGCGTAGAGGCTCCGGAAGGGTCGATCGAACTGGTCGACGCCAACGGTACTCAGTACGATCTCACCGGCAAACCCGCATTCTCACTCTGCCGCTGCGGCGGTTCGATCAACAAGCCCTTCTGCGACGGGACCCACAGCCGCATCGGATTCCAAGGCGCGGAGTTGGCCGTGAAAAAGGCCGACCCCGGCGCATCCTCCTAAACAGTTTCCTGTTTCGAAAGGCGCGGCTCTTAGCCGCGTCGCAACTCGTGGTACGAATGACGGCTTTAGCCGCTGAGGCATCGTGCATTACGATCGAGACCGGGAACTGGGGATGCATCGCAAGATAACGCGCCGCGACTTTCTCGACGGCGTAGCGATGACAGCAGGCGCGGCCCTGATGCCGTGGGATCTCATCGCCGCCCAATCTTCAAGTCTGGAAAAGTCTCCGAACTACTATCCTCCCGCACTCACGGGCATGCGCGGCAGCCATGCCGGTTCGTTCGACACGGCCCACAGCCTTCGCGATGGAACTTTCTGGGATTCCGCGGGCAAGCCCGAAGACACCGGCGAAACTTATGACCTGATCGTGGTCGGCGGGGGCATCAGCGGCCTCTCTGCCGCTCACTTCTACCGCAAGGCAACCGGCGGCAAAGCCCGCATTCTCATCCTCGACAACCACGACGACTTCGGCGGCCACGCCAAGCGCAACGAGTTCCGCGTGAACAAAGCTTTCCGGCTAGGCTATGGCGGAACATTCTCCATCGAAAGCCCGGCTCCTTACAGCGCGATTGCAAAGGGTGTTATTGAGGAATTGGGCATCGATGTTTCGTCGTACTCTAGGCATTTCAACAAGAATTTATATCCCTCGGCGGGTTTGCGCTCGAGGATTTTTTTCGATACAGAAACGTTTGGCGTAGACAAGTTGGTGATTAATCCTGGCCTCCGTGGTGGCAGCGAGAGTGAAGATGTGGCGGCCGAGTCGCCGCACTTGCTAAAGCAATTTCTCGCCCAAGCACCGCTCGCCGATCAAGCTAAGCATGACCTGCAGCGCCTGCATCAGGAGCCGAAGGACTATTTCCCTGAACTGACTTCGGATCAAAAAAAGGCGAAGCTGGCCCGCATGAGTTATGCCAGCTACCTGAGAGATATAGCGGCCGTTCACGAAGACATCATCAAGATGCAGCAAGCACTTCCGCACCCGCTCTTCGGCGTAGGCATCGACGCGATATCGGCGCAGGACGCCTGGGGGCTTGGCTATCCCGGCTTCAAAGGCCTGAAGCTCGATCCGACACCGGGCAAAGGCATGAACCGCGACTGCATTCCGAATGAAGAAGCGGAAAAATACTTCTTCCATTTTCCCGACGGGAATGCCACCATCGCGCGGCTGCTGGTCCGCAAACTTGTTCCGGACGCCATCCCGGGCAACTCCTGGTCCGATGTTGTCCTTGCCAAGGCCAACTACTGGAAGCTTGATAACCCCAGCTCGCCCGTGCGCATTCGCCTGAACAGCACGGCCGTTCGCGTAAAGCACATCGGAAACCCTGCCAGCGCGACCGAAGTAGAGATCACGTACGCTCGTGGCGGCAAGGTCTATACCGCGAGGGCGAAGAATTCGATCCTGGCATGCTGGCACGTCGTGATTCCCTACATCTGCGAAGAACTTTCCGACAAGCAAAAAGAAGCGTTAGCTTCCGCCCAGAAAGTGCCGCTGCTCTATACCAACGTTGCCCTTCGCAACTGGACATCGTTCCAAAAACTCGGCGCCAGTTCCATATATGCCCCGGGCATGTACCACACTGGGCTGAACCTCGATTTACCAGTGAGCATCGGAGGATACGAGTTCCCCCGTAATCCGGAGGAACCAATCGTCGTCCACATGATGAAGGCCGCCTGCAGTCCCGGACATCCCGCGCGTCAGCAGCACAGCCTGGGCCGCATGGAACTCTACACCACGACGTTCGAGACCATGGAGCGCAACATTCGCGATCAGTTGGCGCGCGCCCTGGGCCCAGGCGGCTTCGATCCCGCCCGCGATATCGCCGCCATCACGGTCAATCGCTGGCCCCACGGATACGCCTACGAATACAACTCCCTGTTCGATTCGTTCTGGTTGGAAGGCGGCGAAACTCCCTGCGAAGTCGCGCGCAAGCCACATGGCCGAATCGCCATCGCCAATGCCGACGCCGGCGCCTACGCCTACACCGATGAAGCCATCAATCAGGCGTGGCGCGCCGTTGGGGAAATCATAAAGGGCTGACAGACTGTTCCAGAAAGTTTCGCGGGGCGAATGGACCGCCCCAGAATCGCCGCTTGTCTCAGCGACCTCGGCGAACACTCAGCGTCCTCAGCGATTAAAAGTGTTCGTCGGACATTCGTCCCAACTCGTCAGCGGCCGTCCTTCTGTCCACCGATCATTTGTTCGGCCTTGCTTCGCGCCTCTTGCGCCTGAGATGTCATCCCTTTGGCTTGGTACGCATCGGCCAAAGCATTCTCTAACTCCGCATCATCGCCGCTCTCGTCCTTCTCTTTTGAATAAGAGTCGATCGCGTCGTCGTACTGCTTCAATTCGGCCTGGGAGATGCCCATCCGGTAATAGACGCCTCTAGTCTTCGGTTTGAGGCGCAGCGCGTTCTTATATTCGTCGATCGCGGCCGCATGATTTCCCTGATCCGCAAGCGCGACTCCCAGCCCAGCGTGCGCCCCGACATGGTTCGGGTCCTGTGCGATCACATGCGTAAATTGCTCCTGTGCTTCTTTGGGCTGCTCATGATCGAGATAGGCGGCTCCCAAATCCATGCGCGCTCTTATGTTCTGAGGCTGCAAATCCAGAACTCGCTTCAGCTCACCTTCTCCTTCGGGGAATTGCCCGTTAGTGAAGTAGGCGTGAGCAAGTGCATAATGGGCCGACGCATCCTGCGGACTCTGCTTCACTTTCTTTTGCAGCTCTCCGATCATCCGATCGACATTTTCTCTCGCGTCCACTCCCGATCGTCCGAAGTGGATGCCAGAGCCACGCCACCGATGGATCCCGAACGCAGCGCTGCCCACGATCAACACCATGAAGATCAGAACCACCGCCCGTCGACCCACATTGTCCTGTTGCGGTGCGAGGCGGGCGATCAAGGCACCGAGGATCAGTCCGCTAACCAATCCGCCCCCGTGCGCCGCGTTGTCGATGCCAGACATCATGGTTCCAAATAAGACGTTAAAGCCGACGAAGAAGAGAAGACTTCGCAGCGTCCCCTGGATCGCAACTCGCGGCACGGACAATTCACCAAGATAGAACGATGCAATCAGCGCTCCCGCCAGGCCGAAGATCGCGCCCGATGCTCCCACGCTCAACGTTCCCGGATTCCATCCCACGCTCGCCAACCCGGCGGCAACGCCCGTGATGAGATAGATCGCAGCGTATGTCCAGCGCCCGTAAAGCGATTCACACAGCGCCCCCAGGTCCCACAGGCACCACATGTTGAAAGCAATGTGCATCAGCCCACCATGAAGGAACATGTAGGTGAACAGCCGCCACCACTCGCCCTACAATGTGAACGGCCCGAAGTTGGCGCCGAAACGCACCATCACTTCGCCGTTGAAGTCCATGATCGAGCCGGAGGCGAGCGCCATCGCGAGAAAGACGGCGATGTTGGCGCCGAACAATACATGGGTGAGAGTGATGCTGGATTCGCGTCGAACCCAAGGCGCGGCAATGACCGGCTGCGGCGCGTCGTCGGCGAGTTCGCCGCGCTGCGCCGCCTCATGCTGTACGCACCACTGGCAAATCTTCTTCCCAAACGTCAACGGAGGAAGCTGCCGCCCACATCGAATGCAATTCGCCATAGGTTCAATAAAAGATTATCAGCCCTAAGGCGCGTCGTACGAGACGGGAGAAGTGAAAAAGCAAAAGCCCCGCTTTTGAGCAGGGCTTTTTTCGGACTCTCGGTGCCCGGAATCCAGGCACGCTTGCCAAGCATCTTTAGGCTAGCTCGCAGAGATGGAGAAGTCAAGATACCGAAGGCCGAGTCGCAGGACGATTTCCGTTATGGTCGGACAGTCGCGAGGAGGACAGGGGAATCGAACCCCTTAGGCTGCGTGCAGCCGTCCAACGCTTGGCAAGCGTGCCCAGTACCCACACCGGGAGTGTCCTCCTAAGCCGCGCCTGCCTTAATTAGATTCTATGCGCGTGAAGGCGCAATCCCTCATAGCGGGTGGACAAATCTCGGAAGAGTTCCGTTCCGGGATTCTGCGTGAAGGCCTTCAATGAATGGTCTTCGTCTTCCGCGACATGTAATCCATCAGCAGATACTGCCCGAGCGTATAGGGCGTGGTGAAGTAAGCCTTCCCTCTGCACATCTCCGTAACTTTCTGCACGAACTGCACCAGCCCATAATCCGAGGCCAGCATGAACGTGTTGATCAGCACGCCCGCCCGCTTGCACTTTGACACTTCTTCCAGTGTCTGGCTCACCACCAGCGGATCCAGCCCAAACGCATTCTTGTAAATCCGGCCATCTTCGAGCGTCAGCGCCGACGGCTTGCCGTCGGTGATCATCACAATCTGCTTCATGTCTTTTCTCTGCCGCTGCAAGATTCTCTGCGCCAGCCGCAGCCCCTCGCGCGTGTTGGTGTAGTAGGGCCCCACCTTTACCCGCGCCAGTTGCGACAACGGAATTTCCTCCGCCGAATCGTGGAACAGCACCAGCGAAAGCGAGTCACCGGGATACTGCGTGCGGATCAAATGAGACAGTGCCATCGCAACTTTTTTCGCCGGAGTGAAGCGGTCTTCACCGTAAAGAATCATCGAATGCGAGCAGTCCAGCATCAGCACCGTGGCGCACGACGACTGGTACTCGCACTGATGCACCTGCAAATCCGAATATTCGATGTTGAGGGGCAGAGAAAGCCCTTCGCGCTGGATTGCGCTCGACAACGTGGCAGTAATGTCGAGGTTGAGCGTATCGCCGAATTCGTAAGTCTTCGCCGACCCACTGGTTTCGATTCCGGTCGCGAGATCGCGCGTATCATGACGGCCAAAGCTCGACTTGCCCAGCGATCCAAGCAAATTGCGTAGCTGTTTGAATCCCAAAAAGTCGAGACTCTTGTCGGTAATTTCAAACTTCGCCTGCTGCGCTTCGCCCTTCTGCCCACCTACACTCGACTGCCGCGAAGGGTCATGAGGTTCGTCGACAGAAATGTAATCTTCCTGCTGCATCCGCTCAATGAGCTTCTCGATCAACTCGTGGAGTTGCCCTTCCGCTTGCATCTGTTCAATCTGCTCGCGCAGATTCTCGTCAAACAGTTCGCCATTGAGCAGCGCTTGTTCAATGGCGCGCTTAAGTTCGTCCAGGGTCTGCTCGCCCTCGGGCAGTTCATACCACATGGACTCCTGAAACCCGCTCTGCAGCAGATAGTCCGACAGCGCCCCGAGCAGATCTTCCATGCTCATCTCGCCTGCAGGATCAGGAACGTATTTGGAATAGCGGATGCGTTTCATGACGTCGTTGGCCGTTCGCCGTTGGTCGTTGGCGAAACATCGCCAATACTCGTCGGACTTGTTTTCGGCTTTTGATTCACCTTCTGGAGATACAAAAAAACGTTGTATAGCGCCACATAAGGTCCTCCAGACTCTGCACTAACATTGAATACGGAACCATCCCTTAGCCGTAGTTCAAGCTTCCCACCATGACGCTTGCCTTGCGCGAACTTGCTAACATCCGGCCATCCAACAACATTTTCAACCTCGTCTAGACGAACGCTGTTCAGCTTCTCAAAATGGTTCGACACAAGACGGGATTTCGTGATCGCAAACCATTCATCCGCCGAGCGTACGCTGGCGATTAACGGCTCCTCACCCAGTCCGCTTCTCAGAAGGGAAAGTTGTTCCGCCGCTAATTCCTTCGCCAGCTTTGTAAACTCACCGCTTCTGCCCTTTTTGCGAAACAGTGACGATGCGTCCTGCGGATATCATAACCAAACGACCAACGACCAATGACCAACGACGGTGTTAGTTAAATTGCCTTCTCTGCCGGTACGGCCTCTCATCCGGCTCGAACGACTTCTCCCGGGCGGCGGGCTCCGGCTTCTTCTCTCCAGCCTTGAATACACGCTCCTCGCTGCGGCCGATGCGCTTATGCGCATGCAGCCCTTCGAGGATGAACTCCGCCGCCGATACTTGCTGCTCCGGACTCTCCTTCTGCGAAACGCCCAGCGGTCCAAGCTTGTCGACTAATCCCTGAATTCCTTTCAACTTCTCCAGCGCCTCCACAGCGGGCACGGAATCCGACAATTGAATCTCGCCGCCCAGGTCAAACCACTGCACAATCTGCTGCACGTTCGCTCCGGTGTAATACTCGTCATACGTCTTGGCGATTGCGGCGCGGATCAACTCGCGCCCCACGTAATCCGCGCCTTTCATCTCGCCTTCGTATTCCAGTTCGAGCTTGCCGGTAATCGCCGGCAGCGCCGCATACACATCGCTGATGCGGGGCACGACCACTTTCTCGTCGTTGCGCATGGCTCGTCTCTCAGCGTTCGACACCACGTTCTCCATCGCCGAAATCGGAAGCCGCTGGCTGACTCCCGAGCGCTTGTCGATCTTCTTGTCTTCGCGGGCGGCGAAAGCCACGCGCTCGATCACTTCCTGCACATAGTTCGGCAGGTGCATGGGATGCCCGTTTCGCCGCGTCCACGCCTCCTGCGCAGTTATCGCGATTCCTTCCTCCACTGTCGCCGGATAGTGGGTCCGAATCTCCGAGCCGATGCGGTCCTTCAGTGGCGTAATAATCTTCCCGCGTGCCGTGTAGTCTTCCGGATTCGCGCTGAATACCAGCGCCACGTCCAGCGGCAGCCGAATCGGATACCCCTTAATCTGCACGTCGCCTTCCTGCATGATGTTGAACAGACCCACTTGAATCTTTCCTGCCAGGTCAGGCAATTCATTAATTGCAAAGATTCCGCGATTAGCGCGCGGCAGCAAGCCGTAATGGACGGTCAATTCGCTCGACAGCTCATGACCGCCGCGAGCCGCCTTGATAGGATCGATGTCCCCGATCAAATCGGCAATCGTCACATCGGGCGTCGCCAACTTTTCCACGTAACGATCGTCGGGAGAGAGATAAGCGATTGGAGAGTCTTCCCCCAGCCGCGCCACCTCCTCGCGGCAGCGGCGGCAAATTGGGGTATAGGGATTGTCGTGAACTTCACATCCGGCGAGATACGGCATGTGAGGATCGAGCAGCGTCGTCAGCGCGCGCAGGATGCGGCTCTTCGCCTGTCCGCGTAGCCCGAGCAGAATAAAATTATGCCGCGAAAGAATCGCGTTGATGATCTGCGGCACCACCGTATCATCGTAGCCAACAATCCCGGGAAACACTGGCGCATCGCCGTTGGCACGCAGCCGGCTGGTCAGGTTGTCGCGCAGTTCATCCTTGACGCGGCGCGTACGCAAATGCTCTTCGGAAAACCTACTGCGGCGCAGTTCACCCAGTGTGCGCGGAAGACTACTCATGAAAGGAACCCCCACAAACAACTTTTCAAGATTATACGCGCCGCGGCCTTGCAGCGTTTTCCGGTCCTTCAGCACGCGTGGCCGTTGCCTCCAGCCTTCTCGCGAACCTTTGCCGCACGACGAAGATTCGGAATCATGTTTTCCAGATATGCTGCCACTGCCACAATGCGCTCGTTCTCCGATCGCATCGCCAGCAGTTTCTGTTTGAAATCGAGATCAAGAGGCAGAGAGCCCGCGAGATAAAAAGAAAGCGTGCTCCGATCGGCGGCCGCAAGATCTTGCACCGCCCCTGCCAGCGACAGAATCTCCAAATGAACCTGAATCGCCCGTGCGCTGTCCTCCTGAGTCGGCGTCCCAGGTTCGTCCGGCACCAGCAAAACTTCTGCTTGCAGAAAAGAACGCTGCCGATTCAGTTCCAGCACCTCAAAGCGATCCCTTCCCTCTGCGATCAGATCCAACCGCCCATCCGGATATTCCTTCGTGACGCTTAGAATTTCCGCGGTGCATCCAGTCTCGGCGATGCCCTCGCCCACCGCGCGTATCACGCCAAACGGCGCGTCTTTGGCCAGACATTCGCCGATCATTTCTTTATATCGCGGCTCGAAAATGTGCAACGGCAGCGGAACTCCGGGGAGCAGAACAACGTCGAGCGGGAACAAGGGTAGGAGTGCCACGAACTCTCCAATGGCGCGCGGAACAAAGCGGTTGTTCGATTGTACGACACGGCTTGCGGGGTAGAGTTCGCCGGATCTGTTTCGCGCAACACGCGTCGTCGACCATTGACTGTGGCGGCACGTCGAGGCTTCAATCTTGACTTGCCGCGCCGCGGACGATACAACCCGAGAATGGAACTCGCCGGGAAAGTAGTGGTGGTCACGGGCGCTTCAATGGGAATCGGCGAGGCCATTGCCAAAGTGTTCGCGCAGCAAGAAGCGAATGTGGTCCTGCTTTCGCGCGACGCCGGAAGGGCCGAGGCCGCCCGCGCGCGCATCGGTTACGCGGACCGGACTATTGCGCTTTCCTGTGACGTACGGCACTCCGAGGAGATTGATCGCGTGCTGGCCTTGACTCTGCATCATTTCAAGCGCGTCGATGTTTGGATCAACAACGCCGGCCACGGCTTGATCGATTCCGTAGCGGAGGTGGACTTGGCGGACTGCCACGAACTGTTCGAGACCAACTTTTTCGGCCCGCTGTCGGCGATGCAGGCGGTCATCCCGGTGATGCGACAGCAGGGCGGCGGAACGATCATTAACATTTCCAGTGTCGCCGGCCATATCCCGCTACCATTTCATGCCGCCTACAGCGCCACCAAGTTCGCTCTGAACGCCGTCGGCAACGCCGCCGGAGTCGAACTGAAGAAAGACAATATTCGCGTGCTGACCGTTTGTCCCGGCTATGTGCGCACGGCCTTCGGCGAAAATGCGGTTCGAGGAACCGAACAGAAGAAAGTGCGTCCGGATTCGGTTCGGGGCATCAGCGCCGAGCGCGTGGCGCGCGCCACCCTGCGCGGATACTTGAAGCAAAAGCGGGAAGTCATCGTCCCTTGGGCGATGCACGTGCCGGTGAAGTTGTACCAACTTTTCCCAAGCGTAGTGGAGTGGGGCATGAGCAGAATGGCGAAGTAGTCGGTCGTCTAACCCAATTCCGCCAGCATCGCCTCCATCTCCGATTGTGCGTGCAGATTCCCGGTGCGCCGCGCCGAGGCAATGCCCTCCTGCAACATCCTCTTTGCCTCTTCGATTCTCTTCGCCCGCACCAGGGTTTGTGCCGCCATGAAGTATCCAGCTGTGTACTCGGGATGGCTCTCCAGCAGGATCGAGAACTCCGCCAGAGCCCGGTCAAAATCGCCCTGCTTGGAATACTCCATGGCGAGCCCGTAACGCGCGAAGGCGTCTTTGGGATTCTCCGTAAGAATTTCGTTCAGTGTGGCGATGCGGTCCATAGTTATCGAAGAAACTTGACCGGCCCCTGCTGACGAGATTACTACAACCGCTGCGGCGTAGGACACAGCGTGTGCGAAAGAGTGACTACGACCTAACGGAACTGGCCAGACCTGCTTCCACTGATTACAATTGCCACTCCCAACAATTCCAGAGTTCGAGATAACCAATGGCTTGCCCCTACTTCATGCCGGTGGCGAAACTGGAGAATGGCAACTGGCCGCATCCGGCCAGGCTTCCTCTCGGTCTGGGATGGAGCGGCCACTGTACGGCCGCCGGACACGAAGGTGAAACTCCGGCACAAAATGTCCTGGAAGCATTCTGCAATCTTGGATACGCGAGTGGTTGTGGCTGGGCGCCGGCGGAGCGTATTTGGGATGCGGTGCGATTCGCGGTTTCCCTTCCGCCGGGTCGGAACCGTGCAGAAGATGTCGCGGACGGCTCCCCCCGCGTCCTCCTTCTCCATTACGTTTGCGAACGGAATCACAGGCCCGTCGAACACGGCGATCTCGAATTCGAGTTGTCCCAGGCGACCTGGCTGCGCCGGCATGACGACATGCGAATCCAGAAGATGGCGGAATGTTTTCTGGAATCCTATCTGAAGAAGAAGCCCCGACAAATCGAATCTTAAAATCCATCGCCCAAAAGATCTGAGGAAGAAGGGAAGACAATCATGACAGACGCTTCGCTGACGCCACGCCCGGTGCGGGATTCGCAATCCGAGATGGCCGAAATTGTGTTGCCCAACGATGCCAATCCTCTTGCCGCTCTGCTCGGCGGACGGCTGATGCACTGGATCGATCTGGCTGGGGCCATGGCCGCGCATCGCCACTCGCGCAATTATGTGGTGACTGCTTCCGTTGATCACATTGATTTCCTAGTTCCGGTCCGAGTCGGAGATCTTGTCATCCTACGTTCATCCGTCAACCGCGTCTTCCATTCTTCCATGGAGGTTGGTGTGAAAGTCTTCGTGGAAAACTACATTGCCGATACGGCACATCACGTGGCGTCCGCCTATCTGACATTTGTGGCCACCGATGGCGCGGGCAAGCACCTGAAAGTGGCACCTGTAATTCCCGAGACCGAGGAGCAGCAGCGCCGCTACGATGATGCCGGACGCCGCCGCGAGAACCGGCGCTCCGAAATGGATCGGCGACGCAAGGCGCGTTGAGCTACGCGGTGAAATCCTCGTACCCTGCGGAAGCGTGGTGTGCATTTTTTTTTAATACCCTGCCGCCAAAATCTTTGCTTTCTTCCAGTTACGGCGAAGAGATATGCCTCGCTCGGCGTAAAATCTTGAGCCGCCGAGACTTGTAGGTAAAATCTTGCCGAATAAAGAGTTAGCTGGGAGTTGAGCTTCGATGTGTTGGCCCGATTGCCGAGAGCGGTCGCGCGCATGTCCCGATTCTGCGCTTTACGTTTTCCTCAGTAAAGGTTATTCGTCACACAGAGCAGATTTTGTCTGTGGAAAAAATCAGAAGAGAAAGTCTGCGATAGACTGCGCTAAGGAAAGTCGCCCAGTTTGGATCTCGGCGGCAACTGCCATCTATGCGACACTCCGTCCTTCTGAAGGCGGGGCAGAAAATAGTCAGGCAGCATCGAAGGGGAGATCCTTCCCTCCGCCTGAAAAACGGCTTCGGACAGGATGACGCCTTCCAAACGTTGGATTTGGGATGGTCCCGTCGGCTCGCTACTGCGGGAGCCAGACGACGAAAGTTACTTCCTCGATTTCCCATCGTCCTGTGACCTTCTTCTGGGCTGCCAGAGAATTAATTTCGCCCGACTCTGCGTCGCGGGATCTTTCTTAATTGCGGCATCGCACCCCCCGGGGACGCCAACCTGCGAGCGCTTTCCCGCTCGATGAGAGCGTTAAGCGCTAAGCGAAGTAGTGCCGTTTTTTCCGACACACCGGTGAACCCTCGGCAACGCTTACGAGGTTGTTCTCCAGTACAACCGTGGTTCTCATGGAAGCTCCATACATGGATTATGGCATCAAATGATGCTGACATTTGAGAACGCCTTCACCATTCCAGTTCTCTGCCGTGCTGATAGGGATACTTCGACTCTGCGCTCAGTATGACAAGCGGAATGACAGGGCCTCAGGATGACAGCGCGGAAGGAGAGGGCTCACGATGACAGCGCCCGGAATAACATGGCGGCCGACGACACGGCGACGGTTGTCGGTCGTGAACGCCGCAACGTTCGGAGCCGCCTGGTAAGTCCCGCCTGTATAATCAACGTTAGTGCTGCATCATCTTTAATCTAGCAATTCTTATCTGGAGTGTGATTCTTTGAACGCACATATGCCGCATCAGCATGGGGGGCCGGCGCCGCAGGGGCCGCAGCCGCTGCCGGGGGTGGACGCCATCATCGCTGTCGGGTCGGGGAAGGGCGGCGTGGGTAAGACCACGTTGTCGGTGAATTTGGCCGTCGCTCTGGTGAAGATGGGACGCAAAGTCGGGCTGCTCGACGCGGATGTGTACGGGCCCAACGTTCCGCTCATGCTGGGGGTCAACGCGCAGCCGCGCATGGTGGGCGAGAATCACATTGAGCCGCTGCAAGCTTTCGGCTTGAAAGTGATTTCTGTTGGATTCCTCAATCCTGGCGACAAGCCGGTCATCTGGCGTGGGCCTATGCTGCACCAGATCATCCGTCAGTTTCTCGGGCTGGTGGAGTGGGGCCAGCTCGACTATCTCATCGTCGATCTGCCGCCGGGGACTGGAGATATTGCGCTCTCGCTGGTGCAGACTGTGCCTCTGACGGGCGCGGTGGTGGTCTCGACTCCTTCTGACGTTTCGCTGCAGGATGCGCGCAAGGCCATCGAAATGTTTCGGCAGATGAAGGTGGACATCGTGGGCGTGGTCGAGAACATGAGCTATTTCACTTGCCCGCATTGCCAGCATGAGGTGGATATCTTCTCGCGCGGCGGCGCGGAGAAAATGGCTGAGCGATTCGGCACGCCGTTTCTAGGAGCGATTGCACTCGATCCGGAGGTGCGCAAGTCGGGAGACGGTGGGACGCCCGTGGTGCTGGAAGGCGAGAACTCGCCGCATGCGAAGTCCATTTACGAATTCGCGCGGAATGTGGTGAAGCGCACGGATGAGATCAAGGCCAATGCCCCGGCGAGTGTGATCCAGATTCAGTGATTTCTCCACCGCTGCGGCCGATGTTTTGTCATCCTGAAGCGGGCGCAGTTTGCCCGCTGCAAGACCTGAGCAACTGGCTGCGGAGTGCATAGGTCCTCCGCGGCAAAAACGCCGCTCAGGATGACAAGCTTGAATTCGCGATGACAACTGAAAGATGACAACTGAAAGATGACAACTTTAAATCTGTGACACTCTGAATCGCGCCAAACGCCAAACGGCGTTTAGATCGCGTTCTTTCAGCACTAACTCCGCCATCATCTCTCCGATTACCGGACCGTGCTTGAAGCCATGGCCGGAGCCGCCGCCGAGGATCCACACGTTCTCCATTTCTGGATGCCGGTCGATGATGAAATGACTGTCCGGAGTTTGCTCGTACTGACAGACGCGCGTCTCCACCAATGGTGCACCTTTCAGGGGAGGGAAGCGAAAGCCGAGATATTCGCGAATGTCTTTTAGAGTCTCGCGAGTAATCACGCGCTCTCCGTCCGTGGGATCGAAGGCTGCACCGCGGGTGTCGTCGGCGATCTTGAACCCCCGACGGTCGCTGCCGGGAATTCCATAACGAAAGCGTCCGCGATGATCGGCCCATACGGGCAGATGACGGTCGCTGAATCGATCGTCGCCGGCGGGTGTGCCAAAGAAAAAGACATCCTGCTTGGTCGACTGGATCAGATCACCGACAGCTCGCGGGAATAACTTCCCGAGCCACGGACCGCAGGCGAATACGTAGCAGTCGGCTTTGAGCTGGGAGCCATCCGACAGCGCAAGACTGCGCCGCGACCCGCTCTCCAGGCCATCGGCCATAACTGCTTGTTGCCGGTAGTTGCCTCCCGCCGCGACGAAAGCCTCGACGACCGCATGGCAACTGGCACGCGCATCCAGATATCCGCATTGCGGCTCGAAGATTCCCCACTGAATCCCTGCAAAATTAATCTGCGGCCAGCGTTTCCGCAGCTGCGAGGCAGATAGTTCCTGAAACTTGATCTTCGACGCGCGCAGCATTTTCACCGATCCGCTCTCAAAGGCGTTATCATCCTCGCGCCCCGAAGCCATCCACAACACGCCGGTGCGGTGCAGAAATTGCCGCTTCCACCTGCGCTCGTACGTCTGCCACAGCCGGAGAGCTCGGGCAGCCATCTCCGTGTATGGCTGATCGGGGCCGTAGGTGCCGCGCATGACTCGCGTCTCCCCGCCGGAGGAGGAACGCGAATTCCCTGGCCCCCAGGCATCGAGGAGGGTGACTCGAGCACCGCGCTCCACTAAATGCAGGGCAGTCCAGCCGCCGAAGGCTCCGGCGCCTACGACTGCGATGTGAGGCTTGGATCTCATCACGGTTGGACCATCATAAGCTTTACTCACAAGGTCTTTTAACCGTTGAGAACGCGCAGAAAGGCCGCAGAGAACGCAGAGAAAAACTATTCCGGTTAGCCCTTCTTCGACTTCTGCGGCATTTCTCCGCGATCTCAGCGATTAAAGGCTTTAGGCCTGAACCTTTCTGAGTCTTGACAGTCCCCCTTCGCATTCCTAAAATCCGGCAGGAACGGAACTTTGGTTCGAAAGCCAACCTTCTGCATCTAAAGATAGTTAGGTAGAATGAATGGGAAGCAGTTTCTCCCCCCCGGCCTCCGCCGCCGCTCGGACTGAGACAACTGACAGAACTGTATATGCCGGCTGACCCCAATATCGGGAATCGCGAACGCGAAATTCTGACCGCCATCGTGGAGACCTTCATCACCACGGGTGAGCCGGTTGGCTCGCGCACGCTTGCGCGGTCGAATCGCGAAGGGCTGAGTCCCGCGTCGATTCGCAACGTGATGGCCGATCTTTCTGACGCCGGCTTCCTCGAGCAGCCGCACGCCTCTGCTGGGCGCGTTCCGACGACGGAGGCCTATCGCTATTACGTTGAGCAGATATCTGGCACTGCCCGTCTCGCGCCTCAGGAAGAGACCATGATCTCCGACTCGCTCGCCGGGATCACCGACGTGCAGGAGTTCATGGAGCGGACCTCGCACGTGTTGTCGCTGATTTCGCGCAACGTAGGCGTGACCGTGGCGACCAGCGGTCCCAAGAACGCGCTGGAGCATGTATATTTTTCGCGCCTCGGGGATCAGAAAGTATTGGCCGTGCTGGTCACCCGTTCTGGGCTAGTGCGGGATCGCGTGCTGCGTCTTGATTTATCGCAGTCTGAACTGGACCTTGCCGCCCGCTACATCAACGAAAATTTCCGCGGCTGGACTATGGAATCGATGCGTACTGAACTTGCCCGGCGGCTGGAGCAGGAGCGCAGCGAGTATGACCGGCTGATGCATTCGATCGAGCAACTCTACAAGCAGGGCGCGCTGGCTGCGGAGCAAGGGTCGCAAGTCGTATTCGTCGAAGGAGCGTCGAACCTGATCGCGGGTGATCACGACCGGCAGCGTCTGCAGGAGATGCTCAAGACGCTGGAGGAAAAAGAAAAAGTTGTCCAGTTGCTTGGCGCCTACCTTGACGTGAAGCAGGAGGCGGTCCGGGTTGTTATCGGTCTCGATCAGGCTTTGCCGTCGATGCAGAATTTTGTGCTGATCGGAGCTCCCGCGCACGCAGGGAATGAAGTGATGGGTTCGCTGGCCGTGATTGGACCCACACGCATGGATTATCAGCACACGATCACGGCGGTGTCGTACATCGCGCGCTTATTCGATAAGATTCTGAATGAATCGGATTAAGGTTTGAATGATTCGGACTAACGCATCAACGAAAGACAGGCTGTTATGAAGAAAGCAAACGGAAAATCACAATCGGAGATGGCAGGACTCGACCTAGAACACGAACTTCCTCCCGCCGATGGCGATGAGAATCCCGCGGAAACTACTTCCAGTGGGACAGCAAGTGGAGAATCGTCGGGTCTTGCGGCAGAAATTCAAAAACTGAAGGCCGAGCGCGACACTTTGCTCGACCGGCTGGCGCGGGCGCAGGCGGAATTCGAGAATGCCCGGCGCCGCGCTGCCAAAGAGCAGCAGGAGTTTCGCGACTACGCGGCCGCCGACGCGATCAAGTCCCTGCTCCCGGTCATTGATAGTTTCGAGCGCGCCCTGCAGGTTAAGTCCGAGGCCGGTGACTTCCGAAGTGGCGTCGAACTTATCTACAAGCAGTTCCAGGATGTTCTGGCAAAGCTGGGGGTGCGCGCCATTCCTGCCAAAGGCGAACCATTCGATCCGCATGTGCACGAGGCCATCGAAATGGTGGAAACTTCCGACGCGCCCGACCATGAAGTCATTGAGGAATTGCAGCGCGGCTACAAAATGAAGGATCGTTTGCTGCGTCCCGCGATGGTGAAGGTCGCAAAGAATCCCTGAAATCGAGTTTTGCTGGCGTCGAGAGAAACCCAGGTCCCTCGCTGCGCTCGGGATGACGCACCGTAATGAAGACGACACACCGTAATGAAAACGACGCAACGGTTATGACAGACCAGAAATTATTCTTGGAGGAAGGTTGACTCTGACCACGAACGCAAAACGCGACTATTACGAGGTGCTGGGCGTGACTCGCACCGTCACCGAGGTCGAGCTCAAGAGCGCCTATCGCAAGCTAGCGCTGCAGTTTCATCCCGATCGTAATCCTAATAATCCCGACGCCGAAGAAAAGTTCAAGGAAGTCAGCGAAGCTTACGCGGTGCTTGCCGACGGCGACAAGCGCGCTGTCTACGACCGCTATGGCCATGCCGGACTCGGGGGCGGCTCGGGTCAGGCCGGCGGCTTCGATCCCACCGTCTTCCAGGACTTCAGCGACATCTTCGGAGAATTCTTTGGGTTCGGGGACATGTTTGGCGGCGGGGGACAGGGCGGACGCCGTCGCAGTCGCGTGCAGCGTGGCGCGGATCTCCGCGAAGACCTCACTCTCGAGTTCGAGCAAGCCTTCTTCGGCACCGAGGCTCAAGTTACGGTACGTCGTCACGAAGCGTGCGAGGATTGCCGCGGTTCCGGGTCGGCGCCGGGAAAGAGCGCCACGACTTGCCGCTCCTGCAACGGACGCGGCCAGGTCCGCTATCAGCAGGGATTTTTCAGCATCGCCCGCACCTGCCCCGCGTGCCAGGGGACGGGCAGTGTCATTACCGATCCTTGTGCAAAATGCAAGGGCGACGGCCGCATCCTGCGGCAGCGCACCGTGGATGCCAAAGTTCCCGCGGGAGTGGAAGACGGAACGCGAATTCGCTTTTCCGGCGCAGGGGAAGTAGGCGCCTTCGGCGGCCCTGCCGGAGATTTGTACGTGGTGTTGCACGTCAAAGAGCATCCCTTCTTCGCGCGTGAAGGCAACGACTTGCACTGCGTGGTCCCGATCTCGGTGGCGCAAGCCGCCATAGGGGCGGAGATTCGCGTGCCCACGATGGAAGGCGAACACACCCTAAAGATTCCCGATGGAACGCAACCCGGCTCAATTTTCCGCGTTCGCAACAAAGGCGTGCCCGTATTGAATGGACATGGCAAGGGCGACCTGTACGTTGAAGTGCGCGTGCAGGTTCCGACTAAGCTGAACAAGCGCCAGAAAGAGTTGCTGCAAGAACTCGACGCCCTCGCGAAGGTCGACAACCAGCCCATGCTGCGTTCGCTCCTCGGCAAAGTGAAGGATATGTTCGGCTAGCTGGTTGGATAAGTTGGTAGCGGTTAGAGAGAGGGAAGCCCTCAACGGCTGAAGCCGTCATGAGTTTGCATGGCTTGCGGCGCGGCTAAAGCCGCGCCCTTTCAAAACTCGCGCTTAGCATTGAGTCGCAATTCTTCAGATCATGACGCGCCGCCGATGGATTGCCGATGAAGTCTCGGGCAACCATGCCGCCATCGCCGGCGCCCACGCCGATCATCTGATCCGGGTTCTCCGCGCCCGTGTTGGCCAGGAATTTGATGTTGCCACCGGCGGCGTCGTTCGTCGCGGTCGAATCCTGAGCATCCACGACGACCGAGTCGAATTTGCGCTAGGCGAAGAAGTTTCCGCGTCACCCGCACTCGCGCTCACACTTCTGCTCGCGGTCTTCAAATTCGATCGCATGGAGTGGGCGATTGAGAAGTGCACTGAACTAGGAGTCTCGCGAATTGTGCCCGTCATCGCTCGGCGCACCGACGCGCATCTGGCTTCCGCCGCGGGAAAACGCTCGGAACGCTGGCGCAGAATCGCGCTTCAGGCGGCGGAGCAATCACGCCGCGTAACTCCGCCTGAGATCGCTGCTCCAATCAAACTGCTAGATGCGGTGACTCTAACCGCCCCGTTGCGAATTGTGTTGGCAGAATCCGAACAGGAAACTCTACTGCGCGACACGCTCACTTCTCATCCCGGGGGAAATATCCTTCTCGCGATCGGTCCGGAAGGTGGCTGGACAGAAAAAGAATTAGAGCTATTCCAAAATGGCGGCTGGATCTTCGCTTCCCTGGGCAGCACAATCCTGCGGGCCGAAACTGCCGCCATCGCCGCGACTGCAATCACAATTTCGCAATTCAAGTAGCGCCGCCGTCCCGGCGGCTATCCGGGCCCCGTGCCAGGGACGCGTGCCGGTCTGCGCGCGAGATCCCTTCGCCTTCGCTCAGGGCAGGCACTTACCTCCGCCTGAAGAACGGCTACGGTCGGGATGACGGCGAGCAACAAAATGTTCTTTCCAACTTTGCCAACCCCATGTCCGGGTGGTAATCCTTCCGCCGTCCGCCAAGTGATATCCTGCTCGCAATGCCGTCTCCGAAGTCGAACTCCCGCTCTGCTCCATTTACTGCGGACGATCGCCAGCGCGAAGCCATCGAGCACGTCCACGGGCCCATGCTCGTGGTCGCCGGCGCCGGCACCGGTAAGACCTCCGTTCTCACTCATCGCATCGAGCGCCTGGTCCGCGAAGGCCACGCCTACCCTCACGAGATTCTTGCCCTCACGTACACCAAGAACGCGGCTAACGAAATGCGCGAACGCGTTGGCAAGCTGCTTGGCGGAAAAGAAGTGAACGCTGCCACCTTCCACGACTATTGCCTCGACCTGCTCAAGCGCGTTCACCAGGACTTCGGCGTCCTCGACGACAAAGATCTCTGGATCTACCTTCGCCGCCGCATCCGCGAATTGCATCTCGAACACTACGTCCGCGCCGCCAACGTTGCCCAGTTTTTGAACGACCTGCTGGAGTTTGTCAGCCGATGCCATGACGAATTGGTTACGCCCGAGAAATATGCACAGTATGTCGAACGCCTGGAGCGCAAAGAAGTCCCGATCCCGCGCGTCGCGAAGTCGAAAAATGTCCTCGATGACGACGAGGTTCTGGGGCGTTGTCGGGAGATTGCCCGCGTCTTCACCACCATGGAGCACTGGCTCGCCGAAGAAAATCTTGGCACCTTCAGCCACATGATCAGCCGAGCGCACGCTTTGCTGCACAGTGACGAAAATGTTCTGACCGAGGCACGGGCCCGCGCCCGCTTTATACTGGCTGACGAATTTCAGGACGCCAACTTTGCCCAGATTCAGATTCTCGCCCGCCTTGCCGGAGCCGATGGCAACATCTTTGCGGTCGGAGATCCCGACCAGTCCGTCTACCGTTTTCGCGGAGCCTCCAGCGCTGCGTTTGAGCTTTTTGATCGGCACTTTCCCCAAGCAAAACGTGTAGTTCTCGAAAAGAATCGCAGGTCGACCACACCCATCCTCCGCAGCGCCTTTGCCCTGATCGACAAGAACCCTCCTGTCTTCTTCAGACAACCCAATCCCAGAGGACCCAGCGCGGCATCCCCCTATAGGCGCGTCCCTCTACAATCCGCGCGCGAGCAGGAGGCGGCACGAGCGGGAACACAGCTTGTGAGCCCGAAGGTTTCGGTGGTGGTTCTGACCACAAAAGACACAGAGGGTTCCGATGTGGTCGCCTTCATTCGCGACGCGCAAAGAAAGTCCAGGTGCAGGTGGTCCGACTTCGGCATTCTGTATCGCTCGCACTACCACCGCGACGACGTGGTTCACGAATTGGCCGACGCCGGAATCCCCTTCGTCATCGAGAGCATGGACATTTCCGATACTCCCGAGGCACGCGACCTGTTTGCTTGTCTCAACGCGATCGTGTCATCCGGCGACGACGTGAGTCTGTTTCGCGTTGCGGCGCTGCCGCGGTTTCAGGTGAATCCCCAGGATCTGCGCCAGGTGATGCGATCCATTGCCCGCGACAATCGGGAAGGCCAGGTCGTCCCTCTTTCTGCCGCGCTCGACAGGGTCGATGGGGGAACCGATGTTCTTGCTGCTGTGCAACATACCCGCGAAGAAATCCGCGGCAGGAAAGCGAAGGCTCGCGCAGCCCTCGACATCATCGTTAAGCAGTTTGCGCTTGATGTCTCATCGCCCATTCTTCAGGCCACGCTGCATTTTGTAAGCGATTGGGAAAAGAAGAAAGTCAACAAGACGACGGAATTGGAGGAACTGGTGGACTATCTCACACTGTTCCGCGAGGCAGGCGGAGTGATCCCACTGGAAGCGCAGGAAAGCGACAATGCCGTCCGCCTCATGACCGTGCACGGCGCCAAGGGACTGGAATTTCCTCACGTATTCATTCTCCGGGCCAATTCAGGCTCGTTTCCGTGTTCGTACCGGGAGACAGTTGTTGCCTTCCCCAGGGAACTTCGTGACCCGGATTCAGTCACCGAGGCGGACGACCAGACTCTCCACAAAGAGGAAGAGCGCCGCCTGTTTTACGTCGGCATGACGCGGGCCCGCGACTCGCTGCACATATATTCCAAGCAGGGCAAGGGCAAGCTCAACAAGAATCCCGACGGCTACATGCGGGAATTGATCGAGGATAAGAGCCTTGCCCCCTGGCTGACTGCGATCCCCGCCCGTGGCACACAGACCACCCTTGACATTTTTGCTGCAGCCGAAGCGTCGCTGGCCTATCTCGCCGAGTCGCAAACGAATGTCTGGCTCGAACTTCCTGTGCTTACGGGTTTGCATACCCGGCTGAGCGCTTCGGCCGTTGACACCTACGAGCGTTGCGGACTTCAGTTCAAGCTCGATCGAGACTGGCGATTGGCGGCGCGGCCGGCGGCGGCGATGCAATATGGCGCGGCCATCCATCGCATCTTGAAGACTTATTTTGATTCCGTAAACCTTGGGCGTGCCAAAAGCGACGAGGAACTTATCGAACTATTCCGCCTCGATCTGGCCGAGGCCAGGATTCAGGAACCCTACCAGCATGAGCTGTATGAGAAGCAGGGCGTCGCGCAACTGCGCGAGTTCCTCGCCACGGCCCGAACTCTTCCTTCGGCGCAAGTGCTGCACACCGAACAGTCCTTTGAGATTCGCGTTGGCCCGACCACGGTCGTCGGCCGCATCGATCGCATCGACCGCCGGGCCGACGGCAGCGTAGCCATCGTCGACTACAAAACCGGCAAGGCTCGCGACCAGGAAAACGCCGACGAGAGCCTGCAGTTGTCCCTCTACGGCATCGCCGCCAAAGAGAAGTGGGGATACACGGTCGGATCGTTGATTTTTTACAATCTGGAAGAAAACGTTGCGGTCACCACGACACGCAACGAAGCGCAACTACTGGGCGCTCGCAGTCGTGTGGAAGCCGCCGCTCAGGGAATCGCGGGCGGAAAGTTCGTGGCGAGAACGGGAATGCACTGCAATTTTTGCGCGTATCGGAGTCTATGCCCCGAGAAGGAGAAGCGGATTCCGCATCGAGTGGAGAGCATTGCCGGACGGCCGAATTAACAGAGGTTCGGGAGCTATTCGAAGCGCAAAAAAACTTAGGGGACGCTCTTGAGCGTCCCCTTTTTACTTTGTACGAACTTTCTTAATGCTTCTTTTTCTTCTTTGCCTTTTTCTTGGTTGCCATTGTTCCTATTCTCCCTTCCATTTTTCATGGAAAACATTGCAGTGATCTTTTACTGCAACTAGTTGATGTATAGAGTTAAAGAAAAATGAAGTCAAGAAAAAAATGACGACCGAACTTCGCAAGTCGTGACACCAAAGTCACGACGAGCGAGATTTCGGAAGCAAAAGTCAAGAAGTATTTCGAATACGTCATCGAGTCGTGCTGGATTTTCCATCTGCCAACAAGTCGCGAGACATATTGCGCTCGCAAGGCCAAGACAAGAATTGCGATCTGTTGGTTCAACGCCGCGATGCGCTCGGGAACACTGTGCCGCGACGTATTCTCCCGCTCCTGCATCTATAATAAAAATTGCGAAATCTTCGCGGGAGCTTGATTCATGGCCTCTTTTGACGATGTTGTTATCATCTCCGGCTGCCGCACTGCGGTGGGAAAATTTCAAGGCAGCCTCTCCGATCTCAGTGCTCCGCAACTCGGCGCCATCGTTGTGCGCGAGGCGGTCAAGCGCGCCGGCATCGCTCCTGCAGAGATCGACGAGTGCATCATGGGCAATGTCGTCTCCGCCGGTCTCGGTCAGAATCCTGCGCGCCAAGCCGCAATCTTCGGCGGACTGTCTCCCGCGACAGGTGCCATGACAATCAACAAGGTTTGCGGCTCGGGATTGAAATCCGTCGCGCTCGCCGCGCAAGCGATTCAGACGGGAAACAGTTCCGTCGTCGTCGCAGGTGGAATGGAGTCGATGACTAATGCTCCGTATCTCCTGCCGCAAGCGCGCAAGGGATACCGTCTCGGCAACGCGCAGATTGTCGACTCGATGGTGCACGACGGCCTGTGGGACATTTACAACGACTACCACATGGGCATCACGGGCGAGAACGTTGCCGAGAAATACGGCATCACGCGCGAAGAACAGGATCAGTTTGCGCTGAACTCTCACCGCAAAGCGTTGTCTGCGATCAAAGAATGTCGCGTCAAGTCGCAGATCGTTCCGGTGGAGATACCAGCGAAGAAAAAGGGCGCGGCTCCCACGATTTTCGACAAAGACGAAAGTCCGCGCGAAGACACTACCATCGAGGTGCTGCGTTCGCTGAAGCCTGCGTTCAAGAAAGATGGCACGGTCACCGCCGGCAACGCGCCCGGAGTCAACGACGGCGCCGCTGCTCTAGTCGTTACCAGCGCGAAGCGTGCCGGCGAACTGGGCGCGACTCCGATGGTCCGCATCGTGGCCCAGGCAACCAGCGGGGTCGAACCGAAGTGGGTGATGATGGCTCCCGTGGGCGCGGTCCGCGCAATTTGGGAGAAGACTGGTTGGAAAACTGAAGACGTCGATCTCTACGAGCTCAACGAAGCCTTCTCGGTTCAAGCGCTGGGCGTGATGCGCGAATTGAATCTGAATCCCGAAAAGGTCAACGTGAACGGCGGCGCCGTAGCTATCGGCCACCCGATTGGCGCCAGCGGCGCGCGTGTGCTGGTTACGCTGATCTATGAAATGATTCGCCGCGATGTGAGACGTGGCATTGCCGCTCTCTGTTTAGGCGGAGGGAACGCTGTAGCCATGGCAGTGGAGCGCTAGAAGTTCACCTAACGACAGCAACGGTTCACCCCGCTGGCGAGACCGGCAGCGTTACCGTAAATACCGCCCCACCATCCGGTGCGTTGGCCGCTTCCACGGTGCCATTGTGTTCCTTCATTACCGACTTGCAGATGCTCAGCCCCAAACCCGTACCGCGTCCTGGCCGCTTCGTCGTATAAAAGGGATCGAAGATGCTGGCCAAGGTCTCTTTCGGAATCCCGGGTCCGTCGTCGTGGAAGCTGACCCAAACCGAATCCTCCGCTCTACCCAAACGAATTCGCAGCGTCCCTTTATCCCGCACCTCGCGGATCGCATGCTCCGCATTCAGAATCAGATTCAGAAAGACCTGCATCAACTGGTGCGGATCTCCCAATGCGTAAGGCACACCGGGTTCTTTCAAAAAGTCGACCGTGATGTTGTTCTTGCGCAGGGAGTAAGCATGCAGGTTCAAGGTTCGCTCAACCACTTCCACCAGGTTGATCCGGCTCTTGCCCGGAGCGGGTGGGCGGGAAAAGTAAGTCAGGTTCTGCACGATCTCCGCGGCGCGGCGCGCCTGCTGCTGCAACATGGCAAGTTGCTTGCGGGAAGTTTCGTTAGTCTCGGTATCCTGCAAAAGTTCGCTCACGCCCATGATGCTGGTCAAAGGATTATTCAGTTCGTGGGCTACGCCGCCAATCATCGCGCCCATGGCCGCCAGCCGCTCGCTCTGGACAATCTGCTGCTCCAGCTTTCGTTCGACCGTGATATCGCGCACCGAAATAATCACTCCACTGATGTTTCCCTCGGCGTCCACCAATTGGCTACCTGCCGCGCGCATCGTCCGCCAGCTTCCATCCCGGTGCCGTGCTCCATATTCCGCGGAGGCAAACGCCTGGTTGCCGGAAACGACGGCGTGGTAAAGCGTAGCCATCTCCGGCGAATGGTCTTCCATGCCAGAAATCTTTTTCCCCACCATTTCTTCCGGCTCGTAACCGAGAAGATCGCGTGCCCGCGAACTGACGAAGGTGTAACGTTCCTGCAGATCGACCACCAGGATCAGATCCGGGAAACTCTCCAGCAGGCGGCTGTGGAACTCTTCCTGCTGTGCCAGTTGCCGCTCCATCTTCCGTTTTTCGGTGATGTCCACCAGCGTTCCCTGATAGCGAATGATGTTCCCCGAGGTGTCCCAGACGGCGCGTGAGGAATCCAGAAAAGTTGCCGCCGTCCCGTCTTTGCGCCGGAGTTTAATCTCGCGGGTGCGCACCCCGCCGCGGTCATCGAGTGCCCGGCCCAGGACCGGTTGCCCGGGATCGAAATTCAATGCGGCTGGCTCCGTTGTCAGAAGGTCCCTTTTTTCGGCATATCCTAGCATGTTCACCAGGGCCGGATTGGCGTCCAGCAAAAGTCCCTCAGGCGTGCTGAAGTAAACCCCTTCCTGCAACGTCTCAAACAATTCCGTGAAGCGCAGTTCCTTTTCGCGCTGCTCGGTCACGTCGCGTCCAAGCATGCTCACGCCGACGACTTCATCGCCTTTGACGATTCCGTTCAGCACACATTCAAAATAAAGCGTCCGCGAACGGTTCTTCAATCGGACCGGCACCGTCCCGGCCCACCGCTTCTTCTCGAGAAAGAGACCCAGGCTTCGTTCCACATCTGCCTGAGTTGGTTCTTCGACGAAATCGTAGATTTTGCGTCCCACCAGTTCGGCATAGGTCGTCCCCGTGATCTCGGTGATGCGTTTGTTCACGGTTCGCAGAGTGCCATCGAGCGACACCGCGCACGCCGGGTCGTCAAACGAATCGATCAACTCTTTAAAGTTGCGCTGTGACCGCAGAATGACCTGGCTGAGCTGGTCGAGTTGTTCTTCCGAAGGAGCGGCGCCCACGTGCTCCTGCAATCCGTGCAGCAGCCCTTTGAGTTCGCTGACTTGGCGCCGTCGGCCGTACGCGTACACTGTGAACAGGATCGACAAAATCAGAACGCCGATCGGGATGGCGCGAAGTTGAAATGGGATATTCTCCAGCCGCTCCCACAGCAGACCCGAAAGCGCAACTGCCAGCACTAGCATGAAACCCAGCGCCCAGCGCCATAATTGCGATTCTTCGCGCTCCAGATTGTCGGGGCCGCGAGACGTACGGGACGGGTTCGGTCGGTCCAAGCTCATGAGGAGGCTACAGGTCTTAGCTCTTAGCGCAATTCTAATTCTATACGTGACCCTCGAAACCGCTTTGTTAGACACTTTGGTACCGTGCGCATGACCGCTGACTCGGGAGATCTTCTTACGACCGAGAGAACCACGTTGTAGTCTGCGTTAAACTGCGGGGAAAAGGGCACGACTTCGGCCCCGCCAAAGCGCTGGAAGGAGAAACGGCTCTAGCGCCGAAGCTTGTTGACCAGTTTTCCACAGCCGAACGTGACATCCGTCACAGCCAGCACGGCGCCCAAGCCCTAAAGTAGCTAACTGGCATATCAGGACTTCGTGCGCCCGCAACCTGGGTGCTCCATTTCTCGCGTCTTTTGCGAGAAAGCCTGTCCTGAGCGAAGCCGTAACCTGGGGATTTTTCCCCGCATTCATCGTATGCTCTATAAAACTCTCAGCGCCGCCGTCTACGGCATCGATGCCAACATCATTCAGGTGGAGGTGGACTGCTCGGGCATCAAGTGCGATCAGGACCACTTCCATACCGTCGGCCTGCCCGACGCTGCTGTCCGGGAAAGCCGCGACCGCGTCCGCGCCGCGCTGAAAAACTGCGGATACGACATCCCGCCGACACACATCACCATCAATCTCGCCCCGGCCGACATCAAGAAAGAAGGTTCCGGATTCGACCTGCCCATGGCGCTCGGCATCGTTGGAGCTTACGGCGGCCTCACCAAAAAAGAAATGACGGATTGTCTCTTCGTCGGGGAACTCTCTCTCGACGGAGGCGTGCGCGGAGTGCGCGGCGCTCTTCCCATTGCCATCGAGGCTCGGGGAAAGAAAATCGCCCGCATGGTTGTGCCAGAAGCCAATGCCAAGGAAGCCGCCATGGTCTGCGGCTTGGATGTCTACCCCGTCCGCTCGCTGCTCGACGTGATTCACTTCGTGAACTCCGGGAACGGTATCGTCCCCATCAAGGCCGACGGCGATTCGCTCCTCCGTGAGTCTCAACAATTCTTCGTCGACTTCAAAGATGTGCGCGGCCAGCAGACCGCCAAGCGCGCCATCGAGATCGCCTGCGCCGGAGGCCACAATATTCTTATGATCGGCCCGCCAGGCTCGGGAAAAACGATGCTCGCCAAGCGCATGCCTACCATCCTGCCGCCGTTCACCTTCGAAGAAGCACTTGAAACCACGAAGATTCACAGCGTCGCCGGCGTCCTCGACCAAGGTACTGGCCTGGTTGGCACGCGCCCCTACCGATCGCCGCATCACACGATTTCCGACGCTGGCTTGATCGGCGGAGGTGTCATCCCGCGCCCCGGCGAAGTTTCACTCGCGCACAACGGGCTGCTCTTTCTCGATGAGCTTCCCGAATTCCCCCGCAACGTGCTCGAAGTCCTCCGCCAGCCGCTCGAAGACGGTACCGTGAGCATCGCCCGTGCTTCCATGTCCCTGACATTTCCAGCCCGCTTTATGCTCGCCGCTGCCATGAACCCCTGCCCCTGTGGATTCCACAACGATCGTAGTCGCGACTGCCAGTGCACCACTCCGATGATCCAGCGCTACGTATCCAAAATCTCTGGTCCGTTGATGGATCGCATCGACATCCACATCGACGTTCCCGCCGTGAACTACAATGAGATGCGCAGCACCCATGAGCCTGAGAATTCAGCCACGATTCGAGAGCGAGTCGTCCGCGCCCGCCAGAAACAACTGCAACGCTTTTCCACCTCCCGCGAAAAACTTTACTGCAATGCCCAAATGTCGTCCCGCCACATCCGCACGCACTGCGAACTCTCCGCCGACTGCGAACGCCTGCTGGAACGCGCCATGACCCAGCAAGGCCTGAGCGCCCGTGCCCACGACCGCATCCTGAAAGTAGCCCGCACGGTGGCAGATCTCGAAGACGCTGCCAACTTGGAGCCCAAGCACATTGCGGAAGCGATCCAGTATCGCAGCTTGGACCGGACATACTGGGCGTAAGAGAGAGCGCGTAACTGCTCTTTCGCCCCGCCGGGGCTTGTTCATTTCCGACGTCCGTACCCACGGCTTGCGCCGTGGGCTGCATTTTTACGCCGCTTTGTGGCTAAACCCGAGCCCATGCTCCACTCATTGAGGGAACTCCGGCTGTGCGTCAAGCGCAGCTCGACCGTTCGCAAGAGTTAAAAAGAAAAGCGCCGGAAAAATTCCGGCGCCATACCAAAATACAGAGAAGGTGTTCGTCAGTAGCTCATCGACCCTTTGTTCGAAGCAACATCCTTCGACGTCATGTCAAAGGTGAGCAGGAAACCATTCGTGCCCTTGAACTCGAACGCATTCGGGCCTTCGCGGTAGGTTTCAAGCTCGTTCGGCATCATCACGAAACCGTCATTGCGTGGGGTTCCCCAGTACCTGACATTCTTCAATACCGCAGGTTCGTCGGTCATGCCCTGAAAACGCTTTAGTTTCACTTCGGCCGTCTTGCCGCCGTTGAGCGTTGCATGGGCCTGATTCTTGTCAAAAGTCCAGGTGTCGATGTCACCCTCGGCGGTCTGAAACGATTTCCACTTCACTGGAAACACGTGCCCCAGAATTTCGCCCAGAGCCTGGCGTTGTTCCGCGGTCGTGCTTTTGTCGAATATAACCAAAGCCCGTTCCATCTGACCTTGCGAGAAATCGCCGCCCAGGTCGCCGGTGATCCAGACCTTGGCGCCATCGAGGCTGGTAGCGCCATAATGACCTTTGTTGATTTTGTAGGCATTGTTGAACTTGCAGAAGTGTTCGGTCTTGCCGCCCTCGTGGTGCGCCGCCGGGTGCGCGTTGAAATAGCACATGCAGAAGTGTGGACAGCTGCACGCCTCGATAGCAGTTGCGTTGATGGCCCAGTCCGCGGCCGGTGAAGCAGTGTGGCCTGCGGACACCCCAAGTAGGGCAATTGCAATCAGCAATGGCACTCTATGCATCACAGATACCTCCTTTTGGTGCGGGATTATCCGCCCAAAAAAAGGCTTTGGCAAGGCAAATCGGGACTCCGGTTAAAGCCTGAAACAGGGTGATTTCAGAATCCCTTGGCCTTCAGCAGGACATCCAGGTCCTCCGGATGCAGAGCGCGCACCATGGCATCTTCCCGCCCTAGTTCATTCTGAAATACCAGCTGCGCCAGCGATTCCTCCAGCGTGAATGACCCTTGCTTGCGCGTGATCGTAATCTCCTGCTGCAAATGCTGTAACGCGTTCTTGCGAATATGCTGACGCCCACCGTAGCCCACGATCAGCAATTCCGCCGCCGGCACGCGCCCGCCATTTCGCCGCGGAATCAGTGTCTGGGTCAGGATCGCAGCCAACGCCATGGCCATCTCGGCGCGAATCGAGTGCTGCCGTTCCTGTGGAAACGAATCCGCGATACGCGAGACCGTCGATGCCGCGTCGGTTGTGTGCAGGGTAGTAAATACGAGGTGCCCGGTCTCGGCTGCGGACAGCGCAATCCTCGCCGTCTCCGGATCGCGCATCTCGCCGACCACGATCACATCCGGCGCCTGCCGCATGGCGGCGCGCAGCGCGGTAGGGAAGTCGGGCGCATCGATTCCAATCTCCACCTGCTCGATGACGCTGAGGTTGTGCGTATGCTCATACTCGATAGGATCTTCGATCGTTACAATATGGCGCGCTTCGCGCTGGTTGATGTCGTTAACCAGTGCCGCCAGAGTCGTTGTCTTTCCCGACCCGGTGGCCCCGCCGATAATCACCAACCCGCGCTGCAGCTTGGCCAGGGCTCCAACCGCCGCCGGCAAATGGAGTTCTTCGAGTGTCGGCACTCTCGAGGGCAGGGCTCGAACCGTGGCCGCGGCCCGCCCGCGCTCGCGATGCAGATTAATTCGAAACCTCCCCAAGGTCTCGATTCGATACGAGGAGTCCGCGATATAACTGCGCTGATACTCGTCCCGCGCATGCTCCGCCAGCGCCGGAAGCACTGCAGCTTCGATCTCGTCGCCGGTCAAAGGCTTGTCGCCGATGGATACCAGAGTTCCCTCCACGCGCATCGACGCTGGCGCCTCGGGCACCAGCAGCAGGTCACTGCCGTTCCGGGAGACGAGTTGTTCGAGCCATGAATTGAGTTGAACAGAATTTTGCCTTCGGTTTTCCCCGTGAATTGCTTGCACGCGGGCTGAATTTGTTTCGGTTGTCATGTTCTATTCTTTGGATGCAAGAGAGGACTATGCTGGCTTTAAATTACGCACCTGTTAAGGCGGACGGTCGGTCCAGCTGCGCTCGGCGGACAGCCGAGGCGGCTGCAATACCGCAGAGCTTGGAAAAGATTCACTCGTTGCGCAGGGCTTCGATGGGATCGACTTTGGCTGCGCGGCGCGCCGGAAAGTAACATGCCATCAGAGCCACAAGGATCAGCAAGGACACCACGCCAGCGAACGTAACCGGATCCGTCGGACTCAATCCAAACAAGAATGACTGCAGGGTGCGAGTCAGAATGATCGCTCCGCCAATTCCAATTGCCACACCGATCAGCGCGGTCACCAGTCCTTGCCGCAGCACCAGCCGCAGTACATTTCCAGGCGTCGCACCCAGCGCCATTCTCGTGCCCAATTCTGCCGTGCGTCGCGCCACCGAATAGGCCATCACGCCATACAGTCCAGCAACGGCCAGCAGCAGTGCCGTACCCGCGAACGTAGCCAACAGCAACAAGTTGAATCTTCTCGCCTTGAGAGAAAGCGCGGATATCTCAGTCAGCGTGCCGAACACGGGTGGCACGTTAGGGTCAAGCGCACGCACAATTTTACGAGCGGATGAAATCACAGCCGACGGGTCGATGGCCGTCCGTATCACCGCAGCAAAACGATTCGTCGCCCCCGGCCGCTGCCGGTAATTTACATAGACAGTTGGGCTGGGCGGCTTCTCCAGACTGTCTTCGCGCACGTCCCCGACCACACCAACAATAGTCAACGGGCGAAAGTCGCCATCCATATTCCCGAACTCGATCATGTGTCCAATCGGATCCTGGCCCGGCCATTTTTCTCGCGCCAGCGATTGGCTGACGACAGCAACATGCGGCGCATCCATGGTGTCGCCGTCGTCGAACAAGCGCCCCTGCGACAGCGGAATTCCGAGTGCGCGAAAATAGCCGTCGCTCGCCGGACAATAGTCTGCATGACCGGTCCGCGCCGTGTTATGAAACCAGAGTTCCAAATCCTCGATCGTCCGCGGTGGCTGATCACCGGGCGCCAACATCACATACGTACCATCCGCAAGTCCGTCGGTCAGCGGCAATGTTCCCGTACCGCCTACCTCCTGCACGCCGGGAATCCGACGCAAGCGCGCCAGCACTTCGCTCAGGAACCGCGCGCGGGCGACCCCCGTATCCTTGCTGACAGACGGCAGGGCCAGATCCATGGTCACAATCTTCTCGGTACGGAAGCCAGGATCCACCGAGAGCACATGCAGCAGACTGCGACCTAGCAGCCCGGCACCGGTCAGCAGCACCAGCGTAATGGCCAACTGTGCCGCGATAATGGCGCGGCCCATACGCTGGCTCCGGCGCGAACCGGTCTGCGAACGTCCCTGCTCCCCAAGGGTGTGTTGGACATCCCCCGAGGTGGCCCGTACGACGCTGAAAAGTCCCAGTCCAACCGCCACCATCGCAGAGATTCCGAACGCAAACAGCAGTACCGGCAGTTGAATGGACGTGTCTTGAAGAAGCATCAATTCAGGCGGAGCTAAGCGAACCAGCGCAAGAACGCCCCACCGCGCCACCAGCACGCCAAGCACTCCACCGGCTAGCGACAGCAGAAGCGATTCGGTCAGAAACTGCCGCGCCAGTCGCGTCCTTCCCGCTCCAATAGCCGTCCGGATCGCCAATTCCTTTTCCCTTATCGAAGCCTGTGCCAGCAGCAGGTTCGCGACGTTGGCGCATGCAATGAGTAGCAAGAATCCCACCGCTCCCATCAGAATCAGTAAACCCTCGCGTACATTGCCGGTCATGGCGTCCTGCAATCGCGCCACCGCCACATCCGTCATGTCCACATCTTGACCATACTGCCGCTTGATCTGGCGAGCGATGACACTCAACTCGGCGTACGCCTGATCGGTCGTCACGCCATCTCGCAAACGACCAATTACATGCCAGTTGTGCGCCGTGCGACTGGGAATTCGCTCCCAGACTTCTCGTGGCACCCATATCTCGGAGTCGTCTGGAAATCCGTATCCCGCGGGCAGCACTCCAATCACCGACGCAGCACGATCCCAAATTGTGAGCTTGATCGCTGAAAGATCAGTCGCGCTGCCTAGATACCGTCGCCAATATCCGTAACTCACCAGGGCAACCGCCGCAGCCCCAAAGCGATGATTCTCCGGCAGAAACCCGCGGCCCAAAGCCGGTCGAACCCGCAGTAACGGAAAGAAATCCTGGGAAACGGCGGCGACCATCGTACGCGTCGGCTCGCCTCCGCCCAAGACCGGCTGCACCCACGCCGTATACTCCGCCAACCCCTGCAGTGAATGTCCCTGCGACCGCAAATCCTCAAAGTTGGGATCGGTGAAATTCATCCGATGGCCGTGATCGCTGACCTCCCAGAGCTGAACAATCTGGTTTGGCTTGTTGTAGGGAAGCGGCCGAAGCAGGACTCCATAGACCACGCCGAAGATGGCGGTGGTTGCGCCGATGCCGAGCGCCAGCGTAAACACGGTGACAAGTGTGAATCCCGGGTTCCTCTTTAACACTCGCAGCGCGAACCGCAGATCCTGAAGCATTGTTTCCATGGGGTTTACTCCCGACCGAGATGGCTGGATGGAGTCATCCTGAGCGTAGCCGTTTTTCAGGCGGAGCGAAGGATCTCGCGAGCAAAACCGCGTTAGCGATGTGGCGACAGCAGGCCAAGTACCAGATTTGTTGCGCCTAATCTATTGATAGCAAAGGAAGATTATCCCCGAGTCCTGGATGTTTTGTCCGCTCACGGACTGGGCTGGCCAAAATTGGACAAGATTGTATGACACTTCGTCTGGAATACCCTGGTTAACAACCGTTACAAATAATTACTTGACCGTACCCCTCCTTGCGGATACATTAGCCAGTTCCCGCGACACTTAGGAATTTGCTGGGGCGGTTTCATTCTTGAACCGAAAAGGTTACCCCGCAAAATCAAGCATCTTCGGTATCCCGTCGCGCATCTATTCAAAAAGTGAGTTTTTACGCTAACTCCTTTACAACCTAATAGGAATCAGTGACTTATAGCGCACTCGGCGTTGCGGGTCACCCTCCTCGGCAAAGGACGAATGCGGAAGGCCACCATCATAAAGTAAGGAGATAGAAAGCTCATGCGCTCTGATCGTGTCTTTGATGCTTTACAGACCCTACGCAACCGGTATATGCTTTGTCAGCTTGCCTCCAAGGCCACGCGCAAGTTCCACCGGCCC